>Ga0070730_10000731_pt1 | contig 35608 bp, 32 predicted proteins | sample Coa_R1_3_FD_66447 | JGI IMG/M metagenome (GOLD analysis project Ga0070730, IMG submission 66447) | Surface soil microbial communities from Centralia Pennsylvania, which are recovering from an underground coalmine fire - Coalmine... | ecosystem: Environmental > Terrestrial > Soil > Unclassified ...
ACGCTGTCCCAGCGCGTTTCGGCCACGACCCAGTTCAAGAACATCGCCAAGCAGCTGGGTCAGCTGGTCAAGGACGCGTCCTACCAGGGCCTGAACCTGCTGACCAGCACCAGCGCCAGCCTGACGACGCAGTTCTCCGAGCGGACGGCCGCGACGTTCCAGATCAACGGCTTCTCCTACACTTCGACGCATGCCGGTAACGCCAATTCGCTGTTCACCGGCTCGGCCATCGTGTTCCAGGCCAACGGCACGCTGAACTTCTCGTCGGTCGTGGCCTCGGCGGGCAGCGGCAACGGCGTCTCGGGCTTCTCGCAGCTCAGCCTCACGAGCACGACGGGCGCCATCACGGCGTCGCAGGCAGCGACGATCTTCACGCAGAGCGACAACCGCATCGATGCGGCGATCAGCCAGAACAGCGCCTTGACCGCGGCTCTCGGCACGAACGTCAACATCCTGCAGGCCCGTTCGTCCTTCAGCGCCAACTACTCGGCGACCCTGTCGGGCGGTGGTGACAAGCTGACGCTCGCCGACCTCAACGTCGAGGCGGCGAACTCCCAGGCCCTGACGCTCCGCCAGCAGATCGGCATCCAGTCGCTGTCGGTCACCGGCAACCAGAACTCCTCGATCCTCAGCCTGCTCCGCTAAGGGTAGAAGAGCTATCGGACGGCGCCTTCGGGATCACTCCCGGAGGCGTTCTTCCGCCAAATATTGGTTAACGGGCCAAGCTCTTTTCTTTACCAATTGACAAGATTACTTGAACGGCGCACATCGGGAATCGAGTGCGGCCGCAAACGGCCGTTCGTCCATCGCTTTAAAGAGGATGGATCCGATGGCCGGCATCACCTTGTCGCCGTCACTTCTTCAGACCCTGAACGGCCTTGCGGAGGCTCAGGGCGAATACGCGTCTGTCCAGGGCGATCTCGATACCGGGCAGAGGGCGCCCAATCCTGACGATGATGCCATCGACTATTTCCGCGCAGCTTCGCTCGCCGGTCGAGCGACGCAGATTCTCAACTACAAGGGTGGCATCGATCAGGGCGTCTCGTCGGTCGACACGGCGCTGACCGCCACCACCGAGGTCGAAGGCCTCCTCAAGCAGCTCCAGGGCGTGGTCGAGGGCGCCAAGGGCGGTTCTCCGGCGACCCGAACCGAGGCGACGCGGCAATTCCTGGCGATCGGGACCCAGTTGAGCCGGCTGGTGCAGGATGCCTCCTACCAGGGGTACAACCTTTTGAACTCGACCGCGGCACGGCTGACGGTCCCGCTCGGGCCCCGGGCCGGCGGCTCGCTTCAGGTCGCCGGCTATGACTTGCTCGCGACCGGCGGCGGGACGCGTGCCCTGTTCACCACCGCCGGCGCCTTCGACAGCCGCGGCGCCATTCTGTTCTCCAACATCGTTGCCGACGGCGCCGGTGGTTCGAGCTCGATCCGGGGCTTCTCCGCGCTCGACACGGTCGCGGCCTCGACCGCTAACCAGATCTTCGACGCGACCGAGACCCGGCTGTCCGACGCGGTCACCCGGCTGCATGGCATCGCCGCCTCGCTCGGCGGCTATTCCGAAACCCTCCAGGCCCGATCGACCTTCCAGCAAGGCTATGCCGCGCAATTGCGGAACGCTGCCGAAAGGCTGACCCTGACCGATCTCAACCCGGCGGCCGCCAATAGCCAGGCCAGCAGCCTCAGGATCGCGTTGGGCCGGCAGTCGGCAGCGCTGCAGGGTCGGATCCGCTCGTCGATCCTGCAGATCCTGGACGCGCCGGCGGCGTCCTAGGCCATCAAGTTCATCACACGCCCCGCCTCGGCCAGCGCCAGGACAACGTGATACAGCACCCGGACCGGCACCTCGGCCTGGATCGGCTGGTCCGCCGCGTCGAGCTGGTTGACCCAGAGCCCGGTGCCGGCGTCGAGCCAATAGCCGAACAGGGCGGAGAGATGGGCATCCATGCGCCCGCGCGCGTCGGCATCGCCCAGGAATTCCAGCCGCGCCGCCTCGGCCTTGATCGCCTCGGTCTGCGGCCAGAGCAGGCGAGTCGGGGCCACGGCGGCGCCCTGCCGGTCGACGCCGTCGAGCACCATCGGCCAGCCTTCGACGGAGCGGGCGACGCCATGCGCCATGGCGAAACCGTGCAGGCGCCGGGCGATCTCCACCACCCGGCTGTCGCCGGTCAGGCGGGCATGGTGATGCAGCAGCCAGACCCATTCGAAATGATGGCCGGGCTCGCGCAGCGCACCGGCGGCGCCCGCGGCGGGGTGCCAGTCGGCCGTGAAGAATTCGCCGAGCGTGCCGGTCGCGGGCTCGATCAGCCGCTGGTCCAGCAGCGCGACCAAGCGACCGGCGCGCGCCAGCCAACGCTCTTCGCCCGACGCCTCGGCCAGCGCGTGGCATGCCTCGAGCAGGTGCATGTGCGGATTCTGCCGGCGCGGCAAGGCCGCCAGGCTGTCTTCGGCGAAGCCGCCGTGGGACGCGGTCATCCGCGTTTCGATGAATGCCATCACCTGTTCGGCCCGCGCCAGCGGCTCGCGCTCGCCGGTCGCGCGGGCATACCAGGCGCAGGCGAACAGCACGAAGGCGAGGTCGTAGAGATCGGTGCGGTCGTCGATCGCCGTGCCATCGCCCGTAACCGCGTGGCGGAACCGGCCGTCCGCATCGGCGCAGCGCCGGGTCAAGAACTCATAGCCGTGTCGCGCCGCCGCGAGCCCAGGCCCGGCCGGATCGAGAACATGGGCGTGGCTGAAGACATAGACCAGCCGGGCGGTGACCAAGCTGGTCCGGCGCGGACGAGGATCCGGGGCGCCGTCCGGCGTCAGATATTCGAGAAAGCCGGGATCGCCCGGGCGCACGGCGCGGTCGGCCCAGCCCGGGAGGAGCTCGCCGGTCAGCCAGGAACCGAGATCGGCGGGACGCCCCGCCGTCACGGCCGCGCCTTCCGGCAGGGGAGGCGGGTGCAGGGGGCAGACGGTCGGGGGCGGGCGATCTTCATGGCTCACTCGGGCACCGCCGGTGTCCGGCCGGCGGCCGGGGCGGCGGAACTTTACAGGCGGTTGACAGGCGGCAGGTGCCGTGACAGGGTCCGGAGAATTGGCCAGACCACTTGACCATTTCAGGTTTGTCCGGTGCTGTCCAGCTATCGCATGCTTCAACGAACCGCGTCGAGCCTACCGCCCGATCGCGCCCCTTGAGGACCGAGACTTGCCGATCATTCGCGTGGAGCCGAGCCGGCTGTACCGCCGCATCGCCGATCAGATCCGCGAGCTGATCCTGGCCGGCGAATTCCCACCCGGCAGCCGCCTACCGCCGGAACGCGACCTGGCGCAGCAATTCGGCGTCAGCCGGCCCAGCCTGCGCGAGGCGCTGATCGCGCTCGAGATTTCCGGCTTCGTCACGGTCATGACCGGCTCGGGCGTCTATGTGCGCACCGATTTCGCCGGTGCCGAGCCCTCGGCCGTGCCGGATGGCGGTCCCGGCCCGTTCGAACTCATCCGTGCCCGCCATCTGATCGAGAGCGAGGTCGCCGCCTTGGCGGCGCGCGAGGCGACGCCGGCCGACATCGAGGGGCTGGACGATGCGGTGGCGCAGATGCGCGAAGAGGATCGCCGGCAGGAAAGCCGCGAGGATGCGGATCGGCTGTTCCACATCCGCCTGGCCGCCGCGACCCAGAATTCGGCGCTGTCGCTCGTGGTCCAAGGCCTGTGGGACCAGGGACGCGGCCGCATGTGGGAGAAGATGCAGGGCCGCATGCACAGCGCCGGCCTGCGCCCGCGTTGGATCGCGGAGCATTCGGCCGTGCTCGAGGCGGTCCGGGCCAAGGACCCGAAGGCGGCCCGCCGCGCCATGCAGATCCATCTCGCCGCCGTCGAAGAGGAATTGAACGACGCCTGGAATGCCGCGGCCAAAGTCGATGGCGCCCGGCCAAAGGAACATTCGGAAAAGTTACTCAAGGTCAAATCATGAGCCAGCCCCTGACCCTTCATCCCGATCGCCTGTTTCCGGCGGACGAGGCCTCCCGTTCCGTCGCGCGTGCGCTCTATGCCGGCGTCAAGGACCTGCCGATCGTCAGCCCGCACGGCCACACCGATCCGCGCTGGTACGCCGAGAACGAGCCGTTTCCGGATCCGTCGACCCTGTTCATCGTGCCGGACCACTATGTCTTCCGCATGCTCTACAGCCAGGGCGTGGCGCTCGAGGACCTGGGCGTGCCGCGCCGCGACGGCGGCAGGACCGAGCAGGATTCACGCGAGATCTGGCGCATCTTTGCGGCCAACCAGCACCTGTTCCGCGGCACGCCCAGCGCCATGTGGCTGGCCCATGCGTTCCACGAGGTGTTCGGCATCCGCGAACGGCTCGACGCCGACAATGCCGACCGGATCTACGATCAGATCGACGCGCAGCTGAAGCTGCCGGAATTCCGGCCGCGCGCGCTGTTCGAGAAGTTCAATATCGAGGTCATCGCGACGACCGAGTCGCCGCTCGACGAGCTGAAATGGCACAGGAAGATCCGCGAGAGCGGCTGGAAGGGGCGGGTGCTGACCGCCTTCCGGCCCGATCCGGTCGTCGATCCCGATTTCCCGGGCTTTGCCGAGAATCTCGTCGAGCTGGGCCGCATTACCGGTGAGGACACGACGGGCTGGAGCGGCTATCTGGCGGCCCTGCAACGGCGGCGCGACTATTTCCGCGAAGTCGGCGGCGCCACCTCGACCGACCATGGCCATCCAACCGCCGTCACGGCCGACCTGTCGGCCAAGGTCGCTTCGGATCTCTTCGACAAGGTGCGCGCGGGCAGCTTCACCGCCCATGAGGCCGAACTGTTCCGCGGCCAGATGCTGACCGAGATGGCGCGGATGAGCGTCGAAGATGGGCTGGTCATGCAGATCCACCCGGGCTCGTACCGCAATCACAATTCGGCGGTGCTGGCGAAATTCGGCCGCGACAAGGGCGCCGATATTCCGACCGCTACGAACTATGTCCATGCCCTGAAGCCGCTGCTCGATCGTTTCGGCAACGAGACGAAGCTCTCGATCATCCTCTTCACGCTCGACGAGACCAGCTATTCGCGCGAGCTGGCGCCGCTCGCCGGCCATTATCCGGCGCTCAAGATCGGGCCGGCCTGGTGGTTCTACGACGCGCCGGAAGGCATGCGCCGCTATCGCGAGCTGGTGACCGAGACCGCGGGCTTCTACAACACGGTCGGCTTCAACGACGATACCCGCGCCTTCCTGTCGATCCCGGCCCGCCATGACGTGGCCCGGCGCGTCGATTGTGCCTATCTGGGCCAACTGGTCGCCGAGCACCGGCTGGATCTCGACGAGGCGCATGCGGTAGCGCACGACCTCGCCTACGGGCTGGCCAAGAAGGCCTACAAGCTATGAGCCTCGGGTCCGCAACGCTGCCGGGCGCCAGGGCCGGGGTTCGCCGCCCCGGCTACGACCGCGCGCGGCTCGCTCCCGGCGTCGTCCATCTCGGCATCGGCAATTTCCACCGCGCCCACCAGGCCGTCTATCTGGAAGACTTGGTCGAGCGCACCGGCCTCGGTCTCGGCATCGTCGGCGTCAGCCTCAAGAGCCCGGGCATGCGCGACAAGCTCATGCCGCAAGACGGGCTCTATACGCTGCTGGTCCGAGATGGCGCCGAGGTCAGCGCACGCATCCTCGGCATCATCGGCCGCATGCTGGTCGGGCCGGAGGATCCGGCGGCGGTCGTGCGCCAGATCGCGGATCCTGCGACCCGGCTCGTCACGCTGACCGTCACCGAGAAGGGCTATTGCCTCGATCCGGCGACCCATCGGCTCGACCCGTCGCACCCGGACATCCTGGCCGACAGGACGGTGCCGACCAGTGCCATCGGCTATCTACTGGCCGGCCTCAAGCTGCGCTACGCCGCCGGCGGGAAGCCGCCGACGGTGCTGTCCTGCGACAATCTTCCGTCGAACGGTGCCACCTTGCGCCGGGCGCTGATCGATGGCGCCGCCCTCGACGACGATCGGTTCGCGGCCTGGCTCGACGCCAACCTTGTCGCACCCTCTGCCATGGTCGACCGGATCGTGCCGGCCTCGACCGAGGCGGATTTTGCCGACGCGGAACGGCTCACGGGGCTCGCCGACAAGGCGGCGCTGTCGACCGAGCCGTTTTCGCAATGGGTGATCGAGGATACGCTCGATCGCGATCTGCACGGGCTGAGCGAGGTCGGCGCGGAGCTGGTCGGTGCGGTCGAGCCGTATGAACGCATGAAGCTCCGGCTGCTGAACGGCGCCCATTCGACCATCGCCTATGCCGGCCAGGCCGTCGGTGCCGAATATGTCTCCGACGCGGTGGCCTTGCCGGCGCTCCGCCGCTTCGTCGCAGCACTCCAGACCCAGGAGCTGGCGCCGACCGTCGGGCATTTCTCGACCGACCGTCTCGCCGATTACAGCCGGCAGCTCATGGTGCGCTGGGACAATACGGCGGTCAAACACCGTACCCGCCAGATCGCCATGGACGGCTCGCAGAAGCTGCCGCAGCGGCTGCTGAAGGCCTTGGACGAGCGGCTGGACCAGGGCCTGCCGACCGGGCGGCTGACCTATGCCGTCGCACTCTGGCTGCGTCACCTGGCTGGCCGCGACGACGCCGGCCAGCCGATCCCGGTCAACGACCCGCTCGCCACTCGGCTGATGCCGCTGGCCGGGGCGGATCGGCCGGCGGCCCAGGTGGTCGAACAGGTGCTGGGCGTCCGCGCGGTGTTTCCGGAAGCGCTGGCGGTCCGGGCCGAGCTCCGCGCGTCGCTGACCGATGCGCTGGAGCGCCTGCGCGCCGTCGGCACGCTCGCGGCGCTCGAGACCGTCGGCGGTTAGGACCACCGGCGTCGGACAAATAATTCTTTAGGGAGCAACGCGAATGATCCTTCTTTCCATCGAGGCGGTGCCCGCGGCACCCCCGCGTCGGCGATAGGCAGGTCAACCATGGCGACCGGACCGATCGACGGCAATTTCGACATCCTGAAGCTCGACGGAGTCACCCGCCGGTTCGCCGGCATCACGGCGCTCGACGGGCTCGATCTCACGATCAAGCGCGGGGAGTTCATCGCCTTGCTCGGTCCGTCGGGCTGCGGCAAGTCGACGGCGCTCAACTGCCTCGCCGGCCTGCTGCCGCTGACCGGCGGCGGCATCTGGCTCGATGATCGGCGCATCGATGTGCTGCGCCCCGAACAGCGCGGCTTCGGCATGGTGTTCCAAAGCTACGCGCTCTTCCCGCACATGACCGTGCGCAAGAACATCGGCTTCGGCCTGATGATGCGGAAGGTGAGCAAGGCCGAGACCGAGCGCCGCGTCGCCGAGGCCCTGCGCATGGTGCGGCTCGAAGCCCATGCCGACAAGCTGCCGGGGCAGCTATCGGGCGGCCAGCAGCAGCGCGTCGCGATCGCCCGCGCCATCGTCGTGCAGCCGCCGCTCGTGCTGATGGACGAGCCGCTGTCGAACCTCGATGCCAAGCTGCGCCTGGAGATGCGGGTCGAGATCCGGCGCATCCACAAGGAACTGGGCCGCTCGACCATCTATGTGACCCATGACCAGGACGAGGCCCTGTCGCTGGCCGACCGGATCGTCGTGCTGCATGACGGCAAGGTGCAGCAGGTCGGCACGCCCGAGGATCTCTATGCCCGGCCGGCCAATCTCGAGGTCGCCCGCTTCATGGGCTACCAGAACTCGCTGTCGCTCTCGGTCGTCGGCGCCCAGGTCGGTGGCGAGACGCGGCTCACGGGCCCGGGCATCGCGCTCCAGGGCGTCGGCCAGGTCACGACCAGCCGCGCGATCGCGTCGGTCCGGCCGGAGGATCTGGTGGCAGGCGCCGAAGGCGCCAATGCGATCGAGGCCCGCGTCACCGGCGCCGAATATGCCGGGCGCGAGTTCGTGGGCACCGCGGTGACGCAGGATAATCAGCCGATCATCTTCCGCAGCCCCCGCCGCATCCAGCCCGACGAGTTGGTGCGCCTGTCGGTGCCGACCGAGCGCGTGCGCGTCTTCGCGGATTCGGTGCGATGAGCAGCCTCGTCGCCCCCGGCGGCGCCATGGCCGGCACCAAGCCCGGCTGGCGCGCTTCGCTCGGCTGGGACGGAACGACCCTGCTGGTCCTGCCGGCGGTGCTCTTTGTCCTCGCCTTCTTCGTCTTCCCCTGCATCTACGGTCTGGTGCTGTCCTTCATGCCGCTCAAGGGCGGCGCGCTCGACAATTACATCCGCTTCTTCAGCGAGAACCGGTTCTACTCGACGATCTGGAAGACGCTGCTGATCGCGCTGCCGGCGACGCTGGCGAACGTGTTCCTGGCCCTGCCGATCGCGTTCGCGCTTAGGAAATCGAGTAAGTACCAGCGCGTCGTGACGGCGATCCTGGTCGTGCCGATTACGCTCGGCACCGTGCTGGTCGCCCAGGGGCTCCTGGGCTATCTCGGGCCGAACGGCTGGTTCATGCGCCTGCTGACGACGTTGCACGTGATCGATGCGCCGTTCCGCATGACGCATAATTACATCGGCGTGCTGCTGTCGCTGATCATCACGGGCTTTCCGTTCTCGTTCCTGCTGACCTTGTCCTATGTCACCGGCATCGATCCGATGCTGGCCAAGGCGGCGGCCACCTTGGGCGCCAGCCCCTGGACCCAGTTCAAGCAGATCTATCTGCCGCTGCTGGCCCCGGGTCTCGCCATGGGCTTCTGCCTCGCCTTCGTGCAGTCCTTCGCGGTGTTCCCGTCGGCGGTGCTGCTGGGCGAGCCGGCCGGCATCACCCGCGTCATGGCGCTCGCCGTCTATCAGCTGGCCTACGAGGATTACAACGCCCCCATGGCCGCCGCCGGCGCCATGGTGATGGGCCTGGTGCAACTGCTCGTCGTCGCCAGCGTGCTGGGCCTGCGCGGGCTGTTCTATCGCGGTCCGGTCGGAGGGACCAAAGGATGAGCGCCGTGACCCTCACCCGCGGCGGCGAGTTCCGCGCGCCGTTCTGGAATCGCGTCTGGACCGTGCTGCTCTGGTCGCTCGTCTGGCTGTTCATCCTCAACGTCGCGGCCGTGGCCGCCTCCGTTGCGGTCGACAGCCTCGGCACGCGCTGGTTCGGCACCTGGCTGCCCGAGGGCTTCACCACCAAGTGGTACTTCAGCGCCTGGGACGAGTTCCAACTGGGCGATGTCCTGATCGTGACGGCCAAGGTCGTGGCGTCGGTCGTGTTCGTCTCGGTGGTCCTGGGCGTGCCGGCCGCCTATGCGCTCGCCCGCCGGGATTTCGCCGGCAAGCGGACCATCCTCCTGCTGCTCGTTCTGCCCGTGCTGGTGCCGACCATCACCTACGGCGTGCCGCTCGCGACCCTGCTTTACCGGGTCAATCTGGGCGGAACGATCTGGGGCGTGATCTGCGCCAATCTGGTGCCGACCGTGCCGTTCGTCGTGCTGGTGATGACCCCGTTCATCGAACAGATCGACCAGCGGCTCGAATCGGCGGCGCGGGTCTGCGGCGCCGGGACCTGGGCCGTGTTCCGTCATGTGCTGGTGCCGTTGCTGGCGCCGGGCATCATGGCCGCGTCGCTCTTGGTGCTGGTGCGCTCGATCGGCATGTTCGAGCTCACGTTCCTGACCGCGGGACCCGACAGCCAGACCCTGGTCGTGTCGCTCTATGCCGCCGCCTTCTCGGCCGGCATCCGGGCGAACCAGTCGCTGGACGCACTCGCCGTCGTCTACATGGTCTCGTCGCTGTTCTGGCTGATCATCGCGCTGCGGTTCGTCAACCCGGTGCAACTCGTCGCACGCGTGAAAGACTAGCTGCCTCTCGCGTGCCGGCCCCGATGTCGCTAGTGTCTGGCGTCATCGGGCCGGGCGACGCCGGCCGTTCAGCTTACGAGGCCACATGTCCTTTCCGCGTCTCTTCGGCACCGCCGTTCTCCTGGCTCTCGCCTCGGCACCTCTGGCGGTCCATCCCGCCCAGGCCGCCAGCGAGGTCACCACGCCCAGCGGCCTGCGCATCATCGACATCAAGCCGGGCATCGGGCCGGTGCCGCAGGCCGGGCAGACCGTGACGGTCAACTACACCGGCTGGCTGTTCGTCGACGGCAAGAAGGGCAAGAAATTCGACAGCTCGCTCGACAATGGCAGGCCGTTCTCCTTCACCCTCGGCGAGGGCCAGGTGATCAAGGGCTGGGACGAGGGCCTCGCTACCATGCATGTCGGCGGCAAGCGCACGCTGATCATCCCGCCGGACCTGGGCTATGGCGCGCGCGGCGCCGGCGGCGACATCCCGCCGGGCGCCACCCTGATGTTCGAGGTCGATCTGCTCGGCGCGAAATAGCCAAGCTCGCCCGGTGGGCGAGATTTTCTCGGTTGAGGCGGAGGGCGCCAGTCGCGAGACTGGCGCCCTTCGTCATTTCGGGACTGGCGCCATGAGCCAGCATGCCTTCATCACGGCCGACGTGTTCACCGACCGTCCGTTCGGCGGCAATCCGCTCGCCGTCTTCCCGGAGGCTGATCCGGCATTGCCGGCGATGCAGCGGTTGGCGGCCGAGCTGAACCTGAGCGAAACCGTGTTCGTGCTGCCGCCGGAGAACCCGGCGCACACACGCCGCCTGCGCATCTTCACGCCGGCCGCGGAACTGCCCTTTGCCGGCCACCCGACGGTCGGCACCGCACTGATCCTGGCCGAAACCGGGCGGCTCGGGCCGATCGACCGGCGGCTCGACATCGTGTTCGAGGAAGGGGCGGGGCCGGTGCCGGTGACGATCGAGCGGGACGCCGCTGGCCGGCTCGGCGCCACGCTGACCAGCCCGCGCGTGCCGGCGCGGCTGCCGGACCCGCTCGATCCGGCCTTGCTCGCCCGGGCGCTCGGCCTGACGGAGGCAGCGCTGGAGCCAGACATCGCACCCGCCGTCTATAGCGCTGGTGTTGCCTTCGCGATCCTGCCGGTCCGGCCGGCGCATCTGTCGGCGGCGGCGATCGATCTGGCGCTCTGGCGCAGCGAGCTGGCCGGCACGTCGGCCCAGCACCTCTATCCGGTGGTGCTCGACGATTGGGCCGCTGGGCGCACGGCGCGGGTGCGCATGTTCGCGCCCGCCATGGGCATCACCGAGGATCCGGCGACCGGCGCCGCCGCGGCCGCTTTTGTAGGCTTCCTCGCCGATCGGCAGCGGCCGGCGGACGGGGCGACGCGCTGGACCCTGGCCCAGGGCGCGGAGCTCGGCCGCCCCAGCCGCATCGACATCACCGCCGATATAGCGGACGGCCGGCTGGTCGCGGCCCGGGTCGGCGGCACGGCCGTCCTCATGAGCCGCGGCACCTTCGACCTGCCGGACGACGCCTGATCGAGGGCCGTCCCTGGGTCGGCGGTGGCATCTTCGATTCCCCGGGCGGAAAGGCTCGACAAGCGTGTCGGACGGCGCGAGGCTAGAGGATCGGTCGGCGCCCCTTGCCGAAGATGTCGGCGCCGCCATCGCGTGAGGTCGCCCTCGAGCGCGACCCCGATAGGGAGGCGCCGCCATGTCTGCGCAGATCACATCATCCGATAATGGAGCCGGGGCCGCTGCTGCGGCCCGTCCCCGTGCCGTTGCCCTGGTCGGGCCCTATGGCAGCGGCAAGAGCAGCCTGTTCGAGAGCCTGATGGCGGCGGCCGGTGTGCCGATCCGCCGCTCGACCGATGCCAAGGCCCGGACGATGAGCACGGAACTGACCGTCGGCCATTGCCGCTTCATGGGGGATCCCTGGTCGATCGTCGATTGTCCTGGTTCGATCGAATTCTGCTACGAGACCTCGGCGGCCCTTACCGCGGTCGACATCGCCGTCGTCGTGTGCGAGCCGGCGCCGGAACGAGCGCTGACCGTGGCGCCGATCCTGAAGGAGCTCGACGAGCGCGGCATCCCGCATCTGCTGTTCGTGAACAAGGTCGACACGCTCGCCGGCCGGGTGCGCGACACGTTGGCGGCACTCCAGGAATTCTCGAAATACCCGCTCGTGCTGCGTCAGGTGCCGATGCGCGAGGCCGACGGGGTCGTCGGCTATGTCGACGTGGTGAGCGACCGGGCCTATCGCTACCGCAAGGGCGAGGCATCGGAGCTGGTCAAAGTGCCGGCCCAGTTGCGGGACCGGGAAGGCGAGGCGCGCGAAGCGCTAGTCGAGGTGCTGGCCGATCACGACGACGGCCTGCTCGAAAAAATCCTGGAGGATGTCGAGCTCAGCCCGGGCGAGATCTTCGAGCAATTAAGGCGGGACCAGCGGGACGGGACCATCGTCGAGACGCTGCTGGGCGCCGCCCAACTGGACCATGGCGTGCGCCGGCTATGGAAGGCTCTGCGCCATGACGGGCCCGATCCGCTGATGACGGCCGAGCGGCGCGGCATCGAGCCCGCGGGCGACCCGCTGCTGCAGACCTTCAAGACCGTCTACGCGGCCCATGCCGGGAAGCTTTCCTATGCGCGCATCTGGCGAGGGCCGGTCAAGGACGGCAGCGGCTTCGGCACGACGCGGATCGGCGGCATCTATCGCATGGCCGGCGGCGAGACGACGAAGGTGGCGCAGGCCGAGGCGGGCGAGATCGTCGCGCTGGCCCGGCTCGAGGGCGTCGCCAGCGGCACGATGCTCGGCGCCGGTGGTCCCGTCGGCGAAGCTGGTTTCCTGGTGCCGCCGCCGGTCTATGCGCTGACCGTGGCACCGGTCGACCGCAAGGACGACGTCAAGCTGTCGGCAGCACTTCATCGCCTGGCCGAAGAGGACCCGTCGCTCGGCCTCGTGCAGGACCGCGAGACGGGCGAGACCGTGCTGACCGGCCAGGGCGAGATCCATCTCAATGCGGCGCTCGACCGGCTCGGCCGGGCCTCGGGCCTGAAGCTGACGACCCACCGGCCGCAGGTCGCATTCAAGGAGACCATCCGCCGCCCGGTGCAGCAGCACGCGCGCCTGAAGCGCCAGACCGGTGGCCATGGCCAATTCGCCGACGTCAAGCTGGCGCTCGAGCCGCTCGGCCGCGGCGACGGCTTCCGCTTCACCGACAAGGTCGTCGGCGGCGCGGTGCCCCGGCAATATATCCCGGCGGTCGGCGAGGCGGCGGAAGAGGCGACGCGCAAGGGTCCGTTCGGCTTCCCGGTCGTCGACGTCGGCGTGACCCTGCTCGACGGCGCCTTCCATTCGGTCGACAGTTCCGACATGGCGTTCAAGAGTGCCGCGCGCATGGCGATGACCGAGGGGCTGGCCAAGGCCGATCCGATGCTGCTGGAGCCGATCGACCATGTGACCGTGCGGGTGCCGGCGTCCTACACGCCGACCGCCCAGCGCATCCTGAGCGCCCGGCGCGGCCAGATCCTGGGCTATGCCGAAAAGCCGGGCTGGCCTGGCTGGGACGAGGTCGAGGCGCTGGTGCCGGCGGTCGAGCTCCATGATCTGATCATCGAGCTGCGCTCGGTCAGCATGGGCGTCGGCAGCTATACCCACCGTTTCGACCATCTGGCCGAAGCCCGCGGCCGCTCGGCCGAGCGCATCCAGCAGGCGGCCACGGGCGGGCGGTGAGGAGCGGGCTGGGGGTGATGGTCGGGTAGGCGGTGTTCAGGACGCTCCGGCGTCCGCGGCGGCGGCGAGGCTCAGGACGGCGGCCTCGATCGCATCCGGCAGCTCGGCATCGTCGCTCGCCCGCCGCAGCACGGCGGCGCCGACCATCGCGGCCATCAGGGCCAAGGCTCGGTCGTCGCGCGGCTTGTCCGCGACCATGTCGACCAGGCGGCGCAATCCGGCGGCGAACGCCCGGCGGACCGGTCCGCCGGCGGGCGCCCGCGCGGCATCGCCGGCCAGTGTCGCCATCGGGCAGGCCCATTCGGGCGGCTTGGGCGTGAAATAGAAGTCGGCCAGGCGTCGCAACGCGCCCGGGGCATTGCCGTCGATCACGTCCTGCCAGGCCCGTTCGGCGCCATCGAACGCATGGGTGCAGGCTTCGCCGGCCAACTCGTCCTTCGAGCCGAACTGGCCGTAGAAGCCGCCGCGGGTCAAGCCGGCCTCCGCCATCAGTTCGTCGATGCCGGTGCCATCCAGGCCCTTGCGCCGGAACAGGGCGGAAGCCGCCGCCACCACCGACTTTCTGTTCTCTACCGCCTGTTCCCGAGAGACCCTGCTCATTTCCGGACCCTTGACATTTAAATGATCACTAACATCTATTTCGCGTTAGATGTCACTAAACATGTAAGGACCGATCATGGGATTGCTAGAGGGTAAGGTGGCGCTGGTCACCGGCGGCACGTCGGGCATCGGCCGGGCGAGTGCAGTGCTGTTCGCGAAGGAAGGCGCCAAGGTGGCGCTCACCGGACGCCGGGCGGAAGAGGGCGCGGCGGTCGTGGCGGAAATCAAGGCGGCCGGCGGCGACGCGATCTTCATCCAGGCAGACCTGGCCAAGACCGAGAGCATTCCGGGCGTCATCGCCGAGGTCGTTTCGCACTATGGCCGGCTGGATTGTGCCTTCAACAACGCCGGCATCAGCGGCGGCGGCCCGCTCGACACCTTGACCGAAGGCGTGTGGGACAGCGTCGTCGACACGAACCTCAAGGCCGCGTTCTTCTATCTCCAGGCCGAGGCCGCGCAGATGAAGAAGCAGGGCGGCGGGGCGATCCTGTTCAACGGCTCGGTGCTGGCCAGCATCGCGATGCCCGGCACCAGCATCTACAGCGCCAGCAAGGGCGGCATCGTGTCGATGGCGCGGGCGGCGGCCGTCGAGCTCGGCTCGCACGGCATCCGGGTGAATTCGATCAATCCGTCGATCACGCGTACGTCGATGACCGAGGGCCGCATCACGACGGGCACGGACGGCAAGGCATCGCATCCCTACGCGGTCGGCATTCCGCTCGGCCGCATCGCCGAGCCGGAGGAGATGGCCGAGGTCGCCCTGTTCCTGCTGTCCGACCGGGCGTCCTATGTTACCGGCCAGGCGCTGATCGTGGATGGCGGCCAGAGCGCTACCTGAGGCGACGCGAGAGGGGCTCCGGCTTCGTGCCGGAGCCTGCCGATACCACGCGCTGGCAATGGCCGGACGAGGCGCATGCAGCACGTGCCGGGCCGTATTGCGCTTGCATATCCCGGCATGCGCTCCGACCTATCGGATAAGGAAAAAATTAACACTTTAAGTAAGATATAGCCAACTTCCTCTAACCGTAGCGTGTGCGATGACAGGCAAATCGTATCAATCGGACGCCATGAACGCCCCCCTTGGCACCGTCGAAGTTCTGCCGACCGGCGCCGCGCTTGGTGCTGAAATACGCGGGGTCGATCTCCGCACGATCGATGATGCCGCCTTCGGCGCGGTCCATCAGGCCTGGCTCGATCACAGCGTGCTGCTGTTCCGTGGCCAGTCGCTCGAGGATGCCGATCTCATCCGGTTCAGCCGACGCTTCGGCAATCTCGATATCGCGCCGGTCCAGGAGACGGGACGCCGCTTCGTCGACGGCTATCCGGAAATCTATGTGGTTTCGAACGTCGTCGGCGCGGACGGCGAACCGATCGGTAGCCTGGGCGCCGGCGAGGCGGTCTGGCACACCGACATGTCGTATCTGCCGCAGCCGCCCAAGATGAGCATGCTCTATGCACTCGAGGTGCCGCCCGCGGGCGGCGAGACCGGCTTTTCCAATATGTACGCCGCCTATGACGGGCTGCCCGACGATCTCAAGCGCCGGATCGAAGGCCTCCAGATCAAGCACGACGGCACGTACAACAGCGGCGGCTTCCTGCGCCAGGGCGTCGTCGCAACCGACGATCCGCGGACGTCGCCGGGCGCGGTTCATCCGCTCGTCTGCAGCCATCCCGAGACCGGCCGCCGCAATCTCTATCTGGGCCGGCGCCGCAACGCCTATCTGCTGGGCTTGGAGCTGGCGGAGTCGGAGGCGCTGCTGGACGAGCTCTGGCAGCACGCGACGCGCCCGGACCTCAGCTGGTACAACAACTGGCGGGTCGGCGATCTGGTGATGTGGGACAACCGCTGCACCATGCACCGGCGCAATCCCTTTGCGCCGGACAGCCGCCGCGTCATGCATCGCACCCAGGTCCAGGGCCAGAGCCGCCCGGCCGCCTGACTGCCGACAAGCAGCCGGGCCCGAGACGGCACGAAAGGATCGCGCGGATGCGAATGAAGTTCAGCGCGACGAGCAGTATCCTGCTCGTCCTCTGCCTGCTCTATCTCATTCTCTACATCGACCGGGTCAACATCTCGACCTCGGCGCCGTTGATCAAGGCCGAGCTGGGCCTGACCAACGGGCAGCTCGGTCTCGCCTTCTCGGCCTTCGCCTATCCCTATGCGTTCTTCCAACTGGTGGGCGGCTGGCTCGGCGACCGGTTCGGGCCGCGCCGGGTCCTGTTCATTTCGGGCATCGTCGTCGTTCTTGCCACTATGGCGACCGGTTTCGTCGGCGGGCTCGGCGCCTTGATCGCCGCCCGCTTCGCGCTGGGGTTGGGCGAGGGCGCCACCTTTCCGACGGCGACGCGGGCCATGGCCGCCTGGATACCGGAGGCGCGCTGGGGCTTCGCGCAAGGCATCACCCACTCGGCGGCGCGTATCGGCAATGCGCTGACGCCGCCGCTGGTGGCGCTGCTGGTCGCCTACGCCTCCTGGCGCGATTCCTTCCTGGTCTTCGCCGGCCTCAACCTGCTGTGGATCATCCCCTGGCTGTGGGTGTCGCGCAACGAGACGCGTCCGCGGGCCGCGGCCGCCGATGGATCGGCCGGTCGGCAACCGACGCCCTGGTGGGCGCTCGCCCGGCGGATGCTGCCGGTGACCTGCGTCGATTTCTGCTACGGCTGGACGCTCTGGCTGTTCTTGAGCTGGATCCCATCGTTCTTTTTCGACACGTTCCATCTCGACCTGAAGGGCTCGGCCCTGTTCTCGTCGGGGGTCTTCACCGCGGGCGTGCTCGGCGATCTGATCGGCGGCATCGCCAGCGATTACATTCTGAAGCGGACCGGCCGGCTCGGCTTGGCGCGGCGCGGCGTCATCACCGCCGGCTTCCTCGGTGCCTTTGTCTGCCTGCTGCCGGTCGTGCTGATCCATGATCTCACAGTCGATGCGATCTTTCTGTCGCTCGCCTTCTTCTGCGCCGAGCTGATCGTCGCACCGATCTGGTCGGTGCCGATGGACATAGCACCCCGCCATGCCGGCTCGGCCAGCGGGCTCATGAACCTGGGCTTCGGCATTGCCGGCATCGTCTCGCCCTCGTGCTTCGGTTTTCTCATTGACGTCACCGGCAGCTGGGCCGTCCCGTTCGCCATCTCCATGGGGCTCTTGCTGCTGGGGGCGGCGCTGGCCGGCCGCATGCGCCCCGACCAGACCTTCACGGGGCCGGTGCTCGCCGCGACATTCGCGAGCGGTCCCACTTCCGGCTCATCCGCGGCGCTGCCGCGGCATCAAACTCCTCAAGGGTAGCTGTTATGAACCTTTTCCGGACCCTCAAGATCGGGTCGAAGATCTATGCCATCGTCGGACTCCTGTCCCTCGTCGCGGCCGTGATCAGCTGGCGCGGCATCGACGCGCTGCGCACCTACCAAATCGAAGTGCAGGAGATGCGGCTGGCCTCCGACCGCTCGGCGCACGGCCTCGAGGTCAACGCCCTGATCTATGCGGTGGTGATGGATACGCGCGGCACCTTCATGTCGCGCACCCCCGAGGAGATGGAGAAATACGCCAAGCCGCTGCTGGCCAATCTGCATACGATGGACCAGCTGATGCAGGAGTGGCACGCGCTGCTGCCGGCCAGCCGGGAGCATAGCCTGGACGAGGCGATCGCCAACGTTAAGGACTTCATCACCTTCCGCACCGAGACGGTGCGCCTGGCGCGTGAAGTCGGTACCGACCAGGCGCGGGCCTACAGCGACAATGATGCCAACCGCGGCAACCGCCAGCAGCTGGGCAAATCCATCGAACGTCTCGCCGCCGCCAACCAGCAGGAAATCGGCGATATCAAGAAGCTGATGGACGAGAGCTACGCCCGCGATCTGGCCGAACTGATCGGGATCGCCGTGGTGGGCATCGCCGCTGGTCTGCTCCTGTCCTTCCTGGTCACGGTCCGGGCGATCACCCGGCCGCTCGCGGCGCTGACCTCGGTGATGCGCGTGCTGGCAGGCGGCGATTTCGACGTCGTCGTTCCGGGCGCGGAGCGGACCGACGAGCTGGGCGACATGGCCGGCGCGGTCAAGGTGTTCCAGGACAATGGCATCGAGGCCAAGCGCCTCGCCCAGGTGCGTGCCGAGGAACAGGCGGCGCGCGCGAAGCGCACGGCTACTCTCGAAGCCCTGACTGCCACGTTCGAGAGCCATATCGAGAAGATCGTGAGCGCCGTCTCGGCCGCATCCGCGCAACTGACCGGTACGTCCAAGGAGATGGCGACGGTGGCCGACCGCACGAGCGGCCAGGCGCTGGCGACCGCGGCCGCGGCGGAGCAGGCCTCGGCCAACGTGCAGACCGTCGCGGCGGCGAGCGAGGAACTGGCGGCGTCGACCAATTCGATCGGGCAGCAAGTGACCCGCGCGAGCGAGACGGTCGACATGGCGCTGAAGCGCGCGGACGCCGCGGACAGCACGGTCCAGGAACTGTCCGAGGCCGCAAAGAAGATCGGCGAGGTCGTCTCGCTGATCAACAATATCGCCCAGCAGACCAACCTCCTGGCCCTGAACGCGACCATCGAGGCGGCGCGCGCCGGCGATGCCGGCAAGGGCTTTGCCGTGGTCGCGGGCGAGGTCAAGGCACTCGCCCAGCAGACCGCTGCGGCCACTGGCGAAATCCAGAGCCAGGTCGAAGGCATGCAGAATGCCACCGGCAAGATGGTCGAGGCCATCCAGGCGATCGTGACCACGATCGGTGCCATCACCGAGGTCACGACCATGGTCGCGTCGGCCGTGGAAGAGCAGGGGGCCGCGACCCACGAGATCGCCCGCAACGTTCAGCAGGCCGCCGTCGGCACGCAGGAAGCCGCGGCCAATGCCGCGCTCGTCAATACCGCCGCGAGCGAGACGGGCGTTGCCGCCAACCAGGTGCTGACCGCCGCGGATACGCTTGGCTACGAGGCCGCGGCGCTCAGGAGCGAGGTCGATTCGTTCCTGGCGGGGGTGCGGACCGCCTGATCAGCGACCCGCTACTTTATATCAACGCCGACGAACGACTTCAGCTCCGGGGTGCGGGGCGTCGTCAGGACCTCCTGAGACGGCCCGCTTTCCCAGATCTTGCCTTGGTGCATGAAGACCGTCACGTCGGCGACCTTGCGGGCGAAGTTCATCTCGTGGGTGACGAGCACCATCGTCATGCCGTCCTTCGCCAGTTGCTCCATCACCGCGAGCACTTCCCCGGTCAATTCGGGATCGAGCGCCGACGTCACCTCGTCGAACAGCATCAGCCGCGGCTGCATGGCGAGCGATCGTGCGATGGCGACGCGCTGCTGCTGGCCGCCGGAGAGATTGTCGGGATAGGCATCGAACTTTTCCGAGAGCCCGACCTGCGACAGAACCTTTTCGGCCAGGGTCTTCGCCTCGGCCGTCTTCAGGCCCTTGGTGATGCGCGGCGACAGCATGATGTTCTGCCCCACGGTCAGGTGCGGGAACAGATTATAGCTCTGGAAGACGATCCCGACGTCCTTGCGCAGTTCGCGCAGATGCTTGTCGTCCTGATCGACCTTGTGGCCGGCGACTTCGATGCTGCCCGACTGGATCGGCTCGAGCCCGTTCATGCAGCGCAGGAGCGTCGACTTGCCCGAGCCGCTGCGCCCTATGAGGGCCACGACCTGGCCGCGCTCGACGGTCAGCGAGACGCCCTTCAGGACCTCGACCGAGCCGAAGCTCTTGTGCACGTTGTCAATGAGCACGACCGACATGGAGAACCCTTTCGAGATATCGGCTCAGCCGCGAAAGCGGAAAGCAGATCAGGAAATAGACCAGGGCGACGACACCGAAAATCTTGAACGGCGCGAACGTGGCGTTGTTGACGAGCTGCCCGGCGCGCGACAGCTCGACGAAGCCGACGACCGAGACGATGGAGGTGTTCTTCACCAGCTGGACGAGGAAGCCCACCGTCGGCGGCAGCGAGATGCGCAGCGCCTGGGGGATGATGACGTACCGGTACTGCTGCCCGCGCGTGAGTGCGAGCGAGGCCGATGCCTCCCACTGCTGGAACGGGACCGCCTCGATCGCACCGCGCCAGATCTCGGCGAGATAGGCGCTGACATAGATGCCGAGCGACAGGGAGGCGGCCAGCAGCGGCGGCAGTTCCAAGCCCGCGAGCGATAGTCCGTAATACGACAGGAACAGCACCATCAGCACCGGGATGGACTGGATGACCTGGATGTAGGTGGCGGTGCACCGGCGCACCGCAGCCGATTTGGACAGTCTGAGGATCGCGATGATCCCGCCCAGAATACCGCCGCCGACAAAGGCGATGAACGTGAGGAGGATCGTCCAGCGGACCGCGGAGACGAGAAAGAAGGCTTCCGCCCAGCCGAAGGAGGTCATCATGCCGCTTCTCCCTTCGTCTGCACGCGGGCGAGGCCCGACACCCGGGGGAAGGCGACGCGGCCGACGGCGCCAAGGACGGCCTTCAATGCCAGCGCCAGCAGCAGATAGAGCGTCGTGGCGACGATGTAGCTTTCGAAGCTGCGGAAGGTGCGTTGTTCGACGATGGCGGTGGCGCCGGACAATTCCTGCGCCGAAATGAACGAACAGATGCTCGATGCCAGCATCATCAGCACGAACTGGCTCGACAGCGCCGGCCAGACCTTGGCGATGGCAGGGATCAGCACGACGTGCTGCAGGACCTGCCGCCGGGTCAATGCCAGCGACAAGCCGGCCTCGCGCTGCGACTTGTGGATGGAATCGACGCCGGCCCGGATGATCTCAGCGCAATAGGCGGCCAGATTGAGCGTCATCGCGAGCAGGGCCGCCTCGGCCGCGCTCAGGCGCACCCCCAATCCCGAGAGCCCGAAGAAGATCAGGAACAGCTGCACGACGAACGGCGTGTTGCGCATCAGCTCGACATAGGCCTCGACCAGCAGCTTGGCGGCTTGGCCGCCGAGCTGGCGCGCGGCCGTCAGGACGACCGCGAGCGCCGAGCCGAGGACGATCGCGCCCAGCGATAGCCAGACGGTCAGCATCAGGCCGTCGAAGATCAGGTGCCATTCCGCGACGATCGGTTCGAATTGGAACTCGAAGCCCATCAGCCGGCTCCCATGTTGGGCACGCCGCCGGGGCGGCGCGCCGGTGGGTTGCGAGGGCGATCAGAACACCGGCAGATCCGGCAACGGCGAGCCGACCCATTTGCGGCTGATCTCGTCCAATTCTCCATTGAGCTTCATGAGATAGATGACGTTGTTGAGCCATTGATGCAGCTCGAACGCATCCTTCTTCATCGTCATCGAGTTGGGCTGCCGCGAGAAGACGAACTTCTGCTCGATGTCGACATCACCCCGCGCCTTGATCGCCGCGTTGGATTGCGCATCGGGGCTGGCCACCGCCTCGACCTGGCCCGAGAACAGCGCCTGCATGGTCGTGGCATCGTCCTCGAAGCGCGAGATGGTGAGATTCAACTCCTTCTCGCGCTTGACCAGCTCGCCTTCGACGCTCGAGCCGCGGTTGACGCCGACGCGCTTATCCTTGAGATCGGCCCAAGATTTGATCGGGTCGGACTTCTTTGCCCAGATGCCGACCTGGAAGATGCTGTAGGGCATGCTGAACATGACGGCCTTCGCCCGCTCCGCGGTCGGGGCCAGCGTGGCGATCAGGAAATCGGCCTTGCCGGCTTCGAGCGCCGGGATGCGCGCCGGCGGCGTCAGCGGCACCATTTCCACCGGCAGGCCGAGATACTTGCCAACCAGCGTCGCGACGTCGGCGTCGTAGCCCACGGGCTGACCCTGGGCATCGATGGAGCCATAGGGCGGGGCGCCGATCAGAACGCCGATGCGGACCTTTCCGCGCTTGACGATCTCGGTCACCGTCTGGGCCGAGGCGCCGGCGGTGGTCATGGCGAGCCCGGCGCAGGCGGCCAGAACCAATGCTGCCGACCGCAATGCTTTCGAAGCCTTCATTGTCGTCCTCCCTGGGCCGGATCTGCCGGCTGCGTTGCTTGTCCGGATCGTCGCCTTCGGGCGATCTTTTTCGGTCGTTGGCGGATGGCGCGTCCGGGCTAGGTTGCTCCGCGCACCACGTTGCTGCACGGCTCGCCCGACAGGCGCCGCCGAATATTGTCGGCGATCGTCCGCTGCCTGCGGGTGATGGTTCCGAGGGTCCAGCCGGACATGTGCGGGGTCATGAGCACATTGGGCAATTCGGCGAACGGCAGGCCAGAGGGCTGGGTGTTGGGATCCGCCGGCGATGGATAGCGATACCAGGTGTCGATGATCGCGCCGGCAATCCGCTCGGTGCGCAAGGCGTCGTAGAGTGCCGGCTCGTCGATGGTGGCACCGCGCCCGACATTGATGATCACCGCTTCGCGCTTCATCGCCGCGAACGCGTCGGCGCCGACGATGCCGGTCGTCTCGGCGGTCAAGGGCACCGAGACAACGAACGCGTCCGCGGCACGCCAGAAGGCCGGCAGCTCGTCGAGCCCGTAGCTCCGATCGACGAGGGCCGAAGGGGGCACCGGGCTCCGGTTCGCCACATGGACGTTCATCTCGAACGCCTTCGCGCGTGCGGCGATCGCCTTGCCGATATGGCCGAAGCCCAGCAGCCCGATCGTCGAGCCGGCGATCTCCGCATGGACGCGCTCGCGGGCGCCAGCCCAATAGGCCCAGTCGCCCTGCCGGAGGCGCCGATCGGCATCGTCCAGCGGGATGCAGCGTCGCAGGAGCGCCGCCATTACGTATTCGGCGATGGCCTGTTCATGCCCGAAGCAATTGCACACGACCGCCGTGCCCGGCATCGCAGCAAGATCGACCGCGTCGTAGCCGGCGCCGGGAACATGGAACAGCTTGAGCCGTTCCGGCTGGGGCAAGGCGGCGTCGAACTTGACGCCGACGATCACGTCGGCCGACGCGTAGGTCGCCCGATCGTCGGCACTTTCCAAGGCATCGGGCAGGACGGCGACTTCAGCGCCGGCTCCGACGAGGTCGGCGAAGCCATCACTGAACGAGGCGGCGTTCGCGCCGTGAAAAACGATCCGCATGATGGCCCTCAGCGCGCTTTGATGGGTTGGATGCTGCAGTCGAGCAGCGATGGATCGATCTCGCGTTCCATGACATCGAACATGCTGTCGACGAACGCGATCAGCTTGTCGGAGGCGTCGATCGCGCGCTCGATATGGCGGTTCGCCACCGCCTCGAGCACCGCCAGATGGCAGTCGATCGTCGTCTGGAGGCTCAAGGCCTCCTTGAGCTGCGCATAGTGGATCCACCCGATACGCCGCGACAGGGTGTGCAGCGGCCGAAGCGCATGCTCCAGGAACGGCTCGCCGGCAACGGCCAGGATCAGCCCGTCCAGCCGACGGTCGAACAGGTTGAACTCGTCGATGTCCATGACATCCCGGCGTTCGCGCAGGGAGCGCTGAAGATGGAGCATCTGGTTGCGGTGGGATGCTCCCGATCGCTCGGCCGCGAGCCGGATCACGAAGCGCTCGAGATCGGCGCGGAGCGCCAGCAGGACCCGCTCGCGCGCCAGGTCGATCGGGGCGATCTGCAGGCCGTGCCGCGGACGGATGATGATGAGCGTGTCGGCGGCGAAACGCGTGACTGCCTGATGGACCGGCGTGCGACCGAGGCCGGTCAGGTCCTGCAGATCCTGGAGGGCGAGGACTTGTCCGGGCTTGAGGGCGCAGGTGACGATCAGGCTTTCGATCCGGTCGTAGGCCAGCTCGAAATGGTTCGTCCGGTTGCGCCAGGCCTTGGCCTGGCCGGCGTCTTCGCCGGTGCCGGGATCGCTGACCACGGTCGGCCTGCGCCCCACGTGTTCGCCTTTGCCCATCACGCGCCCTCCCTGCCGACGTAGCCTCGCCGGTCTATAAAGCAACCATAAACATATTGTGAAATATTACAACAGCGCATATGGATGGATCGGCACGAAACGCATCGGCCAAGCCGGGCGGGGCGCTGAGACGGCGGCGGCGGCCCCTCCGCGGGCTCGGAACATTCCTCTCAACCCTTTGTGCGGGTTCCGATAATGTTGATCACGGTCGCTCCATTGACCTCAGAGGCGTTCGCCCCGTTCGGCACCGTCGTCACCCATGGCGGCGGCGAGGCGCTGATGCCGTATCTCGATGCCTTCGAGCACACGCTCGAGGCCGGCCACATGTCGATGGCCGTGCTGCGGGTAGGGACGGCGGTTCAGGGGCGGGTCGAGGTCACGCGTCTGGAGCGGCATCCCTATTCGGCGCAGACCTTCATCCCGCTGAAGGGCGGCAGATCGCTGGTCGTCGTCTGCGGGAACGAGGCGGATGGCCGGCCGATGCTGTCCAGCGCCCGAGCCTTCATTGCCGGATCCGGTCAGGGCGTGACCTACCGGCGCAATGTCTGGCACCGCAGCGTCAAGGCGCTGGAAGCACCTTCGGAATATGTCGTCCTCATGGCCCAGACCGGGCGCGGCGACGACAATGTCTTTTATGACCTGGCGCAGCCGCTCTCGGTCGAGGCGCTTTGAACGGCTTCGCGCCTTACACGTTCAGCAGCAGGTTCTCCCGTTCCCAGCTCGAGATCACCCGCTGATAGGCGCCATATTCCGCCAGCTTCACGTGGGTCACCGCGGCGATGAACTTGGCGCCCAGGATTTCCTTCAGCGGTTCGCAGGCGTTGAACTTCTCGAGCGCGTCGGACTGGTGGCGCGGCAGGGAGAACGGGCGGCCGTGGGCGCTGCCGCGCACCGGATCCTCGGGGCGCAGGTTGAGGGTCATGCCCAGATAGCCGCAGGCGAGCGAGGCGGCGAGCGCCAGATAGGGGTTGGCGTCGGCGCCGGCGACGCGATTCTCGACCCGGCGGTTGTCGGGGGCCGACAGCGGCACGCGCAGGCCCACGGTCCGATTGTCGCGGCCCCAATGGACGTTGATCGGCGCATCGGTTCCGGCGATCAGCCGGCGATAGGAATTCACGTTCGGCGCCAAGAGCGGCATTACCGCCGGCAGGAATTTCTGCAGGCCGGCGATATGGCCGCGGAACAGGTCGGTATCCTGATTGTCGTCGGTCGCGAACAGGTTCGCACCCGACTCGAGATCGACGACACTCTGATGGATGTGCATGGCCGAGCCGGGCTCGCTCTGCATCGGCTTCGCCATGAAGGTCGCGTAGATCTGATGGCGCACGGCGGCCTCGCGCACGGTGCGCTTGAACAGGAAGACCTGGTCGGCCAGCGACAGCGCGTCGCCGTGGTTGAAGTTGATCTCGATCTGCGCCGCCCCTGCCTCGTGAGTCAGCGTGTCGATATCGATCTCTTGCGCCTCGCAGTAATCGTAGACGTCCTCGAAGATCGGATCGAACTCGTTGACCGCGTCGATGCCATAGGCCTGGCGCCCGCTCTCGGTCCGGCCGGTGCGGCCGACCGGCGGCACCAGCGGGTAATCCGGGTCGGTGTTGATCTGCACCAGGAAGAATTCCAGCTCCGGCGCCACGATCGGCTTCCAGCCCTTGGCGGCATAGAGCTCGAGCACCCGCTGCAGTACGAAGCGCGGCGAGATGTCGACCTTGCCGCCGTCGGCATAGACGCAGTCGCTGATCACCTGGGCCGTCGGTTCCTTGTGCCAGGGCACGATGCGGATCGTCTCCCCGTCGGGGATCATGTAGATGTCGCTGTTCTCGGGGCTGGTCACGTCCTCGTCGTCGGGAAAGTCGCCGGTCACGGTCTGGACGAAGATCGCCTCTGGCATGCGCAGGCCCCGATCGCGCAGGATGCGGAGGAATTTGTCTGCGGGTAGGATCTTGCCCCGGGCAATGCCCGACAGGTCCGGGACCAGGCATTCCACTTCGGTGATCCGATGTTCCTTGATGAAGGTCTCCAGGAGACTCATGCTGTGTCAGCCGCGGCCCGAGGCCGGCGGCGCTCCTCTGCGATTGCAACGCCTTACTATGCGCCGATGGCGGCATGCCGCCAACGGGGCTGGCCCGGCTTCCGTTGCATTGCGGGAGAGCGGGATTGAGCGACGGCGTGCGGCATGTCGACAGCTGGTATCTGCGTACGGCCAATTCAATCGTTGATTATCCGCCGCTCCGGGGCGAGGTGCAGGCCGACGTCGCGGTGCTGGGCGCCGGCTATACCGGGCTCGCGGCGGCGCTGCATCTGGCGGAGCGCGGCTTCAAGGTCGTGGTGCTGGAGGCGAAGCGCGTCGGCTGGGGCGCCTCCGGGCGCAATGGCGGCCAGATCATCACCGGCTTCAACCCGTCGATCGCGACCCTGGGCCAATGGGTCGGGGCGGAGGATGCCCACCGGCTGTGGCAATTGGCCGAGGAGGCGAATCGGCTGCTGGTCGACACCATCAACCGCTACGGCATCGCCTGCGGCCTGACCCGGGGCTATCTGTTCGCGGGGCTGAAGCCGCGTCACATGGCCGATCTCCGGGCGATGGCGGCGGAATGGCAGCAGCAGGGGCACGAGGGCGCCCAGTTGCTCGACCAGGCCGAGATGCGCGCGCGGGTCGGGGCCCCCCATTATGTCGGCGGGCTCTATGACCCGGCCGGCGGCCATCTGCATCCGCTCAACTACGCGCTGGGCCTGGCGAACGCCTGCCGGGCCGTCGGCGTCGTCATCCACGAAGGCTCGCCCGTGACCGCCATCGATTCCGGGACCGAGCCGTCGCTCGCCACGGCGGAGGGGCGCGTGCAGGCCAAGGCGCTGATCATCGCCGGCAACGCGCTGCTCGGCGATCTGGTGCCGGGGCTCGCGCGCATGATCGCCCCTGTCGGCACCTATATCGCCGCGACCGAACGGCTCGGCCGATCACGCATCCGCCAGGTGCTGCGCGACGACGTCGCGGTCTGCGACATGAATTTCGTGCTGAACTACTATCGGCGCACGCCGGACGACCGGCTGCTGTTCGGCGCCCGCGTCAGCTATTCCGGGCGCGAGCCGCCGAACCTGAAGCAGCTGATGCGCCGCTCGATGCTGGGCACCTTCCCGCAACTGGCCGACGTCCGATTCGAGCAGGTCTGGGGCGGGCTGGTCGACATCACGGTCAACCGCACGCCGCATCTGGGACGAATCGGGCCGACCAGCTATTTCGCCCATGGCTTTTCGGGCCAGGGGGTGACGCTGACCGGCATGGCCGGCCGCGTCATGGCGGAGGCGGTCGCCGGCCAGGCCGAACGCTTCGACGTCTTCGCCCGCATCCCGCACAGCGCCTTTCCCGGCGGCCCGCTCAGGACGCCGGCGCTGATGCTGGCGATGCTGTGGTACCGGCTGAGGGATATGCTTTAGGACGCCGGGTCGTCGCGCGTCGATATGTCCCGGCGTTGACATGAAAATTCCCGCCCTCCGTGTGCTTGACAAGCCCCGGCGGAAATTGTTCGGATGCGCGCAATCGCAACTCTCCGAAACGCCGTTCCACCAAGGGGCGACAAGGCCCCGCCTGAGACCTCCGATCTCGGTGTCCCAGCGCGGCGTCTATGGAGAAGCGACGGGGTTAGAGGTCGATCACAAGGGGGACGACGGCATGGTGAAGCGACGGGTTCTGTTGGGGACGGCCGCGGTTGCGGCGCTGGTTGGCGTTCTGGCGGTTGCCGGGCCGGCCCAGGCCGAGGACAGCAAGGTCCTCAATATCTACAACTGGTCCGATTACATCGGCACCGACACGATCGCCAATTTTGAGAAGGAGACCGGCATCAAGGTCTCCTACGACACCTATGACGCCAACGAGACGCTCGACGGCAAGCTGAAGGCCGGCCATTCGGGCTACGACCTGGTCGTCCCCTCGCTGACGCCGTTCCTGGCCCAGCAGATCCAGTCGGGCATCTACCAACCGCTCGACAAGTCGAAGCTCTCGAACTGGAGCCATCTCGACAAGGGCCTGCTGAAGCGCATGGCCGCCTACGACAAGGACAATGCCCACGCGATTCCGTGGGTCACCGGCACGACCGGCATCGGCGTGGTCATGGAGAAGGTCAAGGCGATCGCGCCAGACGCGCCGGTCGACAGCCTGAAATTCTTCTTCGATCCGGCGATCCTGGCCAAGTTCAAGGGCTGCGGCATCTCGATGCTCGATACGGCGACCGACGTCTTCCCGGCGGCGCTGCAGTATCTGGGCCTCAATCCGGACAGCCAGAAGAAGGAAGACATCGAGAAGGCCGCCGATCTGCTGATGAAGATCCGGCCCTATATCCGCAAGTTCGACAGCTCCGAATACATCAACGACCTGGCGAACGGCGATATCTGCGTCGCCTGGGGCTATTCGAGCGACATCAACCTCGCCCGCCGGCGCGCGGCCGAGGCGAACAAGGGCGTCACCGTCGCCTACAAGATCCCGAAAGAAGGCTCGGAGCGCTACATCGACACGATGGCGATGCCCAAGGACGCGCCCCATCCGGACGCGGCCTTGAAGTTCCTGAACTACATCATGCAGCCCGAGGTGATGGCCGAGACCTCGAACACGATCTACGGGCAGAGCGGTAATGCCGATGCCATCAAGTTCGTGAAGCCGGAAATCGCCAGCGATCCCGGCATCTTCCCGCCGGCCGACGTCGAGGCGAAGCTGTTCTCGATCTCGGTATCGACCAAGGACATTGAACGTCTGAAGAACCGGCTCTGGACGAAGATCAAGAGCGGGCATTAATAGAGCGATCGTGGCGGCGCCGGTGAGGGCGCCGCCACAGTACATTCCAGCCCCGTTGAAGGTACCCGGCCCCGTGACACACCCCTCCGTTCGCGACAGCGAGCCCTGGCGCGACCCGTCGGCCGAAGCGCATATCCAGATCGACCAGCTCGTGAAGATCTTCGGCGACACGCGCGCGGTCGACGAGGTCACTCTCAAGATCCATCGCGGCGAATTGTTTTCGCTGCTGGGCGGGTCGGGCTGCGGCAAGACCACGCTCCTGCGCATGCTCGCCGGATTCGTGACGCCCGATGCCGGCTCGATCGTCATCGACGGCCAGGACGTAAGCCGCGTGCCGCCCTACGAGCGGCCGGTCAACATGATGTTCCAGTCCTACGCGCTGTTCCCGCACATGAGTGTCGAGGACAATGTCGCCTTCGGCCTGCGCCGCGACGGCGTCGAGAAGGGCGAGATCCGGCGGCGCGTCGGTGAGGCGCTCGATCTCGTGCAGCTGGGGCCGCTCGCCCGGCGCAAGCCCGGGCAACTATCCGGCGGCCAGCGCCAGCGCGTGGCGCTCGCGCGCTCGATCATCAAGCGGCCGAAGGTGCTGCTGTTGGACGAGCCGCTGTCGGCGCTCGACAAGAAACTGCGCGAGGCGACTCAGTTCGAGCTCAGGACGATCCAGGAACAGGTCGGCATCACTTTCGTCATGGTCACCCATGACCAGGAGGAGGCGATGACCATGTCGACCCGCATCGCCGTCATGAACCACGGCAAGATCATCCAGGTCGGCAAGCCGAACGAGATCTATGAGTTCCCGCACAATCGCTTCGTCGCCGACTTCATCGGCTCGGTCAACCTGTTCGAAGGCCAGCTGAAGGAGCAATTCGCCGATCATGCGCTGGTCGAGAGCGCCGAGGCCGGCGGCGACCTGACAGTCGGGCCGACGGCGATCCACGCGCCGGGGGCGGCGGTGTGCGTCGCGGTGCGGCCGGAGAAGCTCCGGCTGGCCAGGCCCGGCGAGGGTCTCGACCTGCCGAACCGGCTGCCGGGCCGCGTGCGCGACATCGCCTACCTGGGCGATGCCTGCATCTACCACGTGACGCTCGGCAGCGGGAAACTGGTGAAGGCGACGGCCCCCAACCTCGGCCGCTGGGACGACCAGCCCTTCGCCCGGGACGAGGCGGTGACGGTCGGCTGGACGGCGGCGGCCTCGATCCTGGTCGACCCGTGAGCGGGCTGGTAAAGGCCGTCCGCGCGCGGCTGCCGGGCCGGGGGCTGGTCATCGCCGCGCCTTATTTCTGGCTCGCGATCTTCTTCCTCGTGCCGTTCCTGCTGGTGTTCAAGATCAGCTTCGCCGACAGCGACACGACGATCCCGCCCTATACGCCGCTGTTCTCCATGGGCGACGACAGCGCGCTGCAGATCACGCTGCATCTGGATAATTTCATCCGGCTGTTCAGCGATGACCCGATCTATCTGCTGTCGTACCTGAGCTCGCTCAGGAACGCGGCGGTCACCACGGTCTTCTGCCTGCTGATCGGCTATCCGATGGCCTATGCCATCGCGCGCGCCCGGACCGAGCTCCGGCCGGTGCTGCTGATGCTGATCGTGTTGCCGTTCTGGACCTCGTTCCTGATCCGCATCTACGCCTGGATCGGCATCCTCAAGGACAATGGGCTGCTCAACAATTTCCTGATCTGGATCGGGGTGATCGACGAGCCGCTCAACATCCTCAACACCCAGACCGCCGTCTATATCGGCATGGTCTATGCCTATCTGCCCTTCATGGTGCTGCCGCTCTACGCGACTCTGGAAAAGCTCGACGTCTCGCTGCTGGAGGCGGCGATGGACCTCGGCGCGCGGCCGCTCCGCGCCTTCTGGGCGATCACCCTGCCGCTGTCGCTGCCCGGCATCGTCGCCGGCTCGCTCCTGGTGTTCATCCCGGCGGTCGGCGAGTTCATCATCCCGACGCTCTTGGGCGGGGCCGATACGCTCACCATCTCGACCCAGCTGTGGAGCGAGTTCTTCGCCAACCGCGATTGGCCGATGGCGTCCGCCGTCACCGTCGTCATGGTCGCCCTGCTGGTCGTGCCGCTGATGCTGCTGCAGCGCGCCCAGGGCCGGGCGGAGGCGCAGTCGTGAGTAGGGCAATGAGTGCAACCAGGCGTCCCGGCTCGATGATCGACGGCTTCGTCCGCGGCCGCTGGTTCCTGCCGACCGCGCTGGTGATTGGCCTGTTCTTCCTCTACGGCCCGATCGCGACGCTGGTCGTCTATTCCTTCAACGAATCCAGGCTGGTCACGGTCTGGTCGGGCTTCTCGGTCAAGTGGTACGGCGAGCTTGCCCACAATGACCAGATCCTGGACGCCGCCTGGCTGTCGCTCAGGGTCGCGGTGGCGAGCGCCACCGGCGCGCTCGTGGTCGGTACGCTCGCCGGCTTTGTGCTGTCGCGTTTCACTCGGTTTCGCGGCCGCACGCTGTTCGCCGGCATGGTGACGGCACCCCTGGTCATGCCCGAGATCATCACCGGCATCTCCATGCTGCTGATGTTCGTCGGGCTGGAGCAGGCAATCGGCTGGCCGGCCGGCCGCGGCGTGCTGACCATCATCATGGCGCACATCACCTTCTGCATGAGCTTCGTCGCCGTGATCGTGCAGAGTCGGCTCTCGGGCATGGACGTGTCGGTCGAGGAGGCGGCGATGGACCTGGGCGCGCGGCCGGTCCAGGTGTTCTTCCTCATCACCTTGCCGCTGATGGCGCCGGCCTTGGTTGCCGGCTGGCTGCTCGCCTTCTCCTTGAGCCTCGACGACCTGGTCATTACCGCCTTCGTCTCCGGCCCCGGCTCGACCACGCTGCCGCTCGTCATTTTCTCCAAGGTACGCCTGGGCCTCAGCCCCGAGATCAACGCGCTCGCCACCGTGATCATCACCGTGGTCTCGATGGGCGTGTTCGCTGCGGCACTCTACCAGTACAAGCGCGGCAAAACCCAGGGGTGACATGGCGATTAGAGTAAGCTTATTAAGGCGTTGTAAGGCATATGTTTCCCATCTGATATTTTCTATTGCTGATTGAATTTCCTGTGGGGTGCTTCACAAGTACCCAGTGATAGTGAGGGCTATCCTCTAGGGAGATCGTCGGATTATCGACGGTCTTGTGTGGGAGGAAGTCATGAGCTTCAAGACCCTCATCAGCATTGCCGAGGATGGTCCGTGGTGCGGTACGCACGCCCCCGGGCGTCCTCGGCCTCGGCCCTCGGTCGTCACCGAACTTTCCGAGTTCAAGAAAAGCGCCGGTCCGCAACCCGATCCCTGGGCAATCGGGCGCATCGAAGTCGGCCTCTATGGGGCGATCAGGCTCCATCAGATCGGGATGACCGTGACCGGTCCGATGGCCGAGGCGCTCTCGTCCGGCGCCGAATTCCTGTTCGATGACACCTGCGGCTCGGTCCCGCTGTCGGAACTGATCTGGATACTGCTGCATCTTCCGCCGCCGCCGCCGCCGTGGTGGCTGCAGCAGATCGTCGTCGCCGGCGAGATGCTCGCCTTCGCCCAGGCGGGACAGCAAGAATCTTTGGCCGCCGCCGCTCAGCGCCAGGCATTACAGGGCTTGCATGCGCTCGGCGCGGCGCCAGCCGTCGCGCAGACCGCCGCCTGACGGGCGATCCGGCCGGCAGCCCGGGACCCTGGGCCCGGCCGGATCCCTTACGCCGGCCGGAGGAGGGCAAACCCTTGGGACGACGCCGTCGATGGCAGGCGATTCGCCGAATTTTCGGCATGTCGGCCGGACTACTCGTCGTCTGGTCGATGCGGGGCGGAAAATGCCCGGAAAATGACCCATGAAGCCGCGGGCACGCCCCACCCAGGATATGCGTTGATCCATATGGGCGGTCGCGTAGCCGCCCATGGGTTAACCGCCGGGAGCATCGATGTATCAAGCGTTCTTCGGCCTGCGGCGGGCGCCGTTCGACCCGGTGGCGGATGCATCCTTTCTCATCGAAACGGCCGGTCAGCGCGGGGCGCTCGACGCGATAGCCGATCTCGTCCGTCGCCGGTTTGCAGTCATTACGCTCGAGGGCTGGCCGGGGGCGGGCAAGACCGAGTTGCTGCACGCCTACGAGCGCAGCGTCGACCCGGACCGGGTGCGCACCCGGTCGATCACCCGGCCCGATCTCGACCGCCCGGCGCTGCTGGCCATCCTGGGCGAAATGCTGGTCGGCCCCTTCGCGGCGGCGCCGTCTTTCCCGGAATTGAAGGGACTGCTGACCGAGCGTGCCAATGCCGGGCAGGCGACCGTCCTGCTGGTCGACGACGCAGGCGGGCTGACCGACGAAGCGCTCCAGGCTTTGGGCTCGATCGTGGATCTTTCGCGAGACGAGCTTTCGCTGCTCTCCATCGTGCTGGCCGTGCGTCCCCCCTTCGTCGAGCTGTTCTCGCGCCCGGCGGCGGCGGCGCTCGACCGCCGGGCCAGCGTCCGGGTCCGGGTGCCGCCCCTGACGCCGATCGAGGCACGCAGCCTGCTCGAGCATCGGCTCAGCGAGGCGGGCGCCGCCGACCCGCACGGTGTCCTGTCAGCCGAGGCGATGGATGCGATCGTGGTCGAGGCGGGCGGTATTCCCCGTCGGCTGCTCTCGCTCGCCGATCGGGTGCTGCAGGCCGGCTTCGCCCGGCGCCGCCAACCCGTCGACTATGCCACGGCCGATGCGGCGATCCACGGCGGAGGCAGCGCGCCGCCGACCCCAGTGCCGGCACGGACCCGGTCGCCGATCAGCGTCGAGGGCCGCGGGTTTGCGCCCGCTCGACTGGGCCCGAGCCCGAGGCCCAGCGCGAAGCGCGGGTTCTCTGACAGATTGGCCGGGATGGCAATCCCAACGACACTGCTGATCGTGGCGATCGGCCTCGGCTATTGGCTGTGGAACCAGTCCGAAGATGTCGGACCGCCACCGCCGAGTGCAGCCGCGGCGCCGGCACCTGTGCCCGCGCGGCCCGCGGCACCCATGCCGGCCCCGCCGGCCGCCTCGTCTCCGGCGCCACCAGCGGCTTCGTCACCGGCCCCGCCACCGGTCCCGGCGCCCGCACGGGCGCCGCCGCAGGTCGCTGCCGCTCCCCCGCCGCGCCCTGCAGCACCCAGCCCTGCGCCTGCAAACCCACCGCAGGCCGCGCCGTCGCCGGTCAATGTCCTGTTCATTCCCGCGCGCCGGGGCGACACGCTGCGCTCGCTCTACCGTTCGGCCTATCGCACGCCGCGCTACCGGCCGTCCTTCGAGCAGATGCTGGCCGTCAATCCGGACCTTACGGCGGATACGCGGCTGGCAGCGGGCCAGCTCGTTGCCCTGCCGGCACCGCTCATCGATCGATAGGGGCCGTCCGCCACTCCGTGTCGATCTGGGCCGCTGCCTGTTTCTCCGTATCCGAGAGCTTGGCGCCCAGCAGCCGGCCGTTGGTCCTGGCCGCGTCGCGCAGCCGTGGCGGACCCGCCGAGGCTTCGGCGCGCTTGTACCAGGCATAGGCGCGGGCCGGCTGGGCCGGGACGCCCAGCCCATGCTCATAGGCATAGGCGATATCATATTGGGCGAGCGGATCGCCCTGCCGGGCCGCCGTCTCGAGTGCGGCGATGGTGCTGGAGTCCGTGCCGTCGAGCCCATGCGTTCGCCAGTTCGCAAGTGCCCGCCCGAAGCTGATCGCCGGATCGGGCGGCGGTTGCGGGCGGGGTTCCGGTGCGCGGACGACGGCGGGCGGTGCCACATCGGCAGGTGCGGGCGCCGGTGCACTCGGCCTGGCCACGTGCAACTCGCCCTCGCCGGCGCCGAGGGCGGCGAGCCGTTCGCGCGCCCGTGGATCGCCGGCGGCGAGCGCCTGGCGATACCAGGCGATGGCGCCGTCCAGATCCTGCGGTGTGCCGTCGGGCCGCTCCGTGCTTTCCGCCATGAGGCCCAGGGAATAGGCCGCCGGCCCGGAGCCGTGCGCCGCGGCGAAATTGTACCAGGACTGGGCCTGGCGCAGATCGCGCGCCACGCCGTGGCCGGTCTCGTAGGCCTGGCCCAGCCGATAGGCGGAGTCGGCATCGCCTTGCTGCGCGAACGCGTACCAGCGGGTGATGGCGGCCCGATAATCCCCGAGCTTCGCAGCGGTCGCCGCCTCCAGATCCTCCGCCCATCCCGCCGTCCCCGGAATCGCCGCCGCGGCGGCGAGGGCCAGCAGCCCGATCGCGCCAAGGCGTCGCCAGGATGGCGTTGCGTTTTCGGCTTCTCGAAACGACGTCATCTACCCGTTCCGCCCGTCCCTTTAGGTCCTGCCTCTCGAAGCGAACGCCGGAAAGCGGCAACCGTCTCAACGGTCGCGCGCAACCGACGCGGTAGCGTTCGTTTCGGAGCCGGAAAGAGTGGTCTTGTTGAGGGCGCCCGAGGCGGAGGGCGGCCGCTCTATGCCGGCTGATAGAACGGCGGCGGCACTTCGATCGGCTGGCCCGCGGCAGCGGCTTCCTGCTGCTTGCGCCACATCTCGGCATAGCGGCCGTCGGCCGCGACCAGTTCGTGATGGCGGCCGCGCTCGGCGATGCGGCCGGCTTCGAGCACGATGATCTCGTCCGCGTCGATGATGGTCGACAGGCGATGGGCGATGACCAGTGTCGTGCGCCCGCGGCTCACTTCCTTGAGGTTGGTCTGAATCTCGCGTTCGGTATTGGTGTCGAGCGCGCTCGTCGCCTCGTCGAATAGCGTGATCGCGGGGTCCTTGAGGATGGTGCGCGCGATCGCCACGCGCTGCTTCTCGCCGCCCGAGAGCTTCAGGCCGCGCTCGCCGACCATGGTCCTGTAGCCGTCCGGCATGGCCAGGATGAAGTCATGGATATGGGCCATACGCGCCGCCTGCTCGATCTCGGCGGTCGAGGCGCCCGGTCGGCCATAGGCGATGTTGTAGGTGATCGTGTCGTTGAACAGCACCGTATCCTGCGGAACGATGCCGA
>Ga0070730_10000732_pt1 | contig 35602 bp, 55 predicted proteins | sample Coa_R1_3_FD_66447 | JGI IMG/M metagenome (GOLD analysis project Ga0070730, IMG submission 66447) | Surface soil microbial communities from Centralia Pennsylvania, which are recovering from an underground coalmine fire - Coalmine... | ecosystem: Environmental > Terrestrial > Soil > Unclassified ...
TTCTGGTTTTCACCATCCTCCATTCGGAGAACGTGGCGCGGATTGCGGCGGGTGTGTCGGTCATCGCTCAACCTGTCCCGGCATAGATATCTGTCTTGAGTCTGGTCGCGAGATCCATAAGGGCTTGATATGACGGGCGATGAAAGCCGCTTAGAAATTTCAGATCGGCGCTATTCAATTTCACGATTTCCTCAATGAGCGCCGGGGTTGTCGCAACGGCTAGCGCTTCCCTGATCCTGTCGCGAACTTCAACGGCGCGATCGTATGCGGCCCTGCGGTCGGGATCGGTAGAGCGGGCCGCTGGGACTTTACTCACCTGTGCGTGATAAGAGGATGGTGCCGCTTCGGCGAAGGGGTCTGGTGCGCTCTTTCCGTTCGGGTGCTCCTTCGGGGCCTCGGGGACGAAGGGATCGTCTGCGGGCTTTTGCGGGGCTGTACGGCGACCGGCCACGGGTTCGACCTCAGCTTGGGTTTTGTCATAGAGGGCCAAACCCATCGGGTTCCCGAAAGTCATCATCGCCCGCTTGGTGCAGTCCGTCTCGCATTCCTTGATTGCGCTCTCGTGCGCTTGGCCCAGGTCAGCATCGATGCCAGAGCCGTAGCCGGTGCCCTCACGTATGACCGCTGTATCGCCAGCCCGCACCGTGACGCGGACGCGGCCCACATAGGCCACGCGCCAGCCGGGGCGATCCTTGTTGGCGCCCATCATCACTTCGGCTTCGGTCACGCAGCGGCACTCGACCGTCTCGCGGTCCCATCCATCAAAGCCGAAGATGCGATTCGCCTCAGCGATGACAACCCAACCTTCGATGTACGAGAGAGTGCGTCCGGCCTGTTGGCGGCTCTTGACGTGATCGCGCGCCAGCGGTGCGCGGAGCGCGGCGAGTTGGCCGTCGGTAAAGCCTTGTTTCATGGCGATGCCGGTCATCTAATAGTCCTCCTCATCTCCGTCGCCATCGAAGAACCCGGCTTCCTTGGCGCAACCGTAATCCTCGCAGAACAGCCCGGTACACGGGTTATGCGTAACCGGGCATAGCGGTACTTCCTCATGCAGCTGATCTTCCCAATCGCGGTCAGAGTGAGCGTTCCAGTATCCGGTCATTCCCCTGATCTCCTCAGTCAATATCCCGCCGCCGGAAGATATTTTTCGACGACTTGAAGTGCCGCAGCTGCCTGTGCGTCGACCCAGAGCCGAACGTGATTGGAAGCATTTTCCCAAGTAGGAGAACCTTCTTTCCAATGGGTCATGTAGATCGCCTCAGCCATCTGAAGGAGTAGAGTGTTCGATGGTGAGGAAGGCAGAGTCCCCCCTTCCGAGGGGATCTGCGTGTTCGACGGAGCCGGATTCGCAGTGCGCTCTTGCTCGCCCTGATCTTTGGCTGAGGCGGTCATTCTGTACCTCATTACGGCTGTTCCACTATGACGGTTACGACATCCCCGGAGCCGAGCGCATCGACAGCCGGGTTGTCCGCAGGGATCCCCTGCGTCCTTTGGTCTGCGGTGCCGCGCGTTCGCGCCCCCAGCGGCCATTCCCCCGAACGGTCGCATCTGCGCTCGCCGAAGCGGCTATGTTCGCTTCTGGCTGCGTCTGGTTTCCTTGGGGCTTGCCCGTCACGCTGGGCTGCGGTATATTGCCCGTCAGGAAGTCGCTTGCCGCCAGCAGCGAAGTCCAATGAGGGCCGGGTCGCGTTTGTGCGCTTCTCGGTCCTCGTAATTTCAGGATGGCGCATCTGGCGCCTCGGTACAAGCATTTTTTTGCCCCACCGAGCGTTTGCGGCGAGTTTGGCAATTTCGATGCGGCGCGCTGGCGTCAATGACGCGGCCCGAGCTAGCCCAGACTTTCGCTTTCCTCCCTCTGGCGGGAATTCTGAAAGAATTTCAAGGCATAATTCGAATCCTCTTATCCACAACGGCTGAAGGCGTTCGGCTCGGTCGATTGCTCGGTCGTTTCCATAGGCCGCTGCAATGCTGCCGAACAATCCCTGGCACTCGCGCAGAGCGGCAATGAACTCGCGTCGGCCGGGCTTGCACTTCATCACTCCCTCGGGGTTCTGAGTATGTCGAAAACAGCGTCAGCCTGCGCCAGCGCCAGATCGACGTAGGCGATGGGGTTGTGGCTGTAGGCGCTGGTGAACTCCGGCCACGGCTCGCGCTGCGTGTTGCCGCCCCAAGCCATGTTACGCCGTGTCTCGTGCAGGATCTGGGCTAAACCCCAGAGAGCGCGCATCCGGTTGAGGGTCATCACTCAACTCCGGTGAATGGTCAAAAAGCTGGTCGCGTTGCCCCGCTCAACGCCCGGCACATCACGGCCTTCGGCGAGCGCCTTGGCGATCTCTGTCTTGTTCGGTTCTCGTCGAATGCGACAAAGATCATCGGGAATCTCCGCTTCGTCGATGACGATGATCTTTGGCTTCCCATGTCCGACCGAAACCGTCATATCCGGTGCGGACAGTTTCGGGATGCCTCCTTCCTGCATGGCCTGGAGTGCCGCAGCGCGCAGGCTACGGGCGCCCTCATCGAGGCGCCTGCGCCTGGCGGTCATTCCGTCGATCAGCTCGCCCAGCGCCTTCCCCATCGCTTCCCGCTCCAGGGCATTGCGCAGCACGGCTACGATGTCCTCGTTCAAGGTATCGAGCCCTTCTAGCGTGTCGTTTAGCGCGTCGGCATCGTCATCGGTATCGAGGGTCGGATACATCGCGAGGAGTTGCGCCCGAAGATTTTGTCGAGCGCGCACAGAAACGCTGAGATCATGGGGCATTACTCTGTCTCCTGCGGAGGTGGTGGGAGTGGCATCCAATGGGTCGGCATCATATCGCGGCCAAGATCCCGACCAAAATGCACGGCATTAGCCGACCAATGCGGGCCAGTTCCCACGTCCGTCAGCATGCCCCGATAAATGCCGGGTCCATAGTGTTCCGCGTTGGGGATATAGATCAGCACGCTTTCGTTCTTCGGCGCAGTTTCGATCGGTCGCCAACCCATCATTTGCTTATTCTTCCAATGGCGTTCCCAAGCCTCCACAGCGCACCGGGCGCGATACAGGTAGTTCCCCTGCTCGTGTTCGCTAAAGTGCTCCCACCACGATTGCGCGTCATGCTCGCTCGGGGGAGACATCGGGAGAACCGGGCGCATTGCCCAGACCATAGCCTGAGCCGCTGCCAAGATCCCGGCAGCCTCTTCCTCGGGCGATGCAATGGGTCGTTCAGTCGTCATTACTCCCTCACAAGCTTTAAACGTTGTGCGAGATATTGATGAATGCCGACTTCGCATCGGAACCAATTAGTGAGCGATCCAATCTTTATTGGCAAATATCCCGCCTCAATTATTTTCTCTTTCACGCTTTCGTCAAGATCGTCGATATGAAAGAATAGCGCTGCGCGTGATGGTTCGGTCATATCATTAATCCCCACAAAGCGAAGGCGAGGACGATCCCAGCCCCGAAGATCACGAGGGCGTCGAGGGCGCGCATGTGGGCACTCATGACAGCGCCGGCACAAGCAGCCCAGCCAATATCTGAATCTCCGAGAACCCGCTATCCGCGAACTCCTTGGCCCGCGTTTCCAGATCCCGCAGCTCGTCGTACAGCCGTCGTACTCCGCACCCGTCGCCGTGATAGATCGAACCAAGAGCCGCGCAGTGCTCGGCATGCCCATGCAGCCCGGCCTGGCGCAGGTATCGTGCTGCGGAGAGGCAATGCTCCGATCGCATGAGGCTGCGATTCGCATCCATCGAACGATAGAGAGAGACGATAGCATCGTTGAGGGCGGTCATCATGACGATCAGCATGAGCAAGAGAAATATTCCGGACATTTTACCGGACGCTGCACACCTAGTACTGTCGCGGCGTGATCCCAAAATTCATCGGGGATAGATCCATGAGCGTCTTGCCCATCAACAAGGAGGTATTCATCGCCCCCATCTTCGCGATTACCCATGAGAAAAGCTTCGGCCAAAGCCAGCGTTTGGTGATAGCTTGGGCAATCGGCATGGGCGACGAAATCCTTTAGCCATGCCTCGGAGGCGGCCTTACTGCCCGGCGTGGCGTAGGTTGAGTTTGTCGCTTCAAAGGATGGGTGAGACCAACGGTGGGCAAGCGCCGTAATGGTGCGCGGGTATAGATAAGCCCAGAACCGGGTATGGGGCGGAACGGGGGCGCTAAGAAACGGATCGACGATCCCTATGCGCGGACCCGATCCTTCTGCGCCGCTGACGACGATATCACCCTTCGGATTAGGTTCGGGATCAACTACACTGAGGTGTTGGCTTGGGAAAAGCTGCATGGGGCAGATCGCGGAGAATACCGCGACATGAACAGCATCACGACCGCCCGCATCGTCGGGCAGCACATTTCCCATCGTGGCTACAGCATCTTTCATTCCCAATCCTCCTATGCCGCTATCCGGTGGGGACCGGCAACCGCCGGGGTGTGGCGGCGAGGCACATATTGCACTATGAAATTTCATCTTGCAATATCTTTTTTGGTGAGGCATTGTGTTCGACTATGAAAAGCTTCGCCGCGATCATCAACGCATGGCCGCATCCCTCGAAATTTGCAGAGGATGTAGGCGTCTCCCCGGCTCTCGTGGCCGTTTGGAAAACCAGGAACTCGATTCCGGCCGCCTATTGGAATTGGGTCGTGACGTGTGCCGAGAAGCGGGGGATTGAAGGCGTGAGCTTTGAACTGCTTAGGCGCTTAACGCAAGCCAAGAGGGCAACGGGATGACCCCCGACGAACAGATCCTATCCCTCCTCCGGGTGATCGTCACCGAGCTTACGGCGATCCGGCGCGCGCTTGAGCCCCCGCCGCTTTACACGGTGGGCGAGGACGGTGTGCTGACGCGGGTTACGGATGGAGAGAAGGTGGTGCCGTTTCGTGGGAGGATACGATGAAACGGTCGAGTTTCCATGATGATCGCATTATCCCGATCATAATTCGCTGCGATGCGGTCGTTAATATATTCGGCCTACCGTTTGATCTGACCCCTGCCGAGGCAGCGAAGATTTCGGCCGTCATAATGGCGATGGCGAAGAAGCCGTCGCAACAAGCTGACGGGGCGATTCTGCGATGAGCAAAGGCGCCCCTCCCAATCCGACATGTGAGGGCTGTTCGCGCTCGGTCGGAGAAACCTCCGGCATGGTGAGCCTTCGCAAAGGCGGTATGCCCGTGTACCTGTGTTACGATTGCGTGGACGCTCTGAAGGTGATCGTTGAGCATGATCGCCAGCAGCCAACGCCAGAGCCTCCGAAGCTGAGTCTCGTGACATGATCGCACCGGCCTGCCGCTTCGCGATTCCCCGGCCGCCGAGCACCAACAACCTGCACGGCAGCCACATCGACTGGAAGACAGGCAAGATGCGCCGCCACAACACGCGGGCCTATAAGGCGTGGATCGATGCGGCAGGGTGGTCGATGAAGGTGCAGCAAAATCCGCTCCCTCATTTCGACGGCGAAGTTGAGATCGAGATCGCGGGCCTCGGCGGCATCGACATCGACAACACGAAGGCAATACCGGATTTACTCAAGCGGCTTGGCATCCTCAACGACGACAAGCAGGTTGCCAAGCAGACGACAACGCGGGTTGCCCCTACGTGGTCGTTCTCGGTCGACGACGGGTGTTTGCTCTCGATATGGGAGTTAGAGACAGACTTGCGCGCAAAGAGCGAGCGCGGCTGTGCGGGTGAGTCGGGATGTTCCGGCGCACAGAGGAGGCGCGTTACCCGAGCGGCGGCCTCCCAACCCACGCAACAGCGCATCGGGCGCAGACCGGGAGTCACGTGATGCCCTACGCTGTTATGGGCGAGACGGAACATGGCGCGGTATGTATTCGACGGGGGTTTCCAAATCGTGAGGCCGCCGAGGATCACCCGGTCAAAATGTCGCTGTGGAAGCGGGTATGGGTTCAGGCTGAACCTGAACCGAGGAACGATACAGGCGTAGCGGCCCCTCGGCCATGGTCAATAGGCGTGTCGTCGACATCGAGCAATAACGATTCGTTCCATCTCTACCTCGTTGACGCCAACGGTCGGAAGATCGCAGCCATCTGGGGCCGCTCCGGTGAGAAGCTGGCTACAGCCGAGATGATCCTTGCGGCGATCAACGGGAGCGAGGAATGATGTTCGCGCCCGGTCAGATCGTTTGCATCGACTTCCCCTCGCACCCATGACCGTTCGCATCATCATCGGCGACGTGCGCGACCGGCTTCGCGATTTGCCGGCGGATAGCGTCGATTGCGTGGTCACTTCACCGCCTTATTGGGGCTTGCGGGATTATGGAACGGGCGAGTGGGTTGGCGGCGATCCTGCGTGCCCACATTCAGGGGTCGCGACAGGACCATCAAAAAACCGTGGCAATAATAACTCGATGGGTAAACCGTTTTGCGGCATTTGCGGCGCAGAGCGTCTTGATCGCCAGCTCGGCATGGAACCGACACTAGGCGAGCATATCGAAACGCTGGTTGATGTATTCCGAGAGATTCGACGCGTTGCAAAGCCTGAAGCGGCTGTGTGGCTTAATTATGGCGACTGCTATGCGACATCGCCGAATGGTCGTAGCGCGGCGGATACAAAGGCTGCCGGGAACGATGATCGGACGTTTCGAGATAAGCCGTTCTCAACGATTGGTCCGGTCTACGATCGATCGCGGCCCAATGTCAGGCAGAAAAAGCATCCTAACGGTACGGAACCCGCTGGACGCATCGTCGCGGGAGGTTATCTGAAGCCGAAGGATCTATGTCTGATCCCATTCCGGCTCGTGATCGCGCTTCAGGAAGATGGGTGGTGGGTACGCTCCCGTTGTGTGTGGGGCAAGCCCAATGGGATGCCGGATAGCTCGGGGCGTTGGCGTCCGTCCGTAGCACATGAGGAAATCTTTCTGCTCAGCAAGAGTGGCGATTTGTGGTACGACCATGAGGCGGTTATGACGCCGCGCCGCTCCAATGAAGATGCTGTAACGTATCGGGGCGGCTCATACGCGAACGGCAAACCAGGACCACGGCTGCAGCACGGAAACAAGCGCGTTCCGGGACCGGACAAGCAACGGGGCCACGCTCGCCGACACCAGGGCTTCAACGACCGATGGGACGGCATGAGCAAAGCCGAGCAGCAAGAAAACGGAAGACTGCTCCGAACCTATGAGCCCGAGGTGTGGCATATTGCGACTGCCGCATTTTCGGAAGCACATTTTGCGACATTTCCGCCAGCCTTGGTCGAGCGCTGTCTGATGGCGAGCTGTCCTCCGCGAGGGACTGTCTTAGATCCGTTCGGAGGTTCGGGCACAACCGGCATGGTTGCGGATGGAATGGGGCACGATGCCATCCTGATTGAGCTGAGCGAAGCCTATGCAGAGATTGCCCGCAAGCGCATCGCCGATGTGTTCCGGCCAGTGTGGGTTGAGCGGGAGGCTAAGCCGTCGCAAACGGATATGTTCGCAGACAGCTCAGCAGCGCCGCCGATGGGATGCCGATTAGGGTGACGACAGACAGGGATCGCTTGGGATATGACCCTCGGTAAACGGCAGCGCGCTCTCCATGTGGATACGCGCCCTCGGAGAAATCCGGGGGCGTTTCCCGTTTCAGGGCTTGACGCCACGCCAGCAATGGGAACACACTTACCTGCCCTGAAAGACCAAGAGACGCCCTAGCGGTTGCCAGAGCGCCTCCTGGGTCTTAAAGGGGTTGCCCGAGACGATGTGCTGTCGTCAAGGGCGGCCCACAACGACGGGACTCGTTATGCCATCGCAAGAGATAGCGTTATTTCCCCGAGAAATCAACCCCGATCAAGGTGGCACAGACCTATTCGGCAATCCCGTCATTCCTCACGGTCCTGCACTCACGCCTGCCGAGCGGCGGAAGCTCAACCGCAAGGAACCGATACCGAAAGGTTACGCCGCACCTCCGGGTAGTGGACCGACCGGCGAGACGTGTGGATCGTGCGCCAATCACGCTGTTGTTTGGCACGCAAAAGGATATCACAAGTGCGGGCTTGAGCGGCAGAGGTGGACCGGCGGGAGGGCGACAGACATTCTCGTAAGGTCGCCAGCATGTTCGTTGTGGCAGCCAAAAGTCAGCCCCGATCATAGATAGGCGTTCTCCTTGATGAGGATCTTGCGCGCAACCCGATAGAGGATATATAATCGGCATCGAGCGCGGGCCAGCCGTATGCGACGGTATGCGGTTCTGACCTGGTTGCGCCTGACCCCGGCCCACTATTTTGGTCGTGGCTCGTGCTCGATTTCTTTCTGTGGGGTCGCAGGGTCAGGATGTGGAATTTCCAGAGCCATTAGTACCTCCTCACGTTGATCTCTCCGGCTATGGCTATATGCCATTGTACGGGCATAAGCTATTCGGCTCCGAGTTCAACGCTCTCTGCTCCGATGCCGAATGGCGGGCGGGCGTGACCCTATGGTGGGCCGCTTGGAATCAACGACCAGCCGCCAGCCTCCCGGATAACGATCAAGCGCTAGCTCGTCTCGCCGAATACGGGCGCAATGTCAGGGCGTGGCTACGAGTTAGGCCGAACGCCCTTCATGCTTTTGTCAAGTGCTCGGATGGTCGATTGTATCATCGCGTGCTGGCCCCGCTTGCCATCGAAGCGTGGGATCGGAGGGTCCGTGCGCGAGAGGCTACCGCGCGATGGCGTGACACTCACGTGATATCACCGAAAGATCACGGAAATCTTACGGTGATATCACCGAATGGTCACGGAAAACATACGTCTTAGCTTAGCTTCCCTTGAAGAAGAAGTAAGGGACTTAGAAGGAAGGACACAGTAGGTATGTTGGCAGTTGATCCGCCGCACGTTGAACGGCCATTGCGGGACTACCAGGCCATCGCGATCGACGATCTGAGGAACAGCCTACGGTCAGGTCACAAGCGCCCGGTGCTCCAAGCCCCTACGGCGTATGGCAAGACCCGGCTTGCTGCCGAGGTTGTTGGACTGGCGCTGTCGAAGGGCAGGCGGACGGTGTTTGTGGTGCCTGCCCTGAGCCTCATCGACCAAACGGTCGAGGCTTTTTGGCAGGACGGAATCAGGGATGTCGGCGTAATCCAGGCAAACCATGCGATGACGGACTGGTCGAGGCCGGTACAGGTCGCGAGCGTTCAGACGTTAGCTCGGCGAACATGGCCGGAATGCGATTTGGCGATCATCGATGAGTGCCACCGGCGATTTGAGTCTCTGGAAAAGTGGATGGCCGCCACGCCGATTCCATTCATCGGATTGTCGGCAACGCCGTGGACCAAGGGGCTCGGAAAGATTTTCGATGATTTGATAATCTCGGCAACGACCCAGGAATTGATCGATCAGAAATACCTTTCGCCATTCCGGGTTTTCGCGCCGAGCCATCCCGACCTGAGTGGGATCAAGACCGTGGCGGGGGATTATCAGGTAGAACAGCTTGCTGATCGGATGAACCAAGAGCCGCTTGTCGCCGATGTCGTCGAGACATGGCTGCTTCGGGGCGAGGGTAGGCCGACGCTGTGCTTCGCGGTCGATAGGGCGCATGCGAAGCATCTGCAACAACGCTTCCTCGATGCGAACGTATCGTGCGGGTATCAGGACGCCTACACCGATTCCGGGGAACGGCGGGTGATCCGCGAGCGGTTCCACCGGGGCGAATACAATGTGGTTTGCAATGTCGGGACGCTGACGACGGGGGTGGATTGGGATGTCCGATGCATCATCCTGGCCCGGCCGACCAAGAGTGAGATCCTATATGTTCAGATCATCGGGAGAGGGTTGAGGACTGCCGAGGGGAAGGACAATTGCCTCGTGTTGGATCATTCGGACACGACCAATCGGCTCGGTTTTGTGACCGACATCAACCACGCGCATCTTGACGATGGGAAGCCAAAGGCTGGTAATAAGCGAAAGCCCCCGTTGCCGAAGGAATGCCCGAAGTGCCATTTTTTGCGCCCTCCGAAGGTGAGCAAGTGTCCGGCCTGCGGGTTTGTGCCCGAGGTCAAGTCCAACGTCGAGGTCGCGGACGGGGAACTGGTCGAGCTGACGACGCTCCAGCGCAAGCGATACAGGGCCGGCATGATCGAGCTTCGAGGCGTTGAGATCCCGCTTGGGGAGTTTTTCGGGGAACTGAAATCCTACGCTCGACAGCGAGGGTATAAGCCGGGATGGGCAGCGAACAAATACCGCGAGGCGACCGGAGTTTGGCCGAACGCGCATAAATATGCGCCGGAGCGGCAGACCAGTTTTGTTGTGGAAAGCTGGCTAAAGGCCGCGCAAATCAGGTGGATCAAGAGCAAGGCGAAGGTGGGGGTGAAGCAAAATGCCGACCATTAGGGAGAAGGTCGATCACGTCCTATCGGCGCCGCAGACAAGATGGGCGGCATATCGGCCGGGGCAGGAGGGGGATCTAGCCCCAAAGCCGAAGGTATGTCGAGGTCGCCCGCGAGGTCCAGGATTGGATCAATGCCAACGCTGGTTGAGATCATCAACGCCTCTGTAGCGCTTACACGGCGGGGCAATGCCCATTGGGCACCGTGCCCATTCCACGCCGAAAAAACGTCGTCGTTCAAGGTGGAGGAGCATCGCGGGAAGTGGAGATTTTATTGCTTCGGTTGCGGCGCTCGGGGCGATGCTGCGGATTGGATAATGCTGACCCGCAAGGTGTCCTATGCCGAGGCTAGGCGCATCCTGGGCCTCGGTGGGCAGGCGAAGCCGGGCCCGGCAATCATTGCCGCGCGGGAGGCTGAGAAGCGCAGGCAACGTATCCTCCGGGTTTATAGGAACCGCAACCCGGATTGCTGTATCCCCGATTGGGGGATCTCCACATGAAATCGGAAGGATCTGGCATGACCGAGGAGATGCGTGCGGCGCGCGAGGAGTTGGGCTGTGACAGTTCGTGTTGAACAGATTGGCGATGCGACGCTCTATCTCGGCGATTGCCGCGAAGTGCTGCCGACGCTGCCTTCGACTACCATGGATTTCATCTTCACCGACCCGCCCTACGGGCACAACAACAACGACCTGATACACCGCAGGGAAGCCGCCCTCGGCCGCCTTCCCTGCGGTGAAGATACACCGCTGGGCCGGCCGATCGCCAATGACGGCGCGGAGGCGAACGATCTGGTGCGCTGGTTCTTTGGCGAGGCCAACCGGTTGCTGTCCGGTGGAGGCTGCTGCTGCTGCTGCGGCGGCGGCGGTCCAGACGCGCTTTGTCGGCTATGAGCGATGTTTACGATATCAGCCTGACCATCCGTCATTGGCAGGTACGTGGGGTAACAGCGACGATGGCTTGGCGGGCTCTAGGGCATGGAAAGAGTTCGCACCCGGAGAGTTGGGCTGAGGTGCGGGCGTTCATGGAAAGGAAATGCACAAATGCGGTGGACACCGGAGAAGATCGCGGAGTTGAGGGAATGGTCGTTTCTCAGCGCAAACGAGTTGGGCGCTCGCTTGGGGGTGAAGCCTCAGCAAGTTTACAGCAAGGCATTTGCGCTCGATCTCAGGATTGGAAGGCAATCGCCATTGCGATCTGATGCGTATTTACGATCCCGTTGGTGGGAGATGTTGCCCAGAATGAAAGCAGCTCTCGTGGCCGATATCCTGCGGGACGCGCCTTGATGTTGGTGCGAGTGGTGGCTCCGCACTTTGTCGCGGCGTTTGTCTTCGAGGATGGGCGAGTTAAGGAATGCGCACCTATCCTACGCAAGCATGTTAAGGGTCTCAATGCGGATCAAATCCGGGCGCTATGCCGGCGGCGGTGGGGAGGCGCACTCCGCCCAGATCAAGGGCGGAGCGTGTTCGACGGAGCCAGCCGTATGGGTCCCATCACGCAATCGCTCGCGGCAACTTAGCACCGGATGGGTCTGTCTAGGCACCCTGGGTGGTTTCTGAGCGGGAGGAGCGGTGAGCGAGCGATGGCCGACATCTGGGTCTATCACGAGAAAACCGGGCGCACCGGATTGCTCGTCGACTTCGAGCAGTGGCCGCCGCCGGGAACCGGCAAAGAGCCGCGCGATTGCAACGCCGTCGAATGGGAGGCGAGGTTTTACATGCGCGTCGCCTACTCGCCCGACCACCCCCTAGCTGTCTGCTGTCGCGTAGGATGGCGAAGGCTTGCTCGGCGTCCTTGAGTGTCGCGTGTGTGCACACCGAATAGGCGGTCTTTGAAACGAATTTAACGTGGTACATTTTCCATCTCCATTAGCCAGACCATCAACCTACACATACAATAGCACGCTTTCGCATGCAGGCGTCAAGCTGATAATGAAGCTTTAGATATGCAAAGATTGGGTGCCGCTATGCGATCAACGCATGCTGTCGCATGTTCATGCTGCGGTATGCTGGGGTTATGGGACAGGTTTACCAATGCGGCTTCACCGAGGACGAGATAGTCGCGATCATCAAGGCGCTGCGGCTTGTATGTGAAAACGGCAACACGTCCGAGCCGAGCCTAGAGCGGGAGATTTGCGAATATCTTCAAATCGGAGTGCTCGAAAGAACCGTTTGATGAGCGAGGCTATCAAAATCATTCGGGAAGCTGGCGGCAAAGCTGGCCCGATGTCCCGGGCGACAGGCGTTGTGCGCCAGGTTGCGGATCAATGGCTACACGGCGCGCGCCCTCTCCCGCCTCAGCACATCGACGCCATTGCCGAGCTATTGGGCATAGAGGCGGTGGAATTGCACTATGCGGCAGCGCGCGATCGAGGATTCAGAGTCTAATCCGGGCCAGCGAATGGTTTCATGGTGGGTTGCGGAAATCGCTTGCATCCTTTGCACCGCTTTCGGCGTCCTGATCGGATGGAGTATTGCCCATCCACGGGTCAATCGGAACGCTTGATATCCCCCCCAAACAGGCGTAAACCCATAACGCGATGGGCTTCAATCCGTTCGGCTGGCTCCGCCGTGATCTGGCGGCAATCCGAGACACACAAGGATCTATCATGGCCGCAATCGACGATCTCAACGCCGCCGTAACTGCCCTCCAGGCCGAGGTAGCCGCCATCGGCACCCAAATGGATACGCTCTTAGCGGATCTCAACGCGGCCATCGCCACAAACAACAGCCCTGCCATCGAGGCAGCCGTGACGGCACTCAATGCGCAGACCGCCGCGCTTCAAGCGGCCGCTCAGCGCGATATGCCTCCCGTAACACCAGGCACTATAACGACAACCGGCACCGTCACGCCGTAACGCGGGCAAGGCATCAGCCGACCAGCCCATGATCGGGCGCCCATCATTATATCGAGCGGAGTATCATCCCGAGAAAGCCGAGAAGCTCGCGCTCCTTATGGCTACGGATGCCGAGATCGCTGATTTCTTTGGCATCACGCGAGAGACGCTCTATGCGTGGAAGGCTGAATTCCCTGCGTTTTCTGACGCCATTAAGCGCGGCGGTATTCAAGCTGATGCTGAAGTGGCCTCGAAACTCAAGTGGCGCGCCCTCGGTTACAGCCACGAAGCGGTCAAGATTTTTATGCCTGCGGGGGCGAAGGAACCGATACACGCGCCCTATGTGGAGCACTATCCGCCAGACACGAATGCGGCGAGCTTATGGCTGCGCAACCGGCAACGCGGGCGCTGGCGCGATCAGCAGGATCACGAACATCGGCATGTTGTAGACGCAGCCACGATGCCGTATGAGGAGCTTCTCGCGTTGGCGCAAGCGGCGCCTCTCACGATCGAGCATGAGGCTCACTCCGAGAATGAAATGACGCCTCCAAAATGCGCGACGTGCGGTAAGGCTGAGTGGGGGCATACCTGCGCTAAGGCTACCATAACTGTGCGCGCGGGTCGCATTCCTCGGCGCTCCAAGCCAAAGCCAAAGCCAAAGCGTAACGCCGTTACGGTGCCTCCCGCTCCGGAGCCAAGCATAACGCCTACCGTAACGCGGAGCGCTGCGGCGGAGCGGCAATGGCGCTATCGGCAGCGGCAGCGGCAGCGTAAGCGGGAAGCCAATGGGAAGTAGCGGCGGAAGGGGGGCTGTTTATCTATGGTTGGCCTGCGTGGTATGGGGGTATGGCGAGCGTCGCGGTGCCGGCTTATTTCGCCTCGTTTCTGTTCCGGTTTGGTTATTGGTAGATGCTAACCCCTCAACAGGCCGCCGCAGAGCTAATCCTGCGGATTGACGCGCGTAACTCGCTGGCGAAGTGCATTGCTGTTCTGCAGCCCGATACGGTGCCGGCGCGGCATCATCGGTTGCTGCTCGATAAGCTGGAAGCGGTTGAACGGGGCGAGATACCTCGGCTGATGATCATGATGCCACCAGGCTCAGCGAAGAGCACATATGCGAGCATCCTGTTCCCGCCCTGGTATCTGGGGCGCAACCCTCAAAAGAGCATCATAGGAGCCAGCCATGCGGGAGATCTCGCCGAGCGATTTGGACGCCGCGTGCGAAACCTTGTTGGATCATCTGAGTTCCGGCGCGTGTTCGGCTTTGGACTCTCGGGAGATAATGCTGCTGCGGGCCGCTGGGAAACTGAGCGCGGTGGCGAGTATTACGCTGTCGGCGTCGATGCATCGGTTACTGGACGACGAGCCGATCTAGGCATTCTCGACGATCCAATCAAGGGACGAGCAGAGGCGGATAGCCCCGGAATCCGGCAAAGGACATGGGATTGGTACAAATCGGACTTCTGGCCGCGTCTAAAGCCTGGCGGCGCCGTGGTACTTATATTGACACGGTGGCACGAGGATGACCTGGCTGGGCGTTTGCTGGCCGAGCAAGCCCAGGGCGGCGAGCATTGGGAAGTGCTATCCCTCCCAGCTGAGGCTAAAGCTAATGATCCCCTCGGACGCGCTCCGGGCGAGATGCTGTGGCCGGAATGGTTTACGTCCGCGATGTTCGCCGAGGCCAAGCGTGATGTGCGCAACTGGTCGGCCTTGTATCAGCAGGAGCCCGTGCCGGAGAGTGGCGACTATTTCAAGGAGGAATGGATACGCTGGTACGATCGGATGCCGGACATTCGTACGTTACGGTGTTACGGTGCGAGCGACTATGCCGTAACGGATGACGGGGGGGATTTCACTGTTCACGGGGTAATCGGGGTTGACCCAGACGACAATATATACGTGCTGGATTGGTGGCGCGACCAGGCTGCCTCGGATGTCTGGGTCGATGTTTTCCTGGACATGATGGCGAAGTGGCATCCGTTGGTGTGGGCTGAAGAGCAGGGGCAGATCCTACGGAGCCTCGGTCCGTTCATCGTCAAACGGCAGATGGAGCGGCGCATATACGGCTATCGGAGGGCATTTGTGTCGTCACGGGACAAGCCGACGCGAGCGCAGGCGATCCGTGGTAGGATGGCGATGGGGAAGGTCTATTTCCCCAAGCTGGCGTTATGGTCAACGGATCTCGTTACGGAGATGTTACGGTTCCCGGCTGGGCGTAACGATGATCAGGTTGACGTAATGAGTCTGTTTGGGCGTATGCTGAGCACTCTTGAGGCTGGGGATGAGTTCAAGCCCGAGCCGGTGGAGATCCGGGGTATAACGGAGATGACGTTCGGGGAGTTGGAAAAGTGGCAACGCGAGAAGTTGGGACGGAGCAGCCGCCCGGCGAGAATATGAGGTGGTTCCGAGAGCGGTTGCGCGAGCCCTCGACGTGGGGGTGCGCCGGCGTTATGTTTTGCGATGGGATTTTTCCTGATGACGGACGTGGGATGGTGGCGCGACTTTATCTATCTGGGCGCGCTGTTCGCGGTAGTGCAGGCGGTGCGTAAGGAGCGGGGATCGGGGCATTGAATGACCCCGGTGTACTCAGGGGATGGCTGCCGCTGATCGGGTTGGGCGTGCTGATGGCTGTTTGGGGGGTTTTGTGGTTGTGGCAATGAAGTCGGGCGAGTCTCAGCGTAGCGTCATGGCCCGCAACTATCGGGAGTGGCGCTCTTTGGGCCCGACGGATGCGGAGATGGCGCGGAATATCTATTTGAGGCTCCGGCCAGTGATGAAGGTGATAACGGGGCGGGGATATGTGCCTGAGCGTGAACCGAGGATAACGCGCCGCTATGGCTGACCTAGAATTAGAACTTCTTCGTGCTCGTCGCCGCAAAGCGAACGAGCTTTGGCGCGGCGATAATCTACAAAAATTTACGATGGTGCTATAAATGGCCGATTTCTCTGGCTATATGACGCCATTGGAGAGTCGCGACGATGCGGGCGACGATCCGGGGAGTGTGTGTAGGTTTTGGTTGCAGCAATTGAAGCTGGCGGAACGGGAAGATCGCCGGTGGGTGAAGACTGGCCGGTTGATCGTAAAGCGCTATAGGGATGAGCGGCGCGAGACGCAGATGCGGAATAGCGCGAAGTTCAACATCCTATGGTCGAATGTCGAGACGCTGAAGCCGATTCTCTATGGGCGGACGCCAAAGCCGGATGTTCAGCCCCGGCACAAGAACGACGATTTGGTCGCTTCTCTGGGAGCGGACATTCTGGAGCGAGCGCTGGGGTATGAGGATGACCTTGACGAGTTCAGCGAGGTCATGGAGCGGGTTGTGGAGGATCGGCTGTTGCCGGGGAGGGGCGTGGCGCGGGTTTTCTATGAGCCTAAATATGGTGAACCGGAGGAGGATCCCGACGGGATACCGGATGAGGATGGGAAGCTGCCGACATTTCGGCCGGTGGAGAACGAGCGGGCTCCGGTGCGCTATGTGTTCTGGGAGGATTACAGGCAATCTCCGGCGCGGGTCGAGCATGATGTGTGGTGGCAAGCGTTCCGGTCTTATCAGACCAGGGATGAGCTTATAGCGAGATTCGGGAAAAAGATCGGGTCGCAGGTCACGCTTGATTACACGCCCAAGGGATTGGAGGAAGATGGGGAGAAAGGACCGCAGGCTGATGCGTTCAAGAAGGCGCAGGTTTGGGAGATTTGGGATAAGGAGAAGAAGCGGGTTGTCTGGGTTGCGCCCTCATGGACGGATGGCCCATTAGATACGAAGCGCGATCCGCTGGAATTGGCTGGGTTCTTCCCGGCTCCAAGGCCGCTCAGCGCGACGATGACGAATGAGACGCTCGTGCCGGTGGCGGACTTCTCGGAGTACCAGGATCAAGCAATCGAGTTGGACATTCTGACAGGGCGCATCGACAAACTGACGAGCGCCTTGAAGGTGGTGGGATTGTATGCGGGGGAGGACAAGGCGTCGATCTCGCAGATGTTCGACGATCAGGGCGCCGAGAATCGGCTGATTCCGGTCGAGAATTGGGCGCTCTTCATGGAAAAGGGAGGCTTGCAGAACGCGATTGTCTGGGCGCCGATGGAGCAGATCGCGAAGGTGTTGATACAGCTCTATGATGCTCGGGATCGGGTGAAGCGGACGCTTTATGAGATTACGGGCATGGCGGACATTCTCCGGGGTGAGACGAATCCGAATGAGACGCTTGGGGCGCAGCAATTGAAGGCGCAGTTTGCTACAAGGCGGATCACAAAGGCGCAGAAGGAAGTGGCACGATTTGCGCGGGATTTGATGCGTCTCCGTGGTTTTGTGATGGCAAAGCACTTTTCGCCGCAGACCTTGATGCAGATGACTGGGTTGCCCAATCCGTTGCCGGCGATGCCGCCGATGCCGCCGGTGATGGTGCCGCGCCCGCCAATGCCTGCGCCACAGCCTGGACAGGCTCCCATACCGCAAGCTAATCTGATGATGGGTCATAATGGTGGCCCTCCGATGTCGCCGCCGGGGGCGGTCCCCCCTCCGGCTGGTGCGCCGGGCGCGGGGGCGCAGGGGGCGCCTCCGCCGCCCGTGCCTGGGGCGAGGTTGGCGCCGGATGGGCGGCATTATGTGCCTGACCCGCAGCGTCCGGGCAAATTCCTGTTAGTGGCATGAAATTGATTCCGGTCGATTACGATCCGTTCACGCAACCGCAGCTTCGGCCGGTTGAACACAATCCGTTTGAATACGTCGAACCGCCCGCATCATATCCGCCGGAACAGTATATCGAGCCTCCGGCTGCTCGGTTGGTGCCGGTCGATCACGATCCATTTGACCCGGAGGTGACGCAATGAAGGGTTATCCGTCAGTCAAGTCAGCCCGGAAAGCGCGTGAGAAGGCATGTAAATATGCAGCTATCGTCCTTTCAACTCGGAAAGATGCGGAATCGCTCGCCCCGCTCGCGTTCTCGCTGGCGGTATTTTTTGAGAGTTACATTGCGGGCGGAAGCGAAGCGACGGTTAAAGAGTTTGGGCCGAAAAAGCCTGCGCGGCTGAAGGTAGCGAAATGAGCGACCTGCCAGGTGCAATGCCGCCGCGCCCGATGCCTCCGGGATCGAACGTCATGCCATTTCCGGGCATGATGCCGCAGCAGCAGCCTCAGATGATGCTCAACCCCGCATTCCAGCAATGGATGCAGCTAAAGCAGGCGTGGGACGCCGAAACACAGCGGAGGCAGAAACAATTTGAAGATGCGTGTGCGCTGATCCGGTCGGACGCGGCGAAGTCGTACAAGATCGACATCGAGGCGGATTCGACGGTTGCGGCGGATGAGCAGGCTGAAAAGGAGGCGCGAACGGAGTTCCTGAAGGCAATCGTGCCGTTCATGGAGGTCATGGTTCCGCAGATGCAGCAGAATCCGGCGATTGCGCCCTTGGCTGCGGAGATGATCAAGTTCGCCTTCAATGCGTTCCCGGCTTCAAGGCAATTGGAGGATGCGCTGGAAACCGCGTTGCAGAAGATGCAGCAGATGCCGCCTCAGCCGCCTCCGCAGGCTCAGCATGGCAAATCGCCCATGGAGTTGCAGCTTCAGGCTCAGGAAGCACAGGGCAAGCAGCAGACCGAGATGGCGACGACGCAGATCAAGGCGCAGACCGATCAGCAGAATCTTGCAGTAAAGCAGCAGCAGATCGCGGCTGAGGCTCAAATCGAGCGTGAGCGCATGGCGATGGCGCAGCAGAGGGATGCGGCAGATTTCTCGATGAAGGGCCGGGAGATGGAGGGGCGCGAACAGCTTGAGGCGGCGCGGATACAGCGGTTGGATTCGATGAACACGCGGGGGCTGGTGTGAGCGACGACGGATTGCGGATGGCGTGGAAGGATGTGGCGCTGATCACAATTCGCAATCGGCGCAGCAAGAATCCCGACTTGATGATCGATTATGACGAATTGGAATTGGCGAGTCGATGCGCAGACGCAGCGATGGAGGCGCTCGCCGAAAAGCAGTCTGTCTCGGATGCGATCCTCGCGGTTCTGAAGGTAAGCGGGTTATGAGCCGGCGCCGTTTCGTATTCCGCAAGACAGGTGATGGGGAGTATCGCATGGTCGAGCTTGATCTCGATGCTCCTCTGCCACCGCGCGTTACGCCTTATGTGGTGAGGGACATTCAGCCGTATCATTCGGTCCTGACACGAGAGGTAATAGGCAGCCGTTCGGAGCACCGGGCGCATCTTCGCCAGCATGGGGTGGTCGAGATGGGCAACGAAATGCCGCGTCCGTCGCGGGAACCCCTCCCCTCGGTGCGAGATGATGTGGAGTTCGCATTGCAGGCATCGCCCGAGCGGCGTGCGGAGGCGATGAAGGCCGAGGAGCGGGCTACGGATGCGCTCCCGATCACGAGGATTTTGCCATGAGAGTCATCCCGTATGATGGCCCGATTGGAAGCGGTGCACTTCAGGTCCGTTGCGGATCGGTAAAGATTGGCCGGGCAGGCGATATTTTGGGGAGGACTTCAAAATGAAGCTCGTTTCGATGAAGCGGACGAAGGCCGAGAAGGCTACTCGTGAGAAGGATTGGAAATCCGCTCCTTCGATGGGTGCGGACGATTACCATCATGGGCTCAGGGTAAGCCTAGACCATGACGGCATGAACAAGATCGGCATGAAGGAGACGCCGAGCGTCGGGGATGAATACCGTATCGAGGCGCATGGCCGTGTCGTGAGCGCGCGGGACGAGTCTCGGGAGGGGCGCAGCGCGCCGGATCGGAACATCGAGATTCTGCTCCATCGCATGGGCGCGGAGCCTAAGTCGGATTCCGACGACGGCAAATCGCTGAAAGAGGATGTACGCGAGGCGGCGGACTCCGTGGATGCGGGCACACCGAAGGATAGGCCGGTAAATCGGGGCGGTGTGCGGGGATGATCAGCCGTGAGACCCTCCGCTCGGCTTTGGATCGGTCTGTCGCTGCCTCTGATGCGAAGGTATCGAAGGAATCGGTTTCCTATGAGCATCCTGCCGCTAAGGCCGCGCATTGCGCCCTTTGCCGGCATTGGGAAGCGCCTCGCGCGTGTAAGGTTGTGAAGGGCGTTATCCGGCCCGAGGATTGGTGCGAACGATTTAGGAAGGCGTAGGTCGGGGAAGCTCGTATGGTTTGGATACTAACCCGCGCGTGGTCAGCTAGCCTCTCCGATACGGTATGCGCACTCCCCAAGCGTAGATCATACTTTTCCCGTGTTTACCATCGGCTGCGGTGCACCGCAGTTGCGACCTCTCAACGGGCCTCGGTGAATTTTAGCCGGATAGGACATCGATTCACAACAGGAAAGCACTATGGCAGACGAAGAAGCCCAGGATCTTAGATCCATTCTCTCCCAGGTCGTAACGGACGCGGAAGAGGCGGAGGCGCCAGCCGCACCGGCTCCGCGCGAGGAGAAAGAGAAGCCCGAGGCTCCGCAGCGTACCGAGACGCGCGAGCGGGGGCTTGACGGCAAGTTTCTGCCGAAAGAGGCGGCTGAGGCCGCCGAGGAGCCGGAACCATCGGAAACCGAGCGGCGGGAAGAGTCTGCCGAGGAACCGGCACGCACGGAACCTCCCGCTGCCGAGGTGCCGGCGCATTGGTCGCAAGCCGATAAGGATTTGATCGCCGGGCTTCCCAAGGAGCATCAGGCAAAGGTCGTCGAGCGATACAAGGCCATCGAAGCGGGATTCACGCCGAAGCTGCAACGGGCGGCGGAGATCGAGCGGCAGTATCAAGGCGCGATGGAGTTGTTCCAGCCGCATTTGGAGGGATTGCGGCAACAGGGCAGAACGCCGAGCGATGTCATTAAGGCATGGGCACAGATCGAACAGGATATGATCGAAGGGCGCCAGATGGCTGCTGCGGGGCATCAGAACGTCAAGGGTGCCCAGCATGTCGCGCGGATGATCCAGGGTTACGGGATTGATCCTGGTGCCGTGGCGGCGATCCTTCGGGGGGAGCCTCAGCCGCAGACCAATGGGAACGGTGTCGTTGCTGCCATTCCGCCACAGTTTCTTCAAGAGATTAACCAACTCAAAGCCCGACAGGATGCGCGCGATGCGATGGAGAGCCGTCAGCGGGAGATGACGGTTCAGCAACAACTCGACGCCTTCGCAAATGAGAAGGATGAGAGCGGAGCGCTAAAAAATCCCTATTTTTCTGAGCTTGAACGTGATATGGCACTCTTGGCCCAGATAGAGATATCTCAGGGCAAGACGCCATCGATCGCCGATCTCTATGATCGCGCGGTCTATGCCAACCGGGAGACCCGCTCCAAGGCCCTCGCAGCCAGCCAGGCCGAGGCCACCAAGAGGGCGGCAGCCGAACGGAAAGCAAAAGCGGAGGCAGCGAATCGCGCAGCTTCCAGCATCGCCGGGTCTCCGGGCTCGGGCGGTTCGCCGGCAGAGCGTCGCGGTCCACGATCCCTACGCGATGAAATTGCGGAGGCGGCGGCAGATCAAGATACCGCCTGATCCGCTCCGTTCAATCCCGCGGCATGACCGCGATGGGAGCTGAGACATGGCGATTCCGAATACCAATTGGGGTGAGATCACCACAACCACGCTCTACAACCGTTCGCGCAAACTCGCGGACAATGTGACAAAAAACAATGCGCTGCTCCGTCGGCTTTCCGAAAAAGGGAAGGTGAAGAGCTTTGACGGTGGCCAGGCGATCGTTCAAGAGCTGGAATACAGCGAGAACGGCACGTACAAACGCTATTCCGGGTACGACATTCTGAACATCACGCCGTCGGATGTCTTCACGGCGGCGCAGTTCTCGATTGCGCAGGCAGCGGTCGCCGTGTCGATCTCGGGACTCGAAATGCTGCAGAACTCGGGCAAGGAGAAGATGATCGATCTTCTCGAAGCCCGGATCGGCAATGCCGAGCGGACATTCGAGAACAACCTATCGAGCGACTGCTATTCCAACGGCACGGCGGATGGCGGCAAGCAGATCGGGGGCCTTCAGCTCCTCGTTGCCGACGTGGCGACCTCGGGGACTATCGGGGGCATCAATCGCGCGACCTGGCCGTTCTGGCAGAACAACGTGCAATCGTTCGCGACCGTGGGACTCGTCCCAAGCTCGGCGACGATGCAGACCATGATGAACCGCACATGGCTTGCTCAGGCCCGCCAGGCGGATCGCCCGGACCTCATCATCGCCGATAACGTCTATTTCCGCTATTATTGGGAGAGCCTCCAGGCGATTCAGCGCATCACTCGCGACGATGACGCGATGGCGGGCTTCGCCAGCCTCAAGTTCATGGACGCCGATGTGGTCTATGACGGCGGCTTTCAGGGCGTAACGGCCGGTAACGGCACCGTGATCAATGGCGCGGGCGTAACGTGGACCTCCGGTTCGGGTGCACCAGCCTCGCACATGTATTTCCTGAACACGGATTACATCTTCCTGCGGCCTCATCGCGACCGTGATATGGTGCCCTTGGACCCTGATCGGTTTAGTGTCAATCAGGATGCGATGGTTAAGTTAGTCGGGTGGGCGGGCAACATGACGCTTTCAAATGCCTTCCTTCAGGGCGCCCTCACAGCATGACGCTTGTAATGACAATCAGTACGCGGTTACTCTCCGCTCCTAACTTAGGAGCGGAGAGTAACCATGAAATTGATCGATCGCAAGGGTCATCGGTACGAGCGCCTGCTTGTCGTCCAGCGTCTTCCGGCAAAGAGCAAGACAGACACGAATGCGCGCTGGCTCTGCCGCTGCGACTGCGGGCAGTTCACCGTGGCATATGGGCAGGATCTGGAGCGCGGAAAGCAAAAGTCCTGTGGGTGCCTCAACGCCGATCGCATCATGCAGCACGGCATGTCGCATACTCGCGTTTACCATGTGTGGCAGGCTATGCTGCAACGATGTGAGAATCCCAAGGCGCAGCGTTATGCCGATTACGGGGGGCGAGGCATCTCGGTTTGCCCTGAATGGCACAAGTTCGAAAATTTCTATCGGGATATGGGAGACCGACCGAAAGGATTCTCGATCGAGCGCGAGGATAATAATGGCGACTATGAGCCGGGGAATTGTCGCTGGGCGACGACCAAGGAGCAAATGAACAATCAGCGCCGTAGTCGGGTCATCGAGATAAACGGGCAAAAGCGTACTCTCGCCGAATGGGCTGAATATGCCGGTATTGGATGGTACACACTGCGTGGGCGTCTTGATCGTTATGGATGGGATATCGAGAGAGCGTTGACCGATGCTCTACGGGAACCCGTAACCTACGCTTTCGCTGGAAAATCCCTTACTCTTCTTGGCTGGTCACAAGAAACTGGCATCAATCTCGATACCCTGCGCAAGCGGATGTCGAAACTTGGTTGGTCTCTCGAAAAGACGCTGACGACAGGGGCGCGGCCCCGAAAGGAGCAAACATCATGACGTGGATTATCTCGGAAAACCGCCTGGGCGTTCAGCCCATCGAGGTTACGTCAACGACGCAGGCGTTCGATGAGGGCACTGAAGTCCGGGCCTATGATTCGACCGGCGTTCAGGGCACCGGCGAATTCATCTACCTGAAAGGTGCCGCGAATACGGTCGTGGGAAGTTTGGTCGAATACGATCCGGTCAACCATACCACGACCTTGACCCCGAACACGGCCAATCTCGCCGTCCCGGTCGCGGTGGCGATGTCCGCCAATGTGGCGTCGCAATGGGGCTGGTATCAGGTCGGCGGTGCGGCGGTCATCAAGAAGACGGCCGTGAAGGTGAGCCCGAGCGTAGCGCTTTATCAGAGCGCGACCATCGGGCGGGTGATGTCCACGGCGGCCTCGGGCAAGCAGCTCGTCAACGCCAGGTCGGTCAATGCGGCGACGGTCGCGTCAGCGACGAGCACGATCACCGCCATACTTGACCGTCCTTTCCTTCAGGGTGCAGTGACCTAGAGTGCAAGGATTGGCTGGTTTGCGGTGCAAGACTGTGCTACGCTCTCTTCTCTATTTTGGGAGAGGAGAGCAAGATGGTCGTTTGGCATGGAATGGAGGGAACTCCGATTTATGATGCGTGGGCTCACATGATCCAGCGATGTGAAAACCCGAAGAATAAGTATTTCGCCTATTACGGCGGACGCGGGATCAGCGTGTGCCCCGAGTGGCATAAATTCCCGGCATTTTACCGCGACATGGGAGATAGACCGTCTCCGAAGCACTCTCTCGGTCGCAAGGACAACGATGGCAACTATGAACCGGGCAACTGCCGCTGGGAAACGTCGAAACAGCAGATGCGCAACCGCCGCACGACGAAATGGCTTGAGTTCAACGGTGAGCAGCGTCCGCTCGGGGAGTGGGCCGAATTGCACGGATTGCCGCCCAAGATTGTCAAGGATCGCGTTCTGGCCGGCTGGCGCATGGATGAGGTGCTTCTAATCCCGCATCCCTCGGATCGCTGGGTCCGCGCGAGGTACAATGCGGAACTGGCGAAATGAGATTATGGCTCGCTTTCTGCGGATCGTTCAATGGCAGATCAGGGCGCAACTCGCGCGCACGGCGAGCCGGCTTATTCTGCATCAATGGCGGGATGACGGCATGAATCTCGTCAAGCTGCGTGAGCGGGTGCCTTGGGCCGAGATCCCGGACGATTGCGTGGTTCGGGATTTTGCCGTGCTGGGGAGGTTGCCCGTGAGAAGCGCCGCACTGGCGCGGGAGATCCCCGAGGTGCCGTTACGGTTGGTGATCGGGCGTCGGGTCGATATTGGCAGCCATGCGGTGATTTACGCGGACGTGGAGATTGGCGAGGATACGCTGATCGGCGATCAGGCGAACGTTCGTGAGGGTTGTCGGATCGGCAAGCGGTGCATTATCGGGCAGGGCGTGAGTCTGCATTACGGGGTGCAGATCGGCGATGATGTGAAGATCATGAACGGTACCCACATCACCGGAGGAATGCGGATTGGAAATGGATGCTTCATCGGGGTCGGGGTTGTTACCAGCAACGATCGGCGCGTGAATATGGCAGAGTATCGGTTCCATGGGATTCAGCCACCGGTCTTGGGCGAACGCGTGATGGTGGGATCGGGGGCAAATATTCTGGCGGGAGTGAAGATTGGTGATGGCGCTGTGATCGCAGCGGGGGCGCTTGTCGTGAAGGATGTCCCGGCCGGCGTGACGATGTTGGGGCCACCGGCGCAGAGGGTGGCATGAACGTCGTTTCTTTTTTCGCTCCCCGCCACGAGCATCCTTTCTATCAGGATTACACCCCCTTTCTGGATATCCTGCGGGCGTCCTGTGCGAAGTTTGGGCATCGGCATCTGGTCATTACCGACGATCCGAAGATGGGGCCAGATGCGTTTGGGGTGGCCCTCCCGCACAATCTGATGAAGGCGATCATTCAGGGACAGCTCGCCTATCTGAACTCGCGTGAGGCGCTGGAAGATACGGTTTTCGTCGGGGCCGATTGCGTTCTCGCAAGAGACCCGGCCGAAGTCTTCAAGATGCCGTTCGATGTCGCGTTCACGACGGGTCCTTTCAGCGATTGCATCCTCAATACGGGGGCGATTTTCATTCGTGGTGGCGCAGACGTGAGGCATATCTGGGCCAAAGCGTTTGCGGGAATGGGCGAGGAGTGGGGCGACGATCAGAAAGCATTAGCCGCTGTCGTGAGTCCGACGATCGAGCCGAGCATTACGGCCGGAGACGGGCCGATCATCCGGTTTCTCCCCGTAGATCCCTACAATCTGGCGCCGGAATACCCGGATGACGATTGCATGAGGGGGGTTATTCTGCACTTTCGGGGGCCGCGCAAGGCGTGGATGAAGGACTATTGCGCCAAATGGCTCGGGATCGGCGAGCGCGTGGTTTGGCAGATCCTCCCCAATACGTCGAAAGAAGCTGTTTGGCGCAATGTGGAGGCGAATAGCCGCCTCGTGCTGCCATGGGTCAAGGAAATGCCTCACCATGACGGTCACGCGGTGATCGTTGGGGGCGGTCCCTCGGCGATTGACACGCTGGTGGATGTCAGAGAGCGGCAGAAGCACGGCCAGGACGTGTTTGCGCTCAACGGTGTTGCTCAATGGCTCGCGCAATACGGGATTTTTCCGAAATATCAGGTGATTCTTGATTCCAGACCGGAGAATCGGCGGTTTGTGAGGCCGATTTCGGCTGAAAAGTTCCTTATCGCCTCGCAATGCGATCCTGGAGTGTTCGCTGCGCTTTCTGGGCAGGATGTGACGCTGTTTCATCATGCCGAGGAAGGGATCACGAAGCACTTTGAGGGCACTTCGGTCTTGATTGGGGGCGGAATCACGGTCGGCCTGACGGCAATGGCATTGGTCTATGCCCTCGGCTATCGGCAGATGCACCTCTACGGGTATGACAGCTCGGATCGGGATGGTTCGGGGCACGCTTACGAGCAATCGGAGAGCGGGCCGGACAGTCAGCGGAGAGATGTTTGGCTTGGGCGCAGGAAATACTCATGTGCTCCTGCCATGTATGCCCAGGCGCAAGCGTTTCCTGAGTTTGCCGAACTTCTGCGGCGGCATGACGTGACGATCACGGTTCACGGATCTGGGCTTCTGCCCGATATCGCCCGGCAAACCTATGGTTCATTGAACGCCACGATGGCGGCTTAGAGGAGAAACAGAATGGCGCTCAAATCGGAATTGATGGCCCTTGGTTTGCCGGCAAAGCTTGCCGAGAGGTTGGGCTTCGATGCTTCCCAAACCGTAGCGGCGGCCGGTACGAATCAGGCCACGGCGACTGTTTTGGTGGGGAATTTCACGATCATCTCGACAGCTCCCGCGAGCACTGGCGTGCTCCTTCAATCGGTTGGAAGTGGAGGGATTCAGGCGATCTACAATGCCGGGGCCAATACTGTGAAGGTCTACGGAAACGGCACCGACACGATCAACGGAATCGCCGGTTCAACCGGGATCTCGGTGCCCACGGCGAAAAGTGCGACTTTCTTCGCCTGCGGAGCGGGTGGGTTCATCGGCAATGTGAGCGCATAAGGAGTTTTCATGCAAGGGCAATACACGCGTTCGTGGGCCGGTGGGGAGCAATCCGCTCCGGGTAGTGTTCGGCCTCGGTTCTACATAGATCCGGTGCAGGACGAGCTTGCGTCGGCACGAGAGGGGCGCCCGATCTTCCGTGAAGTTGAGCGGGTCGAGATTTTCCTTCCGGGCAATCCCTATACGATGCCGGTCGAGAATGTCACGGACGAACATCGGCAGCGTTGGCCGCGCGAATACGAGATGTTTCGCCAGGGGATCGAACAGACCGCGGACGGAACTCCGTTGGGCGAATGGCCGATCCTCAATCGTGCTCAGGTTTTGGAACTGAAAGGTTTACAGATCCAGACCATCGAGGAGGTGGCGGCTCTTTCGGATACGGCATGCCAGCGGGCTATGGGGTTGATGCAGCTTCGTACCAAGGCCCAGGCGTATCTCGATGACGCAGCGGCAATGGCTTTGACCGAGCAGTTGAGCAAGGAAGGGGAGATCCAGCGCTCGCAAATCGCTTCGCTTGAGCGTCAGGTCGCTGAACTGAGCGATTTGACGAGCAAGCTCCACGGTGAGCTGATGGCGATGCGTAACGCTCCGCACCCGGTGGCGACGGCCATTCCGGGGATGAGCGATCCCGCACAACAGGCGGCATGGGGAACGATGCAGGGGGCTGCCCCGCCGCGCGAGGACCCGCGTTCGACGCTTGGAGCCTTTGTGAATGAGAAGCGCCGGCCGGGGCGTCCACGTAAGACGGAGGAGGCAGCGTAATGGCGAAGCTGACGACAAAGGCACGGGCGAAGCTGCCGAGGGGTGATTTTGCCGGCCCTGATCGCTCTTACCCGGTTCCTGATCGGGCTCATGCCGCAAACGCCAAGGCACGGGCATCTCAGGCGGTCAATGCAGGACGGATTTCCAAGGCGATTGAGGCGCGGATCGATGCGAAAGCGAACCGCGTGCTCGGAAAGAAAGGAAGGTAGTCATGGCTCTTCCGGTCAAATTCACGAAGGACACGATTCAGCGCGACGACGGAACGAAGCTGGAGCGTGAGGTGATCGTCACCACGCATCCCGATCATACGGAGAGCGCACGCCTTGCGACGGATCGGGATCGCGAGGTTCATGTGGAAGCCTACGCTGATTTTCTTGCTCCCGAGGATGAGCCTTCCCATGAGGAGCTTCTCGCGGAATGGCGCAAAGCCCATCCGGCGAAGACGGCTCCTGAACGGGTCGCGGCGGCGCGCCAAGCGCGGGTAGAGGCCGAGGCTGAAGCCGCCAAGGCCGAAGCCGCCGCTTCTGCTCCCACTGTTGCGGGTGCGCAGGCGCAGTAATGCCCTGGACCGGCAAGCAGTTCGCTTCACGTCATAACAAGGCGCTCAAGGGCGTAGCGGCGGATAAGGCTGCGCGTCAGGCGAATGCCGTGTTGGCTTCGGGTGTACCCGAGGGGGAAGCGATCGCGATTGCGAATAAAGGGGCGGCCAAACGGAAGCGCTCGCGCTCGCTGCGCTGGCGGCGAGAATGAGCCATGAGCTTGTTGTCGTTATGCGTCAACGCGTGCCAGGATGTCGGCGTTGATTCTCCGACTTCGATTATAGGGAACGCAGCGCCCTCGGCACAGAGGCTTCTGCAATTGGCCCGCCGGGAGGCTTACAATCTCTCGCGGAGGGCGAATTGGGCCGCGATGGTGGTGGAATGGGAGTTCATCGCCAACGGCTCGTCCGATTATCCGTTGCCGCCTGATTTCCGGTCGTTTGTTGACGATACGATGTGGGATCGCACTCGGTTCTGGCGCATGCGCGGAGCGATGACGCCGCAGCAATGGCAACTCTATAAATCGAGTGTTATCGGGCGCGCGACGGTTGAAAGACGCTGGCGGATGCATATCCCTTCCGGGGCCCCCGATGGGGAAGCGGTAGTTTTCTCGATCGACCCCGCTCTTGGGGCAACCGATACGTCGTCGCAGTTCGTCTTTGAATACGTGTCAAAGAATTGGTGCCGCAGCGCGACGACCTATTCAATCGATGAATTGACGGTAGACCCGAGTGTTTTGCTCACGGGTGGGGGAAATCTGCTCACTGGTGGCGGAAATCTGCTGATGTCAACTTACTGGGGAGGAACCGGGTTTGCCGTAGGGGACCAGTTCTCCATTGTAGGGGGAACATCAACCGTTGCGGCGACAGGTGTTGTGACGGCGCTCGATCCAACGACAGGGACAGGCATTCTCACTGCCGCAGTGGTGGATCCGGGAATCTATACGGTGCTTCCCGCAAGCCCGGCGGCGATGGTCGCGACAACAGGCTCAGGTTCGGGCGCTAGGTTCACGATCAATAGTACGTCCGCACCGGGGCACACGCAATCCGATTGGATCGCGGATACCGATACGGCGATCCTTGACGAGGATCTCATTGAGATGGGCGTCATCTGGCGCCTGATGCGTCGTCTCGGCATTGCTTATGATGAGGAATTGAACGAATACGAGGTTCAGGTCCGGCAGGCAATTGCGCGGGATGGCGGAACACAAATCCTCAATCTTGCGCCATATGATAAGCTGACGCTGGTTGGGCCATGGAATTTACAAGAGGGAAATTTCCCAGGATAAGATAATGCCGAGAAAAAGACAGAACTTATCAGACGCATTTGATGATCGGTACATACCAGAACCTAATAGTGGATGCTGGTTATGGACGGGTGATCGAAGCGGCCAATCTGGATATGGGGCTTTGCTACTAAACAAGGTTCCATTGGGGGACGGGAGATATCGGAAGATCCGTGAATACGCTCATCGCTTATCATGGCTTTTGCATGAGGGTGATATTCCCGATGGGATAAGGGTGCTTCATCGATGTGATAATCCGGCATGCGTCAATCCCGATCATCTCTTCCTTGGGACATCGGCTGATAACTCACGTGATGCAATGATGAAGGGTCGCCTCAGCAAAGGATCGCATCGGCCGCTGGCTAAACTGACCGAAGCAGATATCCCGGCGATCCGGGCTTCAAACAAGAGCCTTACCGAAACTGCCGCGCAATACGGCGTGGTGTTTCAAACGATCAGCGACATTCGCCGACGCAAGACGTGGAGGCACGTAGGATAATGCAAGCCATGCGTCTCAGCCTTCTGGCTGCATTGCTCTTAATTGGCATGGCGAGCATAGCTAATGCTGCTTGTCCGGCCGGTCAAGTATGTAGTGAGGTATCGGGGGATATTACGGTTACATCTACCGGAGCGGCGACTGTCAACAAGATCGGGGGAAATGCCGTTACATTGGGGGGTGCGCTGACGCTGCAAACCAATGCCACCGCCCTCAATACCGTCGCGAGCGCCGGGATTCATAATGGTGGCGTCAATAATGGCGCGGGCGCGGCTCTGACGAATACTACCGTTGGGGGGTTTTGGGGGCTTGCATTAACGCCGACGGTTTCCGGCGAGCCTTACGTCGAATTGGATGGGGTTGGCACAGGGAATATCCCGTTCATTCAGTTTAACTTTCAGAACGGGACGGTTAGCGCTCCGACCGCTGTGCAATCGGGGAATTTGCTCGGTCAGTTCAGCTACAATGGGTATGGGTATTCTGGTAATCCTATCCTTGAGTATGCTGAGGCATCCGAGATTTTCTCGACGGGTCACGGTGCTGGTATTAAGTATTTCGATGCTGTCGATTCGGCGTCGGAGACCATTACGCATCAATTAGCATACGGAGGTGCGGGCGGCGTGCAGGTCGGGGTGCCAACGGGGGGCGCCAAGGGCAACGGTACGCTTAATATCCAGGCAGCGCTCTATAACAACGGGGTCCTTGTCCACTCGCCCACGGCGCCGACCATAGCGAGTGGGGGGTGCACGACAGGCAGCACTCAATCCATTTCAGCCAGCAATGGGACGGTAGCTTTTGAGGTTACACTCGGGGGGGCGACCTGCGGCTCGACGATCACGCTGACGATGCCGGCAGCGGCCCATAATTGGGTGTGTGATGCCCACAACATTACGACGCCAGCTAGCAACGTGCTCGATATGACGGGTGCGGCGAGCACGACAGCCGTGGTGTTGACCAACTACGTCAGGACAACCGGAGTGGCGGGGAATTTCACCGGAGCAGATCACTTGGCCGTGAAATGTCTGCCCTATTGATGAGATAACGCAATGCAAGACCTCGCATCCATACTCGCCAACGCACCAGGCAATCCGTATCAGAGCAGCGGTACGGGCGGAGGGATATCTCCGCTTCTCATGCAGATGGTGCTTGCGCAGCAGATGGGTAATCCAAGCCAGCAATCGCCAATGGGCCAGACTCCGACGCAGGGCGCTCCGGTTCCCCAAGGGCAGCCCGTTTTGCCACAGGGCATAGGTTCCCTAGGAGCTTTGGGCGCGCTAATGCCGCCCATCTCGCAATAGCATGACCACGCCGACCGCTTTGTTCGGGCCTGTTGCGGTGCCGAGTGTAGCAGGACCGATCTTCACGGTTGGGGGAAACCAAATTGCGATCATCACGCAAGCAAGCGTTACGAACATTTCGGCGGGAGCGGCAGCCTTGACGCTATGGATTGTTCGATCCGGAGGCACAAGGGCAAATGCCGGGATTGTTTATGGGGCAACGGCCGGTGGTCAATCCATCGCGGCCGGGCCTTCTGCCCCAACAGTCCTCACCGCATTGGTGGGAGTTGTGCTTTTGGCGGGGGACGCACTTCATGGGCTTTCCGACACTGCGTCGGCTCTCAATATCGTAGCGAGCGGGACACAATGAGAAAACTGTTTGCGATATTGGGGTTTGTGGCGCTGCTGGCGGGAATGTCCTCAGCGAGGGCCTCCTGCTTTCTCCCGGTTATCCTAGCCAATGGCACGCTCGCCGACGCCAACCAGGTAATGGCGAACTTCAACGCCCTGGTCGCGTGCGTCAATGGCACCTTTCAGGGACCCGTTTCCTCGAAAGTTGGCGATGTTGCCGTATTCAACAATACGACGGGCAATCTTCTAGCGGATGGAGGGGCTCAATTAGGGACCAATGTGACGGCCCTCGGTGCCGATCCCACGGGGGTTAACGACAGCACGACAGCTATCAGGAATGCGATCACTCAGGCTCTTACGACGGCTCAGCCGAGCATCTTTTTCCCATCCGGTACTTACCGCTTTACGGACACGATTACCCCAGGGGGAAGCATTTCCGTCGTTTGCCAGGGCAATAACAGCACGAGCCTCATTTTCGACGATGCGTCTGGCGTGAAGGACGGGATAAAAGTTGGAGATTTCTCGTTCAATTTCAGAGGATGCAACTATGTTCGCAAACAAGCCGGTACTTCTGGCGCACTAATTCATCTGACAGACAGCAATTGGGTTAGCATCGACCACAATCGTTTTGATGTTAACAGCGATACTTGTGCTCATTCTCCGTGCCCTCTTAATTGGGACGTAATTTTTATTGATAGTGCTGTGGTGGCTCCCTTCGAGATTGCCATACACGACAATTATTACGGCAATCCTATACATGATTTCGTTTTCAGCAATTCTCAGCATGTATTGCTGCCGATGTATGATCTTCACATTTATCATAATTACGGGTTTTCGAATGGTAATGCCCATTATGAGATGCAGGGTTACGGGCAGTTCGACCTACACGATAATGCGATGTGCTGCGGGACGCTCTACGATGTTTATATGAATATGGCGAGTCCGATCAATACGTCGGTTAATGCATTATCTCGGTTTGCCGGCAACGATTTCGACACGGTTCGCGGAGGTGGAACTTCCGTCTATATTGCTCACTCCAATGGAATGCATTTCGAGAACAACAATGTTGGCGCGGTTACATTGCTGGACGATCCCGGCACGATGTTCAACAACAACCAGGCTATTTGCGGTGGTAGCTGCCCCTGGCTTATCCAGGGCATGGTAGGAGGACAATTCAACAATAACCGGATACACGGATCGAACAATCCGATTACGATCCAGCCAAATGGCGCACAGCAAAGTCAGTCGCTTAGCTTTCAGAATAACGAGTGGCTGTTCAGCACCGGATCGTTTCTGACCTTCAACGGGGGAACTCCAGCGGCCGACGATATAAGGGTCGATGGCACTCATATGGCGGGGAACAACGAGATCCTTGCAACCTTCACCAATGCGCCGACGAACTGGAGGGCTACGGGAGATACGTCTTCCCAGGGCGTGGCGGTTACGTTCAATACCTGCACGGGTGTCGGCGCTACGGGGACTTGCAACACATTCTCACCAGTGGGGACGATGGAGGCCGGGGCGATCGTCATTAACACGGCAGGCGGGGGCGAGGCAGCAACCGGGATTATCAAGATGACCTATCCGGGTCCATTAGGACCGAACGGCTCAGTCTGCAACTTGACGCCGCAGAACGGTTCCGGTATCTGGCAGGATGCGATGACGCTTTACCAGGACGGGACGACTGCCACATCCATGCAGTTGCATTGGAGTAATAACGGAGTCGCGCTGACTGATGCTAAACAATACAATATAGAATTTGCTTGCCGGGGCTATTGAGATGAAATGGTTGATTCCCGTTATCGCGCTGTGTTCGTTCGGTACCCAGGCGCAGACAAATAGTCAGGATCTCAACGAGCAATGGGCGGCATTCACTATCGCGACAACGAACGTTCAGCGAGCCTTGGCGGCTTTGGTGAAGGAGGATGAGGCAGATAAGGCCAAGGCAGCGGAGATGGAGGGGCGCCTGAAATGGGTTCTCAATAACTGGGTGCGGAAGAAATGATCCTTTCGTCCGCTCGGCGTGCCATAGCTTCGAAACGGCTCACCACGCCGCAGACGACGCCCGCGCCGTTATTGGGATGGAATACGCGTGATCCATTCGAGGCGATGGAGCCAACCGACGCGATCCTGGTGGATAACTGGTATCCCGACTTTGGCGGGGTCAACATTCGAAACGGTTCTCTCCCCTATGCGCAACTTCCCACCTCAGCGAATGTCGAGACGCTGGCTGAGTTTTCCACGGGCGCCATAAGCAAATTCCTTGCTGCTAGTGGATCAGCGATCTACGACATATCGAACCCTGGCATTCCCGGAACACCGATAGGAACGGGGTTCGCAAGCGACAGATGGCAAACGGCCGAGTTCAATGGGCATCTCTTTCTTGTGAATGGGGCTGATCCCGCCCAGATCTATGACGGGACAACGTTATCGGCCGCGAGCTTCACGGGCATCAACACGGCCACGCTGACTGGGGTAGCGGTTGTCCATGAGCGGCTGTTTTTCTGGACCGGGACCGATCCGGCCTTCTGGTATGGACCCACACTCGGGATTGCCGGGCCGCTATCGAAATTTCCGCTCGATATGGAGAGTCAGGCTGGCGGGAATCTCATGTTCGTTGAGGTTTTCAGCTATGACGGTGGGCAGGGGATTGATTCCTACACCTGTTTCTTCCTGACCTCGGGGGAGTTGTTTCTCTATTCTGGCACCGACCCATCGAATCCGAATAACTGGGCGCTGGTGGGGCGGTACGTTCTCCCTCCGCCGGTGAACATCCGGGCGATTCTGCGTTATGGCGGGGATATCTATCTCGCGACGCAATCCGATCATCAGCAGCTCTCAAAGATCCTGATCGCCTTGAAACTGGGAGAAACGCCACCAAGGACGAAGGTGAGCGGGGCTGCCAAGGCGGCCTATGAAGCGGGGGCAACGCTGTTCGGATGGCAGGCAATCTACTACCCAGCCGGCACGCGGTTGATATTCAACATTCCCAACCCAGACGGGTCGTTCTCGCAGCACGTCTACAATACATCGGTTCAGGCGTGGTGCCGATTCCGGGGGATGAATGCCTCATGCTGGGGGCTCTTCAAGGGAGACCTCTATTTCGGCACGGCTGGGGCTGTTCTGATTGCGGATACTGGGTCAACTGATTCAGGACAGAGCATCGTCGCGGCGAGCCAGCAGGCATGGCAGAGGTTTGGAACGCCCCTAACAAAACGTTTGGCGGCTTCCCGCATCATTGTTCAGACAGACAACCCATTGCAGTCCTATCTGTTTGAAGTGGGGTTTGACTGGAGGCCCCTGAACATCATTACCCCGATTTCCGGTCCATCCATAGGTGCCACGTGGGGGACGGCCGTATGGGGTGAGTTCAATTGGGCTGAGAACCTTGTCGAGATGAACTGGCAAATCCAGGGAGGGAAGGGTTCTGCTATTTCATGGGGGATCGTGGCCAATTCGACCACGCCGACGACATGGATCAGCACCGATGTTCTGATCGAGCCGGGGACGGCATTGTGATCGGCTTCCGTCTTCATCATCCCGAGGAAATGGCTCGGTGGGTAGGGAAGCAGGTTGGAATCAACGATTTCGGTCCCTGTACGGTACTCGGCATCGAGGAAGATGGGGAATTGATAGCGGGGATCATCTTCAACAACTATCGGGACGGGTGCCTGGAAGCGACGATAGCGAGCACTTCCCCTCGATGGTGTTCTCGTGGTAGGCTCGCCGGGATTTTTGGATATGTGTTCGATCAGGTTGGCTGCCGTCGTCTGACGGCTATTACCGAGGCCAAGAACCAGCCCGTCCGGGCGTTCCTCTGTCATCTCG
>Ga0070730_10000733_pt1 | contig 35564 bp, 31 predicted proteins | sample Coa_R1_3_FD_66447 | JGI IMG/M metagenome (GOLD analysis project Ga0070730, IMG submission 66447) | Surface soil microbial communities from Centralia Pennsylvania, which are recovering from an underground coalmine fire - Coalmine... | ecosystem: Environmental > Terrestrial > Soil > Unclassified ...
GGATGACCAACGGTTTTTTGCCCGGGTTATGGGGTTATTTTTGCGCAGTTGGTTGGCAGATTTTTTGCACAGGTCCTGGCCGACGCGAAATAAAGCCGATGGTATACTCGGCTCGAATCCATGGGAGCAACCGATCGATTTAGCCGGCGGGAGTTCCAGCGGCTCCTGGACGTTACCGACAAGCAACTGAATTATTGGGAGCGGCTGCAACTAGTTTCGCCGCGCAAAGGCGGGGCCGAAAAGTTTTACGACTTCCGCGACTTGATCACGCTGCGCACCGCAAAACAACTCATCGAAAAAGGCGTCTCGGCCAACCGCCTGCGGCGCTCGCTGGTGGCGCTCCATGAAAAATTATCGCAAGTGCAGGCGCCGCTCACCGAGCTGCGCATCCTGGCCAACGGCCGCGACGTGATTGTGGAACACGAGGGCGCGCGGCTGGAGCCGATCAGCGGCCAGTTCGTGCTCAACTTCGATACTCGCGAGCTGCGCGACAAAGTGCGGGTGATGCCGGAACGCACCGCGCAGGATTGGTTTGCGCTGGCGCTGCAATACGAAGCAGACCCGGCTTCGCGCGCGGAAGCGATGGATGCGTACCGGAGGGTACTGACCGCGAATCCCGCGCACGTGGACGCGCTGATCAACCTGGGCATGCTGTCCTACGATGGCGGCGATCTGGAGAAGGCGGCGGAGTGCTTCCGGCGGGCGGTGAAGCTGGAAGAAGATAACGCGGTGGCGGAATTTAATCTGGGCAGCGTGCTGGAAGAGATGGGAGCGCTGGAAGAGGCGCGGCAGCATTTGCGGCTGGCGGTGCGGCTGGATGCGCGGTACGCGGACGCGCACTACAATCTGGCGTTCGTGTGCGAGAAATTAAGCGCGCGGGCGGAGGCACGGGAGCATTGGCAGCGGTATGTGGAGCTTGATCCGGGGAGCCCATGGTGCGATTACGCGCGGCAGCGGCTGGCAGCGAAAACGTAACGACGAGCGGGTGGCGAAGAAGCAGACAAAGCAGGACGGCGGGGCAAACTCGCCGCGCCAAAGCGAGCGGCGTGCGGACTATGCCGCTTCGCTTCTTGTTTTTACGCTGGCCACTACTTGTTGGGTTTGCTGGTTAAACACGATGTATTCGCCGGGAGCGCTTGCGGCCAACTGCTGAGCGCGAAGTTTGGCTTGCTCCAAATCGGCCGCGGCTTCGATCCACGCGGGACCGTACAGACCGTCCTTCTTCAAAATGTCGTAGGCAGGGATATTCATCGGTGAAACCTCAACGGAAGCACTCTGGCCGCACAAGACTTGCGCGGGGGAACGTAACTTGCTCAGAAGTACCCGCTTGCGCCGGGCAGTCTTAAGACTGAGATTGACGGCCTTTCGCTGGCTAGTCTAAAGACTGAGATTGACGACCTTGTGCTGGCCAGTCTAAAGACTGGCCACTACTGGTCTGTGCGACGGTAATCTGAACCCGCGGCTCGGAAGGAAGTGTCGCTGGTGGCGTTACGTTTTGCCAGAGTATTTTTTGAATGCTGGAGACGCAAATTATTGTTTTGCGGGGGCGGGTTGGGCGCTGGGCGGCAGGATGCCGTTGAGGCGCAAGTAGATGGCCTGGGCGCCGTAATGATCGTTCCAGCCATCGCTGAGGCCGATGAGGGCGGCGGCGCGGGAGGCGGGTCGATTGCCGAAAAGGATCATGGATTCACCGAGTTTGGAATCGTCGACGTTGGCGAGCGCCGTGGTGCAAAATTCGAAGGAGGATTTGAGCGCGGCGACTAATTTTTCTTTGCCGTCGGATTCGGCGAGCTTGGCTTCGGGGGCGGCGGCGCCGGAAATTTTCGAGCACAGCAAATTGTTGGATTGCACGATGTGCATCATGAGATGAGCGAAGGAGTTCATCTCGGGCGTGGGCTTGAAACCATATTTGCCGGCGGGCATGGCTTCGGCGGCAGCAACGATGTTTTTGCTGAAGCGGGGCAATTGCGATTTCACGGTGGCGCTCACGGGATTGGCTAGCGGCGCGGAACTCTCTTGCACGGACGCTGCTGCGGAGCCAACCAGCACAGCTATCACGAATAAGGCTGCGTATTTCATGACCATCTTCCTCCTGTGCGAACGCCGAAAAGCATACACTTCCGGTTGCGCGGAAAACAAATCATTCCGCGCGAAAAGAGGACGGACGCGGCGGCAATCTACGCGGCACTCTGCGCGGAGGCCACGGGTTGTTTCGCGGGAGTGGCTTCAATGGGCAAGGTGGCCAGCACCAAAGTGCCGGCGCCATCGGACTGCACGTTGAGGTGTCCCCCCATCTGGCGTATGCGTTCGCGCATGCCGCGCAGGCCCACGCCGCTGAGCTGGCCGGAAGCCAAGGTAGTTTGCGTTTCGGCGGGGATACCCTTGCCGGCGTCCTGAACTTCCAGACGGACTTCATTTTCCAAGCGGGCTACGCGAATGGTGGCGGTGCTGCTTCCGGAATGACGGTGAATGTTGGTGAGGCATTCCTGGACGACACGGAAAAGGGTGAGCTCCAGATTGCGGGGAAGACGGCCGAAGTCTTGCTGGAGGACCAGGTTGACGTTGATGCTGCTGCGTTCACTGAAACCGTCGATATACCACTGGAGCGCGGACTCGAGGCCAACCTCGTCGAGCAGGGGAGGATGGAGCAGGTGCGAAATGGTGCGGATTTCGGTGGAGATCTGATTCAAGAGGCCGGTGGTTTCCTCCAGGCCCTTGGCGGCGAGGGGAGTAAGAGCGACGGATTCGGCGATAGCGTGAGCGAGGTTCATGTTCACGGCGGCGAGCATCTGGCCCACACTGTCGTGCAGTTCGCGGGCGATGCGGCGGCGTTCTTCGTCCTGGATCTGGAGAAGCCTGGCGGAAAGTTCGCGAACCACCTCGGTTTGGCGGACGAGTTCGAGGTTTTTACTCTCCAGCTCGCGGGTGCGGTCGGTGACACGTTCTTCGAGCATGCTGCGGAGTTGACGATACTCGGTGATATCCAAGCCAGAGGCCACGACCATGACGACTTCGCCGCAGTCGTTTAGCACGGGGTTGAGGGTGCGGTCGGCAAAGCGGATGGAGCCGTCGCGGAGCATATAGCGGCATTCCTCGCGGACGGCCAGGCCTCTTACGGCGGTGGCCAGACTGGATTTGGCAATGGCTTGCTCCTCCGGAAGAGAGCGCCACCAAACGTCCCAAAACTTGCGCCCGATTACTTCGTTGCGGGTGAAGCCGGTGCCATCCAGGGCTGCGCGGTTGGCCTCCAAAACGGCGCCATCCAAGGAGAGCATGAGCAAAAAGGAATAGGTTTGGGCGAAGGCGGCACGCAGGAGATCCTGTTTTTCACGGAGCTCTCTATCTGAGGTCTCACGGAGGGTGATGTCCCTGGCAATCTTGGAAGCGCCGATCACGCGGCCATCGGCGGTCTTGATGGGAGAAATGGTGGCGGAGATGTTGATTTTGGCGCCGGATTTGGCAATGCGGAGGGTCTTGTAGTGGTCGATGCGCTCGCCAGCCCGGAGGCGGCGTAAAATTTGTGCTTCTTCCTGCTGAAGTTCGGGAGGAATAATAAGGGCGGCGATGGGCTGCCCGACGGCTTCCTGCGCCGAATAGCCGAAAATGCGTTCGGCGGTGGGGTTCCAACTGGTGATAATTCCGTTCAAATCCTTAGAAATGATGATGTCATCAGAGGATTGCACAATGGCGGCCAGCCGGGCCTGGGCTTCCTCGGAGCGTTTGCGGACAGTGATATCCTCGATCACGGAGGTGAAGTACTTCAGCTTTTGATGGGTATCGCGCACAGCGTTAACCGTTAAATTGATCCAGATGATGACTCCGTCCTTCCGGAAATAGCGTTTTTCCGTCGAGTAGTGATCGAGATGGCCGGAGGTGACTTTTTCTGCGAGCGCCAGGTCGGCGGCCAGATCCTCAGGATAAGTGATGTCCTGGAATTTGAGTTTGAGGAGCTCCTGTTGGGTGTAGCCGACGATGTCGCAAAGTTTTTGATTTACGCGAAGCCAGCGCCCATCCGGGGCAACATGGGCGATGCCTACGGCGGCTTGCTCGAAGGTAGCGCGGAAGCGTTCTTCACTTTCGTGCAGAGCGAGCTCGAGGGCGGTGCCGCGCTGCAAAACTTCCTGGGAATCGTGAACGGACCCATTGGTGTGGCCGGCGATGAAGGACTGGTGCCGCGCAGCCAACTGAACAGCCATTTCGAGATCCTCGGAGATGGAGGATTTCAGGACGTAGCCGCGCGCGCCGGCGGTGGTCGCCTGGCGAATCATTTCCTCACCTTCGTGCTGGCTGAGGATGAGCACCTCAGTATCGGGAAGGGCGGAGCGGATCAGGCGGGTGGCCTCCAAGCCGTTGAGGTTAGGCATGCTGATGTCCATCACCACGACGTCGGGCTTAAGGCGTTTTGCGAGTGCGACGGCGTCGTGGCCGTCTCCGGCTTCACCGCAGACTTCAAAACCGGGAGCGGCGGCGATCAGGGAGCGCACGCCTCGGCGGACGACTTCATGGTCGTCTACAACAAGAACGCGAATCAGAGGCAACCTCCCCTGGTCAGACGGTCCGAGCCGTGCCATGAAGAACCAAGCACAGCGTCCGCGGAACTACGCATGCAATAGCACGTCAAAACTGGCTTATGGTAGCGGTGGGAACCGCAGTCCAGAATACAGTAAACACTGTAGCGAAATGGACCGGGAGTCAAAGCGCAAATAGAGCGGGTGAATCGGAACTCACACGGGCCAGACCGGGCCAGCCATGGAGCAAGAACGTCCGGTGAAGTGTGACTTACCTCTCGAAAATGCAAGCCGCTACCGGGTGGATTTGGGATTAAGCCACGCCAGCGGTGGCGGTGCGGTTCTCGCGCGATGAGAAGGTGGGCGCCTTGCTGAAAACTGCGTGCTGGGCTAGAGTTCCGGGTCAATTCAGGACCATGGCGAAAAATACGCGCTACCAACCGAAATCCAAGCGCAGGGCGGAAGAGAGCGTGCGCACGCTTATTCCACGGGGACAAATTGAGAGGCGCATTGCGGAAATGGCGGGAGAGATCCGGCGCGATTTTCCGACGGAACGGCTGCACTTGGTGAGCGTGCTGAAGGGATCGGTGTTCTTCCTGAGCGATCTAGCGAGACAGATCAGCGGAGAGGTGTCGCTGGATTTCATATCGGTGTCGAGCTACGGCGCGGGGACGCACAGCTCCGGGGAAGTGAAGCTTACCCGCGACCTGGATTCGAGCATCGAGGGGAAAACGGTGATCGTGGTGGAAGACATTCTGGATACGGGAATGACACTGCAATATTTGTTGCGGGTGTTTGAACAGCGCAAGCCGCGGCGGTTGCGGGTGGCGGTGTTGCTGGACAAGCCGGAGCGGCGCATCGCCAAGGTGCGCGCGGATTATGTAGGGTTCACAATTCCCAACGAATTTGTGGTGGGATTCGGGCTGGATTATGCGGAGCGATACCGGAATCTCGCGGATGTGGGAGTGCTGACGCTGGGGACGAAAGAGAGGAAATCGTAGCGGTGAGCGTTCTCTTAAATTGGTAAATGTTTGCGGTTCAGGACCCCCGGATTCAGAAAATAGCGATGATTCAGGGCGACGAAATGCAGGTCACGGTTCGCGCTACTGTTATAATGTACTTGCCGCATGAATCCAACGGACGAACATACGACACTGGCGCCGGAGCCGACCGCGGAGGTTTCGGCGGAAGTGCTGGCCACGCTTACGGAAATCGGCGAAGAGGTGAACGCTTCGCTGGACCTGGACGAGGTGCTGGCGCGGACGGCGGCGCTGATCAAGCGGCACATCGATTACGAGATTTTCGGGGTACTGATGTTCGCGGGCGATGGATCCTACCTCAGACACCGTTTTTCGATTGGGTATCCACGGGAACTGGCGGACAGTTTGCGCGTTCCGGTGGGGCAGGGAATCACCGGAACGGCGGCAGCCTCGGGGCATTCGGTGCGGGTGGGCGACACGCTGACCGATCCCCGGTACATCAACGCTATTGAAAACGTGCGCTCGGAACTGGCGGTGCCGCTGATGCTGCGGAATCGCTGCGTGGGCGTGCTGGATATTCAAAGCCGCCATCCGGATTACTTCACGCCCGAGCAGCAAAAGATTTTGACTCTGCTGGCCAGCCGGCTGGCCATTGCGGTGGAAAATGCGCGGCTGTTCGAGAGAGTCCGGGCGCAGGCGGATACGCTGCTGTTATTGAACGAAGTGAGCCGGGAAACCGGGGCGATTTTGGATGTCGAAGAGTTGTTGCGAAGGGCGGCGGAGCAGACCAAGCGGGTAATCGACTATCAGATTTTGAGCATCATGCTGTATGACGAAGAACAGAAAGTCTTCCGGCATCGCGTGGATGTGAAACACGGGCAACGGGTACAGGGGAAGCTGAGGGCGGCGGCGAGCGAAGGAATTGTAGGAGCGGCGGCTACACTGCGGGAACCGGTGATCGTGCCGGACGTGACGGTGGATCCGCGCTACTTGATGGTCAATCCGGAAACGCGCTCGGAGCTGGCCATTCCCATGATGCACAAGGGCAAAGTGATCGGAGTGCTGGATCTAGAGAGCTCGCAGCCGAATTACTTCACAGAAGATCACGTACAGACGCTGACCATCCTGGCGGGGAACCTGGCGGTGTCGCTGGAGAACGCGCGGCTCTACGAGCAGGTGGCGCGCGACGAGGCGCGGCTGGAGCGGGACCTGCAGGCAGCAAAGCGCATTCAGGGAGCGTTGCTCCGGCCGGTGCCCACGGAGGACTATGGTGTGGACCTGGCGGCGCGGTATTTATCGGCGCGCGAGGTTTGCGGGGACTTGTATGAGTTTTTGCGCTATGGACCGCAACAATTGGGCATTGCTTTGGGGGACGTGAGCGGTAAGGGAACCGCAGCGGCATTGTATGGGGCGGTATCGATTGGGATCATGCGCAGCCTGGCGCCGCAGAAACTGCAACCGGCAGAAATGCTGAAGCAGATGAACCAGTTGGTGGGAGAGCGGCGGATTGAAGGGCGATTCATGACCGCGTGCTTTGCGACGTGGCAGAAGGGGCGGAGCAAGCTGCGGGTAGCGAACGCCGGACAATCGCAACCGCTGCTTTACAAGGATGGGCGTTGCGGGAAGATCGAGCTTACCGGCTTTCCGCTGGGGATCTATGAGGACGTTAGCTATGACGAATGGGGCGTGACGCTGGAACCCGGAGACATTCTGGTGTTTCATTCGGACGGGATAGCGGAGACGATCAATAGCGAGGGATTGTTTTTTGGGACGGCCCGGTTGCGAAAGCTGATCGAAGATCGGCATGAAGTATCCGCTGCGGAGTTGGCCGATATTGTTCTGCGCGAGGTGGATTATTTCGCGGACAGCGCGCCGCTGGCGGACGACCGGACGCTGGTGGTGCTGAAGGTACGATGAGCGCAGGGGCCGGGCAGCCGCAGGGCAAGAAAGTTTCGTTTGTCGATCCGGCGACGTTCACGCCACACTTTTCCTGGAAAAAGGCTAGAGGCAATTCGGCTGGAGGCGAATGGGTTTGTTGCGAGAGCCTGCCTTTGCCGAAGCTGGCGGAAGAAGCAAGGACTCCAGCATATGTGTATAGCCGAGCGGCCATCGGCGAGGCTTACCACGAACTGGATGCAGGGCTTGGCGGGCTGCCGCATAGGTTGTGTTTCGCGGTGAAATCCAACGGCAATCTGGCGATTCTGAAATATCTGGCGGGCTTGGGCAGCGGGTTCGATATTGTTTCGGGCGGCGAACTGCAGCAACTGGGGCGCATCGGTGTGGCCGGAAAGCGGATCGTATTCTCCGGAGTGGGCAAAACCCGCGAGGAAATGCGCGAAGCGCTGCGATACCGTTCGCAAGCGGGGAGAGAGGCGCGCGGGATTCTGCTTTTCAATATTGAATCGGAAGCGGAGCTGGCGGCGCTGCTGGAAGAGTCCTCGAGAGAGCGTAGGCGGGGCGGAGCAGCGCCGGCGGTTTCGATTCGGGTGAATCCAGACGTGCAAGCGGGCGGGCACCCGCATATCTCGACGGGAAGGTACGAGCATAAGTTCGGACTGGAATGGGAGCAGGCGCGGCGTTTGTACCTGGCGCATCGCGAATCGCGGGACATCGCGTGGCGCGGCATCAGCGTGCATATCGGGTCGCAGATTGTTGCGCTTGGTCCGTTTCAGCGGGCGCTGCGGCGGTTGCACGAGTATGTGAGCGAATTGCGAAGCGCGGGGATTGCGCTGGAGTATCTGGATTTTGGCGGCGGGCTGGGCGTTCGTTATACGAATGAGAAGATTCCGGCGCGGCGAGCTTATGCGCGGATGGTAGCTGCGGCGATTCGGCCGTTGCGATTGCATCTGTTGCTGGAGCCCGGGCGAACGATCATCGGACCCGCGGGAGTGTTGCTGACGCGGGTTTTGTACGTGAAGGAGAATGGCGGGAAAAGATTTGTGGTGGTGGACGCGGCCATGAATGATTTGATGCGGCCGGCGCTGTACGGCGCGACTCATCCGATCACGCGAGTCACGCGAGGAAATGACGGGAGCGGAAAGCGGCGAGTGGACGTGGTAGGACCGGTGTGCGAAACCGGCGACTGCTTTCTGCATAACTGGCCGCTGGGCGAAGTGCGAGCGGGGGATACGTTGGCGATCTGGACGGCGGGCGCGTATGGGATGTCGCAGAGTTCGAATTACAATGCGCGAGGCCGGGCGGCGGAAGTGCTGGTTACGGGGAAGCGGTTTCGAGTTATCCGGCGACGGGAAACGCAGCAGGATTTGCTGCGCACACAGCGGTTTTGACTACCTTCCAACAAACGCTCAAGACTAAGCCTCACCCCACTTCAGCTTATTACGCAAAATCTCGAAATAGGATTTTCGCGCGGGTTGAATGAGGCGAAGGCGTTCGGCGGCGCGGCGCATGCGCACCACATCGGCGGCCTGCATGGGAATGCCGGTTTGGCCGTCGAGAGTGAGGAAGACGGATTCGGTGTCGCCGGAGAGATGGACTTCGACAGAACTGGAATCGCGGACGACGACGGGACGGTCGGACAAGGTATGCGGGCAGATGGGAGTGATGATCCAGGACTCGACGGCGGGGTGAACGATGGGGCCGCCGGCGGAAAGGGAATAGGCGGTGGAACCCGTAGGGGTAGCGACGATCAGGCCGTCGGCGCGATAGCGGCAGACAAAATCGGAGTCGATGGTGAGCTGGAGGTCAATCATGCGGGCCAGCGCGCCCTTGTTGATGACGGCTTCGTTGACCACGCTTTGGCGCTCGATGATTTCGGCGTCGCGGTGCAGCTCGACATCGAGCATGACGCGCTCGCTGCAGGAGAAATGGCCGGCGAGAACTTCTTCCAGGGCGGGATAGAGTTCTTCGAGCTTGAAACTGGTGAGAAAGCCGAGGCTGCCCATGTTGATGGGCAGGATGGGAATGCCGAGCTGGGCGGCAACGCGGGCGGCGGCGAGAAGAGTGCCGTCGCCGCCAAGGACGAGAAGGAGTTGCGATTGCTCGGCGACTTCGAGGCGCGTAAGACCATGCGAGGGATCGTGTAAGGCGCTGGCGGTTTCATTGTCGTAGAGAGTGTGGATGCGGCGGGTTGCGAGCCACTGGAGCAAGGAAGGGACGACAACCTCCAGATTGGAGCGCCGGGGGCGGGAAATGATGCCGATGGTGTGAAATGCGGCGGAGGCTGGCATGTAGGTGCGATTCTACCGCAGGGTTTTGCGAGCGTGCAGAAAATACTCCAGATTGCCTTCGGCGCCGGGTAAACGGCTGGGGGCCACGGCGAGGATATGCAAACCGAGCCGTACGGCGGTTTCGCGCACGGCGGCGATGGCTTTCTGATGCAGGGCGGGGCTGGAGACGATGCCGCCGGGGCCGACGTCTTCACGGGGCAATTCGAATTGCGGCTTGACCAGGATCAAGAAATCTGCAGAGTGTTTTGCGACGGCCAGTGCGGCGGGAAGCACTTTGCTGACGGAGATGAAGGAGACGTCGAAGACCAGGAGATCAGCGGGCTCGGGGATGTCGGTGGAGCGGAGCTGGCGGGCGTTGCGGCTGATGCGGATGACGCGGTGATCCTGGCGGAGTTTCCAGGCGAGCTGGTCGAGATTGACGTCGACCGCGTAGACGCGGGCGGCGCCGCGTTGCAGGAGGCAATCGGTGAAGCCGCCGGTGGATGCGCCGATATCGATGCAGGCGAGCGCGTGGGGATCGATGGCGAAGTCTTCCAGCGCGCCTTCCAGTTTAAGGCCGCCGCGGCTGACGAATTTACCGGAGCGGGTGGTGATCTCGATGCTTGATTGCGGCAAGAACCTGGCGCCGGATTTATCGGCGCGGCGGCCGTCGACGCTGACTTCGCCGGCGAGGATCATGGCTTGCGCCTTGGCGAGGGAGCCGGCGAGGCCGCGTTCGACGATGAGGGCGTCGAGACGCTGTAGGCGGACATTTTTGCTCATGGGGAGTTACGTACGGCGGATCACTAGATATTCCGCAATTTCACGGAGACGATCGGCGCGGCCGAGGTAGGGCGCCAGCTCCGCGACGGCTTTGGTGGCGAGCTCGTTGGCAATCTGGTGGGAGCGCTGCAAGCCGTGAATGGCGGGGTAGGTGGCTTTTCGCTGGGCGATGTCTTTACCGGCGGTCTTGCCGAGGACGGAGGAGGATTCTTCGACGTCAAGAATGTCGTCGGTGACCTGGAAGGCCCAGCCGATGGTTTCGCCAAAACGGCGGAGGCGCGCAACATCTTCGTTTGCCGCGCCGGCACAGAGTGCGCCGGAAGTGACCGAGGCGCGAATCAGGGCAGCGGTCTTGGAGCGATGAATGTACTCCAGCGTTTCGGGATCGATACGCTTGCCTTCCGCTTCGAGGTCGGCCACTTGACCGCCGACCATACCGTTCACGGTGCCAGCCGCGGCGGATATTTCTTTCAGGATGGCCACCGATTGCGCGGGAGAAACCGGCGTAGCGCCCACGGTCTCGAAGGCCAGAGTGAGTAGCGCGTCTCCGGCGAGAATTGCGTTAGCCTCGCCAAATTTTTTGTGACAGGTCGGCTTGCCGCGGCGCAGGTCATCGTTGTCCAGGGCGGGCAGATCGTCGTGGATTAACGAATAGGTATGAATCATTTCGATGGCGCAAGCGGGATGCAGCGCGGGATTGATGTCCGGCGCGAAGATTCGCGCGGTTTCGAGGCATAGAATTGGCCGGATGCGCTTGCCTCCGGCAAATACGCTGTAGCGCATGGCTTGATGGATGGAGGATGGGTGAACGGATTCCTCGGGTAGCAGGCGCTCCAGCGCGGCATCGACGGCGAGGCGGTCTTCTTCAAAAAAGGCGGGGAGCTTCATCGCGGCGGAATTGGGATGGGCCATCCGATTGGCGCCATTACGGCTCGTTCTCGTTTTCCGGTTCGAAGGGTTCGGCGGCGAGCTTGCCGTCGGCTTTCTTCAGCAGAATCTCGACGCGTCCTTCGGCCTCTTCGAGTTGCTTCTGGCACTCGCGGGAAAGCTCGACGCCTTCTTCGAACAGCTTCATGGCATCGTCCAAGGCGAGTTGCGGGCTTTCCAAGCGGCGAACCACTTCCTCGAGGCGCGCGAGAGATTTCTCGAAATCCGGTTTCTTCGGCGGCTCCGGCTTTTTTGCGGGTGTTGAATTCACTCGAGCAAACTTTCCTGCTGCAACAGCAGGCAGCATTCTAAGGCACGTTCAAGACTGCGGACAATCCAGCACCCGTTATGGAATCACGGAGCGGGCTTCAAGGTCAAAGTATGCTTGCGCGAGGAAGACTCGGCCAGATCGCTGAAGGGCTGATAAATCGGGCGGCCCTGGTACCAATAGGGGAACTGGTCGGTGTAATGCGAACTGCCGGGTTGGCCAGATTGGCCGCCGGGGACGAGCATGATGGACTCGTCCCAATTGCCGAGATTGGCGACGAAGCGCATAGCGGGACCGTGGTGCTTGGTCGCGGCGCGCGGGCTATAGGCGGTGCCAGACTGCGGCTTGCCAGTAATGCTCAGAAACGCTTTCAGGAAACCGGTGCGGCCCAACGGATGGACCATGTCCAGCGAATCGAATTGCTTCCAGGCCCAATCGTCGATTTGAGATTTTTTGCTGATGGCGGCGAGGCGGGCCACGGCGCGATCCGCAGCGGCGGCCAGAAAATCATCGTAGGTCTTGAATCCTATGGGTAGCCACTTGGCCGGACGCTCGGTAAGAATCTTCTGCAAGAATGCCGTGCTCCGCCAGGTATACAGGCCGGTTTCCTTGCCGAGATAAGGTTCCAACAGGAGAGCGATTGCGGCGCGGCGAGTCTCTTCCAGGAAGGAGACTTCGGGTGAGTCGGCGTCGGCAATACCATTCCAGTCTTTGAGGGCGTCGATCAATTTTTTGGCGCGATCATCCGTGGGCTGGCTGGTCTTCACGGCGGCGGATAATTGATCAGCCAGAAAGGCGTGGGGATAGCTGTAGGTATCGGTCTGAACGTTGAGCATGTCTTCCGGACGGAGGCCGGCTTTATCTCGCAGTAGCTCGTAGATGCGGGCAGTGCGATAGGGCTCTTCCCAGCGATCGGTCAAGTATGGCTTGTAGCTGGGCCCCACGACCTTGGCATTGGCGGTCACAATCAAGCCGCTGTCGGGATTGAGCGCCTGGGGAAGTTGTTCGAAAGGAATGTAGCCAGTCCATTCGTAATTGTCCGTGTCGCCAGGAACAGGAATTTCGCCGTGGCCTTTCTTCCGAATAGGCACGCGCGCAGCCATTACATAGCCGATGTTGCCATCAACATCGGCGTACACGGCGTTTTGTCCCGGGCCCCACACGCGTTTCATCAGATTGCGAAATTCTTCCCAGTTGCGAGCTTTGCCGAGGAGGTTGTAAGAGTTGGCCAAGCCACCGGGTTCGGTGGCGGTCCAGCGCAGGGCGTAGGCCTTATCTCCGTCGCGGTGGACGACCGGGCCGTGCCGGGTCACCAGGACTTTCAAGTGTTCATCGGGGGCGCCTTTTACATGGATTACTTCGTTGTGGACCTGCGCCCTGGTCCAGTCACCGTGCACGCGATATTCATCGGTTGCAGAGGGATTCCACGTCTCGATGTACAAATCCTGGACATCGGCCCCATTGTTCGTAAATCCCCACGCGATGCGGTCGTTGTGGCCGATGATGACCAGGGGTGCGCCCGGCAAAGTGAAACCTTTGACGTTCCATCCTGGCGCGGTGAGGTGTACTTGGTACCAGATGGGAGGAAGGCCGAGTTCCAGGTGGGTATCGTTGGCGAGGAGCGGTTTCCCGGTGGCGGTGTGCGCACCATTGACCACCCAGTTGTTGCTTCCCAGGCTGTGGCGAATTTCCTGCTGAATTTCGAGCAAAGAGTCGCGAACGCTGCCGGCTAAGGCAGAGGTCAGGTCGGGCGTGCAAGCGGCGGGATCGTCACTGCTGCGGCGCGCCTTGAGAACGGCGTCGGGCTCGGTGTCGTCGTCGTCATCATCGTCCGGGTCGGTCTTGACGCGAGTACGCTTGGAGCCGTCGTTTGGCACGTTGGGGTCGCCAATCACCACATGGTCCATCGCGGCATCCGGAGAAAACATTTCTTTGGCGCGCTCGGGACCAACGCGGGCTTCGACCGAGGCGCGGTCTAATTCGCGTTCCCAGGTATTGGTAAGGGTGCGGTACATGTATCCGGTAATGGTGAGGCTGTCGGCTGCTTGCCAAGATTGAGGTTTATATCCGAGCAGGGAAAACTCGAGGGGCAGGCGTTGGCGGTGCTGCTCGATGAAGCGGTTCACGCCGCGGGCGTAAGCTTCCAGGAGCGCGCGTGAGTCGGCGTCCATTAAGGCTAAATCGCGGTCGGCCGCGCGGCCAAATCCCAGGGTGCGGAAGTCCTTGTCGATCGCGACAGTCGCTTTGCCCAGAATCTCGGAGAGCTGGCCACGGGCGACGCGCCGCAGTAGATCCATTTGCCAGAGGCGATCCTGGGCCATGACGTAGCCCTGAGCCTCGGCCAAATCCTCCACCGAATTGGCGCGAATGTGGGGAACGCCCCAGCGATCGCGCTCGACGGTGACCTCTGTTTGGAGGCCCGGAAGGGGGGCGGCGTCATCCAACTGGGGCAGTGGGCGGTACACCAACCACCAAGCGATCCAGCCCCCAAAGATTAGAAGAATTGCCAAGGTCCAAAATACAATCCGCAAAATCGTTCGCAAACCGACCCCTTAGCTAATAAGTACAAGCTGTGAGTTTAGAGGAGGCAGCTCCACCCACGCAAGGAAAGTAGCAGTTTTCAGTTCGCTGCCGGGAACCAGTTGCTATTTTCCTTCAAGGAATTCCCCCAGCGACACGTCCGATAGGAAGGCGGCGCACACAAGCAGGATCTGGGTCTGATGTGGGCGCTCCCGTGGGCCGTTACGGCGCGGCTCCGGTGTTTCGTTTTTTCGAGGGACGGGTACCGCAGCGGAGGGTCAATCGGACGCGGCGGCGAAGGCGATTTGAGTATCGACAGGAGCAGGAAGCGCAACTACATGTGATGGGGAAGTCGGCTTCACGATTAGCGGTTTACCGAGATGGGTATCCAACAGGTGCTTGGCAGCGGCCAGGCGCGCGGCATTTTCCACCGTATCGACCAGCCCGGGTACATGCAATAGAACGGCAGCGGCGGTTTTTTCGACGCGAAAGCCGCTGCGGCACTCGATTTTGCATTTGCGCAGGCCGCGGGCCAGGCGAAGAATTCCCGCGAGCGCGCGCACATTCGATTGCTGATACTCCTGTAACCTGGCGAAGGCACCGCCGGATTTCGCATATTTTGCCTTGGGCTCCGGCCCGCGATGAAAGCGCAGGGTCCAGGCCAAAAGCTCCCATTCCCTACGGGTCCAGGAAGGCGGGACCGGGCGGTCCAGCAAGAACTGGCGAACGGCCTTTCGCCGCGGTTTGCGCGCGCTTTTCAAACTCAGGCCGCTTAGCCGGGCCGCCACCCGTAAGACGCGGCGACTGTCCCGGTCATCGAAAACCGGAGCGCTATGGGCACGGCCGAGCGCGTCAAACAGTGCGACGGATAGGCGAGAAATCTGTGCCGAGCGGCGCGGATGCGCATCCATAGCTCGGGCGGTAGCACGCAGCCGGGCGACGGCCGCGATCTGGAGACGTTTGTGACGAGGAAGGGTCTGCTGCCAGGTGTGCCAAACGCTGTCTTTGCCGAGCGCCAGTTCGCGATAGTCCTGGAGGCGGGCGCTGCGTTGCCGGTCAATGGTGCGTTCCCACTCTGGCTGCAGCGCCGCAGCTTCACCGGTGGCTTTCTGCCGGATGATGCCTCCCAGCACATCGAGGTCGTGCACCTCGCCCAGAATATCCTGGAGCTGCTTCAGACTCGCACTCCATGCTTCGTATTCTTGCGGCAGCAAACTCTCCACGGTATAACGAAACTTCTTGAGCCCAATGCGGAGCCCGTGCCACGCGGTTGGCTTATCCGCACGCAAAGCTTTCGCGTGCAGGTCCTTGGCTTCGTTGAGGCGCTCGACAGCCAGGCATTGAGCGGCCAAACTCCCGGCGGGGACCAGGCGAATGCGCTTGCGCAGCCTGCTCTCCAGGTGCTGCCACCTTTTCGCGTCGAATTTGCTCGCTAACCGCAGCGCGCTTTGCACCAACTTCGGCTGCCTCTGCTGGAAATACGCGTGGAATGTCAGACGAAGCCTGTCGTTTTCCGCACCATGTTCGCCGAGCCACTCGTCCATGATTTGGGTATCGCGAAGCTCTCCAAGCTTGCGGAAGAGCTTTTTAGGAAGACGGCGCATTTCATGCCAGGCGGGATCGGGGTCCACTTCGCGCATGACCGCCGCTACGGAGCGGCACCGCCGGATAGCTACGCGCAGGTCATGGACGGCATCCTTGTCAGGCACCGTGCGCAGCGCTTCCACTTGCTTCACAACGCGCTGCATCCAGTGTGCCAGACCCCGATGTTCCGGTGCGGTCTCAGGAAGGGGAGTAGCGGTAGCCATGTTTGCCTCAACGAACCGCCCTGCGCCACGGTGGGATCGCGGGCCGGGCCGAACGGAACCAAATAGGCTATCCCGCGGTAGTGGAGGAGTCCAGTGGGGCTGTGGAAAACTCAAGTGGCGGCGGGAGCGAGCGTCGTGCTATTTTCCTAGCAGGCCCGGAGTGGCGGAACTGGCAGACGCAGCAGACTCAAAATCTGCCGGAGCTTTGCTCTGTGTGGGTTCGACTCCCTCCTCCGGGACCACCCCGCACTTACTACCCGTAACAAGTTCCCGGCTATCTCAGGCGCGCGGCCAGGCGAGCAAAGGAAGGCGCCACATAATCGACAGAATCGACAGCGATTTGCGCCCAGGCTGGGTGTGTTACACTGCGCGCTTTGCGTGCCCGCTCATCACAGATGATGATTGAATCGGTTTAATATTGGCCGCGCGCGCAAGCGCAGTTCAGCAAAGCTACTTGGGGGAATTATGTCCTATCGTCGAGGTGCCTTCCTCTTGGCCGCCGCCCTGCTTCCCGCACAGCAGGTGTTGGCCAACGAGCCATCGAAAACTTTTCTGCACAAGGATTGGCAGATTCAATCGTCTTGCGAGGCTAGGGCCGACGGCGCAAAGATTGCAACGCCAGGGTTTGACGCAAAGGGCTGGCATCGCATCGATATCCCCAGCACCGTGGTGGGCGCGCTGGTCAGCGACAAGACGTATCCGGATCCGGATTATGGGACGAACCTGAAATCGTTTCCGGGAATGGATTACTCGTCAAAGACCTTCTTCGCCAACCAGGACATGCCCAAGGACAGTCCATTTCGGTGCGCGTGGTGGTTTCGGAGCGAGTTTTCCGTGCCTGCGGAAGCGGAGCACAAGTCGAACTGGCTGGATTTCTTGGGCATCAACTATCGCGCTAATGTCTGGTTAAATGGCCAGAAGATCGCGGATGCGAATGATGTAGCGGGCACGTTCGCCACTTTCGAATTCAACGTAAGCAAGGTTCTCCGGCCAGGCCAGGTGAATGCGTTGGCGGTTGAGATATCCGCTCCTGGGAAGAACGACCTGGGGATCACGTGGGTAGACTGGAATCCAACGCCCCCGGACAAAGACATGGGGATTTGGAAGGAGGTATTTCTCCGCTCCAGCGGGGACGTTTCCATGCGAAATGCGTTCGTTTCGGCAAAGCTCGACCACGACTACAAGGACGCGGCGTTGAGCATCAGCGCCGATTTGCGCAACGTTGCAAGCCACAGAGTGAGTGGCGTGCTGCGCGCGGAGGTCGATGGGAAGGAAGTAAGACAGGAGGTGGCGCTGAACGCCGGCGAGACGAAGACGGTCACCTTGTCGGCGGAGCAGTATGCGCAGTTAAAGCTGGAAAATGCCAAGTTGTGGTGGCCCTATACGATGGGTGAGCAGAATCTCTATACTGCCAAAATTTCTTTCGAGATCGCGAACGAAACTTCCGACGCCGCCACGGTTGATTTTGGAGTGCGCGAGGTAACGTCGGAGCTGACTGACAAGGGCTACCGGCTGTTCAAGATCAATGGGCGCAAGATCCTGATTCGCGGCGCCGCTTGGGCTCCGGACCTCCTGCTGCGCTGGTCCGAAAAGCGGCTGGACTCCGATTTGAATTACGTTCGCGATATGGGTTTGAACACCATCCGGCTGGAAGGGCGCATTGACCGCGAGGAATTTTACGAGAAAACCGATCGCCTCGGAATCCTGGTGATGCCGGGGTGGACGTGCTGCGATGCCTGGGAGAAGTGGAGCACCTGGAAAGAGGAGCAGCACAAGATTGCGGCCGAATCGCTGCGCAGCCAGATCCGGATCTTGCGCAATCACCCGAGCGTTTTCGTCTGGTTGTACGGGAGTGACGGGCCGCCCCCCGCCGCCGTCGAAAAAATGTACCTGGGAATCCTGAAGGATTTGCAGTGGCCGAATCCGTCGATCTCCTCGGCCAGTGCAATGGCCACCACCGTTACGGGCGAGTCTGGCGTAAAAATGACCGGGCCTTACGAGTACGTTCCGCCGGTGTATTGGCTCACGGACACTAAAGCGGGAGGAGCGTACGGGTACAACACGGAAACCAGCCCCGGACCGGCCATTCCGCCGCGCGAATCACTGGAACGTTTCCTTCCCAAGGAGCATTTGTGGCCTCTCGATGACGTCTGGAATTATCACGCGGGTGGCGAACGGTTCACGACGGTCAATGTTTTCACTGACGGACTGAATCGCCGCTACGGCACGGCGACATCGCTGGCCGATTACGAGCGCAAGGCGCAAGCGATGGCCTACGATGGCGAGCGGGCCATGTTCGAGGCCTATGGACGAAACAAGTACACCGCAACAGGTGTGATCCAGTGGATGCTGAACAATGCATGGCCCTCGCTGATCTGGCATCTCTATGATTATTACCTGGTTCCCGCAGGAGGCTATTTCGGCACCAAGAAGGCTATGGAGCCGGTGCATGTGCAGTATTCGTACGACGACAATTCGGTGGCGGTGGTGAACAGCACCTACGCCAATGTGCCGGGAGTCAAAGTCAGCGCAAAATTGTATGACCTGGAGGCAAAGGAGAAAGGCGCACGACAAGGAACCATGAACGTGCCCCCGGACAGCAGCATCAAGGCTTTCGATCTCCCGAAGGTAGCAGGGTTGACCAACACTTATTTTCTGCGTTTGGAATTGCGGGATTCCAGCGGGAAGCTGCTCAGCGACAATTTCTATTGGCTGTCCACCAAGCCCGATGTGCTGGATTGGAAGCACAAGAAGGACACGGTGTATACGCCGCAGGCGGAATTTGGCGACCTCAGCGGGCTGAACGCATTGCCGGACGTCAAGTTAGAGGTGAAGGCGAGCAAGGATCAGGAAGATAGCATGGCTGGCGTGCGAGTGATGGTGCGCAACCCAGGCCAGAGCATAGCCTTCATGGTGCATCTGCGCGTGACCAAGGGAAAAGGCGGAGAGGATTTGACGCCCATTTATTGGTCGGATGATTATTTTTCGCTATTGCCCGGGGAACAAAAGGAAGTCGCTGCCCGATATGACCCGGCTGATTTGAGCGGCCAGGACGCCGTGCTGGAAGTAGGCGGATTCAACATTACGCCGCAGATTATTGAAGCGAAATAGGAGCGGCCGAAAGCCGAGTCCAACTCCCAAGTACTTTGTCTGAAGCCCGTTGTGTTGGTGGCCGCCTTCGGGCAAACTCGTTCGCCATGAAAACCTGCCCCTGTTGGAGTTCGGTATTGCTTGCCGCTGTGATCGCCTTATGTGCTTGCGTTGTGGGCGCCCAGAGCCGCGGCCTCGATGAAAAGAGTGTTACCGACATTCAAGACATTCTCCGCAAGAGTGGCGCGGATGTGAGCGTCGCGTTTCGCACGTTGGACGGTAAAGCGGAATGGTTCTCCCGAGCCGATGAGACGTTTCACGCCGCCAGCACCATGAAAATACCGGTGATGATCGAGCTGTTTCATCAGGCGCATCAGGGCAAGGTGAAGCTGGAAGATCCGCTGCCGGTCAAGAATGAGTTTCATAGTCTCGCCGATGGCTCCAGCTTCACGCTAAACCCCGCTGACGATTCGGAGACAGACCTATATAAGGCGGTCGGGCAAACGCGGACGCTGAGGCAGCTGTGCGAACTGATGATTACGGTGAGCAGCAACCTGGCTACCAATCTCCTGGTGGAGAAACTCGGCGTAGAAAATATCCGCGCCACGGTCGACGCGCTTCACGCGGATGGCATGAACGTGCTGCGCGGAGTCGAAGACGACAAGGCGTATCAAAAGGGTTTGAATAACACTACTACCGCGCGTGGCTTGTTGGTCCTTCTGGAGGCAATTGCCAATGGTCAGGCCGTCGACCCCGAATCGTCGCGCCAAATGGTGGACATCCTGGCACGCCAGAAATTCAACGAGGCCATTCCCGCAGGGCTGCCGCCCGGTATCCGGGTGGCTCACAAGACCGGGGAACTCGCCAAGATTCACCACGACGCGGCCATTGTGTATGGGTCCCGTCCGTTTGTCCTGGTCATTCTGGTGCGGGGTATGGCGGAGTCGAAAGATAGCGCCGCTCTCATCGCCGAGATCAGCCATCGGATTTACCAATTGGCGCAATAGATACATCCTTCGATCTGCATGGCGTCATCAAAGGCGCTAGAATGCTAGCGCGAGCGGCAGTCCTCTGATTGAACTTGAGATCAGGCGGGAGGATTGCGACGACTCGCTAGCGGCTCGAGGGGGAACTACGATGAAGCGTTGGGTGCGTTTTGTTGCGGTCGCAGCTCTGCCGTTGGTGTTTGCCGGCGGCGCTTTGGCCGATACGTTGGAATTGAAGGATGGCCGGGTTCTGGACGGGCGTTATTTGGGCGGTACGCAAGCGGTACTGCGTTTTCTGATCGATGGTAATGTGCAGACGTTCAGCGTGAATGAGGTCGTGGCGATCACCTTCACGCATGGTGGCGGGGCCGCCGTGGCACCCGCTCCGGCACCTGCTGCGGTTTATGCTCCGCCTGCTCAGCCCGCCCCTGCGGCACAGGCTGCACCCCCGGGGTCCGCGGTCACCATCCCGGCAGGCCAAAGCCTTCTGGTTCGGATGATCGACGGGGTAGACTCCTCAAAAAATCACGTGGGCGACATTTTTCATGCCAGCCTGGAAACCGATCTGACCGTCAACAATACGCTGATCGCCCGCAAGGGCACGGACATTTATGGCCGGCTGGCGGAGGCCAAAGAGGCTGGGCACGTATCTGGCAGTTCCGAATTGCAATTGGAACTGACCCGCATGGTAATTGATGGGCATGATTATCCCCTGGTGAGCAGCGATTACACTTTGCAAGGCAAGGGGCGCGGTTCCAATACTGCCAAGAAGGTGGGAGGAGGCGCCGTGGCCGGTGCGATTATCGGCGCTTTGGCCGGCGGCGGAAAGGGCGCGGCTATTGGCGCAGGCGTGGGTTCGGCGGCGGGAGCTGGCGTGCAAGTTCTGACGCGCGGAGAACAAGTGAAAGTGCCGAGCGAGACGCTTCTCGAATTCCGCTTGCAACAACCCGCGACCGTGGCTGCAACGCAGAGTTAAGGCCTGCCTGCGCAAGGTCTGGGAGACTGCATTACGCGGGGACTCACCTGGTTCGAGGTTTGAGTCCTTAAGCAGTGCTGTGCCCGGCGCCGCGAGCGGTTATCCCGCTATCCCAAATCCGCATCTCGCTGCCGTCCGCGCTTCGGTATAATCCCCGTTCACTTTCATCGGAGGTGGTTTCATGGCTGAGCCGTCTTATGAAGAGTTGAAGGCCCGTCTAGCCGAGTTGGAAAAGGGAAGCAGCCGCCGCACAGGTCAACTGGATTTCCGGGTCGGCGAAAAGGGAGGGGTCAGCGTTTACGGTCTGGGCCGGTTTCCGGTCACGCTCTATTACGAGCAGTGGACCCGGCTGCTGGACGCCAGTACGGAATTGCGCGCTTTCCTGGAGGAGAATAAGTCAGCCGGCAAACTGAAGCTCAAGGAGAAATAGTGAGAAATTTTCTCGCGGGCATGCTGTTTGCCGCGGTGGTGCTGTTTCTCGGCGGGTTCGCGTATCTGCGGCTCGGCTTCGCAGAAGTGCGGGGCGACCTGCCGCCAGGCCAGTGGGAGAGCGCATTTATGTTCTCTTCCGTCCACGCTTCCGTCCGCCGGCGCGCGCCCGAGATTTCCAACCCGGTTCCCGCTACCGACGAAAATCTGATCGCCGGAGGGAAGATATATTCAGACGAATGTGCCGGCTGTCATGGTGCGGCGGGCAAACCGGATCAAACCAGCGAAAGTCTCTATCCGCCCATTCCGCAGCTTCCTGTCCGTGGCACAGACTATACAGAAGCGCAGATTTTCTGGGTCGCTAAACACGGTATCCGTTTTTCCGGCATGTTCGCCAACGGCAAATGGGATTCCGACCAGAAACTTTGGACCGTAGCCGCCTACATCAAGCGCATCAAGTCCTTGCCGCCACACGTCCAGGAGCAGCTGGCCAAGCCTGTGTCGAAGTAAAACCTGCGCGATGTACTAGAAGGAATGGTTAGAAGGGCAGCGAGGAGAGGTCGACGTTTCCGCCGGAGAGAATTATGCCGAGTTTCGCCGGCGTGCCATCGGCGCGCGCGGGTAGTGCCAGTCCGCGCACGGCGTCCGGCTTCAGTAACGGTGCGATAGCTACCGCCGAAGATGGCTCGATGATGATCTTCATGCGCTCCCAGATGGTCCGCATGGCGGAGATAATTTCATCTTCGCTCGCCAGCAGGATGCGTTCCACGTTATCGCGCAGGATGGCGAAAGTTCTGGGGGCCAGCGACGCGCGCAGCCCGTCGGCAATGGTGTCACTAGACTCAAGCGACTGTAATTTACCGCTGCTGAGCGAGCGGTACGCGTCATCCGCGCGCTCCGGTTCGCAACCAAAAACCAGCACGCCCGGTCGAAGGCCCCTGGCGCCCAGGCATGTTCCGCTAAGCAAACCGCCACCACTCACGGGACTGAATACGGCGTCTAAATCCGCAACCTCCTCGAGTAATTCCTTGGTCGCAGTGGCTTGCCCCACAATGATTTGGTCATTGTCGAACGGGTGCACCAGCGCGGCTCCGGTTTCCGCCTGCACCTGTGCGCAAACTTCGTTTCGAGAGGAAACTTTGGGCTCGCAAAACGTGATTTTGCCGCCGTACGCTTCGATGGCGCGAACCTTAACCGTCGGCGCGTTTTTGGGCATTACGATGAATGCCGGCACGCCTCGCCATCTGGCCGCGCAGGCTACCGCGGCCCCATGATTGCCGCTGGACTGCGTGACAATCCCATGGGCGGCCTGGTCATCGGTAAGCGACAGGATGGCATTGCTGGCGCCGCGAATCTTGAACGATCCCGTCTTTTGCAGATTTTCGCACTTGAAAAAGAGCCGCGCACCCGTCATGGCGTCAAGCGACGCGGACGTCAGTACGGGCGTGCGGTGGATGCGCGGGGCAATACGCGCGTGGGCTTCCACAATGGCTTGCCAGGTGAGTTGGGCGTAGGCGGAGGTCGGCGTCGTAGCGCTCATAGATCGCGCTAGGATCCCAATCAAAATCCGGCGGAAATGCGGTGAACCTAGCGGTCCGGCTATTATGGCACAGCTATGGTGCCTCAAACCAAGACCGGCAGCTGACGGGTACTACACTTTCGTACTGAGAGTTTTATCAGGGAAATGTTACTTGACCAGTCGACTTCCTCTGTTACGCTGCTACATACTTCTCGGACCAGCCAGACCCACAGTCTTCCTGGCCTGCTGACCAAGTTCATGGGTTCAGAACGCCGCCAAGTCGCCCGCTATCACATTCGTACCCCGCTGCGCTTTCGCGCGGTCAATCTGGCTTCCGATAAGAGCGAACATTTCACCGAGGCCATTAACATTTCCCGCGGCGGCTTTTTCTTTGCGTCTTCGGCGCCATTGCAGGTCGGCGCGCCCATTGATTGCACGCTGCGCATGCCGCCGGAAGTCACCGGCACCAAAGCGCAGGAGACGCATTGTACCGCCCGGGTCGTCCACGTGCGCAACGAGCCTTACGGCGACGGGCGAATCGGGTTCGGCGCCGAAATCGAGAAATACCACACTCCGTGACGAGCCAGAGCCGGGAAGAACGCCGGACAGTCGAAATCTTAGAACTCAGGGAATCTTGACGGTAGTTTTGGCGCTGCCGATATTGTCGAAGCTGTCGTAGGCCCGGACAGCGATTGTGTGCTCCCCAGCGGGAAGACCGGAAAGATTAAATTCGTAGTGCTCTGCCGGCGCGTCGCTGATTTCGTTCTCTGGCGTCACAATGATCCACTCTCCGCCGTCTACGCTATATTGCGCGCGTTCGATGCTGCTCGTCGCGTCTCGCGCCATAAAACTGACAGCGACGAATGGACCGCCAGCATCTGCGCGGCGGTTTACTGCGCCCAGTTGTGTGATAGCGGGCGGGGTATTATCGACCACGAAACGCTCGCTTTCGCGTTCCGCCGTCAGGACTTTGGCCGGGGAGTTTGAAAGCACGTCCGTGGCAACGATTTTCAGATAATAGGCGCCGTCGGGCAGTGAGGTGCTGTCCCAGGAATAGAATTTCTGCTCGACTTTATCCTTCAGGAGCTTCCAGTCGGCTTCATTTTCGCCACGGAAGAACACGGCGAATCGCAGTTCGTCATCGTTTTCGTCATGCGCGTTCCACAACACGGATTGATAGCCCTTTTCGCGGAAACCCTGCGGTGGTTGCTCAAACCGCAAAGGCGAAGTTTGCGTGACGAGGACGGCAGTTGGATTGGAATTCTGCGGTTGCCGTAGACTGACGCTGGCCTGCTGCCCGGTTTGAATGATCACATTGCTCTGCGCCCGCACCCCGGGATCTTGCACCGCGATGCCGTCGATCACCGGAGCCACATTACGTGGCAGATATGCCAGGCTGACCCAGCTAATGCCGTCGCCCGAGCGTCCGTCGTGGATCACCGCTTTCCACTGCGCAAATCGGGCCGGCGGACATTCGGTCGCCACTCCAGCCTTGGTGTACGGGCCGAACCACCGCGACCACTCCTTTCCGGGATCTTCAGTATTGCCCGAACGAACAAAAAATTCCACGCGGGCCGCCCCGCTCGATCTCGCCGCGACTTTATCCTCTGGCGTTGGCGGCGGGCTCCACCAATCGAGCCGTCCCCATTGCGAAAAAAGCTGCGCGTCAAAGGAGCGCGATTCGTAAGTGCCCTCCGGCTCGAACTCAGGTCCGACCGAAAATACTTTGCCGGGATTGGCAGTGCACAGAAAAAGTTTGCCCGCCGCATTGCGCACGATACCGGTGATCTGCGCGGAGCCGGCCTTGGCCAGTTGCGCGAAAACGCCGCGCCCATCGATAGCCAGCAGGGCCCCATTATTTCCGGTACCAGCGAGCAGGCGGCCGTCGGGATTCAACGCCAGCGAGTAAACAACGTCATCGCGCGAACTCCACAGCTCTTCCGGAGCGCCATCGGGGGAAAGCCGATAGATGCTGGAGGAAAGCTGCTGCGGGAAGGGAATGAACGGCATTTGCCCCTGAGGCTGGCCTCCCAGCACCACGGCACCGCCGGTAATCGTGGTAGTGCCCTGAGGCGTGGTGATCACTGTGGTCGGCGCGGGCGTGGAAGGGCGCTGCTTTTCTCCAATCGCCGCGGCGTAGATTTTTCCGTCGGGAGCCACCACCAGCGCGGTTACTTCTCGCTTAGCGGTTTCATAGAGGACGAAACCTTCGGCGCCTCCGCCGCCACCATCCTTGCCTGCGTTCCTGCCGCCCGCGCGGGTTATCCGGAGAATGCGGCCACTGGGCTCGGTGCCGGCCAACAGGTCGTTATGCGCATCGAAGGAAAGAACGCGGATGTGCGCCTCGTCGCTGGCATAAAATATCTCACTCTTGCCGTCCGGTGCGACGGCGAAAATCTGTCCCTTATCGCCGGTTGCCACATACAGCGTGCCATCCGCAGCGAAGGCCAGATCCCAAATGTATTTCGTCTTGGGATCGAAGAAGACGTTCTTCTCGCCGTTGGCTGACACGCGGTAGACTTTGCCGTCGGGAGACGTGGCCACGTAGAGCATCCCTTGGGCGTCGAAGGCGATCGCTTGCGCTACAAGATCGGTGGACTCAAAAACCGTGGTGGGCCTGGCGGTCCCGGTGCCTTCAAACCGGAATACTTTTGCCGGCGAACCTCCGGCCGCGTAAAGCGCGCCTTTGCGGTCCAGACGCAGCGACCACAGGTAAGAGGCGTCGGCGTCGGCCAGCAGGGTGAATTTCGGCGCCAGCTCCAGGCGCCCGTCACTGCGTACTGCCACGCCGCGCGGTGTGCCTTTGAGAAAATCCTCGTACGAAGCCTGACGCCACGTGCGCGTATGTTCCGCGAACAGCGGCGCAGCACCCAGACCGATCAGGAATACAACCATGCTAAGACGCCTGCCACGCTTGGAGATCGCCAGCCGGATGTGCCTCCGATGACAGACTTGCATATCGTGATGGATGGATATTGGCATTGGACTCTTATCGGATCTGTAGGTTTAGGGAGATGACGCCGGCAACCGGTCCGCCAAGCGGCACGGAGGACTCGCTGGCCAGAGATTCGCGGAGTACTTGCACGCTGCCAGGCGCCGGGCGTCCATCGATGACGTTGATCTGAGATAGAGGAACGTTAGGCAGTTCCTTATCGTCCCAGATAATCGTCGGCGAAGGCATGAACAGGCCAACGTACAAGCGATCATTGCGCCGTTCCCGATTCATCAGGGCGATGAGCTGATCCAGCCCGGAAGGTCCGCTGGATCCGCCAAGTGCGAATCCCCGTGATGCCCGATTAAGCGTGTCGCCGTCTGTGACCAGGATTCGCAATGTGGTGCCGCGAGCAATCTGGTCGGGAACCTTGACCGTGGTTTCTTCGACTCGTGCGGCTCCGCGATAGGGATGCAGCAGCACCCGTACGCGAAGTGTTTCTCCAGGTGTGGCCTCGCCCTTTTCGAGCCAGGCGCTATCGATGGTGAATGATTGCCGGCCGGGGACGCTTTCGACGCGCAGAGCGACGTGCTCGAGTTCCGGAACCTCGAATGTGTTCAGAAAGAGGCGTGTAAAAATGTTCTGCACGCTGATAGCAATGGGAAGGCCGTCGGGAATCAGGCTGTCGCCCGGTGCGTATGTATCTTCAATTTGCACCGCCGGGTGACCGTGCAGGCGAATCTCGCCGCTCAGGCGCAGGGTGGTGCCCTCTCCGTAGATGGCGTTTTGCGTCAGGCCGTTGAACGCGGTAATCGCCACCAGTAACGGCGTGAGCTTGGGGTGATTGACCATCTCGAAGTGCAGTTTCTTCTCGCCTATGCGCGTCACCACCGCAAGGTCCAGCGGTATCATGGCGGGAGGCGCACCCAGTTTTCCGGTGACCGCAGTGAGGTGATCGCCGGTGATGGTCCCTATGGAGCCGCCCACATTGACAATCTTGGTGGACGCCATATCGGACGAAAGCGTGGTCAAAACGCGGCTCCGCGCCATCGGAAGCTGCACCTCACCGAGATTCAGAAACGGGTGGCCGCACAGAAAAACGCGATCACCTTGCACCGCAGTCACGGTACATGCGGAGTTGATTGAGGCGTCGCCTTCCACCAGCACCATTCCCGCCATGTCCCCGGCAACCAGGTGCGCATCGTCCGGGCGCGGCGCTGCGGTGCCTCCTTGCGCGGCTACGAAGCCATAGCTTTGGATTTGCGGCGCAAATTGTTGCAGCGTGTCTGCCTGAAAACCGGAGAAAACCAGCGGTGTTTCTATAGGCGCGAGCGTAGAACCTGCAGGAAGCGAGAAAGATGCGGCTCTTTTCTGGACCGCCGAAGCTTCCAGCGGCAGCGGGTTCACGAGGGCGCCGCTTTGGGTTGGCGGATGGACTACGTCTTCGATGGGAGTGACCCCGGCAATCGGATCCTTGGTGAAAATCCCAAGTTTGAGCGAAAGCGCGCCCGCAAGCTTGCCGTCCAAATACACCGGGCTCCCGCTCATCCCCGCCACCACGCCGGTGCGCTCCACCTTTGGTCCCTTCAGCTGTACCAGAATGATAGATTGGCGGGGCCCCAGCAAGTTCGGCATTACTCCGATCACTTCCAGGTCGAATTTTTCCACTTGATCGCCTGCGAAGATCGTATAGGCATAGCCCTGCATACCCGCTCGGATCTGATCCAGTGGAAGAATCTGATTCGATTGCGCGGGCATCCCGAGCGGAGCCAGAGCGGCGATTAGCGCGAGGCCAAGGACTCGGTGCAGTACAGATGGGAAAGGATTGGGCCAGGCCGCGCGCATGAACTGCTAATGATACTTGGGGCAGGTACCGGGTGGCAATTGGACCCCGGAATCTCCGCCGGTGGAACCAAGCGCCTAGGCGTTCTACTACTGGGCCAAGGTTTTTGCGACAAATCGCGTTGACTTGTGGAGGCTAGAAACTGTCTATGAAATGAGGCCACCCTCACGCAGCGCTTTTATCGAATCTCCTCGGGTTGCCCGCCGAGCCGGAATATGGGGTGCGAAAACCATACCGACCGTTTGTCGTGCCTTGCCCTGTTCCGGAAGAATGTGGCCCGTTATGCGCCCCACGCTTTCGTTAGATAGCCTACGTTGAAAGTCTAACATTTCACTTGACTCATTATAACGACGGGCGTAACTTGCGCATCACTGCAACTCACCTATAAAGATTTCGATTTTGGATGTAGCAATGTACGACGCCTTCGATATTCTCAGAAAGCTACCTGACGGCGGAATTGTGTGGCTGGAAAGCGCCAAAGATCTGCAATCCGCAAGGCAGCGAATCCAACTTTTCGCGAGTCTCCGGCCTGGTGAATATGTGATCTTCAGCCAAACCACGCAATCCGTAATCGCCATGCCTTGGGTTCCCTTCGCTCGCCATGCCGTCCAGGCCACTGATTGCCAGCGAAGAAAGGTAAAACAAACGCAGAAAGCGGAAGGCAGGAGAAAAGGGGCGACCAAAGAAGAGACACTAAAGAAAGAAGGCAGGAGAAAACACGCTGCGGAACTTCCAGCGCCTCCGAAGACCACTCAGGTGATCGCCGATATCGTATCGGACATCTCGCGAACTCTCCGGCACAAGTAATTCCTTGCCGCACGCCCTGTCACTTGCCACCCGCCACCTCTTACTGCTGTCCGTTTGGTCCGGTTTTGCTATCGACCAACTGGTCGTAGGCAGCACGCCGGGTGAGCCCGCGCTCCTTGGCGGCCAGCTTTAACGCTTCTTTGCGGTCCAGCTTGGCCTGCCGGATCAGTTCTTCAACGCGGTCGGAGAGGCTTTGCGTGGAATCCTCTTGCCCGGCGCTGACAGCCGGGTCTGGCGGACCCACGACGAGGGTAATTTCGCCGCGCGCCGGCCGGTCCGCCAGCGACTCCGCCAATTGCGAGAGTTTGCCGCGTAGGAACTCTTCGTGGAGCTTGGTGACCTCGCGGGCCAGACAGGCGGGGCGATCACCCAAAATCTCCTGCGCATCGGCGATGCTTTCCGCGACGCGGTGCGGCGCTTCGTAAAAAATCATGGTGCGCTCTTCGATGCGCAGGCGCTCCAGCGTACGGCGCCGCTCGCCGTTTCGCGCTGGGAGAAAACCGACGAACAGAAATTCCTCGCTAGGCAGCCCGGCCGCCGACAGCGCCGCCAGAATTGCGCTTGGGCCGGGAATGGGCACCACCGGAATCTTGTGCCGTACACACAGCGTCACCAGCCGGTAGCCGGGATCGGAAACCAGCGGCATCCCGGCGTCGCTCACCAGCGCAATCTTGGCGCCTTGTTCCAGCTGGATCAGCAATTCCGGTGAGCGCGTCATCTCGTTGTGTTCGTGATAGCTGACCAGCGTTTTCGCAATGTTGTAATGGCTCAGCAGCTTTTGCGTGTGGCGGGTATCTTCGCACGCGATGAGGTCGGCCTCTTTCAGGATGCGAAGCGCGCGCAGCGTGATGTCCTCAAGATTCCCGATCGGCGTGCCGACAATGTACAGGCAGCCGCCGCCAGGTGCAGCTCCATTCGACGGAGTTACTTCCGCCACGGCGCGAGGCAGTGGCGCTGCCGAGCCGTGCGTGTTGCGCTTTTTGGACATGCATAGGAGTCTAGCACGCGCGGCGAAGGCGATTGCGGCCTGCGTGATATACTCTTCGATTCCCGTACCATCAAAAGGAGAGTGGGCTGTGCCTTTGTACGAGTACAAATGCCTGAAATGCGGCCGCAAGACGGAGAAAATCGAAAATGTGGCCGGCCCGCATTTGAAGAAGTGCCCGCATTGCGGGGGCAAAGTGGAAATGATGTTTTCCGCACCGGCCATTCAGTTCAAGGGCTCGGGCTGGTACGTTACGGATTACGGCGGAAAGAAATCCGGCGGCGATGGCGGGAAAGAGGAGAAAGCCGCGACGGAATCGAAAGAGCCGGCAAAAGATTCGGCATCGAAAGACTCGGGAACGAAAGATTCCGGAGCCAAGGACTCTGGAAGCAAGGAGAAAAAAGCCGAGAAAACGGAGAAGTCCGGGAAGTCGGAAAAAAAGAAATAATTTCGCCGCGCTGGTTGCGTTAAAGTTTCAAGGTTTTCAAGTAGGCGCGGAAATCGGCGCCTAGCTCCTTATTCTGCAGCGCGAGCTCAACCGTGGCTTTCAGGAAGCCGAGCTTGTCGCCGGCGTCGTAGGAGATGCCTTCGTAGATGTAGGCCCACAGGCCTTGCTCTTGCGCCAGCGTGCGCAGTCCGTCGGTGAGCTGAATTTCGTTACCCGCGCCGGGTTTGGTGCGCTCCAGACAATCGAAAATGGCGGGCGGCAAGACGTAGCGGCCAGTGATGGCCAGATTCGAGGGCGCATTTTCCGGCTTAGGCTTCTCGACCAGGTCGCGAATGCGCAGCAAACGCGCGCCAAAGGGTGGCTGGGGCGCCGGCTCTCCATCTACGATACCGTACAGATGCGTACGGTCCTTCGGCACTTCCTCCACCGCGATGGCGCCCACGCCGGTGTGTTCGTACACGTTGATGAGCTGCTTGGTGGCGGGATTTTCGCCGGGGATCAGCACATCGCCGAGCAGCACGGCGAAGGGCTCGTCGCCAACCAAATCGCGCGCGACGAGCACGGCGTGGCCCAGGCCGAGCGGCTCTTTCTGGCGCGTATAGCTAACCTGCACCATATCGGCGATGTCGCGTACTAACCTGGCCTGTTGCTTCTTGCCATGCTTTTCGAGAAAGTCCTCAAGGAAGGGAGAAGCGTCGAAGTGATCTTCGATGGAACTTTTGCCGCGGCCGGTGACGATAATGATGTGCTCGATGCCGGAGGCCACGCACTCTTCGGCCACGTACTGAATCTGCGGCTTATCAACCACCGCGAGCATTTCCTTGGGCTGCGCCTTGGTCGCGGGGAGAAAACGAGTGCCCAAGCCAGCAGCCGGCAGGACTGCTTTCCTAACTTTGCGTAGCGGTGCCGCGTTCGGAGACGACTGCGAGTCGTTTGTAGTCATTAGTTTCTAGGGGCGTAAGCCGAGATGGTGAGCATTCCTTTCGCACAGTAGACGCGTCGCAATAGCTTTGTCAATCCGGGGCTAAGAGAAAATACCGCGGAAGCTGTAGCAAGGGTGAGAAAAACCTTGCGTGGATTTGCGCACGCTTGGCGCCACAGCGCAGAATACAAGTATGAGCGTACGTATCCTTGGGATCGAATCTTCCTGCGACGAGACGGCGGCCGCTGTTGTTGCCGATGGGCGCGAGATTTTGTCCAGCGTGGTGGCGTCGCAGATTGATGTGCACCGGAAATATGGCGGCGTGGTGCCGGAGCTAGCGTCGCGGGAGCATTTGCGGCAGATCGTGCCGGTGGTGCGGGAAGCGTTGGAGCAGGCGGGGATGAAGTTGTCTGACCTCGATGCGATTGGCGTGACGCAGGGGCCGGGCCTCGTGGGCGCGCTGTTGGTGGGGATTACTTACGGAAAGACGCTGGCGGCGGCGCTGGAGAAGCCGTTGGTGCCAGTGAATCATCTTGAAGGACATGTGCATGCGGTTTTTCTGGAGTCGCATAAAACTGGGCGCGAGCCGAGATTGCCCGCCGTATGCTTGATTGTTTCGGGTGGGCACACGGTTCTGTATGAGGTGAAAGAGGATGGGAAAGCACACCTGGGACTAGCTGTTTCACAAGAACCTGGAATTTTTCAATATCGGAAGATTGGGCAGACGCGGGACGATGCGGCGGGTGAGGCATACGACAAAGTGGCGAAGTTGCTGGCGCTCGGGTATCCGGGAGGGCCAATTCTGGATCGGTTGGCCGCGGCCACAAATGGCGTTCCCGCTCCGGTGAAGTTTGGCGCCATCAAAACTCGCGGCAATCCCTATGATTTCAGTTTTAGCGGGCTGAAAACGGCGGTGCTTTATCACGTCCGTGAACATCCGGAATATGCGCCGGAAATCCGGGGCCGGGAAGAGGCGCTGGCGCGTGGCGAACGCAAGTATGAACAGTTACTGCCGCTGTGCAGCGCGCAAACGCTGGGGCTGGTGCGCGAGTTTCAAAACGCGGTGGTGCGCGATTTGGTCGAACGCACGCTTGGCGCGGCGGAAGAATTATCGGCGGAAAGCGTTCTGGTGTCCGGCGGAGTGGCGGCGAACAGCCAGCTTCGCGCGACATTTGAAGAGCGCGCCCGAGGGAATGGAGTCGAAGTCTTTTTCCCCAGCCGCGCGCTATCCACAGACAACGCCGCCATGATCGCCGCCGCCGCCTATTTCCGCTTCCGCGCCGGCCAATTGGCCGGCACCTCGCTAAATGCCGACCCAAGTTTAAAGTTGACGTGATGTTTGACGGAGAGCCCGCGGTGCGCGCACGCGACCGGGCGCACTTCCGGGATACCAGAGACCCGCCAAAAGTGCACTAGCTGCAATCGCCACCAGAACATGACCGGCAAAGAAATTGCCGAGGAACATGTAGATCAGAACAGCCGTAGATGCGGGTATAAGAGCGACGAACAGCACGACCGGTCTACTCGCGGTCGAGGGCCGCAGCGCGATCAGACCGGAGACGGCCGCGACAATAAATAGAACCGCCGAGTCTTCAAGCCAAAGCGCTTTGCAACTGGCCGCATAAAGGCGCGGCAAGTTGGATGCGGAGATGGCCGACAGCGCCTTTCCGAAAGCGGCGGCATGGATGGCGCCGCTCGCGGCCGAAAGCAAAGACGAAAAAGCGAGGAGGAATCTGGGAGTGCGTGCGAGCATGGCGTGAGTCTCCTTGTGAATCGTTCATCGTCACGATATCGTCTGTGGGTGCTGAGTTGCAAGTACTGACGAAAAGGATACTATAGGCATGCCAGGCTAGTAGGATCGATTCCGGCCTGCTTGACGAGAGGAAGCGTCCGATGGCAAAAAGAGAGCCAGACGGCAAATGTCCGCTAATTGCCTTCAGTCTTGCAGCGGGTGGGAAATACAAGATGAGAATCCTTTGGGAACTGAAGGATGGCCCCAGGCGTTACGGAGAGTTACGAAAATCGGCCATTGTGGCGGCCGGCGGAACTCCCGTAACGCCCCGGGTACTGAGCCGGGAACTCAAGGAGCTGGATGCGCGCGGATTGATCCATCGTAAGCAATACCCGGTTGTTCCTCCCAAGGTCGAATACACGCTGACGAAGCTCGGGAAGAGCCTGATGCCGGTGATCAAGGAAATTGTGAAATGGGGAATGACCGCGCGGCGCCAGATCGCGCCGAAGCCAACTCGCTCGGTAGAGAGCGCGGCTCCTAAAATGCCCTTCTTTTAGTCGGCGGGAACAGCCCGAGCCTTGGCCCAGTCGCGAATGGCTTGGATATCTTCGGCGCGGGTGACGCTGAGGGGCTGGGTGCCGCGGATTTCCGCGACGAGTATTTCCGTGGTGAGTTGCTGCTTCTGCGCGAAGGCGGTGTACAGGCCGGAGATGATAGCTTGCTCGATTTCCGCGCCGCTGAAACCTTCGCTGGCGCCGGCCAGTTTGGGCAAATCGAAAACGGCGGCGTCGCGGCCGCGTTTTTTCAGATGAAGTGCAAAAAGCGCGCCCCGCACTGCAACGCTGGGGAGGTCGACGAAGAAAATTTCGTCGAAGCGGCCTTTGCGCAGCATCTCCGGGGGCAGCGCGGAAATATTGTTGGAAGTGGCGGCGAGGAAGACGCCCCCTTCACGATCTTGCATCCAGGTAAGCAGGGTGGCGAGCAAGCGCTGCGACAGACCGGCATCGGCGTCCCCGCTGCTCCCCGCGGAGGCGAAGGCCTTCTCGATTTCGTCGAGCCACAACACCATGGGTGAGAGTCTCTGCGCCAACTCCAACGCACGTTGCAGTTTCTTCTCGCTTTCGCCGATAAATTTGTCGTACAGGGCGCCGGCATCGAGGCGGGCCAGTTCGTAGCCCCACTCGCCGGCGATGGAGCGCGCGGCCAGGCTCTTGCCGCAGCCCTGCACGCCGGTGATCAAGATGCCTTTGGGGGGCTCGAGGCCGAAGCGGCGCCCTTCGGGAGTCAGCGCGCTTTTGCGTTTGGCTATCCAATCGCGCAGGTGCTGCAAACCGGCTATGTCGCTGAAAGAAGCATCGCGGCAAACGGTTTCGAGCAGGCCGTCGCTGCGGAGAGCGTCGCGCTTGGCATCCAGGACGGCATCCGGCAGGCCAGCGTCCATGCGGCGGCGCGCCAGGATGCACATACGCAGGGCGCGCATCGCCTCTTCCTGTGGCAGGCCAACCAGGTTCCGTGCAAGCTGTGAAATCCCGGCGACATCCAGGGCCAGCGGAATTTGCTGGGTACCATTCATTTCCGCAAGCACCGCCCTGACGCCGGGGAGCAAGTCGTCGGCCGTAGGCAAATCCAATGGAAATGGAACGGAATCGCCGAGCAAGTCGGGAGGCAACTGCACAGCGGCGGCGGTGATGACGATGGAGCGGCGCTCGGAGCGGAATTTTTCGGCCAGCTCGCGCAAGCGGCGGCAGACGCGATCGTTGTCGCAATAACGCGCAAAATCCTTGAGTAGAAATATGGCATCGCCCTGAAGCTGGGCGATATTGGCTAAAGCTTGCTCGGGGCTATCGGTGTTGTAGATGGGGGCTCCATGAGCTTTGGCGAGACCGGCGGTGACGCTCCAGGTATACAGCGGGGCGGCCAGCTCCGCGGCCACTTCGAGGAGTAATTGTTCGGCGCGCTCTTCTTCCGGGGTTTCGATGGTGATAATGGGGTGACGCGAATTGATCAGGAGGCGCAACTCATCATGCTTATCCTGGCGCTGGGTGCCCGATCTCAGGGGCGCGGAGGCGATCGTATTAGCCCCCGGCGCGACGGTTGGCCCGGAGTAGGAGGCCTTGGGGTCGTTTGACAAAGGGGGAACCCTCGTTTACCGTTAGAAGTTTAAGAAGAGCCCACAAGGAGCACGAGATGGCCCAGGGACAGGCTACCAAAGTAAAGAAAAAGAAGAAGTCCGTTTTGAAGCGGGCGGCGCAAGCTCGTCAACGGGCGGAAGTGAACCGCTCCAACCGCACGCGGGTGCGCTCGTTGATCAAGAAGCTGCGCTCGGCGATCAGCTCCGGTGATGCGAATGCCGCGGGGACTTTGCTGCAGCCCACCTTGTCGGCTATTGACGTGGCCATCAGCAAGGGAGTACTGCACGAGAACACCGGGAACCGGTATAAATCGCGCCTGGCCCTGGCGTTCAATGGCGTGAAGGTGGCTAAAGCATAGAGGCGCTTTTTAGTTTTTAAGTGTCGGTTTTCGGAGGGCGGGCCTCGCGGCCCGCCCTTTTTCTTTTCTTTTCGGCACACTTGGCGCCTCTGGTGGGGGTCGAACGGGCTGCTGGCGGCGGGGGCAAAGAAGAAGGGGCAAACCTTGTCGGCCATCGACGGTTTGCTGGCTGCGACCGCGATTCACCATAACCTCACGATTGTTTCGCGGAATGAGAATGATTTCGGGGGAATGCAAGTGCAGGTTCTCAACCCGTGGAAGGTATAATAGCGCGGAGAGTTACGGTTGACTGTCCCGCCTACTCGGTGGCGGTGAGGTTGTGGACATGTTGTTCGAGGGCTTGATTGTATTGGCGCTCGATTTGCAGCTCGGTTTGGAGCTTCTTGATGAGCAGCTCAAGACGGGCGATTTCGGTTTTGAGCTTGATGATGTCGGGACTGGCGGC
>Ga0070730_10000735_pt1 | contig 35478 bp, 39 predicted proteins | sample Coa_R1_3_FD_66447 | JGI IMG/M metagenome (GOLD analysis project Ga0070730, IMG submission 66447) | Surface soil microbial communities from Centralia Pennsylvania, which are recovering from an underground coalmine fire - Coalmine... | ecosystem: Environmental > Terrestrial > Soil > Unclassified ...
GAGGCGCTTGCGCACGCGCCGGAATGCGACGTGGTGATCATGGCCGCCGCGGTCGCCGACTACCGCCCGGCGGAGACGCTCGCTTCGAAGCGGCCGAAGGAGCGTGCGACGTGGACGGTTGAGCTCGAGCCGACGACCGACGTGCTGCGCGAGCTCGGTTCCGTTCGCCGCTCCGGACAGGTGCTCGTCGGCTTCGCCGCCGACGAGGGCGAGACGGGCCTCGCGCGCGCGCGCGAGAAGCGCACCGTCAAGAACGCCGATCTGTTCGTCTACAACGACGTCGGGCGTGACGACATCGGCTTCGAGTCGGCGCAGAACGAAGTGACGCTCGTCTCGACAGGCGCCGACCGGACGCTCGAGAAAGCGCCGAAGGACGAGATCGCGGCCGAGATCCTCGACGAGGTCGAACGCCTCCTCCCCTGAACGCCGTCGTCATGGCGGCGGGCGAGGGGACGCGCCTGCGCCCGCTCACGGAGCGCTGGCCGAAGCCGGTCCTGCCGATCGACGGCCGCCCGGTCATCGCGACGCTTCTCCGCGAGCTCGCGGCAGCGGGCTGCGAGCTCGCCTTCGTCGTCACCGGCCATCTCGCCGAGCAGGTCGAAGAGCTCGTCGGAGACGGTTCCGGCTTCGGGCTCGGGGTGCATTTCGTCCGCCAGCCCGGCGTGCTCGGCTCCGCCGACGCGGTACGGCGCGCGCTCGCAGCGGGAGCCGAGCCGCCGTGCCTCGTCGTTGCGGCGGACACGGTCTTCACGCCAGGAGATGTGGCGCGGTTTGCGCAGGAGTTCGTATCGTCGACGGCCGCCGGCGCGATGAGCGGCCGCTTCGACCCGCCGGCCGACCCACCGCACCGCTTCGCGCTGAAGGTCGTGGACGGCCTCGTCGTCACGCCGGTCGATCGCGATCCTGCGAATCGGCTGGGCAGTGCGCCGCTCTGGGGTTTCGGGCCGGAGCTCGTACCGTTCCTCGCGGATCTGTCCGGGCCGCCCTACGAGCTCGGCGATGCATACGCGCACGCGATCGCTTCCGGGCTCGCGATTGCGGGGGTGACGATCGGGAAGACGCGCGACTTGACGCATCCGGTTGACTTGGTGCAGGAGAACTTTCCGTACCTGGGGTCATGAGCGAATCGACGTATCACCTCTTTCAGCAGGGCCGCGCGCATCTTCAGCGCGGCATGGCCGCACAGGCGACCGTCGCGCTCGAGAAGGCGAAGCGCCGCGAGCCGGAGAAGGCGTCGATCCGTGAGGCGCTCGGCATTGCGTACTTCCGCATCCGGCGGTGGGAAGAGGCGGAAGCGGAGTTCCGCAAGGCGCTCGAGCTCTCGCCCGTGAACGACTACGCGCACTACGCACTCGGCCGCTGCCTCGAGAAGCAGGGCCGCCACCGCGAAGCGAACGGCCACTACAAGCTCGCGAGCTCGTTGCGACCCGGGGAGGACCAGTACCGGGCGCGGATCCTCGACCTCGATTGAGAGCGGTCGTCCAGCGCGTGTCGCGCGCAACCGTGCGCGTCGACGGCGAGACCGTTGCGGACATCGGTGCCGGCCTGTGCGTATTGCTCGGCGTCGCGCACGGCGACGCGGCCGCCGATGCCGACCGCATGGCCGGGAAGGTCGCACGCTTGCGGATCTTCCCCGACGCCGACGGCCGCTTCGAGCGCAGCCTCCTCGACACCCGCGGCGCGGCACTCGTCGTGTCGCAGTTCACGCTCATCGCCGACACAGAGAAAGGGAACCGGCCGAGCTTCACGGGCGCCGCTCCCGCGGTCGAGGCAGAGGCGGTGTACGAGCACTTCTGCAACAGGCTTGCCGCACTCGACGTGCCGGTGCAACGAGGCGTCTTCGGTGCGCGGATGGAGGTCGAGCTCGTGAACGACGGCCCGGTTACGATCGTTCTGTGACGAAGTTCGTCGTCGACGCCGGCGCCGTGCTCCACCTTGCAAGCCAGGAGAGCGACGTTCCGCGCAAGCACAAGCTTCTCGCGCCGACGCTCCTCCGGTCGCAGACGCTGTCGGCGCTGCACGAGGCGGTCGAACGCGGCGAGCTCGACGCCGCCGTCGCGCGCACGCGGCTCGCCCGAATCGGCCGGATGCCAATCAGGCTGCTCGGCGACGCGGTTCTGCGCCGCCGGGCGTGGGAGATCGCCGACGAGCTCGGCTGGGCTTCGACCTACGAGGCGGAATACATCGCGCTGACGCAGCTGCAGGGGGACGCGTTCATCACGCTGGACAAGAAGCTGGCGCGCAGCGTCAAGGGGATCGTCGAGACCGCGACGATCGACGCGCTTCGCTGAAGATCCTCGTCACCGGCGGAGCCGGCTACCTCGGCTCCGAGGTCGCGCGGCAGGCGGTCGCGGCGGGCCACGACGTCGTCGCGACGCAGCTCCGTCGGCCGGCGCCGTTCGGCCGGGCGATCACGGTCGACCTCCGTGACGGAATCGACGTGGAGGACGCGGACGTCGTCATCCACACCGCGTACGTCCAGGCCGACCCCGACATGATCGTCCGGAGCACCCGCAACGTCGCGCAGGCTGCGGCGCGCGCCGGGGCGCGGCTGATCCATCTCTCGACCGACCTCGTCTTCGACGGCGAGCGCGGCGCGCCGTATCGCGAGGAAGACGAGGCGCGCCCGGTGTCGGCCTATGGGCAGGCGAAGCTCGAGGCGGAGGGACTCGTCGACGGGCTCGTCGTGCGCACCTCGCTTCTGTACGGCAAGGCGGAGCCCGGTCCGCAGGAACGGCTCGCGCTCGATCCGGGCGCGACGTTCTACGAGGACGAGATCCGCTGTCCGACACGGGTCGACGAGCTCGCCTCCGCGCTGCTCGAGCTGACGGCGATGGAGCTCAAAGGTGTTCTCCACGTCGCCGGTCCGGAGGCCCTCTCGCGCCTCGAGTTCGCGCGCCGGCTCGGAGCGGTCGATCCGCGCGGCGAGCCTGCGCCACCGGGCCGCGCACGGAACGTCGCACTGGACTCCTCGCGCGCCGCATCCCTCCTGGCGGCAGGCCTCACGGGAACCGGCTGATTGCTACAATCCGCGTACCATTTTCACCGGTTCGGCGAAATGGGCCCCGCGGGCCCATTTTTTTTCGAGAAAGGCAGAACGGCGTGGCAACGACATACGAGAAGGAGAGAAAGCTGCAGACCGAGATCGCACCGAGAGTCGAGCGCGACGTCCCCGGCGTCGAAGTGCTGGCGATCGAGCTGCTGACCCCGTCGCGCTTCTGCGTCTACGTCGACCACCCGGAAGGGGTGGACCACGCTCTCTGCGCGCGCGTCACCGATGCGCTGCGCGACTACCTGCGCGAGTACGCGATCGACGTCTCCTCGCCCGGCAGCGAGCGGCCACTGCGCAAGCCCGAGCATTTCGCGAGCGTCGTCGGGCGAACGGTGAAGCTGCGCACGCGCGACCGGAAGCTCCGGGGCGCCGTCGTGGCCGCGGGCGAGAACGCTGTGAAAGTTGACGAAACCGAGGTTCCGTACGACGACATCGTGCGGGCGAACCTGATCGACGAGAGGGTGTGACATGAGTCAGGAGATCATCGAAGCCGTTCGCGAGATCGAGCGCGACAAGGGAATAGACGAAGGCGCGCTCGTCGCGGCGCTCGAGGACGCACTCCTCGCCGCCTACAAGAAGACGCCCGGCGCGTCCCGCCACGCGACGGTCGAGATGGACCAGGGGGGCGACTTCCGCGTCTTCTCGATCGAGCTGCCCGCCGACATCGAGGAGCGCCTGATCGAAGAGGCGCGCGAGCGCAAGCTCGACGAGCTCGAGCGGCTCGAGGAGGAGACCGGCGAGCGCCAGCACACTCTGGTGTCCGACAACGACCTCGACATCGACTGGTCCGACGTGCCCGAGCATCAGGTCAAGCGTGCGGACGTCACTCCGGAGGGCTTCGGCCGCATCGCAGCGCAGACCGCGAAGCAGGTCATCCTGCAGCGCATCCGCGAGGAAGAGCGGCGGATGATGTACGACGAGTACATCGACCGTGTCACCGAGGTCGTCACCGGCATCGTGCAGCAGGCCGGCGACCGCAACAACGTGCTCGTCGACCTCGGCAAGGTCGAGGCGCTGCTGCCGCGGTCCGAGCAGGTCGACGGCGAGCGCTACGAGCAGGGCTCGCGCATCAAGGCGGTCATCACCGAGGTGCGCTCCGGCACGAAAGGGCCGCAGGTCATCCTGTCGCGCCGCGATCCCGAGCTCATCAAGACGCTGTTCGAGCTCGAGGTTCCCGAGATCGCCGACGGCCTCGTCGAGATCCGCGGCGTCGCCCGCGAGCCGGGCTACCGCTCGAAGATCGCGGTCGAGTCGCACACGCAGGGCGTCGACCCGGTCGGCGCGTGCGTCGGCCCCCGTGGGTCGCGCGTGCGCATGGTTGTGTCCGAGCTGCGCGGCGAGAAGATCGACATCATCCCGTGGAACCCGGAGCCTGCGCGATTTGTCGCAAAGGCGCTGTCGCCGGCGCGCGTGCGCGAGGTGTATCTCGACGACGACGCGAAGGAAGCGACCGTCGTCGTCCCGGACGACCAGCTCGCGCTCGCGATCGGCAAGGAAGGAATGAACGCACGGCTCGCCGCGCGCCTGACCGGCTGGAAGATCGACATCCAGTCCGACACCGAGTTCGCGGCCGCCGAGGCGGAGGTCGCGTTCGGCGGCGGGGGCGGCGACGAGCCGGAGCTGCTCGGCCGCTGCGCGGCGATCCTCGCCAACGGCAAGCGCTGTCCGAACGCCTCGCTGCCCGGCTCCCGCTTCTGCGGCGTGCCGGCGCACCAGGCGCTCGAGGGCACCGGTTCCGACCGCGTCGGCGGCGAGCCCGAGGCCGAAGAGGAGCCGGAGGCAGACGAGGCGGGGTCTGACCCCGTCGGGGGGGCAGATGAGGCGGGGTCTGACCCCGCCATTGTGGAAGCCGCGGAGGCAGATGAGGCGGGGTCTGACCCCGCCGTTGCGGAAGCCGAGACGCCTGCCGAACCTCGGACGCCCGCAGAGGAAGAGGCGAGTGCGCCTCTAGACTGAGGAGCCGCATGGCCAACGGAGGAAACAGACCGAATCGCCCGCTCCGCCCGCGTGGCGGCAGCGGGCCGGGCAGCCGCAAGCGGCGTGTCGTCATCGACAACCAGGCGGCCCGCCCGCGCCAGGACCCGCGCCAGGCGCGTCGCGACGACACACCGCGCCGTGACGGCCCGCGCCAGGCGCCGGTTCAGCCCACCGGTCCCGTCTCCGTCGAATCCGGCGTCAGCGTCCGCGACTTCTCGCAGGCGCTCGGCGTCCCGATGCCGAACCTCATCAAGATCCTCATGGGTCTCGGCCAGATGCGGACGGCGACGCAGTCGCTGACCGACGAAGAGGTCGAGCTCATCGCGGCCGAGGTCGGGCGCGAGGTGACGATCAAGCACGCCTCGGACGAGGACGAAGAGCCGGAGGCGTACGAGGACGCCGAGGATGCGCTGGTCACGCGCCCGCCGGTCGTCACGATCATGGGCCATGTCGACCACGGCAAGACGACGCTGCTCGACGCGATCCGCCAGACGAAGGTCGTCGCGACCGAGGCGGGCGGCATCACGCAGCACATCGGCGCCTATCAGGTCAACCTCGACGGCCGCAAGATCACGTTCCTCGACACGCCGGGCCACGCTGCATTCACCGCGATGCGCGCCCGCGGCGCGAAGGTGACCGACATCGCCGTGCTCGTCGTCGCCGCCGACGACGGAGTCATGCCGCAGACGAAGGAGTCGATCTCGCATGCGCGGGCTGCCGACGTCCCGATCGTCGTCGCCGTCAACAAGATCGACCTGCCGGGCGCGAACGTCGACAAGGTCAAGGCTGAGCTCGCCGCCGAGGGGCTGCAGCCGGAAGAGTGGGGCGGAACGACGCAGTTCGCCGAGGTCTCCGCGAAGGCGCAGACGAACCTCGACGAGCTGCTCGAGAAGATCCTGCTCGTCGCCGACCTCGAGCTCGATCCGAAGGCGAATCCGAATACCGACGCGTCCGGCCCGATCATCGAGTCGCGCCTCGACGTCGGCCGCGGCCCTGTCGCGACGATGCTCGTGCACCGCGGCACGCTCAAGGTCGGCGACGCGATCGTCGCCGGCGACGCGCACGGCCGCGTGAAGGCCCTGTTCGACTATCAGGGCGAGAAGATCGACTCCGCAGGCCCTGGCGATCCGATCGAGATCCTCGGCTTCGACAAGCCGCCGCCCTCGGGCGAAGTGGCTCGCGTCGTCGAGGACGACCGCACCGCGCGCGACCTCGCGCAGCGCCGGTCTGAGCGGCTCCGCCGCGAACAGCTTGCAACCCACCGCCCGAGTGGGGGCGTCTCGCTCGAGCGTCTGTTCGAGGTGATGCAGGCCGGCGAGGTCGCCGACCTCAACCTCATCGTGCGCGGCGACGTGCTCGGCTCCGTCGAGGCGGTCGTCTCCGAGCTTTCGAAGTTCGAGCACTCCGAGGTGCGCCTGAACGTCATCCAGCAGGGCGTCGGCGCGATCACCCAGAACGACATCATGCTCGCGTCGGCATCCGACGCGCTCATCGTCGGCTTCAATGTTCGCCCGAACGCGGAAGCGCGCGAGCTCGCGCAGCGTGAAGGCGTCGAGATCCGCACGTACGACGTCATCTACAAGCTCACCGAGGACATGGAGCAGGCGCTCGTCGGCAAGCTCACCGCCGTCAAGACGGAGGAGACGATCGGCGAAGCGGAGGTGCGTGCGCTCTTCAAGGTGTCGCGCCTCGGCACGATCGCCGGCTGCATGGTCACGAACGGGATCATCCGCAGGAACTCGCAGGTGCGCGTCATCCGTGACGGCACTGTCATCTACACGACGACGATCGCGCAGCTGCGGCGCTTCAAGGACGACGCGCGCGAGGTCGCCGAGGGCTTCGAGTGCGGCATCCTGCTCGACGGCTTCAACGACGTGAAGGAAGGCGACGTGCTCGAGGCGTTCGAGACGCGCGAGATCGAGCGCACGACGCTCGAGGAAACACCTGCCGCACCCGCGGCGACTTGAATTAAGCGAACAGCTCGACGACCGCCCCCTTGGCATGCGCCGCGAGCAGGATCCCGTGCGGTCCCTTTGCGTCGCGCATGTCGGGGTGCGCTGCGAGCACGGCGCGGACGACGTCGGCGTGGCCGAGCATGGCAGCGGCGAAGACGTCCATGCGCGCTCCGTGAGCGAGCAGGAGCTCGGCCAGCTCGCGGTTGCCCATGTGCGAGGCGGCGCCAAGCGCGGTCTCCCAGTCGCCGCCGCCCCAGTCGGTCGTCGCGTTCGCGAGCGTCGCGTCGACCGCCAGCGCTGCATGCACGTTGGCGATCTGCCCGTGCGAGTGCGACACGAAGAGAAGCGCGACGAGCTGCTCGTCGCCGTTTGCACGCGCAACCTCGAGCGGCGTTGCGCCCTCGACCTCTGTGAGTGCCGGGTTGGCGCCGTTTCGCAGCAGGGCACGTGCGACGTCGATCGCGCCGGCGAAGGCACACGTGCCGAGCGGCGTGACGCGCGCGAATGACGCCGTCGCGAAGGCGTTCGGGTCGGCGCCGTCGGCGAGGAGCGCTTCTGCCGCTCCGGCATTGCCGATGTATGCGGCGATGTGCAGCGGCGTGAAACCGTCCGGGCTCCACGCGTCGGGAGCGGGGAGGCCGTCGGCCTCGCCGAGCAGCAGGCGGTCCCACGCGTCGGCGGGAGCATGGCGACCGGCGATCTCGTCGAACACCGGTCCCCGGGCGCGATAGGCGGCATGCATGAGCGGTGTGAGCCCCGCATCGTTCCGGGCGTCGGTTGCCTGCGGGTCGCGGTCGAGCAACGCCTTGACGCCGGGCGTGTCGCCGTGGTCGATCAGCTCAAAGATGGACACGGCGCCTATTATTAGTTAGCCTAACGAACTATGTCAAGCATTCGCCGGCAGGCAGCGGACGAGATCCACTCGGCAGCGATCCATCTCCTTCGCCGCGTCGCGCGCGAGGACGCAGGGGCCGGCGTCTCGCCGCCGCGTATGTCGGCACTTTCGGTGCTCGTCTTCACGGGGCCGAAGACGATCTCCGAGCTCGCCGCGATGGAGCGCGTCAAGCTGCCGACGATGAGCAGGCTCGTCGCAGCGATGGAGGAGGAGGGCCTGGCGCGCAGAGAGCCGCATGCCAGGGACGGCCGCGTGGTCACCGTGCACGTGACGGCGAAGGGCCGCCGGACGCTCGAGCGTGGGCGGGAACTTCGCCTGCGTGCCCTCGAAGCGCTGCTCGGCGACGCCGACGCGCGCGAGGTGGCGGTGATCCGCGAGGCGGCGAAGATCGTCGACCGGCTGGTTCTGTGACGATGGCGAGCGGCTTCGTCGGTGTCCTCATGATCGACCTGCACTTTCCGGAGGCGCACTCGCTCAAAGAGAAGCGCCGGCACCTGCGCTCGGCGAAGGCGCAGCTTCAGAACAGGGTCGGCGCGTCCGTCGCAGAGGTCGACCATCACGACGTGTGGCAGCGCACGCGACTGACGGTGTCATGCGTCGCGCGCGAGCATCGCGAGCTCGAGCGCCTGCTCGACGAGGCCGAACGGTGGTTGCGCGGCCAGGAGTGGGAGGTCAGCCGGGTGGAGCGGCTCGTAGTCGATCCGGAGGACTATCCGTAGCGACCAGCCGGTCCACCTCCGCGACGAGCGACTCGAGCGAGAAGGGTGCACGCAGCGAGCTCAGGTAGAGCACGCGGAGCCCGTGCTGCGCGAGCTCGAGCTTCCTTCTCAGCCTGGGGTCGGTGCGGTCGAGGAACGAGCCGTCGGCGACGACCACGTCGATGTGGATACGGATCGCGAGCTCCAGCACCTCTTGCGGCTCGGTGGTGACGAGGACGAGGTTGCCGGCTCGGCCCAGAGCCTGCTCGGCGAGGTCGAGGAAAGCCGTCTGTTCGTCGACGACGACGACGACCGTCGCCGGGCTGGCCGCAGCAGGCATGACCCCAATGGTGGTCACGGAAGGCAACATGCCGCTTGCCCCAAATGGGGTGTTCTTACAGCACGCCCTGGAGGATCGCCGCCGGCAGGCGCACGCGCTTGGCTCGCACGTGGCCGACCGAAGCTGCAGCCGCCGCGAGGCCGGAGACGGCGATGTTCGCCCCGCTCGCCGCAGCAGGATTCGACGCCGCGAACAGGAGCACGGGCAACCGGATGTTGCCCAGCACGAGGCCCGCCATCCCGCCTGCGAGCGCGACGACGAAGCACCAGACGGCGATAGCCGCGAGCAAAAGCGCCGACACTCGCTTGAATATGACCCATGACCGAGCGGATGCGGCGCGTGAACGAGTCGGTGCGACAGGTGCTTGCGGAGGCGCTGCCCGAGCTGAAGGACCCGCGCATCGGCCTCGTCACCATCACCGGGGTCGACACGACGCCCGACCTGCGCCACGCGACCGTGTACGTCAGCGTGCTCGGATCGCTGCGCAAGCAGAAGGCGACGCTGCAGGGGCTCGAGGCGGCACACGGCCTGCTGCAAGGGCGGCTGGCACGCGAGCTCAGAATGAAGCGGACTCCGCACGTGACATTCGAATACGATCCGTCAGTCGAGCGCGGCGTGCGCATGACACAGTTGATCGATGAGCTCGCCCCAGACGACGAGTGATCTTGCGGCGGTTGCGGACGCGCTGCGCGCGGACGACCGCCTCGTCGTCACGACCCACGAGAACCCCGACGGCGACGCACTCGGCTCGCTGCTCGCGACGACCGTCGCTCTCCGCGGTCTGGGCAAGGACGTCGTCATGTTCCTCGGCGGCGCCGCACCGCTGCCGCGCGAATACGCCTTCATGCATCTCGAAGGGCTCGTGCGGGATCTGCCTGCGGACACGGCCGAGCGCACGCTCGTCGCCGTCGACTGCGCGAAGGTCGATCGCATCGGCCCCGATCCGGAGATCGTCAAACGGGCGCGCCGGGTCATCAACATCGATCACCATCACGACAACTCGCGTTTCGGCGATCTCAACCTCATCGTCGCGGACGCGTCGTCGACGGGCGAAGTGCTGCGCGACGTCTTCAGCGCGCTCGACGTCGCGCTGACCCCGGAGATCGCGGAGCCTCTCTACATTGCGCTCGTCACCGACACGGGGCGCTTCCAGTACACGAACACGACGTCGAAGGCGCTCCGTCTCGCCGCCGAGCTCGTCGAAGCGGGCGCCGACGTGCACGCGGTCTTCCAACAGGTCTACGAATCGGTCGAGTTCGCGAAGCTGAAGCTGCTCGCGCGCGCACTCGAGCGGGCGCGCGTGCTCGAAGGCGGCCGCATCGTCGTCTCGAACCTCTTGCGCACCGACTTCGCCGAGGTCGGCGCCGCGGGCTCGTACTCGGAGGGGATCATCGACTACCTTCGCGCCGTCGAAGGAGCCGAGCTCGCCGTGCTCATCCGCGAGCCGCCCGTCGACGAGGAGCCGACCCGGCGCGTCTCGCTGCGCGCGAGCGTCGACGAGCTCGACGTCTCCGCGATCGCGCGCCTGTTCGGCGGCGGCGGCCATCGCCAGGCCGCGGGCTTCTCGAGCGACGCGGACGTCGAGGAGATCGTCGAGCGCGTGCGTCAGGGGTTCGTGAGCCAGCATGCCTCCACGAGCGCTTGAGCCCGCGGGCGTCGCGCTGGTCGACAAGCCGGCTGGCCCGTCGTCGTTCGCTGTCGTCGCGCAGATCCGGCGCCTGACGGGCGCGCGCACCGGGCACGCGGGAACGCTCGACCCGTTCGCCACCGGGCTGCTCATGATCCTTTCGGGCCGGGCGACGAAGCTCGCACCGTCTCTCGTCGGTCTGGACAAGCGCTATCTCACCGAGATCGACCTGACGGCTACGACGACGACCGGAGATCCGGAAGGTGAGACGATCGACGTGCACGACGCGCCCGCCGATCTCGACCTGGACGCACTGCGCGGTGAGATCGAGCTACCGGTGCCCGCAGCGTCGGCCGTGAAGATCGACGGCGAGCGTGCCTATCGCCTGCAGCGGCGCGGCGTCGCGGTCGAGATGCCGCTCAGGCGCTCGACGGTGTACGCGCTCGACGTCGTCGGTCGCACGGAGGCGACGGTGACGCTCGACCTGCGCGTCAGCTCGGGGACCTACGTGCGGGCGATCGCGGAGGCGCTCGGCGGCCACTGCCGGACGTTGCGCCGTACCGAGGTCGGCCCATTTTCCGTCAGCGACGCGGTCGCGCCGGACGCCTTCGCGCCCGAGCAGCTGCTTGCAGAGGCGGATGTGCTCGCGCGGATCGGACGCGCATGAGGGTCGTGCACATCCCCGAAGAGCTCGGGAGGGAGCGGCGGGCGGTCGCCGTCGGCACGTTCGACGGCGTGCACCTCGGGCACCGGCGCGTCATCGCGGAGGCACGGGCGGCGGGATTGAGGCCGGCCGTGGTGACCTTCCATCCGCACCCGCGCACGATCCTCGGCAACCGCGTCGAGCTGCTCTGCACGCTCGAACGGCGGCTCGAGCTGATCGAGGAGCTCGGCGTGGAGGACGTGCTCGTGCTGCGGTTCGACGAGGAGCTCGTCGCGCTCCCACCGGAGGGGTTCGCCGAGTCGGTGCTGCGGGCGATCGGCGCCGAGGTGGTTGCGGCGGGCGAGGGCTTTCGCTTCGGGCACGGACGCACCGGCGACCTCGCGCTCCTCGAGCGTCTCGGCTTCGACGTGCGGCGCGTGCCGCTCGTGGAGGGCGTCTCGTCGTCGCACATCCGCAAGCTGCTCGCAGGCGGAGAAGTCGCGCGCGCAGCCGGACTTCTCGGCCGGCCGCCGGAGGTGGAGGGGACGGTGGTCCTCGGCGACCAGCGGGGCGGGACGCTCGGCTTCCCGACCGCGAACCTCGCGGTTCCGACCGACCTGCTCGTTCCGGCGTACGGGGTCTACGCGGGGGCAGCGCTCGGCCGGCCCGCCGCGATCTCGATCGGCACGCACCCGCACTACGGCGGCACCGAACGACGGGTCGAGGCGTACCTGCTCGACTTCGAGGGCGACCTGTACGGCCGCCGCCTCGTGGTCGAGCTGTGGGAGTGGCTCCGCGACGAGGCCGCGTTCGGCTCCGAGGCGGAGCTCGTGGCCGCGATCGCCGACGACGTCCGCCGCACCCGCAGCGCCCGCCGGCCGGCGTAGAAGCTCGCGCAAGTTTCCGGCCGGACCGGCGTCTTCGTCTTCCATGGAACCTCTACGCAGCCTCATGTCCGTCTTCGAGAACGTCGTCTGCCTCGAGTGCGGCGAGATCTATTCGAAGCCGTCGTTCGGCGGGACCGTCGAGCAGAACCCGGGTTGTCCGATGTGCGGTTACGTCGGCTGGATCCCGGCCAAGCTCCCGGCGGAGCCCCGCGAGCTGCGGCTCGCTACCGCGCGCTGAGCGCCGTCCAGCCCACGCGGGCGACGCCCGGGCGCGGAAAGTCGAGCCGCTGGCTCATGAGCGCCCCGCGCGCGAACACGAACACCCCGCCGCCGGCGTCGGTCACCGGGTAGCGCAGGACCGACTCATCGCCGGTCACAGGATCGGTCTCGCGCTCGGTCACGTAGAGCTTCTCGCCGACCCGCTCGACCGCCGCGGACTTCCCGTCCAGCTCGTAGCGTCCCTCGACGTCGCGGGCAGCGGTCGGCGGGCCGGGCCCCGGCGGATGCAGCCCGAGCGACTCGACCACGCGGCGGATGAGCCCGCTCCCGCGCCAGCTGTTCGTGAGCACCGTGAGGGCGAAGCCGTCGGCCGGGACGAGCAGGAGCAGCGACTGGTAGCCCGCGACCGAGCCTTCGTGGTCGATCGCCGTGCGGCCGTCGGCCAGTGCGTGCACCCACCAGCCGTGCGCGTAGCGGGCCCCGAGCGCTTCGACCCGCGGCTCGTGCGCCGGGTTCGTGGGCCTCATCTGGTCGGCTGCGAACGCAAGGAGGTCGGAGGCCGTCGACCACAGCCCGCCGGACGGGCGCCGGTGCGGGGGATACAGGTCGTGTGGAACGAGCCGATGGCCGCTCTCGTTCTCCTGGATGTGTCCGCGTGCCGGCCGCGCGGGCTCGTCGAAGCCGGTTGCACCGAGCTCGAGCGGCCCGAGCACGTGGACGCCCATCGCCGCTTCGAACGAGGTGCCGCACGCTGCCGCAGCGGCTCGGCCGGCCTCGAGATACCCAGCGTTCGAGTACGAGAAGAGCCCTTGCGCCTCGTCGGGGAGCGGCTCGGGCGAGTCGCAGCGGAGGCCGGCGGTGTGGCTCAGAAGCTGCCGGATCCGCTCGTCGGGCTCGACGCAGCGAAAGCAGAGCGCGGCGGTGAACGCCTTCGAGATCGACGCGATGCGGAACGGCGTGTCCGCCTGGACGAGCTCCGCACTACCGAGCGCGAGGACGCCGTCTGCGGCCAGCGCGACCGCTCCGTCCACGAGGACGCCCGCTGCCACCCCCGGAACGCCCGTCTTCGCCCGCGCCTCGCGGACGACTTCCTCGAGCTCGAACGCGATAACCATGCGGGATTGCTACCCTACCGCCGACCCAGTCGCGGCTCGGCAGTGCTTTCCTTGGCGCGCTGAGCGGGGGCTCGGGAGACGACAACCAGGAGGCTCAGTGGCCCTCACCAAGGAAGCAAAGCTGGAGATCATCAAGAAGCACGGCCGCGGCAGCGCCGACACGGGCTCGCCGGAGGTGCAGATCGCGATGCTCACGCAGCGCATCAACGAGCTGACGGAGCATCTGCGCACGCACAAGCACGACCACTACTCCCGCCGCGGGCTGCTGAAGCTCGTCGGCCGGCGGCGCCGCTTCCTGACGTATCTCCAGAAGCAGAATCTCGAGGGCTATCGCGCCCTGATCAAGGAGCTCGGCCTCAGAAGGTAGGGCTCCAACACCCGGAGAGTGAGGGTTGAGCGAGCTCCGTTCGTCGGAGTTGTCTCAACTCCCACTCTCCACCAAGCAGAGTGGAGGACAATCGAATGAGTATCGCGACCGAGCGCCGGGCGCAGGTCTCCGTTCAGATCGGTGAGCAGGAGATCAGCTTCGAAACCGGCAAGCTCGCGAAGCAGGCGGACGGCGCAGTCGTCGTTCGCTCGGGCGAGACGATGGTGCTCGCCACGGCGCAGGGCCGGATGGAGCAGCGCGAAGGCGCCGACTTCTTCCCGCTCACCGTCGACGTCGAAGAGCGCATGTACGCCGCGGGCAAGATCCCGGGCGGCTTCTTCAAGCGCGAAGGACGGCCGACCGAGCGCGCAATCTTGACCGCTCGGATGATCGACCGCCCGATCCGGCCGTTGTGGCCGAAGGGCTTCCGCAACGAGGTGCAGGTCATCTGCACCGTGCTGTCCGCGGACCTCGTCACCGGGCACGACATCCTGTGCATCAACGGTGCGTCCGCGGCGCTGATGATCTCGCCGCTCCCGTTTCTCGGGCCGGTGGGCGCCGTGCGCATCGGGCGCATCGACGGCAAGCTCGCGATCAACCCGACGCTGCGCGAGATGGAAGACGAAGCCGATCTCGATCTCGTCGTCGTCGGCACGAAGGAAGGGCTGACGATGGTCGAGGCGGGCGGCGACCAGGTCCCCGAGGACACGATCCTCGAGGCACTCGAGATCGCGCACCGCGAGATCGTCAAGCTGTGCGAGGCGCAGGAAGACCTCGCGCGGCAGGCCGGCAAGCCGAAGTGGGTCGATCTCGAGCTGCTCGGATCGATCGAGTCCGAGCACGGGCACACGATCTGGGAGCGCATCCAGTCGTCCGGCCTGCGCGAGGCGGGCGCGGTAGTCGAGGAGCTCATGATCGAGCTCGCGCCGCCGCTCTCGATGGACTCGACCGACGAGGACGTCACGCGTCAGCTCCAGGTCAAGTCCGCGCTGCAGACGCTGCTCGAGCGGCAGCGGAGCGTCGCGGTCGAAGGTCCGGTGCGCGAGCAGTTCGGCGACGACCTGCGCACGCTCACCGATGCGGAGCAGGACTCGAAGCAGTTGAAGTCCGCGAAGCGGCATCTGCTCTTCGACCGCATCACCGAGACCGTCGAGCTGCCGTTCCCCGTGGGCGCAGCCGCCTCCGACGGCGAGGAGCCGTCGAAGGACTCGATGACGAAGTCGTACGTCAAGAAGGCGTGCGAGTCGATCTACAAGGACCTCGTCCGCAAGAAGATCGCGATCGACAAGCGCCGGCCGGACGGCCGCGCGACCGACGAGATCCGCGCGATCGAGGTCGAGGTCGGCGTCAACCCGCGCTCACACGGCTCCGGCCTGTTCACGCGCGGCCAGACGCAGATCCTCTCGTCGCTCACGCTCGGCACCGCGAAGGAGGGGCAGCGCATCGACGACCTCTCCCTCGAGGCGGAGCGCCGTTACATGCACCACTACAACTTCCCGCCGTACTCGGTCGGGGAGACGGGCTTCATGCGTGGCCCGAAGCGGCGCGACATCGGCCACGGTGCGCTCGCACAGCGCGCGCTCGAGGCCGTGATCCCGGGTGCGGACGAGTTCCCGTACACGATCCGCATCGTCTCCGAGACGCTCGAATCGAACGGCTCGTCGTCGATGGGCTCGGTGTGCGGCTCGACGCTCTCGCTGATGGATGCCGGTGTGCCGATCAAGGCGCCGGTGAGCGGCATCGCGATGGGCCTCGTCAAGGAGGGCGACGACTACGTCATCCTCACCGACATCCAGGGCGCGGAGGACCACCTGGGCGACATGGACTTCAAGGTCGCCGGTTCCCGTGACGGCATCACCGCGCTGCAGATGGACATCAAGATCACCGGTGTCACGCAGCAGATCATGCGAGACGCGCTCGAGCAGGCGAAGCGGGCGCGCGAGTTCATCCTCGACAAGATGCTCGAGGTGATTCCGGAGTCTCGTGCCGAGCTGTCGGCGAACGCGCCGCGGATCACGTCGATCAAGATCGAGCAGGAGCAGATCGGCCTCGTCATCGGCAAGGGCGGCGAGACGATTCGCGGCCTCGAAGCCGACTACGAGGTGCAGATCGACATCGAGGAGGACGGCACGATCCTCATCTACGCCACCGACGGCGAGAAGGCGGAGGCGGCGATTGCCGCGATCCGCGCCTTGACGAAGGTGCCGGAGGTGGGAGATACGTACACCGGCAAGATCGTGAAGACGACGCAGTTCGGTGCATTCGTCGAGCTGAAGAAGGGGACGGACGGTCTGCTGCATGTCTCCAACGTCGGCCCGGGACGCGTCGGCCACATCGAGGACGTCATGTCGCGCGGCGACATCGTCGACGTCCTCGTGCAGGAGGTCGACAAGGCTCGCGGCCGCATCGGCCTGAAGCTGATCGCCAAGCATGAGGACGACCGTCTCGTGCAGCCGGAGGAGCTCATCGAGCGGGCGAAGGACGCACCGCCGCGGCCTCCGGAGGAAGACCGCCCGCGGCGCGACGATCGTGGCCGTCGCGGCGGCGGTCGCGGACGGGGCGATCGCTAGAAGCAGCCTGGCGCGGGAGGCGCTGATCGTCGTCGCAGTGACGGCGATCGGCGCCTCCCTCGTCTACCACTTCTTCGTCCGCACGATTCACAACGGGCGCCCGCTCGCCGGGCGCAACGTCGCAGTCGCGCTCGGCGAGGGAACGCAGAGCGAGCCGGCGTTCGCCGTCGACCCGGCAAGACCGCGCATCATCTTCGGCGCGCTCGGCGCATCGGGCGAGCTCGTCGGCAACCCAGGCTCGTTCGGCGTGTTCGGCTCCACCGACGGCGGTGCCACCTGGCGCAAGAGCCCGTCTCCGGCGATTCCGGGCAAGGGCTGCTTCTTCGCCGCTCCGCGCACGGCCATCGACAAGAGCGGGCGCGAATTCCTCGCCTTCATGGCCGGGCCGTGCGCCGAGACGCTGACCCCGCACCTCGTCATCGCCTCGCGCGCGAGCTCGACCGCGCCGTGGGGTCCGGTGACACGGATCGTGCCACGCGTGGGGCGGTGGGGGTTCGACGACGGGCCTGCGCTCGCGTTGGACGAGCACACCGGCCGCGTCTATCTCACGTGGGTCCGCGCGCTCGATCGCAGCCGCATCGCACTCGTCGTCAGCGCGAGCAACGACCACGGTCGCACGTGGACGGCAGCGGTCGAGGTGTCGAGGTCGCTCGTCGACCCGCACCTGCCGAGCATCGCGGTCGGCGCGAACGGCGACGTCTACCTCGCAGGCATCGACGGGTCGCGCGGCCTGTGGGTGACGCGCTCCACCGACGGCGCGAAGTCCTTCGCGGCGCCGCATTCGGTCGCGCGCCTGTTCAACGATCCAGCACGAGATCAGTGCGCGCTCAGCAACGACGGCCCGCTGCCGTTCGAGCTGACGAGCTGCATCGGCCCCAATCCGACGCTGCTCGTGCGCGGAAAACGCGTGTACGTGATCTACGACGACATCGGCCCGAACCGCACGCAGGACGTCTTCTCGGTCGGGCTCGACTCGAAGCTGAAGATCATGTTCCGCGCACAGGTGAATCCGCCCGACACGGGAAAGACCGAGCAGTTCTTCCCGGCGGCGGCGATCGACGCCCAGTCGGGTGTTGTGTCTGCCTGCTGGTACGACACGACGTTCGACCCGAACAAGCACCGCTCCTGGTTCACGTGCTCGACGTCGCCGAACGGGCTCGACTGGGGCCTGCCCCTACGGGCGGCCGCAGAGCCGACGATGACCGTCGACCTCTACGGCACGCTGCCCATCTCGGCGTCGCTCGTCGCCGCCGACGGTCAAACGCGGGCGTTCTGGCCCGACGGCAGGAACTACCGGCGTGGGATGAACGTCTACACCGCGCCCCTTCCGGAGGGGTAACTCACCCATACGGGGGCATCCGCCCAGGGGCCGCGCGCCGATGACACTAGGGAGGCACAAGCCGCCTCGATCTGCTGTGGCCGAACCTACCTCCACTCCCATTTCCCCGCTGAAGGGCTTGCTCGAGGTCAGCCGCCTCGTGCGTGCGGACGAAGAGCTCCCCGACCTCCTCGGCGCGATCGCGCGGACCATCTCGGAGTCGCTCGGATACGAGAGCGTCGTGATCAATCTCTTCCGCCCTGCGTGGAACGACTTCGAGGTCACGACTGTCCACGGCAGCGACGAAGCTCGCACCGTGCTGCTTGGTCGTGTGCGCACGATCGAGGAGTGGTCGCGGCTGCTCGCGGACCGCTTCCTGCGGCGCGGCGCGTACCACGTGCCCGCCGGCCAGTTCGACTGGAGCACCGCGGGGCAGGCTTACGTGCCCGACATGCCGGCCGGCACAGGCGACGACGCGTGGCATCCGGAAGACGGGCTCTTCCTGCCGATGCGCCACCACGACGGGCACCTGCTCGGCATCCTCTCGGTCGACGTTCCCATCACGCGCCGCCGCCCGACCGACGAGGAGCTCGACGTGCTCGTCTCGGTCGCGGATCACGCCGCGCTCGCCGTGCAGGCTGCGCAGGAGGACGCCGACGCGGCACGCCACCGGCTCGCATTGCAGCAGCTGCTGCAGGTGTCGTCGCGGCTGACGGCCGGGCCGTCGATGGAGGAGATCATGTCCCACGTGTGCGCCGCAGTTCGCGACGCGCTCGGCTTCCAGAACGTGATGGCGGTGTACGCCGAGCCCTCCTCGGGCCTGCTCGTCCCGTATGCCGCTGTCGGGTGGAGCCTCGAGCGGTTCGCGCAGCAGCTGTTCCTCACCGACGTCGAGCCCTTGTTCGACCCTGCTTTCGAGATCGAGGGTTGCTTCCTGCTCTCGAACGCAGACGCACGCAAGCGCATCGCCGACGACAAGTTCCGCCACGTCTCCGAGCGGAACGGGCGCGGGCCCCGCGCGTGGAGCCGGCACTGGCTGATCGTCCCGTTGCGGGACGGCGACGGCGACGCGATCGGGATGCTCGTCGCCGACGAGCCGAACGACCGTCTGCTCCCGTCGAACGAGAAGCTGCAGGCGCTGCGCATCTTCGCCAACCAGGCCGCGGCCGCGATCGTCGCGGCGGAGCAGGTCCATCAGCTCCGCTTCCTCGCCGACCACGATCCGCTCACGCGCCTGCTCAACCGCCGAGCATTCGTCGATCGGCTCGAGAGCGAGGTGGCGCGCGCCGTCAGGTACGACCGCTCCGTCGGGCTCGTGATCTGCGATCTCGACGGCTTCAAGAATCTGAACGACCGGTTTGGCCACATAGCCGGCGACGCCGCGCTGCAGAGCTTCGCCCAGTTCGTCTCGAACGCACTGCGCAAGCCGGACGATGCGTTCCGCATCGGCGGCGACGAGTTCGCGTTCCTGCTCGCGGAGGCGACGGACGAGGACGCGCGCAACGTCGTCGCCCGCATCACGGCGCTCATCGAGTCGAGCGAGGACGAGCGACTCCGCAGTCTCAGCGCGAGCTTCGGCGTCGCCTCGTGCCCGCAGGACGCCGACGACGCCCAGGCGCTCTTCCGCCTCGCCGACGAGGCCTTGTACGAGGCCAAGCGCGCGGGCGGCGGCGTCCAGTTCGTCGCGTAGTCCAGCTCCGCAGCACAGGCGGGGTCAGACACCCGGACATGTCCGGGTGTCTGACCCCGCCGTTCACCGCCAGTACGATCCGCCGGTGCAGAAGTACGTCCTGTCCGAGCTGGACTCGGGCGAACGGGTGATCTCGGAGAAGGTGCCAAGCGTTCGCTCGGTCTCCCTCGGCTTCTGGATCGGCGCCGGCGCGCGCGACGAGAAGGACGACCGCGCAGGGGTCTCGCACTTCATCGAGCACCTGCTCTTCAAGGGGTCGCGGTCATACGACGCCCAGCAGATCGCGGAGATCTTCGACGGCATGGGCGCGGAGCTGAACGCCGCCACCTCGCGGGAGCACACGGTCGTCTACTGCCGCGTGCCCGACCGGCACGTCGAGGCGGCGCTCGCCGTGATGACCGACATGGTCTTCGCTCCGACGTTCGCCGATCTGGACCAGGAGCGCGAGGTCGTGCTCGAGGAGATCGCAATGTACGAGGACACGCCCCAGGAGCTCGTCCACGATCTCTTCTCCGAAGCGGTCTTCGGCTCGCATGCACTCGGCCGGCCGGTGATCGGGACCGCAGAGGTGATCTCGACGGTCAGCCGACGCGCGATCTCGGCGTATCACCGTGCGATGTACCGCGGCGGCAACATCGTCGTGTCCGCCGCAGGAAACATCGTCCACGACAAGCTCGTCGCTCTGCTCGAGCGCTTCGAGCGCCGGAGCGCGACGAATGGTGCCGCGCGCGGGGGACGCGTGCGCCGCCCGCTCGTGCGCCCGCCCGCGCCCGGTCTGCGCTTCCAGCGCAAGGACACCGAGCAGTACCACGTGTGCCTCGGCGCCCCCGGCATTGCGCGATCCGACCGCCGCCGCTTCGCGGCGTCGCTGCTCGACAGCCTCCTCGGCGGGTCGGCATCGTCGCGGCTCTTTCAGGAGATCCGCGAGAAGCGCGGGATGGCGTACGCGGTGTACAGCTTCGCGTCGCAGTACACGGACACCGGCCTCGTCGGCGTGTACGTCGGCACGCGTGAGGAGAACCTCGCCCCGTGCATCGAGATCTGCGTCGAGCAGATCGGCGAGATCGCTCAGGGCAATCTGCGCAAGGGCGAGCTCGAGCGCGCGAAGGAGAGCCTGAAGGGACGCATCGTGCTGTCGATGGAGTCGACGTCGAACAGGATGAGCCGGCTCGGCAAGTCGCTCATCGCGGACACGGAGCTGCTGACGCTCGAGCGCCTGATGGCGGAGATCGACGCCGTCGATGCGGAGGAGCTGGCGGAGCTCGCGGCCGTGCTCCTGTCGTCCGACAAGCTCGCAGCCGCCGGCGTCGGGCCGGACGAGGATGCCTTCCGCGCCGCCGTCGGCGGCTCGGTGACGCTGGCAGCGGCATGAAGCTCGCACTCTTCGGAGCCGAAGGGAAGGTTGGAGCGGCGCTCCTGCCCGTGCTCGAGGCGGCCGGACACGAGGTGCGTGGAATCGAGATCGGCGACGAGCCGGACGTGAGCGGCCTCGACGCCGTCGTCGACTTCACGACGCCTGAGGCTGCGCCGGCAAACGCGCGTGCGGCGCTCGAGCAGGGCGTCTCGTGCGTCGTCGGGACAACCGGCTGGGACCCGCAGCCGCTCGACGCGCTTGCGCGGGAGCGCGGGTTGCGCCTCTTCGTCGCGCCGAACTTTTCCGTCGGCGCGGTGTTGATGATGCGCTTCGCGAAGGAAGCGGCGGCGTATCTCCCGCGCGCGGAGATCATCGAGCTGCACAACGAGGCGAAGAAGGACGCGCCGTCGGGCACGGCCAAGGCAACCGCGGCGCTCATCGGCGGCGACCCGGTGATCCATTCGGTGCGCCTCCCCGGCCTCGTCGCGCACCAGGAGGTCATCTTCGGCGCCGACGGTCAGCTGCTGACGATCCGCCACGACACGACCGCGCGCGAGTCGTTCGCGCAGGGCGTGCTGCTTGCGCTCGACAAGCTCGATTCGCTGCCGCCGGGACTAACGGTCGGCCTCGAGACGTTGCTGTAGCTCTGATGTCGCTGACCGCCTACTCGGGGCCGTTCGGCAAGTCGCCGGCGGGCGCCGACGGGTGCCGTCATCTACTGGGACCCGGTGCTGCCGCGGATTCGCCCGGTGCGCGCCAAGGTCCTGTTCGAGTCGAGCCTGCCCGTGCGCTACTACATCCCGCGTACAAAGGGCTCGCCTCGCACTTCCACGGCGCCGGCCAGGACGACATCGAACGGCTGGACCTCGAGATCGACGGCGAGGCAGTCGAACGGCCGGTCACCCAATGGTCACGTCATAGTTAGTCCATGCCGGGTCAGGCCGCCGAGCTCGTCTTCGACGCCGCGACGAAGCAGTATGCGGGGCGGTCCGAGCAGGCGGTCCACGATCTCTCGCTGACGGTTCCGGCCGGCGAGATCTGCGTGCTCGTCGGCCCGTCCGGCGGCGGCAAGACGACGGCGCTCAAGCTCGTCAACCGGCTCATCGAGCTGACGAGCGGTGACATCCGGATCGACGGCACGAGCATCAAGGAGCAGAATCTCGTGCAGCTGCGCCGCGGGATCGGCTACGTCATCCAGCAGGTCGGCCTCTTCCCGCACATGACTGTCGAGGCGAACATCGGCACGGTGCCGCGCTTGTACGGGCGGTCGCGGAAGTGGATCCATACGCGCTCGTTCGAGTTGCTCGAGCTCGTCGGCCTCGACCAGTCGTACGCGAAGCGCTACCCCGCGCAGCTGTCGGGAGGGGAGCGCCAGCGCGTCGGTCTCGCGCGCGCGATCGCGGCTGATCCGCCGCTGATGCTCATGGACGAGCCGTTCGGCGCGATCGATCCCATCGTCCGTGCGCGGCTGCAGGACGAGTTCCTCCGCCTGCAGAACGAGGTGCGGAAGACGGTCGTCTTCGTCACGCACGACATCGACGAGGCGATCAAGGTCGGCGATCGCATCGCCATCCTCCGCCGCGGCGGACGGCTTGCGCAGTACGACACGCCGGCGGCGATCCTCGAGCATCCAGCAGACGGTTTCGTCGCCGAGTTCGTCGGCCAGGACCGCGCGTTGAAGGCGCTCGCGCTGCACACGCTCGCCGAGCTTGACCTCGGGCCTCCGCGCGAGGGCGTGCACGTAGCGAAGTCGGCCACGGTGCGCGACGCGCTCGCACTGCTCATCGAGCAGCGCGCGGACATGCTCGCGGTCACCGATGCCGACGGCCGCGTCGTCGGCTCGCTCACGAAGGACGAGCTGCTCGCGTGAGCTTGGTCCTCGCCGGCGGCCCCGTCATCCCCAACTTCGGACAGGGGAGCGCGTGCGAGACGCAGAACGGCTGGTTCTGCACAGACTGGGTACACGAGCACTGGGGCGACACGCTGCAGCCGGCGCTCGTGCAGCACATCGAGCTCTCGATCATCGCGATCGCGATCGGGTTCGTCCTTGCGTTCGCCCTCGCGCTCGTCGGCTTCCGCTATCGCCTGCTCGACCCGCCGATCGGCCTCGCCGCCGACTTCCTCTACACGATCCCCAGCCTCGCGCTCTTCCAGCTGCTCGTTCCGTTCACCGGGCTGACGCGCACGACGGTCGAGATTGCGCTCGTCTCGTACACGTTGCTCATCCTGTACCGGAACATGATCGAGGGGCTGCGCGCCGTTCCGCCGGACGCGCTCGAGGCGGCGCGCGGGAGCGGCTTCACCCGCGCGCAAACGTTCTTCCGCGTCGAGCTGCCGCTCGCCTTGCCTGCGATCCTCGCCGGCCTGCGCATCGCGACCGTCTCGACGATCTCGATCGCAACCGTCGCGGCGTTCGTCATCCCGAATGGGCTTGGTCGGCCGATCTTCATCGCGCTCGAACAGAACGTCTTCAAGACGGAGATCTTCACCGCCGGCGGGCTCGCCGTTGCACTCGCGCTCGTCGCAGACGGCTTGCTCGTCCTCGCCCAGCGGGCGCTGACGCCGTGGACGCGACTGGAGCGGCAGGCGTGACGTTCGCAGACGCCTTCCGGCCGGAGACGTTCGTCGACGCGTTCCGTTTCATCGGCGACAATCCGCACCTGCTGCTCGACAAGGCCGCCCAACACGTCGAGCTTTCCGGTGCCGCGCTCGGAATCGCTCTGATACTGGCACTCCCGCTCGGCCTGTGGCTGGGGCATCTCCATCGCGGTCTCTTTCTCGCGGCCAGCGTCTCGAACGTCGGGCGGGCCCTGCCGAGCCTCGTTCTCATCGCATTCGGTCTGACGATCCTCGGCATCGGCTTCTGGAACAACACCGTGGCGCTCGTGGTGCTCGCCGTTCCCCCGATCCTCACGAATGCGTACTTCGCGATCGACGGGGTCGATCGCGACGCCGTCGAAGCAGCACGGGGAATGGGGTTGACGGAGCGGCAGGTGCTGCTGCGGGTCGAGTTGCCGCTCGGCCTTCCGCTCGTTCTCGCCGGCATCCGGATCGCAGCCATCTTCGTCATCGCGACGGCGACGATCGCCGCGATCGCGGGCGGCGGCGGACTCGGCGACATCATCGTCAACCAGGCGACCTACGGGCTGGCGGGCGTGATCGGGGCCGCTCTCTGCGTCTCCGCCCTCGCCTTCTCGGCGGCCTTGATCCTTGCCGTCGTCCGTCGCGCGGTCTCGCCTAGACAGGTGCCCGTCTCGTAGGGTTTAGAGGTACCTACGAGGGAGGAGGCAGTACATGATTCGGAAGCACACGCGGCGCGCCGCGAAGGCTGCATTCGCGATCTCACTGGGAGTCGCGATTGTCTTGGGTGGGACCGCGACGGTTGCGTCCGCAAGGCACGCGGCGTCGCCCACCATCGTCGTCGGGAACAAGAACTTCACGGAGGAGTACCTCCTCGGCCAGCTGTACGGACAGGCCCTGAAGGCGAAGGGCTTCCACGTGAAGTTCTCCGGGAGCCTCGGCAGCTCCGAGCTCGCGGACACGGCGCTCACGAGCGGGAAGATCAACTTCCTGCCCGAGTACACGGGCGTGATCGTGCTCGACATCGCAAAGCAGAAGTCTCCGAAGACGGCTGCGGCGACATTCGCGGCCGCGAAGGCGTTCGAGGAGACGCGCGGGTTGACGCTCCTGAATGCGACACCGTTCTACGACGCAGACACCGTCGCGGTGTTGAAGTCGACGGCCCAGAAGTACGGGCTGAAGACGATCGGTGACCTGAAGAAGCTCAGCTCGTGGAGGTACGCCGGCTATCCCGAGTGCGACAAGCGGATCACGTGCCTGCTCGGCCTGAAGCAGATCTACGGGCTGACCAACGTGAAGTTCGTCCAGCTGGGCTCCATCAGCGTCGAGACGCTGCTCGACTCGCACAAGGTCATAGGCGGGGACATCTTCTCGACCGAGTCGGCGTTCGCGACCGGCAAGTACGTCGCTCTGACCGACACGAAGCACATCTTCGGCTTCCAGAACGTCGCTCCCGTCGTCTCGCAGAAGATCGTGGCGGCGGGCGGAGCGAAGTTCACCGCGGCGGTCAACGCCGTCTCGGCAAAGCTGACGATTGCGGCGATGATCGCGATGAACAAGGCGGTCGACGTCGACAAGAAGACGCCGTCCGCAGTCGCAGCCGCATTCCTCAAGGCGAACGGCCTGGCGTAGTGGAGTACCTCACGTTCCTGGGGCGGGGCTCGCAAAGGAGCGCGACAGATCCTGCCGCGAGCGCCGTCAGCCTTCGGCGAAGCCCGGCTTCGCCGGGCGAAAGCCGAAGGCGGCCAGGGACGTGAGGGTCGTCGTTCTCGGTGGAGGGTCGACCGGCGAGCATTTCGTCGGGGCCCTCCGCCGGCTCGACGGCGACGCTGAGATCACGCTCGTCGAGAGCCGGCTCGTCGGCGGCGAGTGCTCGTACTTCGCCTGCATGCCGACGAAGACGATGCTGCGGGCGACGGAGCTGTCGTCGTCCCTCGACCGCGCGCCCGGTCTCGCTCCGGAGAGCCCGGAGGCAGTCGGTGTCTGGAGCTGGCGGGACTGGGTGACGAGCGACTGGGACGACGCCGGCCAGCTCGAATGGCTCGAGGGGCAGCGCTGCGCGTTCGTGCGCGGGAGCGGGCACGTCTCGCGGGCGGGCGTCGTCGAGGTCGCAGGTCAGGAGCTGTCGTACGACAAGCTCGTCGTCGCGACGGGCTCGTCGCCGGCGGTGCCGCCGGTCGACGGTCTCGACGAGGTCGAGTATTGGACGAACCAGGACGCGACCCGCACGCACGAGATTCCGGCGAGCCTCGCAGTGATGGGCGGCGGCCCGGTCGGTGCCGAGCTCGCGCAGTTCTTCGCGCGCATGGGATCCAAGGTGACGCTGATCGAGCACGGCCCGCGGCTGCTCGGGCGCGTGCACGAGGACGCCGGCGAGCTTCTGGCGAACGCCTTCCGCTCGGAGGGGATCGAGCTTCGTCTCGGCGTCGACGTCGAGAATGTCGCGCCCGGCGTGCGGTTGCAGCTGTCGGACGGCTCGACCGTGGAGGCGGAGACGCTGCTCGTCGCTGCGGGCCGGCGGCCCAACAGCGAGGGCCTCGGGCTGGAGGCGATCGGCGTGACGGTCGGCCGTGGCGGCATCGAGGTGGACGAGCGGATGCGTGCTGCCGACGACGTCTGGGCGATCGGCGACTGCGCGTCCGCTGCGCCGCAGCTCACCCACGTCGGCAAGTACCAGGCGCGGGTCGCGGCCGCCGACATGCACGGCCGGAAGGCGAAGGCCGACTACCGCGCGGTTCCGGCGGGGGTCTTCACCGACCCGGAGGTCGCGTCCGTAGGGCGCACCGACGGCGACGAGCTTGTCTCGTCGCGGTGGGAGCTGACGCAGACGCCGCGCCTCGCGACGTATGAGCGTCCGAAGCGCGACGGATTCGTGCGGTTGTTCGCCGATCCGCAGAAACGGATCCTCGTGGGGGCGGTCGCGGTCGGCCCGCAGGCGGCGGAATGGCTCGGCCAGTTGACGCTGGCCGTGCGGGCCGAGACCCCCGTCGACGTCCTGGCCGACACGATCCAGCCGTATCCGACCTTCTCGGAGGCGATTTTCTTCGCCCTCCGGGATCTGATCGACACGCTCGCGTAGCATTCACGAAATGCTGGGCGAAGTTCTGACCGCGATCCTGACGCCGTTCTATCCGGACGGCTCGGTGAACGTCGACAAGTTCCGCGAGCTCGCGCGGCACCTCGTCGACAACGGCTCTGACGGCATCGTCGTCGCCGGGACGACGGGGGAGAGCCCGACGCTGAGCGACGACGAGAAGCTCGCGCTCTTCGCGGCGGCAGTCGACGCCGTGGGCGACCGCGCGACCGTCGTCGCCGGCACCGGCACGTACGACACGAAGCATTCGGCGCACCTGACGAAGAAGGCGACCGCGCTCGGGGTAGACGGCATCCTCGTCGTCACGCCGTACTACAACAAGCCGCCGCAGCGGGCGATCGTCCGGCACTTCCAGGAGATCGCGAGCGCGACCGACAAGCCGATCGTCGTCTACAACATCCCGAGCCGCGTCGTCGTCAACATCGAGTCCGAGACGATCCAGGAGCTCGCGAAGATTCCGAACGTGGCCGCGGTGAAGCAGGCGAACGACGATCTCACTCAGGCTGCGCGCATCGTCGCGACCGGCCTCACGCTCTATGCCGGCGACGACAACCTCATCTTCCCGTTCCTCGAGCTCGGCGGCGTCGGCGGCGTGTGCGTGCACACGCACGTCTGGGGCCCGCAGACGAAGGAGATGATCCGGCGCTACAAGGACGGCGACGTCGAGGACGCGCGGCGGCTGAACGACGAGATGGCGCCTGCGTACGAGCTGCTGAAGATCGAGACGAATCCGATCCCGATCAAGGCGGCGATGAACCTCCTCGGTCACGAGCTCGGCGGCTACCGGCTGCCGATGGTCGACCCGACCGAGCAGGAGCTCGCGCAGGTGCGCAGTTGCCTGGAGCGCGCCGGCGTGCTCCAGTCGGTGTAGTGGGAATCTGCCGCATTATCCCGCTCGGCGGTCTCGGCGAGGTCGGGAAGAACATGACCGTGTTCGAGGCAGACGGCTCGATCGTCATCGTCGACGCCGGGCTGGCGTTCCCGCGCGACGAGCATCTCGGCGTCGACCTCGTGCTGCCCGACTTCTCGTATCTCGTCGAGCGCGCGTCGATGATCCGCGGCGTCGTCCTCACGCACGGGCACGAGGACCATGTCGGCTCGCTGCCGTACCTCATGCGCGAGGTGCACATTCCGGTCGTCGTCGCCACGCGGCTGACGCTCGGCCTCGTCAAGTCGAAGCTCGACGAGCACGGCCTGCTGCGCGAGGCAGACCTGCGGGAGGTGGCGCCCGGCGACGAGCCGTTCGAGCTCGGGCCGTTCCGGATCGAGCTCGTGCGCATGGCGCACTCGATCCCGGACGCCGCCGCCGTCGTCCTCGAGACGCCGGGCGGGCGCATCGTGCACACCGGCGACTACAAGATCGACCACACACCGGTCGACGGGCAGCGCACCGACGTCGGCAAGCTCGCCGAGATCGGCAACCGCGGCGTCGATCTCATGCTCGGCGACTCGACGAACGCCGAACGGCCCGGCGTCACGCAGTCCGAACGCGTCGTCGGCGAGGCATTCCGGCAGATCTTCCCGAGCAGGACGGGCAAGATCCTCGTCGCCTCGTTCGCGTCGAACGTGCATCGCATGCAGCAGGCGGTCGACGTCGGGATGGACTGTGGGCGCAAGGTTGCGTTCGTCGGCCGCTCGATGCGCAAGAACTCGAACATCGCGCGCAATCTCGGCTACATGGACGTCCCCGAGGACGTGATCATGAAACCGCAGGACCTCGCCGAGCTCCCGCGCGACCAGCAGTTGATCCTCTGCACCGGCAGCCAGGGCGAGCCGATGTCTGCGATGACGCGCATCGCCTACGACGACCATCGCGACGTCCAGGTGGAGCCGGGCGACACGGTGATCATCTCCGCGAAGCCGATTCCCGGAAACGAGCTGCGCGTGCACGACGCCATCAACCGGCTCGCGAAATCGGGCGCCGAGGTGCTGCACGAGGACAACGCGCCGGTCCACGTCTCGGGCCACGGGCGGGCGGAGGAGCTGCGCACGATCATCAGCCTGCTCCGTCCGCGCTCCGTCATGCCGCTGCACGGCGAGTTCCGCATGCTCGCGGCGCACGCGCAGCTCGCCCGCGAGGGCGGCATCCCGGAGGAGCGCATCGTGCTCGCGGAGAACGGGTCGGTCGTCGAGCTCGCGGACGGCAACGCGCGCATCGTCGATCACGTCACCGCCGGGATGACGTTCGTCGACGGGCTCGGTGTCGGCGACGTGCACGACGTCGCGCTGCGCGACCGCCGCCGCCTGTCCGAGGACGGCATCCTCATCGTCGTCGCGACCCTGGCGGCGCAGAACGGCTCGGCAGGCCTCACCGCGGCGCCGGAGCTGATCGCGCGCGGATTCGGAGACGGCGCCGACGTGCTCCTCGACGAGCTGCGGGAAGAGGCGGCGCGCGTCCTCACGGAGCTGCTCGGCGACGACATCAGCGAGATCAAGCTGCTGCAGGAGCACGTGCACGAGGCACTCGGCGGGCTCGTCTACGACCGCACCGGGCGCCGGCCGATGATCCTGCCCGTGCTAGTGGAGGTCTAGGCGTGCCTTGGGCGGACGTGCTCGAGGAGTCGGCCGCCGAGCACGCGACGGCGCAGCGGCTGATCCTCCAGCTCGCCGCGTGCGAGGCGGCGGCGCTCGCATTCTGCCGGCTGCTCGAACAGTGGGCGCGCGGCGACGCGCGGCCGGCGACGGCAGGGGGACGGCAGGCGGCGCTCCGGCGCGCTGCCGATCGCATCGAGACCGCGCTCACCGGGCTCGAGGAGCCGCTGAAGCGGTATCTGCTCGAGCTCGAGGCAGAGGTGGCCGAGGGGAGGTCGTGGTACGGCGGCCCCGGGGCGGCAGAGCTTCTCGACTGGACGGCCGTGCTCGAGCGCGCGGGCGTGCACGCCGAGCCGGAGCGCGTCGCGCAGGCGTATCTCGAGCTCGCGGTGCTCGTTCGGGCGCTCGAAGGCCTGACGACCGCCGCGCTCATCGACGCGCTGCCGGACCGGGCGTCGTTGTGGGCCGGGCTGTTCGATCTGCGCGAAAACTTGTTCGGCCGCGCGCTCGACGATCTGCGCGCGCTCGCCGTCGCGTAGGTGGCGGCGCCTCGTCTGACCGTCGTCGGCTCGATCAACCTCGACCTCGTCGCGCGCGCCGAGCGCCTGCCGCGGCCGGGTGAGACGGTCACCGGCGGGACGTTCTCCCGGGTGCCCGGCGGCAAGGGCGCAAACCAAGCTGTTGCCGCGGCCCGTCTCGGGGCGAACGTGACCTTCATCGGTTGCGTCGGCGCGGACGAGACCGCGCTTGCCGAGCTCGCGGGCGCCGGTGTGAACCTCGAACGGCTGAAGCGCGTCGGCGGTGAGACCGGCGTCGCGCTGATCCTCGTCGACGGAGCGGGGGAGAACGAGATCGTCGTCGCGCCCGGCGCGAACCTCGAGCTCTTGCCGGAAGATGTCGACGTGCCCGACTGCGACGGCGTCCTCTGCCAGCAGGAGATCCCGGCCGAGACCGTCGCGCACGTCGCGGCGACTGCGCCCGGCGAGTTCTTCCTCAACGCCGCGCCTGCGCGCGAGGGCGCGCCGGCCGCGGACGTCACGATCGTGAACCGCTACGAGCTCGACGCGCTCGCGCATCGCAACGGCGTCGTCGCCGTCACGCTCGGCGCCGAGGGTGCCATCCTCCTCGAGCACGGCGAGGAAGTGGCCCGCGCGGAGCCGCCGTCCGTCGAGGCGGTCGACGGCACCGGCGCCGGCGACGCGTTCACCGCCTGTCTTGTCGTGTCTCTGCTCGAAGGACGCGACCGCGGGGAGTCGTTGCGCCGTGCGTGTGTCGCGGGCGCGCTCTCAGCGTCGCGCTTCGGCGCGCAGTCGTCGCTTCCGACCGCTGCGGAGGTGGACGCGCTCCTATGAGCATTCCGATCGTCATCGACTGCGACCCGGGCCATGACGACGCGATCGCGATCCTGCTCGCGCTCGCATCGCCGGAGGTGGAGCTGCGCGGCATCGTCACGGTCGCCGGCAACCAGACGGTCGACAAGACGACGCAGAACGCGCTCAAGGTCCTCGAGCTCGCGGGCCGGACCGACGTTCCGGTCGTGCGGGGCGCCGAGGCGCCGCTCCGGCGCGAGCTCCGCACCGCCGCGCACGTGCACGGCGAGAGCGGGCTCGACGGGCCGGACCTGCCCGAGCCGTCCACGCAGCCCTCGGACGACGACCCCGCCACATGGCTCGAGCCCGGCGTCGTGCTCGTGCCGACCGGTCCGCTCACGAACGTCGCGCGCCTCTTCGAGCGCGGCGTGCAGCCCCAGCGGATCGTGTGGATGGGCGGCGCGATCGCTGAGGGCAACATCACGCCGGCCGCCGAGTTCAACGCGTTCGTCGATCCCGAGGCGGCGGCGGCCGTGTTCGCCGGCGGCTCCGACCTGACGATGATCGGCCTCGACGTCACGCACAAGGCGCTGTTCACGCGCGCGCACGCGGACCGCCTGCGCGGCACCGGCCGCGCCGGGCGCGTCGTCGCGGAGCTCTCGGACTTCTTCCAGCTCTTCCACGAACGGCGCTACGGGATGAACGGCTCGCCGATCCACGACGCGATGGCGGTCGCCCATGTCATCGACCCGACATTGGTGGGGACAGTCCCCTGTTACGTAGCCGTGGAGGTGGCGTCGGAGTTCTGTGACGGTCGGACGGTCGTCGACCGTTGGGGCGTGACCGGAAAGCCGGCGAACGCGCACGTCGGCATCGACGTCGACGCGGAGCGGTTCCTCGAATTGCTCATCGAACGGATTGGGTCGCTCGCGTGATCGTCTTCGCCGCGATCGCGCCGCACGGCGACGTCGACGAGCCGCCGGAGCTGCTCGCGGCGATGGAGGAGCTCGGCCGCCGCTTCGACGCAGCGGCGCCCGACGCGGCGATCGTCGTCACGCCGCACAACGTGCACGTCGAAGGCCACTTCGCGGTCGTCACCGCGGCGAAGGTGGGGGAACACGAGGTCGACCGCGGGCTCGCGGCCGCCGCGATCGACGCGCTGCGTGCCGACGGGCTCCCGGTCGTCGGCATCTCGTACGGCGGCAACGACGCCACGCAGGCCGAGCATCCGCTCGACTGGGGAACGGAGATCCCGCTGCGGTTCATGTACGCGGCGAAGATCGTCGTCGTGTGCCCGGCGCGCGACCGGCTGCTCGCCGAGCACGTTCGCGCGGGCGCGGTGCTCGCAGCCCTTCCGGGCCGCCACGCCCTGATCGCGAGCGCCGACCAGGGGCACGCCCACGACCCCGCCGGCCCCTACGGGTTCGACGCCGCTGCCGCCGACTACGACGCGCTCGCGCAGGAGATCGTCCGGTCCGGCGACCTCGACTTCGAGCCGCTCGCGCGGCTCGTCGAGCCCGCCAAGGCCGACTCCCTCTGGCAGATGCTCGTGCTGCAGGGCGCGGTGGGGCGGTCGGCCGCCGTCGAGCTGCTCGCCTATGCCGCCCCGAGCTATTACGGGATGCTCGTGGCTGCGGCCGTCTCGTAGAGGAACCGCCTCCGCGGCGGCGAACCCGCCGTCATGCCGCGCGAGAAGCGCAAGAGCAAGCTGGTCCCCAAGAAGCCTGCCCGGGTCAAGAAGAAGATCCGCAAGCAGCGCAGCCTCGGCCACCCCGAGCTCTGGGGGATCGGGCTCGCCGCGGCCGGATTCTTCCTCGGCGCCGTCCTCTATGCGGGCTGGAACGGCGGGTACGTCGGGCACGCGTTCGCGCGCGGGCTGCATGCGCTCGTCGGCGGCGCATCCTGGGTGCTGCCGCTCGTCTTCGTCGCCTTCGGCTTCCTCATGGTGGTGCGCAGCGCGCTCATCGACGTGCGACCGTTCCGCGCCGGGATCGCCGTGCTCGCGTTCGGCCTCCTGCTCACGCTCGGCAAGGACCAGGGCGGCTACTTCGGCCAGGCGCTCGGCGGGCTCGCGGGCGTCGCGATCGGCGCGACCGGCTCGCTCCTCCTCGGCATCCTCCTGATGCTCGTCGGAGGGCTGCTGCTCTCCGGATCGTCGCTCGGCGCGATTCTGCGCGCCTCCGGCCATCAGATGCACCGCGCAGCGAGGAACGCGCGTCAGCGACCGCGTCGCGAGCAAGTCGTCGGCAGGTCGCCGGTCATGCCCAGCAAGCCGGTCTTGGACGCGGAGGAGGCGTACCCCGACGTCGTCGCACCGCAGGCGCTCGAGCCTCCGACGCTCGTGCATGAACCGCTCGTGGCCGAGCAGCAGGAGCTCTTCGACGACATCACCGTCGAGCATCCCGAATACCGCCTGCCGGACCGCAGCGTGCTGCGCCGCTCACCCGACAAACCGGCGCACAGCGGCGAGAACGCGGCGCGCGTCGCCGACCTGCTCGTGCAGACGCTCGCCCACTTCGGCGTGGAGGCGACTGTGATCGGGCAGATCTCCGGTCCGCGCGTCACGCGCTACGAGTTGCAGCTCGCGCCCGGCACGAAGGTGAACAAGGTCGCAGCGCTCAAGGACGATCTCTCGTACGCGCTCGCGACGACGGAGATCCGGATCCTCGCCCCGATCCCCGGCAAGCAGGCGGTCGGCGTCGAGCTCCCGAACCTCTCGCCGAACCTCGTCACGCTCGGCGACATCTTCGACGACCTGCCTGCGACTGCGAGCCCGGTGGCGGTGTGGCTCGGGAAGGACATCTCCGGCTCCGCGGTGTGGACCGATCTCGCGCGCATGCCGCACCTCCTCATCGCCGGCACGACCGGCTCGGGCAAGTCGGGCTGCATCAACGCGATCCTCACGTCCGTGCTGCTGCGCGCGACGCCGGACGAAGTCCGCATGATCCTCATCGACCCGAAGCGCATCGAGCTCAGCCACTTCGAGTCCGTTCCGCACCTGCTGACGCCCGTCGTGTCGAGCCCGAAGGAGGCGAGTGCGGTGCTCGCCAACTGCCTAGCGGAGATGGAGCGGCGCTACGAGCGCCTGTCGTCGGTGCGCGCGCGCAACCTGAACGAGGCGAACCGCGCGTTCCGCCAGCGCGGCGAGGTGACGCTTCCGTACCTGCTCGTCGTCATCGACGAGCTCGCCGACCTGATGATGGTCGCGCCGCAGGCGGTCGAGGACGCGGTGATCCGTCTCGCGCAGAAGTCGCGCGCGGTCGGCATCCACCTCGTGCTCGCGACGCAGCGGCCTTCGGTCGACGTGATCACGGGGATGATCAAGGCGAACGTGCCGTCGCGCATCGCGTTCGCGGTCTCGTCGCAGACGGATTCGCGCGTCATCCTCGACACGAACGGCGCCGAGTCGCTGCTCGGACAGGGCGACATGCTCTTCAAGCCGCTCGGCACGTCGCGGCTGCAGCGCGTGCAGGGCGCGTACGTCTCCGAGGAAGAGATCGCGCTCGTCGTCGAGCAGACGCGCCAGCGCGAGCAGGAGCTCGACGAGGGCTATCTCGAGCTGCCCCAGGTCTTCGCCGACGACGTCGGTGGCGACGAGCACGGCGAGTTCGATCCGGACGACGACCCGCTGCTCGACAAGGCGATCGAGATCGTCGTCCAGACGCAAACCGCGTCGGTCTCGCTCCTTCAGCGCCGGTTGCGGGTCGGCTACACGCGGGCCGGCAGGCTCGTCGACATGCTCGAACGCCGCGGGATCGTCAGCGGCTACGAAGGCTCGAAGCCCCGCCGCGTCCTCGTGGACGAGGCAGGGCTCGAGCGCGTGCTCGCTTAGTAGCCGCCGCCGCCCTTGCCGCCGCAGGCGCTGACGAGCGCCAACAGGCCGAGGAGGACGACGAGCGCGGGTAGATAGCGATAGAGCTTCATACACAGGAGTACGGCCGCGTCCGAGTTGCGGATTCCTACTCCTAGACCCTCTTCGTAAAGCGGGATACGATCGCCTTGACGAACCAACCCTGAGGAGGGCATGTGAAGCGCTGGATTCTGTTGGCAGGTCTTGCGGCCCTGGTGGCCACCGCCGTTTCGAGCGCAGCGCTCGGCGGCGGCCGGACACCCGCGACGCACAAGGCTTCGTTCACGGCAGCCCTCGTGAGCGACATCGGCAAGTTCACGGACAAGGGCTTCAACCAGAACCAGCTCAAGGGCCTCAACGAGGCGAAGGCGAAGCTGGGGATCACGGCGATCCCGCTGCAGTCGAACTCGACGAGTGACTACTCGCCGAACTTCAACACGGCGATTCGCAAGGGTGCGAAGCTCATCATCGCGGCCGGCTTCCTGCTCGCGCCGACCGAGGCGACGTTCGCGAAGAAGTTCCCGAACGTCAACTTCGCGATCACCGACTACAGCTCGGCGGTCCCCCCGCTGGGCAGCAAGACGTTCAAGCCGCTGTACAAGAACGTCGAAGGCCTGACGTACGCGGCGAATGAGTCCGGCTGCCTCGTCGGCGTCCTTGCGGCCAAGATGGCGAAGAAGATGGGCGGCAACACGGTCGGAGCGGTCGGCGGCATCAAGATCCCGCCGGTCGACATCTGGATCGCCGGCTACAAGTACTGCGTCCAGAAGGTCGCTCCGGGCATGAAGGTGCTCGTGCAGTACTCGAACGACTTCGTGGCGACCGACAAGTGCCAGACCGTCGCCGAGAACGAGATCGGGTCGGGCGCGAAGGTGCTCTTCCAGGTCGCAGGCGGCTGCGGGCTCGGCACGCTGAAGGCCGCCGACGCTGCCGGCATCTGGGGCATCGGAGTCGACGTCGACCAGTACAACGCAGCGAAGCGCGTGCTGACGAGCGGCATCAAGCGCGTCGACACGGGCGTCTACGACGCAATCCAACAGGCCGCGGCCGGCAAGTTCCAGGGCGGCAGCGACCTCGTGTTCAACCTGAAGAACAACGGCATGGGCGTCGGCCGGATCTCTCCGTCCGTCCCCAAGGCCTGGGTCACGTTGATGAACAGCTACAAGGCGAAGATCATCGCCGGCACGCTGAAGGTCCCGAGCGCGCTCAAGTAGCAGTTGCTCGAGAGGGCGGGCCGCGTGCCCGCCCTCTCAACCTTTTAGGATCAACTCGTGGCCGCCGAAGAGCTCGTTCTCGAGATGCGCGGGGTCCGGAAGGAGTTTCCGGGCATCGTGGCCAACGACGACGTCTCGCTCGACGTCCGTCACGGCGAGGTGCATGCGCTGCTCGGCGAGAACGGCGCCGG
>Ga0070730_10000736_pt1 | contig 35444 bp, 33 predicted proteins | sample Coa_R1_3_FD_66447 | JGI IMG/M metagenome (GOLD analysis project Ga0070730, IMG submission 66447) | Surface soil microbial communities from Centralia Pennsylvania, which are recovering from an underground coalmine fire - Coalmine... | ecosystem: Environmental > Terrestrial > Soil > Unclassified ...
TGCGGTGACATCCTCACTGGGCGGGTCAAGCACCTCGCCAAAATCGCAGAAGGGAATCTGAGTGATGGCCCAGCGCGTGTTGTCCACGTCGAACGCGGCAAAGCCGCCGTTCTTGCTTTGCATGCTGAGCAGCCATTCCGTGCCACGATCCAGGGCAATCTCCTGACGCTTCTTGTCCTCCTGCGGGAAGGCGATGCGCCGCAGGGCCAGCAGCACCTCGGAGGCGTCGTCGGTGTCGGGATAGAGATCGTTCTGGAACTCAAAGGACCAGCCGCCAGGGCGGCCCCGTGTATTTTTGACCTGCCAGTCGCCGCCGCTAAAGATTTGCTCGTTCATCAGCCAGCGCCCCGCCTGCTCGAGCGTGGGATGGTCAGGCGGCAGGCCAGAGTCGAGCAGCGCTGTTGCGGCCAGGCAGGTATCCCAGACGGGCGACATGCAGGATTGCGTGCGAAACGCTCGCTCGTCTTCGATGGCGAAATCTTCAAAGCCGCGCAGCCCTTTAGTTATCACCGGATCGGTTGGCGAATGGCCGAGGACATGCAGGGCCAGCAGCGAATAGACCCAGGGCGGCTGAATACCGCCCCAGCTTCCATCAGCCTCCTGATGAGCGATAATCCAGCGTTCACAGGCGCGTTTCGCCACTGCCCGCAGTGGTTTCCATCGCCCCTGCTCCAGACGGCGCAGGGCTTTATCTGCGCCCAGAAAGAAGCGCCGCCAACTGAAGAGGGGCGTCGGCCCGCGATCAGGCAGGGTTGCCAAGTCCAGGCGGTCTTCAGGTCGGCAGTAGAGTTCGCTCACATCAGCAATTGGTGGGACCGGGCGCACCGGGCGCTCGGTCAGCAGGATCAGGATAGGGACAATCGTGCCACGCGCCCAGCAGGCAAAATCGTAGATGTTGAAAGGGAACCAGGATGGGAGAAAGATCAGTTCCGGCGGCATGACGGGCAGGCCGCGCCAGTCATACTGCCCCAGCAGCGCCAGCCAGATTTTGGTGAAGATACGCGCTTTGGGCACGCCGCCTTTGGAGAGAATGAACGTGCGTGCCTGCTGCATGAAGGGCGCGTCGGGCGAGACCCCGGCCATCTTCAGGGCAAAATACGCTTCAATGGTGGTGCTGAGGTCGCCGGGCGCGTCGTAATAGATGCTCCATGTGCTGTCGGCGCGCTGGTGGTCGCGCAGATACGCGGCGATCTTGGTCCAACGTTGCGGGTCGCCGACGCCCAGGAAGTGGGTGAGGAAGAGATATTCTGCCGTGATAGTGACGTTGGATTCAAGCTCGCCACACCACCAGCCTTCCGGTGATTGCGTGCCGATCAGATACTCTTGCGTGCGCGCAATCGCGGCTCTGACGGCCTCTAGCCTCTCATTAACCTGCGGCTTTCCCTGAGACTGAACCTCTATCTGTTCCTGCTGCTCAAGCGCCATGTATTTCCTCTTCTGGTATCAAGCTGGTGATTACCAGACTAGCGCGCCCGTCCCGGCAGCCCATCGATTCGCCCCCAGGGACGGCGGCGGTCCACGCGGAGCCATTGTGTGTACCGCTGGCCTCTGTGCTGGCGAGTGGCCTCAGACGTAGCTATTGGCCTGAAACCAGGCGACGGCCCGCGCAAGCGCATCTTCGACGGGTGTCTGTGGCAGTCCCAATTGGCGCACCGCTTTGCTGGCATCGAAATACATGCAGTGCGCCGACATGCGCACCCCATTGAGCGGAATGCCAGGCGCGCGGCGCATCAGACGGCCCTCAACGAACTCATCGGTATAGGCAGCGGCATAGGCCAGCCAGCGCGGCACTTTGTAGCGCGGCTCTGCGCGTCCAGTCAGCTTTGCCAGGATGCTGAGAATCTCTTGCAAGGAGAGGTTACGATTGCCCAGGATATAGCGCTCGCCGACGCGCCCCTTTTCCAATGCCAGCACATGTCCTCTGGCGCAATCCTCAACCGCGATCAGGTTCAGCCCGGTATTGACGTAGGCAGGAATGCGTCCACGCAGAAAATCAACGATGATGCGCCCGGTCGGCGTGGGCTTGACATCGCCCGGTCCCACCGGCGTGGAGGGATTGACCACTACCAGCGGCAGCCCGTCGCGCACCAGATTGAGCGCCTCGCGCTCGGCGAGATATTTAGAGTGTTTATAGGCGCCCGCCAGATGGTGTCGGTTCACCGGCGTCTTTTCATTGCCGGGCGTGCCATCTGGCGGGATGCCACAGGCAGCGACGCTGCTGGTATAGACAACGTGGCGCACGCTCTGGCGCAGCGCCTCGACGAACAGATTGCGTGTGCCAATCAGGTTGGTCGCGTAGAGGGTCTTCTCGTCGGGCGCCCAGAGGCGATAATCCGCTGCGACATGCGCTAGCGCCTCACAGCCCGCCAGGGCCTCGCGCAGACTCTGTGGGTCGCGCAGGTCGCCGTAACAGACCTCGTAGCGCGTATCCAGCAGATTGCGACGTGCCTCAGTTGCACCAGACACAGGCCGCGCCAGCACACGCACGTCGTAGCCAGCCGCCAGAAACTGCCGGGCGACGTGTGAGCCAATAAATCCGGTTGCGCCAGTCACCAGCACGCGCGTCATGATGCGCTACCCTTAAGAAAATTCAACGCAAAGTTGGTCAGACTCTTCTGCGCCCGGCGAGCATGGAAGCCGAGGCGCACCAGTTCGCTACAGGCAATAGGGTGTGCCAGCAGGTAGCGGCTCATGGCGCGCTTCTTGGTGCGCCCAAAGGCATCGATCAGCCCATCGAGCGGAGGCAAGGACTCGGATAGGGGATCGGAGACGGCGCGCACTGCCAGGAAGGGTACGCCTGCCTCTTGAGCAAGGGAACCGAGCCAGAAGCTCTCCATGTCTACGACGGCGCCGGTGAAGTTCCAACTTAGCCACTCTTTGACCTGGCGATGGTTTGCTACGCTCGGAACGGTCAGGCAGCCACCGCCAACTGGACGCCCCCGTCGCCGCAGCCAGAGAGAGGGGGAAAGCCCCCAACTTTGTGGCATTTCCACGCGCAGCGCTCGCCTCACCAGTCGATCATCACAGTTCAGCAGGCCGACTGATGGGGCCGGGCGCATCGGTGACGGCATCGTCAGCAGAGCCAACAATTGCGAGCAAACGACCAGATCGCCAGCGCGCAGCTTTGCCGCCAGCGCGCCACAAAACCCCAACGAGAGAACGGCTGATGGTCGGTAGCGGCACAAGACATATTCCAGTGCGCGCTCGGCGCGTTGCCTGCCCATGCCGCTCTGCACCAGCAGGCATTCCTGACTGCCTAGCCAGCCCTCTTCAATGAGCGCTTCTCCCATATGGGATGAGGAAACGATCCTCATTTGCCTGCGAATGCCGGCCAGTTCACCTTCAAGCGCTGCCACCGCCGTAATCATCACAATCCCTCCAGGAATATCACACGGGCGCCAGCCCCTTCACCATTGCAGTCAACTGGGTTGGATGGCGAAACGCTTCCAGAATGGTGGAGGCTTCATAGCCGCAGTGGACCATGCAGTTGGCGCAGCGCGGGTCGCGGCCAGTGCCATACTTCTCCCAATCGGTGGTTTCCATCAACTCTTTGAAACTAGCCGTGTGCTTATCAGCCAGCAGATAGCAGGGCGAGCGCCAGCCAGCCACCGTGTAGGTGGGCGTACTCCAGGCGGAGCAGCGGTAGTCCCGCTCGCCGCGCAGGAATGAGAGATAGAGCGGGTTGTTATACCAGTTGACCTTGCCCACCCGATCATAGACTTCCTTGAATATTTTTGTGGCCTGCTCGCGTGGCAGGAAGACATTGGTCGTGACGGCCTGGTAGTCATAGGCTGGGGAGACGATGCAGCCCTCGACCTTCACGTCGTCGGTCAGGAAGCGCAGCAGCTCGATAATGTTTTCGGGCTTGCTGTCTTTATAAATCGTCGTATTGGTGCAGACGCGATAGCCGCGCTCCAGCGCCAGGCGCATATTCTTGACCGCTTTATCCCAGACGCCAGGCCGGTTGACGGACCAGTCGTGCAAGTCGCGCATGCCATCCAGATGGATGACGAAGGAGAACTGCTTGTGCGGCGGAATCTTCTTCATACCGCGCTCCATCAGCAGGCCGTTGGTGCAAAGATAGATATAGCGGCCCTGCTTGATGAGACCGGCGACGATCTTATCAATCTCTGGATGGATCAGCGGCTCGCCGCCGGGGATGGAGACGATGGGGCAATCGGCCTCGTTTGCAACCCGCAGGCATTCATCGACCGATAGCTTCTTATGAAAGAGCGGCGCATATTCGCGGATGCGCCCGCAGCCCACGCATTCCAGGTTGCAGAGTTCTAGCGGCTCCAGCATCAGGGTAAACGGAAACTTATCGGTGCGGAGCAGCTTCTTCTTCAGTAGATATTTAGCAACCGATGTGTTGAGGCTCATCGGCCTGGACATGAGTGTGTCGTCCTTTCCAGCAAGAAACCATATTCCAGCGCGCTCCATCTTGATTGAGCGCCGGGTTTCAGGGCGCTGATCCTGCGCGCCTGGTTTTGTGATTGGCTGCTTCAGGAGCGTCGTTCGACCAGGAAGCGCGCGAAGGTGGCAAACTCGCTGCGCGCCCAGGCAGGCAGATGCGCGCGCTCCAGTTCGAGCATCGCCCTGGCGCACTGATCGGCCAGCATGCCCCGCGCACGCTCCTGCGCGCGTGCGCGCTCCAGCACATCCAGGGCGCGTTCGACTTCAGCATCATCCAGCAGGCCGCAATCTTTGCTATACAGTTCTGCCAGGAGCGCTTTATCTGCGGGAGCGCTGTGTTGCAGCGCATACACGACTGGCAGGGATTTCTTGCGGCGGCGCAGGTCAGCCGCGACAGGCTTGCCAGTTTCGGCGGTTTCCCCCCAGATACCCAGCAGATCATCGCCGATTTGAAATGCCAGCCCCAACGCGCGTCCATACCAGCGTAAATGATCGATCAACGTGGTATCCGCCTCGCCGAGCAATGCGCCCACATGCGCTGCTACCTCGATGAGCGCGCCGGTCTTGCGGGCAATCATCCCCAGATATTCATCAACGGTGATGTCCAGGCGACTTTCAAACGCCAGATCAAGGTACTGGCCTTCTACCAGCCGCAACGTTGCAGCGTTGAGCAATTGCCAGACGGTTAGCACTGTTTCAGCCGGGTAGCCTTGCTCGCGCAATCCCTCAATGGCGACACCACTCAGCGCGAACGCGGTATCTCCAGCATTGATCGCTTGCGCCTGGCCCCAGAGCGACCAGACCGTCGGACGGTGATGGCGCTGTTGGTCGCCATCCTGAATGTCATCGTGAATCAGCGAGAAATTGTGGATGAGTTCCAGAGCTGCTGCTGCTGGAAGCGCGCGTTCCCAATTGCCACCGACCGCTTCGCAGGCCAGCAAACACAGCGTTGGTCGCACGGCCTTGCCCAAGGCGTGGGATGATGGGCAGCCCTTTGCATCTATCCAGCCAAAGTGGTATCGGAGCATGCCATAGAGACCATCTGGCTTGCTTTCTAGCAAGAGCCGCACACTGTCCTCTATGTCCGTCCGGTAGCGTTCCAGGATCGCCGGAAGTTCAAGTATCTTCATAGTCGCTGCTCTCTTTTACCAACCATACACTGCAAATACCGTGCCAGGCATGCAATTTTTGTACCAGAGGCTTCAGCCTGCGGCGAATGATGATTGTTGCTTTTTTCCCTGGGACACCTGTTCGTCCTAGCCCGCGCAGGCGGGCTTCGTGTCCCCTTGGGGACTCCAGGCGCGGGTTTACCCGCCAGCCACGTCGCCCGCGTGGCCTCGCTTAAAAATCAAACGTCATTATTCGCCGCTACGGGCGCCAGAGGCGCCACCCACCGTTGGCTGCCGGTAGGAGGCAAGTCGGCAGAGCCGACTTTCTGGCTGCCAGGCCCTTAGCGGCCATTTTTATGGCCGAATGTCTCAAGAGACCAGGGAGCACTCTGTGCGATGCCCGTTGCGTTTCCCATGTTCTTGCTCCCTGGGGAGCGCAAGCTGCCCGGAGACCTGAAGCGCGACCTGACGTGGGCGTGCGGAGTCGAGTTCTACCAGAAAAATGCGTTGCCAGCGACCCAGCAACATCTGGCCTTCGACGATAGGCACCGTCTCGCTGGTGTTCAAGAGCAGATGCAGGCAGTGGGAATGTGCGTTGGGGCATTCATTCACTTCCATATTGACCGTGCGGCGCGTGAAGTCGTTGTGGTTATAGTCTCCCTCGCGCGGGCACAGCCGCTCTAAAAATGCCTGGATGTCTTCAAGCAAGAGCGGTTCATGTTCATTGATTTTGATGGCTGCTGTAGTATGGCGCGAATAAATAAGGACAGCGCCCTCAACGACGCCAGAGGCGAGCACTGCTGCCTCAACCTGATCGGTAATATCGATTAACTGCGGGCCGCGCTCAGTCTGAATATGCAGAATAGTCGTGCAACAACATGACAAGCCCCCAACGGAAGGAATCGCTTGCATGTCGCCAGGGACGACCATAGTCACGAAGATAACTCCTTTCTCAGATGCGGAGGGTCTGCACGCTCGCCCCGGCGGGGCGCTTGATGTTCCTTGCATACTCTGTGCCCTGATTGCCGCCCGATTTGCAGTGTGTCCAATCGTTGGAAAGGGCCTTTGGAAACCGGCTGAAAAAACTCGTCGCCGAACTGGAGCGCGCTCCAGTTCGGCGACGAAAGGTCTATCAAGAGGAAAGCGCTGCTAACGCTCGCGGCACGCCTGGCAAAGTCCAAAAATAGCAAGGTGATTCAGATCGGCCTCAAAGCTATAGCGCTCTTGCAAGACCTGGCTCAAGGGGTAAATGATGGCGTCTTCAAGCTCCCAGATGTCGCCGCAATTGCGGCAAATCAGGTGATGATGCTGGCCGAGGTCAACCGGATGATACCGCGCGATATGATCGGCAAAGTGGGCGTGTGTCACCAACCCTAATTCTTCGAGCAACTCCAGCGTGCGATGAACGGTGGACAGGTTGATCTGGGGGAAGCGCTCGCGGATATAGGCATGTATCTCTTCGGCGGTAACATGGCGTGTAGGCTGAAGCTGGCTCTCGGAAGGCGCCAGATGTTCGGATGGCTCTGGCGACTGGGAGGCGCAGGCAAAGAGCGCCTCAAAGATAAGCTGGCGCTGAGGGGTCAGGCGATACCCCCGCGCTTCAAGCTGTTGGAGCATCTCCTGCCAGGCTTGCTTTGTTCCTGGCTGATGGTGTGACTGCATGGGATAGTCCTTGTATTTGGGTGGCCCAAGGGATATGCTCTCCTGGGAGAGTGCAAGGTGTGCATACTACTTGCTCTTGCACATTGTTGCATATCTTTGGGCCAGGCGCTATCCCTCTTTCGACCAGAGTAGCTGGCGCATTTAGGCGCCAGCCGTTTGCTCGTAGCGTTGCTGGCACACTTCAATGAGGCGCCAGGCCATCTCGGCATTAGACCAGTCATGCACCTCGGTTTGCACACCCTGAAGTTCTTTATAGGTGCGGAAGAAGGCGGCAATTTCCAGCGGCCAGTGTTCTTGCAGGGCGATCATATCCATGATGGTGTTATAGCGAGGATCATCGAGAGGCACAGCCAGGATTTTTTCATCCAGGCCATTTTCGTCACTCATGGAGAGCGTTCCGATTGGCCGGACGCGCGTGTGACAGCCAGGAAATGTTGGCTCATCGACAACCACCAACACATCTAAGGGATCACCATCACTGGAGAGCGTCCCAGCGATAAAGCCATAATCCGTTGGATAGTGCATGGACGAATATAGGACACGATCTAGTCGGAAGATGCCCCGCACGTGATCGTATTCATATTTGTTGCGGCTGCCACGCGGAATCTCGATGGTGGCCTCGATCCAGCCTTGATCGTGGCCTCCCCGCATATACTCGCGTTCAATCATGCTTTTGTACCTCACGTATGCGTGCGTTTGTTATCGTGGTATTCCTCTCGCAAGATGCGTCTCAAGCGCCGCCAGCCAGCGCGCTAGGTATAGCGCCGGGGATGACGCACATGCACACCTTCGCGCTCTCTGCGCAGCGGGTCAAGCAAGCCGCGTTCGCGGTCTACGTTCAGGCCGAGCGCCGCGCTTTCCTCATGGCACAGATAGGGCAGCAACTGGCCTACCAGGGCCTCACCCTGGCGCACGCGCTCTAGATTCTCCGCTGCGCGGCGCGCCAGCAGCGTGATGCCCGCGAGTGGGTCTTCCAGCGCGCTGAAATCTTCACGACTTGCTGGGCCATCGGGAGCATGCTTCGGCTGGTCTCGGCAGGAGTCGGTCTGCTGGATGAGCGCCAGCAGACCCTGGGAGTTGGGCGCGGTGAGCGGCTTGGGCAGTGGGATCGCGGCTGGTTGCGGCCAGCCGGTGTGCGCGTGGCGCAAAGCTCCAGCATGCTCGGCCCAGAGCGAGAGGCGCAGGCCGCGCGCGAACTCAGCGTCTAGCACGGCCAGGTTCAATTCGGCGTCGTGGCTTATGCCACGACTATTCAGATTGGCCGATCCGATGGTGGCCCAGCGATCATCGACAATGCCTACCTTGGCGTGAACGTAGATCGGGCGGTAGCGCATGAGGTCATAATGCGGGCGCTGCTCTGAGCTTGCCAGGCAGAAGAAATGCAGCCGATTTGCGGCGTCGGCGGTTGGCGCCCGCTGGCGCAGCCAGTTGATCGTCTTATCCGTGTAGGCGCGCCCGGCGTTGGGGTGGTCCGGCAGGACCAGTGCGATAGTCACGCCGCGCTCGGCGGCTTCGGCCAGTTCAGCGAGCAGCGCGCGCATATAGTGGCTCTCCCAGCCCAGCCGCGTGATGTCGATGCCGGAGAAGCCCTCCAGCCAGAGGTACTGGCTCTCCAGATAGATGAAGCGCTGGGCCTGGCGTACCGCTCTGGTGTATGCCTCGGCGATGCCATGAATGCCCCTCGGCGCGAAGCGATAGGTCAGCGGCGGAATGGTGCGCACCACCTGCACGCGCGCCGCCGCGCCGGGCAGATCGGGTCCAGCGCCACGCAGCTTCTCGGCATCTTCCTGGCGTCGTAGCTCCTGCGCGCCTTTGCGGTTGGCAGGAAGATACGTCTGGATGAGGTGCTTCAGCGGTGGCGTGAACTTGTGCCACACGTCCAGGTTGGCTTCATCCCAACGCTGGCGGATGTTCTTTTCAATATCGAGGGCCGATTCGCCGACCATGAGCAGATGCGCGTCATGCCAGGGATGGGGCGATGCGCCCAGGTCGGTGCTGCGTATCTTGCTCTCGAAGGGATGTGCGGGTGTATCCCAGCGGTCGAAATCGCCGCCATAATCGACAGCCAGGTCTACGCCGCCAACAAAGGCGATCTGACTATCGATGGCGGCGCATTTCTGGTGCAATGCCTGCGCGATATGAAAGGGCGAGCGGTTGCTTTTATCCAACCGACAATCCACGCCGCTCTCTCTGAGGATGTGCTGCTGTTTGTGCGGCTCGCCAATCATATGGAGCATTCCGCCAGGATTGAATGGACCCCACAGCAGCACATGCGTCTGCACGCCGCGCCGTGCGGCGAAGCTCAGCACATCGACGACGCGCAGCCCGTCGGATTCCCAGAGGGCAATCGCTTCGCGGTCCAATCCGGCGGCGCGCAGGCGATCAATCAGGGCGTATTGTTCGGGCGTGCCATCTTTGCCCGCGCGCTGATCGCGCCCGCGCACCATGCGCAGCCGCGCGTGCAGGCTCCAGTCCGCCAGCCAGATGCTCCGTTTGGCGGTGAGGAAGGCGACGCACATTGCCAGCATGGCGGCGCGTCCATCGACCAATGGCGCCAACGCCTCCGCCACGCGCACAGGCGCATCTCCATGCGCCCACCACTCCCGGTCGGATGGCTGCGCGGTGGGAGCAAGTTTTCGTGGTGAGATGGGGGTTTGGAGCGCCATTGGTTTCCTCCCGGTTTAGCGATTCGATGTCACCTGGGGCTGCTGCGCCAGGTGGGCATTCAGGTGAATCTGGACGTTATTGCGCAGGGCGTTGGAGACCGGGCAGCTTTGCTCGGCCTTCTGCGCAGCCTGCTGGAAGCCCTGCTCGTCCAGGCCGGGCACGCGACCCTGCACCTCCAGATTCATCGTGGTAATCTTGACTTGCTGCAAGTCCAGGGTGCAGATCGCATTGACGGTTAACTCTTCTGCGGGCGTGCCGCCCTGCGCCAAGGTATTCGAGAGCGCCATCGCGTAGCAGCCTGCGTGCGCGGCGGCGATCAACTCTTCGGGGCTGGTCTTGCCGTCGGGGCGCTCGGCGCGCGAGGCCCAGGTGATGGCTTGCTCGCCAAATGCGCCACTACCTACCTTGAGGCGTCCATTGCCCTGCGTCAGCGTTCCCTGCCAGATGACTTCGGCCCGTCGTTCTGCGGCCATAGATTCTTTCCTTTCTGTTTCTCTCTCTTTACTATCTCTTCCTGCTATCAACTATCCGTTGTATGCACGCCGCACTTCTCGGCTTGCAGAGACTATGCCACCTGAGAAGATAAAGATAGAGCCATAGCCAGAGAACCTTCTCTTGTGCTATCCTGTGGGGCAGTGGCTAAAAAGGCGCTTGTAACCCGGCGATCACGTCATCCAGCACATGCGTAGCAGACGATGAGTGTTAAGCACAGCAGTGGTATCCTGATGGCCCAGGTGAAAGAGCGCGAGTTATGGCGACGCCCCTTGAGCAACCGATCCTCTGTCCTTTGCTGATTGGCCGCCAGGAGCATATCGGCGTCCTCCAACATCTGCTGGAGCAGGCGCTCAACGGAACAGGCCAGGTGATTGTGCTTTCCGGCGAGGCAGGCATCGGCAAATCCCGGCTGGTGGCAGAAGTGAGAACTTCCGCTGTGCCCGCTGGCATGCGCATCCTCCAGGGTACTTTATTTGAGCCTGATCGCTCCTTGCCCTATGCGGCCCTGCTTGATCTGTTTCGCCGGAACTTTGCGGCTTCCTCACCGGCAGAGATCGCGCGCGATCTGGGTTCTGCCGGGCCTGAACTGGTGAAACTCTTGCCAGAACTGGCGCTTCATCTGCCTGATCTTGTGCCGACTCCCCTGCTGGAACCTGAGCAAGAGAAGCGTCGCCTGATTGAAACACTCACCCGGTTCTTTGTGCAACTCAGCGCCACACAACCGCTGCTGATAGTCATTGAAGACCTGCACTGGAGCGACGAGACCAGCCTGGAGTTTCTGCTCTCACTCAGTCGGCGCATTGCCGAGCATTCGCTCCTGCTCCTGATGACCTATCGCAGCGATGAGGCTCACGCAAGTCTGCGCCACCTGCTGGCGCAACTGGACCGCGAGCGGTTGGCGAGCGAGATGGGGTTGGGTCCGCTCGATAAGAGCGAAGTAGAAGCGATGATTCGCGCCATCTTCCAGCTTCAGCGGTCACTCTCAGCCGATGGCCTTGATGAGATGTACCGGCTGACCGAGGGTAATCCCTTCTTCATCGAAGAAACGCTCAAAGCGCTCGTCGTTGCGGGCGACGTGTTCTCCCGTGATGGTGTCTGGGAGCGCAAGGCACTCAGCGAGTTCAACATTCCGCGCAGTATCCATGATGCTGTCCAACGCCGCGTGCAACAGCTTACTCCAGCCGCTAGAGAAGCGTTGGAGCTTGCGGCGGTTGCAGGCCAGCGCTTCGATGTCACCCTCTTACAAGCTCTGACGAACAGCGATGAGCGTACGTTGCTGCAACTGGTCAAGGAGTTAATTGCTGCCCAATTGGTCGTCGAAGCCTCGGCTGAACAAGTCGCGTTTCGTCATGCGCTGACGCGCCAGGCGATTTATTCGGAATTGCTGGCGTGGGAACGCAAGAGCCTGCATCGTTCCATTGCTGAAACGATAGAGCGCCTGTACACCGCAAGCCTGGACGCCCGTCTGGCCGAGCTGGCCTACCACACCTACGAGGCTGGTCTGTGGGAGAGAGCTTTGGACTACGCGCAGCGCCTCGGAGAACGCTCGCTCGCTCTCTATGCCCCGCGTGCCGCGATTGACCAGTTTACACACGCGCTTGATGCCGCCCGGCATCTGGCACGCCCTCCCTCGCCCGCCCTGTATCATCGGCGTGGACTGGCTTATGAAACGCTCGGCGATTTCGAGCGCGCTCGCGCCGATTACGAGGCCGCGCTGCACGCTGCGCGTGCGCAACACGACCACCCGGCGGAATGGCAGGCGCTGCTTGATCTGGGCCTGCTCTGGGCCGGACGTGATTATGCGCAGACGGAGGCATACTATCGCCAGGCGTTCGCTCTGGCGCAAACGATGGCCGATCCCATCCACTTGGCCCAGAGCCAGAACCGCCTGGGCAACTGGCATCTGAATGTCGATCAGCCATTGGAGGCGATCCGTTTCCATCAGGAGGCGCTGGCGCTCTTCCAGGCAGCGGGCCACCAACAAGGCATCGCAGAAACGCTTGATTTGCTTGGCATGGCGAGCCTCTTGAATAGCGCCCGCCTGGAATGCGCGGCATACCTTGAGCGCGCAGTGGCGCTCTGGCGCGAGATCGGTGATCGGCAGTGGCTGTCTTCTAGCCTGGCGACGCTTGCCCTCTGTGGTCTATGCTACCATACCGATAAAGTGATCCCCGCAACGCAGTGCCTGCCCGCCACCGCAGAGGAGGCGCTTCAGCTTGCCCGCGAGATTGGCTGGTATCCCGGCGAAGCCTACGCGCTGCTGGTTCTGGCGTCTTGCCTGGGTCCGCGCGGCGAATATGCGCGAGCATGGGATCTGGCGCGGCAGAGCCTTGCCATTGCCGACGAGATTGAGCATCGGCAATGGGCCACCGCCAGCCGCTGGGCCTTAGGCGCCATTTTGCTTGATCTGCTCGCGTTGGAGCAAGCGCGCGAGGTGCTAGAGCAGGGATGGAAGCTGGCGACAGCTATTGGCTCACAGCATTGGATCGGCTGTATTGCCGGTCTGCTCAGTGCAACCTATCTGGCGCATGGTTTCCATACCCAGGCAGAAGCGGTCCTGGCAGAAGCCCTCCCGCCTGGCGCGCCGTTTCTGTCGGTTAGTCAACGGTGGGCCTGGTGTGGGCGCGCCGAACTGGCGCTGGCACAGCACCAGCCAGAGGAGGCGCTGCGTATCACTGATGCCCTCATAGCCTCTACCCCAAACACAAATGCGGAGCGGAAACCGTTGCGCGTTGTGTATTTGCGCGGGGCGGCGCTGGTCGCGCTTCAGCAGCCAAAGGAGGCGGAAGCCGCGCTCAGCAGCGCCTACCGGCTGGCAAGTGAGCAGGGCTGGCGCTCCCTATTCTGGCGCCTGGGCGTGGACCTCGGCCAATGCTATCGCGTTCAGCGCCGTCATGTTGAGGCCGAGCAATGCTTTGCAGCGGCACGGACTGAGCTTGAGTCCCTAGCCGCCGGGGTGTCCGATGATCTCCTGCGTGCCACCTTTCTGGAGCGGGCGCACGCCATGTTGCCGCCGCCACGACCGGCTTTGTTACGGCGCGCTCAGTCCAACGATTACGGCGGCCTGACCGCACGCGAACTTGAAGTGGCACGGCTTGTCGCCCACGGCAAATCCAACCGTGCCATTGCCGAGACGCTGATCGTCAGTGAGCGCACGGCGGAGTCGCACGTCACCAACATCCTCCTCAAGCTCAACCTCACCTCGCGCGTGCAGATTGCTGCCTGGGCAACTGGAAAAGGGCTGACGACTCACCTGGAGTAGCCTGGCACAATCCGGCAAAGCAGCATCCCTGCCCATCTCTCTCACTTCCCTTTTTCCTCCGTACTGCGGGGAGGGCCTCTCCGTACTGCGCCCTCACTGCGTTCTTCTGCCATTCCCGTACTTTCCACGATGGAAAGCTGCGCCTTTCCAGGTATCCTGCCATCAGCGCCCGATATGCGGCGAAACCCGTACCAAAGCAGTCCTTTCTTTAATGCAAGAAGGAGTACAGGTCATGGCAGTAAGCACAGTAAATATCAGCACGTTGAAAGCAAGCCTGCGCGGAGAACTCATTCAGCAAGGCGATCCGGGCTACGAGGCAGCCCGCAAAGTCTACAACGGCATGATTGACAAACGCCCCGCCCTGATTGCGCGCTGCGCCGACGTGGCCGATGTCATCGCGGCGGTCAACTTCGGGCGCGAGAACGGCCTGCTCGCGTCCATCCGGGGCGGCGGACACAACGCCGGAGGGCTGGGCATCTGCGATGGCGGCCTGGTCATTGATCTCGCGCGCATCCGCTACACCCACATCCACCCCGATGGGGGAACTATCCGAGTTGGCGGTGGCTCCGTCTGGGGCGATGTGGACCATGCCACCCACGCCTTCGGCCAGGCGGTGCCCAGCGGCATCATTTCCACTACTGGCGTGGGCGGGCTGACGCTCGGCGGGGGGATAGGTCACCTGAGCCGCAAATGTGGCTTGGCGATTGATAACTTGATCGCCGCCGACGTGGTACTGGCCGATGGCAGCTATGTGACGGCCAACGATTGGCAAAACGCCGATCTGTTCTGGGCGCTGCGTGGCGGCGGCGGCAACTTTGGCGTCGTCACCTCCTTTGTGTTCAAGACCCATCGCATCCATACCGTTTATGCCGGTCCTATGCTTTGGGATCTCGACAAGGCGCCCGCTGTCATGTCCTGGTATCGGGAGTTTATCACTCAGGCGCCAGACGACATCAATGGGTTCTTCGCCTTCCTGATCGTGCCGCCTGGGCCGCCCTTTCCTCAACATCTGCACAACCGGAATATGTGCGGGATCGTCTGGTGCTATACCGGGCCGCTGGCGCAGGCCGAAGCAGCCTTCCAGCCGATCAGAAGGATGTTTCCACCGGCCCTGGACCTCGTCGGTCCCCTGCCGCATCCCGTGCTCCAGAGCATGTTCGACGCGCTCTACCCGCCGGGGGATCAGTGGTATTGGAAAGCGGACTTTGTGAAAGAGCTAAGCGACGAGGCGATCAGGCTTCATATCAAACACGGCTCTCAATTGCCGACCATGCAGTCAACGATGCACCTCTATCCAATCAACGGAGCGGCAGGCCGGGTGGGCAAAAACAACACCGCCTGGAGCTACCGCGACGCGACCTGGGCCGAGGTGATTGTGGGCGTTGATCCTAACCCGGCAAACAAGAGCCTCATCACGAACTGGGCCAGGAACTACTGGAACGATCTGCACCCCTATTCGGAGGCCGGCGCCTACGTGAACTTTATGATGGAAGAAGAGGGCCAGGAGCGCGTCAAAGCCTCCTATCGGGACAACTACGCGCGCCTGGCGGACATCAAGCGCAAGTATGATCCCAGGAATTTCTTCCGCGTGAATCAGAATATTCAGCCCGCACTATAAAGAAGAGGGAGCGACTGATGTTTGTTACGGTGTATTCTTACCGTGCGAAAGCCGGGCAGGAGGAAGCGATCATCGCCTTATTCGACGAGTGGGAACATGATCGCCTGCCAAGAGCGAAAGGGTTTGTCTCCGGCGAATTGCTCAGAGACATCCGCGACGCTCGCAGCTTCATCACCCTTGCGCGCTTTGAAAGCGCAGAGGCCGCGCGGGCCGCCGCCGATGCCCCGGAGCAAGATGCCTGGTATCGCCGCCTGGTAAACTTGACCGAACAGGAACCCGTCTTCACGGATTGTGACATTGAGTGGCGGATTCGCTAACTCCATCCCAGGGCTGGCGACCCAAACAGATACTCGTCTCCCCAGCATTGCGCGTCTGGTGTATGCTATAAGCACCTGATCGCGCAATGCCCCTTTATTGGACGTGGAGGAGAAGCCTGATGACGACGCCTCTTTCGCACCCCGCTGTATGCTCGCAACAACAGGACTCGGCTGGTGGGTCGCTCCCGCTGGCTTCCATCGCGCAGAACCTGGCGCCCTCGGCGACACTGGCGATCAATGAACTGATCGCGGCGCGCCGGGCCGAAGGGCGCCAGGTCATTCATCTGGGCTTTGGCGAGGCGTCGTTTCCGCTGCATCCCGCTTTGCGCGCGGCCCTGACGGAACACGCGACTAGCACCAGCTACGCGCCAGTGCTGGGGATACCTGCGCTGCGCCAGGCGATTGCAGACTATCTCGTTCGCGTGCGCAGCCTGGATGTCTCGGCAAAGAGTGTTGTGGTGGGGCCGGGAAGCAAGCCGCTGCTCTATGTGCTGTTGCAGGCGCTGGAGGGCGATCTCCTGCTGCCGACGCCCTCGTGGGTCAGCTATGCGCCACAGGCGCGCCTGGTGGGTCGGCGGGTGATTGCGGTCGAAACTGACCCAACTGATCATCAGCGGCTAACGCCGCAGGCGCTTTCGGCGGCCCTGGAGAGCGCCAGGCAGGCGGGGGCCAACCCACGCATTCTGCTGGTGAACAGCCCCAGCAACCCGACGGGCAGCATGTTTGCGCCCGAAGATGTGGAGGCCATCGCGTCCTGGGCACGCGAACGTAACATCACGATCATCAGCGACGAGATTTATGCCGAGTTGCAACATGGCTGGCGAGCGCATACCTCGCCTGCGCGCTGCTATGGTGAGGGCACGATTGTGACGGGTGGCCTCTCGAAAGCCTTCTCGGCTGGCGGCTGGCGGCTGGGCTACGCGGCGCTGCCAAAGACAGAGGCTGGCGCGCGGCTGATGAATGCGGTGCAGGCGCTCGCCAGCGAAATCTGGTCATCCGCTCCGACGCCGATTCAGGAAGCAGCAGTGGTCGCCTTCAGCTTTGCTCCTGAACTGAGTACCTATGTACACCGCTCGGCCCGGATACACGGCCATATGACTGGCAGGCTTTATCAGACACTCAGCGATCTGGGCGTTCCCTGCCCGCGCCCGGCGGGGGCCTTCTATCTCTATCCCGACTTTGCCCCCTGGCGCGCGGCGCTGGCGGCGCGTGGCGTCACGACGAGCGAGGGACTGGCGCGGCTGCTGCTGGATGAGTGGGATATTGCCGCGCTTCCAGGAGCGGCGTTTTGCGACCGCCCGGAGGCGCTGCGCCTGCGCATGGCGACAAGCCTGCTCTGCGTGCCGGAAGCAGGCGCGCCGGAAGAGCGCGAGGCGGCGCTCTGGAATCTGCTGGAGCAGGCTGATGGCCTGCTCGCCAATAATAATCCTGCTGCTGTCGCGCCGCTGCCCTTGCCGATGTTGGCGCGCGCGCAGGAACGCTTGGCGGCGTTCGTCGCCTCTCTAGGCGCGCCGGAAGTATAGCGCATGCTACTTCCCCGGCAGCAGGGGTGGTGCCGTAGTCCCAGCATCCCCGCTGGCTGGGGTGGGGGCGTGTACCGTCGGCACAGAGGCTGGCGCATCGTCGGGCGCATGTGATCGTCTGCTTCAGAGCGCAGTGTTCGCGCGCGCCCAGCGTTCAGCCGCCGGGACGACGGCGCTACGCAGGGACGTGGGCGGCTGAAGGCGCGCCTTCGTGCCTGCCCGGCGATTGGCTGCCAGTGACGGCGGCGGTACACGCAGTGACCTATTTACACGCCCAGGTCGTAAAGCTGCTCGAATTGCAGGCTCAGGTCGTTGGTGGCCTGCCACATGGAGGCCAGCGCGCGGCGCACGTTGCGCGCGGCGCACGGCGGCAAGTTATCCTGTGCAGCCAGCTTCTTAAGCGCTTCGTAGACGGTGAGCAACTCCTGCTCCTGCTCGGTGAGTGGCTTGCCTAGAAGATCAGTGTTCGTCATCGCTCTTATTCCTCGCAACTGCTAGCGGCAGCCTAGTATTTGGCGACAGGGCGGGCATCCACCAGACGCTTGGCTTTCAACTCAAAACGTGGCAGCGTGCCATAATCCATCCGCTCGATATTGAAGCGCAGCCCTTCGTGCGCGCCCGCCAGGTCTTTGGCAAGCTTGACCTGGAGGTCATCCCACATGGCTTCAAAGCCGGGCTTGATGTCGAGCTTGATGGTGATCTCGTCCTGAAGGTCATTGCGCCAAATATACAACTGGAACTCGTCGATGGCGGCGTACTCGCGGATGATGGCCTCGACGGCGCGCGGATAAACGTTTGTGCCCCGGATGAGCTTCATATCATCCCAGCGGCCCCGAATGCCGCCCTCGTAGAGATCCCAGGTACGCCCGCAGTCGCACGCGCTGGCGGGAACTTTCAAGACCATATCTTTGGTGCGATAGCGAATGACCGGAATGAAGCCGCGCCCAAAGGAGGTAACGACACGCTCGCCAAGCTCGCCGTAGCCTGCTGGTCCCTCGGTATCCGGGTGAATCACTTCTTCGATGAAGTGATCTTCGATGATGTGCGTACCGCCTGGCTGGTGCGAACATTCAAAGATCATAATCGTGCCAAGCTCAGTCATGCCGGCGGTGTCGCCGCACTTCGCGCCCCAGGCGTCTTCCAGTTGACGCTTGACGGCAGGGATGGACCCGGCTGGCTCGCCAGAGAGGATGATCTTGTTGACTTTGCCCTCTTTCGCCAGGTCGATGCCCAACTCCCTGGCGCGCTGCCAGAGCGTCAGCGCGTAGGTGGGTGTGGAGCAAACAACGGTTGCGCCCATCTCGACGATCTGTCTGACGCGCCCCTCGGTGGTCTGCGCGCCGCCAGGAATGACCAGCGCTCCCAGCTTCTCGCAGCAGTAATGCGCGCCCCAGAAGCCGATGAAGGAGCCATAGCCAAAGGCGAAATAGACGACATCCTGCGGGCGGACGCCAAAGCCCCACAGGCCATAGCACCACATCTCGGCGATCCAGTCCCAATCCTTCATACTGTCCAGCACACGAATGGGCGTGCGCCCGGTGGTGCCAGAGGTGAGGTGATAGCGGATGGCGTTGTCCTGGCTGGTTGAGAGCAGGTCGCCGAACATGGGATGCTCTACCTGCGACTCCATCCACTCCTCGCGGGTCATATAGGGGATGCGCCGGATGTCATTAAGCGTCTTGAGTTGCTCCGGCTTGAAACCGGCGGCATCGAAGCGGCGTTTATGGAATGGGGTGTTGGCATACGCCCACTCGCACAAGCGGCGCAGCTTGAGGAGTTGCAGTGCCTGCAACTGGTCGCGGGGCATGGTTTCGGTCTTAGGATTCCAGAACTCCGAATAGGGCATAGTGCTTGTCTCCCTCACTGAGATAGATAGACTCCGTTGTCAATCGGATGGAGTAATGGAATATCAGAGATGGTATCAGACGACGATTTTGCTGCATCGCCTCCCACCCTTTAGCTTCACTTTACCACACCGATCAAGCGTCAGAGAGCCATGCCTAATGGCTGGGTATTGTTTGTCAGTTTGCATCGGACTCTGGGACGAGCAAAGGGCTAGACCCGTCTCTGGCAGACATAGATCATCGCGGGAGACGCGGCGGTCAGCGGCTCTTGCTGCCAATTGCCGTAACAGGCGCGAATCTGCAACCTATTGTAGAAGAGCAAGGCTTCCATCTCCTGGGGAAACACATAGCGCAGGGCCGTGCGCAGTGTCTTTTCTACCTGCTGCCCTCCTGGATGGGAAAAAGTGAGATGGCGGGTGTAGTGCTGAATCTGGGTCATGGGATCGTAGTATTGCTCTTCCGTCGTCACGAGGCGCCCGCCATCAGGGAGCGTATACTTCGGCGGGTCTGGATGGTGGACTTCAAAAAGATTGTGTGGGGAGGGATTGCGTGTTTCAAAGAGAAAACAGCCCGCCGGGAGCAGATGTTCCCGAACGCGCGCCAACATCGCTTCTTGGTCCGCTCGCATCAGAAAGAATTGAAAGACATTTTCCAGCATGTAGATGAAGGGAAACTGCTGCTGGAGTTGGAATGTGCGCGCATCAGCCACCACCCATTCAATTGAGAGAGCCTGCGCAGCCGCTTTCTGGCGCGCTCGCGCGATCATTTCTGGCGTAATATCCACCCCGGTGACCTGATAGCCAAGCGCAGCCATCCGCAGGGCCATACGTCCCGTGCCACACCCCAGATCGAGCAGTGGCCCTCCCAACGACCGCGCCCATTGCTCGGTCAAGTGGTAATCCGCATCGTAGCCCTCGTCTTCCAGATCATAGGTCTCAGGATCACGAAACTCTTCAAGAGAATCATAATCAATCATCACTTCTCACCATGTTAGTGTTCATCTGGTCTGAGCATCTTTATTTCTCGCGGCCTACCAGCTCGCGGGCGATGATGATACGCTGGATGTGGCTGGCGCCTTCGTAGATTTGCATGCCCTTGATGTCGCGGAAGTAGCGCTCGACGGGATACTCGTTGGAGTAGCCGCGATTGCCATGAATCAGCACAGCCTGGGAGGCGGCACGCATGGCGGCTTCGGTGGCGAAGAGCTTGGCAATTGAGGTTGCTTTCGTGGCGGGCAGCCCCTGATCTTTGGTCCAGGCGGCGCGATAGACCAGCAGCCGCGCCGCTTCGAGGTCGGCGGCCATATCAGCTAGGTCGGCCTGAATCATCTCGAAGTCGGCGAGGCGCTGGCCGAACTGGCGGCGCTGCGTGGTGAAGGCGACGCAGGCGTCTAGGCACGCCTGCGCCACGCCAACGGCTCCAGCGGCGACACCCAGGCGGCCACGATCCAGGGCGGACATGGCGACCTTGAAACCCTCGCCGGGCGCACCGAGCAGCGCACTTTTGGGGACGCGGCAGTCTTGCAGCATAATATGCGCGTGTTCCGAGGCGCGATGCCCTAGCTCTTTGCCTGGCATTGGCTCCCTATGGAAGCCGGGCGTGTCGGTTTCAACCAGGAAAGCGCAGATGCCCCGGCTCCGCGCCGAGGGGTCCCGGCTGGCAAAGACGATGGCAAGGTGCGCGCTGGGGCCGTTGGTAATCCAGACCTTCTCGCCGTTCAGAACATACGCATCGCCATCTTCGCGCGCGGTAGCCTCCAGGCTGGCGGCGTCGGAGCCAGCGTTGGGTTCTGTCAGGGCATAGCAGCCGATCATCTCGCCTGTTGCCAGGCGGGGCAGATAGCGGCGCTTCTGCTGCTCGTTCCCCCAATCGCGGATGCAGAGCGAAACCAGGCTGGTATGCACCGTCAGGAAACCGCGCACCGAGGAATCAGCGCGCCCCAATTCTTCGCAGAGCAGGGCGTAGCTCACGTAATCCATGCCCGCGCCGCCATATTCCGGCTCGATTGGCCCGCCCAAAAAACCAAGCTCGCCCATGCGCCGGACGAGATGAAGAGGGAAGACGCCTTTCTCGTCGGCCTCGCGGGCGACTGGCGCAACCTCCTGCGCGGCGAACTGGCGCGCGCTGGCCTGGATGCGCTGCTGCTCTGGCGTTAGTTCGAAATCCATACGGCGCCTCCCTTGCTACTTGATCGTCTCTGGCTGGCGGCGGTTAGCTGGAGTGAGCGCGCTGCTGTCGATGGCTGCTTGCAGAAATGCCCGGATCAGCGGGTGCGCGACATTGCGGAAGGCGGAGCGTTCTGGTTGGAAGAGCGTGCCGATAAAGAACGGATGATGCGCAAGTTCGACCACACGCGCCTCGCCGTTGCTGTCCACCCCGGTGATGCGCAGATCACCTTGTTCAAGCAGGGAGCGATATTGAGAGTGGAAGCCGAAATTGCAATGGTACTCTTCAGTGGTTTCATCGCGCCCATAGATGGCCGTGATGCGAGAGTTTGGGATGAACCTGATGATGCCTTGCGTCCCGACGAGCGAGCAGGTCAGCGGCGCGATCAAGGGCAATGAAGCCGTAGGGTTGGATTCGGCGTGGTCGGCCTCGGCCAGCCCAAGGACGTTGCGGGCGTATTCGATGAGGGCATGCTGGAAGCCGCCGCAGGTGCCCAGGAATGGGATGCTGCGCTCGCGGGCAAAGCGGATGGCTTGTAGCGCGCCGTCCATGCTCTCGTAGGGGCTGCCAGGCACACACCAGAGGGCATCAAAGTCAGCGAGCGCGACCTGCGTATCGTCGGCGAGGAGCGATGTCGAGAGCCAGGATAATTGCGCCTGGCATGCCAGGCCGGATAGTGCGAGTTCTACGGCGCGCGGGATGGCGTAATGCGCCTTGACATGCGAGCTAAAATCACCAATCAGCCCGATACGAATAGTGTTGCTCATGATCGCTCTCTATCTCGCGCCCCCGGCGCGATAGTTGCTCGGTGGTCTGGTCTACCTCAGCCTGAATGGAATGCCGCTCAGATGTCAGGCTGAAAGCTGCGAAAAGCCTGCTTCTCTACAAAGGACGCTGTGACATAGCCTGCTCACGCTTGAGCATCCTCTCCCAGCATAGCACATATCTGAGGACATCGTGCGTGTATGCTGCTATTCCTCCCCGGCGCCCAACATGGCGATACCCTCGATCTCAATCAGGATGCCATCCTGAAAGAAGCGCGAAATCTCGAAGAGAGCCGTTGCCGGGTAGTATTTGCCAAAGAAGGACTGATGGACTGCGCCGAGCGGCTTGAGGCGCTTCAGATAGTCGTCACGGTCCTTGACGAAGAGGTTGATCTTCACGATGTCGCTCATCGCGCCGCCCGCCTCTTCGACAACGGCTTTGAGGTGGCGCAGTGCCTCTTCATATTGCCCGACTAGATCGCCCGGCGCTACCAACTTGCCCTCGGCATTGAAGGCCGTTTGCCCGGCTAGGAAGAGCATCCGTCCCCCTGTGGTAAGGATACCATGACTGAAGCCGCTGGGGCGCGGCAAGGATGCCGGATTGATGATCGTCTTCCCCATAGTCCCTCGCTTCTATCGTCTGTCAGGTGTCTAACGACCTGTGAATGTCGGCTTTTCCTTCGTCTTGAACGCTTCGTAGAAGCGGCGATGATCGTCGCCCATGAGCATGAGCGCCTGCGCCTGGGCCTCGGCTTCGATGGCTGAAGCCAGGTCCATGCTGAGTTCGTGATTGAGCATGTGCTTGGTCATCGAGATTGCCAGGGTTGGACCCTGTGCCAGCCGCCTGGCCCACTGCTGCGCGCTGTCCATCAGCGCGGCGTGGGGCACAACGCGATTCACCAGGCCGTAACGTTCGGCGGTGGTCGCATCTATCGTATCACCAAGCAGCAATAGCTCGAAGGCGCGGCCCAGGCCGATGACGCGCGGCAGGAGATAGCCCGCGCCCATATCGGCGCCAGTCAGGCCGACTTTGCTGAAGAGGAAGGCAAAGCGTGCCTTCTCTGAAGCGATGCGCAGGTCGGAGGCCAGTGCGATCACTGCTCCGGCTCCGGCGGTCATGCCGTTGAGCGCCGCTATGATAGGCTTATCCAGCAGGCGCATGTTCTGGACCACCGCGCCGGTCATGCGCGTGAACTCCAGATGACCTTTCATGTCGCGCTTGAGCAGTTCGCCGATGATTGCGTGGACATCGCCACCGGAGCAGAAGTTATCCCCCGCGCCAGTCAACACGACGGCTTTGACTGCGTCATCGGTGCGCAGCGCAGCAAAGAGGTCGCGCAGTTGGGCGTAGACCTCGAAAGTGAGCGCGTTCATCACGTCCGGGCGGTTGAAGGTCAGCGTGGCGATGCCATCGCTGACCTCATAGAGAAAATCGTAGCTCATGGGCAAAACCTCTTTCGCTCAGATCACGACATCACGCCGCCGCCGTCCAGGTTGATGGCCTGGCCGGTGATGCCTTTGGCAATGTCCTGCGCCAGAAAGACGGCGATGGCGGCAACCTCCTCTGGCTCCATCAGCCGCCGCTGCGGACTCATCTTCTCCAACGTCTCCCGCGCCTGCGCCTGGCTCATGCCGGTGCGGGCCACGATGTTGGCAATGCTGGCGTCGGTCATCGGCGTATCGACGTAGCCGGGGCAGATGGCATTGACGGTGATGTTGTGCGGCTGAAGTTCAACGGCCAGGGCGCGCGTCAGACCCAGCACGCCATGCTTGGCAGCGGTATAGGCCGCGATATAGCGGTCGCCAATGCGCGAGGCTATCGAGGCAACGGTAATGATGCGGCCCCAGCGCTGGTTTGTAAGCGTGGGCACAAACTCTTTGGTGACGTAGTAGACGCTGGTCAGGTTGACCGCCAGCATGCGCTGCCAGAGGTCGTCGGGGTGGTTAGCGAACTTGTGGCTGCCCGCGTTGCCCGCGTTATTCACCAGAATATCCAGGCCGCCCAGGCCCGCCAGCAGCGTCTCGGCCATGTGCCGGACCTGATCGGCGTCAGTGACATCGCAGCAGACCGCCAGACTCTTGCGGCCCAGCGCCTGAATCTCGGCGACGAGCGTTTCAAGCTCGGATTGCGTGCGCGCCGTGACGGCAACGTCGGCTCCGGCCTGGGCGAGCGCCAGAGCAATGCAGCGCCCAATGCCCCGGCCCGCGCCCGTGACGACGGCGCGGCGCCCGGCGAGCGCCAGGTTTGGTTGATCTGCCATAGCAGGTTTATCCTCTCTATGCTTCCTCAGCCTCGGCCAGCACGCGGTCGCCGTGACTGGGCGGCTGAGAGATGACGATGAATTCTATCCCTGACTCGGATTCGTTGCGCATCTGGTGTGCTATCCCGACAGGGACTTCTGCTCCCTGATGCGGCTGAAGGATTTCGCGCTTTCCGGCGATCTCCAGCGTGGCCGTGCCGGAGAGGACGAAGAAGAACTGCCAGGCGGCCTGATGATAATGCCGGACCTCGGCGGTCCCCGGTGGCATGCGCTCGTGAATGACGCTCACGTTGCCGCGCCTGACCAGATGCCAGCCATCACAGCCGCTGCCCCAGAGGTAGCGTTCGGCGCTGTCTTTACTTATCATATAATTGCTGTATCCATGAAATGTACCATCGCCTGGGCCAAGGTGAGCATCTCAATCCTCCCAGGGCGAGAGGGAGACTGGAAATGTGCCCGCTTCGGTGATAGCTTTGCTGAGTGGGCGCACCAGTTCGCGCAGGCGCTTGCAGGCGGCCTCGCCCAGATGCTCCCAGGGCGGCAGAGCAAGCTGGTCGGTGCGCTGCTCGGCGGCGGCGCGGCGCGCCTGGCCCTCCTCGGTGAGCGTGTTGTCGGGCGTCAGCCAGCCACGCTCGCGCAGGCGCTGGCCGGCGGCTGCCCACTCGCCGTCGGGCCAGGCACGGCTGGTTTGCAGCGCTCTGGCCGGGACTTCGCCGGTGGCCGCGTGTGTGACCAGCGCCTCGCAGGCATCGATGCCTTCAGTCATCAGCGCGGCGCAGTGCCCGCCGAAGCGGAACTCGCGCAAGAGCGTGACGGCATGCCACAACGCCAGATGCGGCGCATCCGGCCAGGGGAGCGTGGCAGTGGCGGCCAAGAGCGGGCGGCCCTCCGATGGGCAAGCAGTGCTGGCCTCACGCGCCAGGTTGGCAGCTTCGGCCACGTCTGGCGTATCCAGGCTGGCTCCCAGGATGCGGCGCAGGGCAGCGTCAACAGCCTCCAGGCGCGTGGCGCTGATCTGCGCTGGCTTTGCTCGCTGCCAGGCTGCGGGGATGACGCTGCGCACCAGCGCCGGATGGAAGTTATAGAAGATGGCTGTGACAACTTCCGCCGAGACAGCGCCGAGCGGCGCGGCCCGCGAGGCAAAGTAGCCCATCCGTCGGCCTGGAAGGCCAATGCGCTCGTAGGCGCTGCTGGCTTCAGGGACGAAATAGATCATCGCGTGGTAGGGTTCGAGGGTGCGGTACATCTGTCGGGAGATGGTGGGGTCCATCGATATGGCTCCTTGTCTGGTTATAGCAGCAATTTAAGATTGCAGCTCTGTCTTCTGAAATACGCAATCTTGGTGAATCGTCGCTGTTGCTTGTAGCGCCAGCCACCGTGCTGGCGCGTCCTTGCGCCGCCAGGGTCAGCGGCGCTACAAGCAGGATTCAAGCGGGTGTGGGAATACCAGCCAGCCGGGCTGATGAGCGATGCGCTCAGGCGCGTGGCGGCTCCATAATGCACAGGTCGGCGCGGCCAGCGGCCAGGATGGTGTTGACTTCGTTGGTTGTAGTGAGATAGCCGCCGACCAGCGTTGGGATACCGGCTTCGTTGCGCACCCGGTCGCTCACGGGCGTCAGGAAGCCGCGCCCGTAGGCCATTTCAGCGTCTGGAACCGTCTGGCCCGCCAGCGCTTCGATCATATCACAACCGTGCGCTTTGAGCATCCTGGCAACTTCTACCGCACCCTTGACCGCGAAACCACCCTTGACGCCATCAGTCACGGAGAGCGCAACCGAGAGCGGCTTTTCCTCCGGCCAGGCGGCGCGCACGGCGTCAACGACCTCCAGAGGGAAGCGCAGGCGATTTTCCAGGCTGCCTCCGTACTCATCGTCGCGCTGATTGCTGAGCGGCGAGAGGAAACTTGCGAGCAGATAACCCTGGGCGAAGTGCAGATGTAGCAGGTCAAAGCCTGCCTCGTGCGCCATTTGCGCAGCACGCACGAAATCATCGCGCACGCGGGCCATATCGGTGCGATCTATTCCTTTGGGCATCTGGCTGTATGGGGTGTAGGGCAGCGGTGAGGCGGAAATCAACGGCCACGCGCCCTGCCGCAGCGGCCTGTCCAGCCCCTCCGCGCGCGAACGGGTCGCGCCGCGTCGCCCGGCATGTCCCAACTGGAGCGCGATCTTTGCCGATGTGTGGGTGTGCATCTGCTCGATGATGTGCGCCCAGGCGTCCTGATGTGCGCCAGTATACAGACCAGGGTCGCCGGGCGTGATGCGCCCTTCGGCAGAGACGGCAGTGAGCGGTGTCAGGACCAGACCCGCGCTGCTATTTGCGTGGCTGCTCAATTCGGCCAGATGCGCGACGTTGGGCGCGCCGTCCTCCGCCGGGCAAGTAGCGCGCGAGCGCAACGCCACGCGATTAGTGATGGTTGTCTCGCGCAGCTTGAGCGGCGCGAAGAGCGGCGGCGGCGCGATGAGGCGGGCGGCGGCGAAGCAGCGATCAACGGCGTCGCCAAAGCGCGTGTCGCGCAGGCGCAGGTCGTCGTAGGTGATTCTGCCGCTGCGGGTGAGCAGTTGGAAGGTGAACTGCATGGGATCGAGGGTCAGGTAGCGTTTGAGCGTCTCGAAATAGCGCTGGCTTTCCTGGGCGGCGCGCTGGAAGGTTTCTATGACTGGCTTGCGCTCAAGCTCGTACTCGTTCAGCGCGGTGTCGAGGTCGGGATATTGCTCAATCGCCCCGGCGAGCGCAATAGCGTCCTCCATCGCCAGCTTCGTGCCAGAGCCGATGGAAAAGTGGGCCGTGTGCGCGCTGTCGCCCAGCAGGACGATATGCTCGTGCCGCCAGCGCTGCGTCTTGAGCATGGGGAAGCTCATCCACTTCGAGTTATTGGAGAGCAGCCTGGCGCCCTTCAGGTCATCGGCCAGCAGACGCTCGCAGTAGGCCAGGCTGGTAGCCTCATCGGCGTTATCCAGTCCGGCCTTGAGCCAGGACGCCTCATCGCATTCGACAATAAAGGTGCTGATCGTGCCGCTGAAAGGGTAGGCGTGGACTTGAAAGAGGCCGTGTTCGTTCTCGTGGAAGATGAAGGTGAAGGCGTCCAGCACTTTTTCTGCGCCGAGCCAGATATACTTCGCCCGGCCCAGTTCGATGGTAGGCTTGAAGGTCGCCGGATAGGTCTTGCGGACCAGGCTGTTGATGCCGTCGGCTGCGATGAGCAGATCGTAGTCGGGGAGTTCGGAGAGGTCGTTGATCTCGCGGCTGAATTGAAGCATAATTTCAAGTTCGGCGCAGCGTTCTTGCAGGATGCCCAGCATCGTCTTGCGGGCGATGCTGGCAATGACATGCCCGCCGCAGCGAATAGTTTCGCCGCGATAGCGCGTATCGATGGCGTCCCAGATGACAAACCGACTGGCGATCTGCTCATAGGTCTTATAATCGGCGCGCTGAAAGGACGCCAGCGTGCGATCCGAGAAGACAACGCCCCAGCCATAGGTGACATCCGCCGGGTTGCGCTCAAGGATGGTGATCTCGTGCGCCGGGTTGGCCTTTTTAATGAGGATGCCCGCGTAGAGGCCTGCCGGGCCAGCGCCCAGGATGACGATCTTCATGCTGGCTCCCTCTGTGCAGGCGGGCTGGCAGGTCTGCCCAATCCTGTGAGAACGTCGGCCAATTGGTCAAGCTGCGCCAGGTCGGAGGTGGTTGGCAGCAGAATCATCTCATCGCAGCCTGCCTCTTCATAGCCGCGAAGGAATTGTGCGATGGCCTGGGGGGTAGTGAGCAGTCCGGCGGCGATTCTTTCGGCAAAGGGGCCGGTGAAGGCGTAGTAATCGCGCAGGTAGTTTGCGCCCGACTCGGCGGCCTCGTTGCCCAGCGCGAAGTAGCCCTGCGCCCAGAGCTGCGGCCTGCCGGGGCGTCCGGCGTCGCTCCAGGCGGCGCAGGCTTTGTCAGCGGCGCGGGCAAAGGCTCTGGGCGGGCCGCCGCCATGCACGTAGCCATCGGCGGAGCGCGCCATGCGGGCAAAGCCTTGATCGCTCAGCCCGCCGACCAACACCGGAGGACCGCCGGGACGCGCTGCCTTTGGCCCCATCGCCTCGGCTTCCCAGGCGTCGCGCAGCGTGGCAAGCTGCTCTGCAAAGCGTTTGCCGCGCGAGCGATAGTCCACGCCAGCGACCTGGTAGTCATCCTGGCGCGCGCCAACGGCCAGCCCCAGCACCAGCCGCCCACCAGAAAGCGCGTCAACGGAGGCGGCGACCTTCGCCAGCAGCGCGGTGCTGCGCAGCGGGCCGATGACGATCATAGTCACGAGCCGCACACGCTCTGTGAGGGCAGCGGCGGCGGCCAGCGCCGTCAGCGGCTCGTAGCTATCATAGGCCAGGCGATCCAGTACGCCCAGGCTGGAGAACGGCCCTGCCTCGGCGCGTCTGGCCCATTCAATGAGAATCTGCCCATCCGTTCCAGGCAGGGTATTGGGCAATCCTATTCCGACCTGCATACACGCAACCCCCCTTATTGCTGAGAATCGGTTAGCAGGCTATGCTTTGCCCTGCATCCACCAGGGTTGGCATGGACCGGCAAGAGCAGTATAACATCTTCCCGTATTCTCTAAAGAGATGATCATATGGGAGCCTTGCCAAAGATGGCGCGTAACAAAGTACTCCCAGGGGGCACTATCTTTCTGAAGGCCCTTTCTGGTCACTAGCAGGAAGCGCAATTGACCCTGTGTAGCAATGTCACTGGAGGTGACTTACGACCAGTCAGAAAAGGGTGTCTGGCGCTACGTTTGCCCATGTGATAAGCCAGGCGCGCCGTCACGATGAGGAGGCGCTGGTTGCGCTCTATCAACGCGCCTTGCCGGTGATCTATCGCTATGTGCTGGCGCGGCTGGGGCAGCCTGATCTGGTCGAAGATGTGGTTGCCGATGTCTTCCTGGTGATGGTGGAATCTATTGGCGACCTGCGCGCTGAGCATGAGGCCGGTTTCTTTGCCTGGCTCATTCAAATTGCCCAGGGGAAGATTGCAAGGGTGTTGCGCCGCCGCAAGCGCACCGAGGCGCGCCTGGTATATCTGACGCAAGGGGAGCCAGGAGCCGAGGAGGATCGCTGGGAGAGGGAGCCAATGGAGACAGATCTGGCGAGCGACCCGGCGGCATTACAGGAATGGCGCGAGACGCTGGAAGAGTTAGGACTGGCCCTGGGCAGTCTGACGGCTGAGCAGCAGATGGTAGTCATTGGGCGATTCCTGGCCGGACAGAGTATTGAAGAGCTGGCACGCGCTCTAAAGAAACGACCAGGAGCGGTGCGTGCATTGCAGTTTCGCGCCCTGGGAAAGCTGGCGGAGCGTCTGGGATTCATGGGAGGGGTAAGCTCTGAGGGCAAAGGAGGGCGGATGTGAATCGTGAAGAATACCTGGACTATCTGATCGAGCAAGGTCTGCAAGATGGCTTCTGGCCGTCGAAAGCTGAGGATGATATTGCTGCCAACCTGGCCGCTGCGGAGGCGCTTGCCCGGTTCAACCAGTTGGAACCGCCGCCAGAGTTGGCTGCGCGGGTAGAGGCGCGTATCCGCGCGCGGGCGCGCACGCAGCACAACGGCAGAATCACTGCGCTAGATCCTCATCCCCAGGCGCGACGAGGCGCTCGCCGCCCGCTCCTCCGCCGCGCCTGGGTGCTTGCGCTGAGTACTGCGGCGGTGCTGCTGCTGGCCGTTCTGGGAGTGGCAAATGTCGCTGCCGGGAGCCTCCCAGGCGACCCGCTCTACGGGCTGAAACAATTTGGAGAACAGATGGCGCTGGCGCGCACAGACAACTCGACGGATCGCGCCAATCTCCAGATTGCGCAGTTGCAGAGCGCTATTGGCGATCTGGAGTCTGAAGTCAGCGACGGGCATTCGGATGCCGATATTACGCAGGCGCTCGGTATCGTTGCCAGTGAGACGCGCGATAGTCAATCGGCGGTGGCCGCATTGCCAGCCGGGTCGGCGCGCGATGCAGCCGCGCAGGCGCTGGCGGATGCGCTGCGCACGGAGCGTAGTATGCTCTATCGCCTGTTGGGGCGGGTGGATTGGTCAGTACGGCTGGCATTTACCCAGCAGTTGGGCGCACTGGGCGCGCCTGTCCCAACCGTGACCCAGGTGGATGTGACCGATGGATCAGATAATATACTGACGCTGCGGCTGATGGGCACAAACTTTGCCTCTGGGGCGCGCCTGGTTATCAACGGCCAGCCACAAGGCACAGTGAGCCAGAATACTGGAACAGAACTGATAGCTGAGGTGAGCGCCTCAAATTGGCCCGAAGGTAATCGCGCCGTTGGGGTGCTGAATCCTGACGGAACCGCTGCGCAGACACTGCTGAAGGGGGATGATGACCATCAAGATGGCTCAGGAGGCGGGGACGATCACGGCGGAACCCCCAGCCCTGGTAGCACACCAGGCTCAGGCGGCGATGACGGTGGCTCTGGGGGTGGTTCCTCTGGGGGTGGCGGTGGCTCTGGCAGTGGTTCTGGCGGCGGCAGTAATGATGGTGGGTAGGATTGGGCGTAAAATCACGCGCTGAGCCATCGGCGGCAGAGAAGACTGGACAGCAGCGGAGTCGATCTGGTTGATACTCATGAGAGTGGTGGGTGGCGCGTGTGCCAGTCGGTAGCCTGCTGGTAGAGATAGCCAAGGCGCAGGAGAGTGGCCTCGCCGAGATGGCAACCCACCAGTTGCAGCCCGATGGGCAGGCCCGACGCGGAGAAGCCGCAAGGCAGCGAGAGCGCAGGCTGACCGGACATGTTGAAGGGGAAGGTGAAGCGCAGCAGGGCGCTGCTGGCGTCATACTCGCGGTTCCCCAGCGTGACACTTTGGTCAAGCTGGTCGATGTGCGGCGGCAGGATGGGCAGCGTGGGCAGCGCCAGAGCATCTACCCGCTGCATCAGGGCGCGCATCTTCTCGCTGAAGATGCGGCGCAGTCGCTGAGCCTGTATATACTCCGCAGCGGGAACCTGGCCGCCCATCTCCAGGCGGCTGCGCACCGTCGGGCTGTAGGCGTCGGCGTGGGCAGGCCACCAGCCCGCCTCGATATGCGCGGCGGTGGCCTCCGGCATTTGCACGCCACGATAGGCGCGGAAGAGATCGTTCAGTTCTTCTGGCAGATGGATGCGCTCTACCTGCGCGCCCAATCCCTCCAGCGTGTTCAGCGCTGCCTGCACTGCCGCGCCAATCTCTGGGTTGGCAACAGTGAAATAGTCGCCTTCCGGCGCGCCCAGGCGCAAGCCGCTCAGGGGCGCGTCAGCGAGGCGTATAGCTTGCAAGGGCGCTGCATAGGCGGGCCGGTTGAGCGGATCGGGCAGGCTGGCCGGGTCGCGTGGGTCATAGCCAACCAGCGCGTCCAGCAGGATGGCGCAGTCCTCCACGGAGCGCGCCAACGGGCCAGGGTGGTCCAACGACCAACTGAGCGGGATGATGCCAGAGGCGCTGACCAGGCCGTAGGTTGGCTTGAGGCCAGTCACGCCACAGCATGCGGCTGGAATGCGGATGGAGCCGCCAGTATCGGTGCCAATGGCAAGCGGGCACAGGCGCGCGGCTAGGGCAGCAGCCGAGCCACCGCTGGAGCCGCCGGGGATGCGCCCCAAATCCCAGGGGTTGGCGGTAGGTCGGGTGAACGTCCCATAGGCGAACTCGTGCGTGTTGCTCTTGCCTAGCAGGACAATCCCCGCCGCGCTCAGGCGCTCGGCAATAGTTGCATCGTGGTCGGGGATAAAGTCTGCCAGAACCTGCGAGCCAGCCGTCGTGCGGATGCCTCGCGTGAATACAAGGTCTTTCAGCGCCAGTGGAATGCCATGTAGCGGCCCGCGATCTGTGCCAGAGCGCAGTTCCTGCTCTGCCCGGCGCGCATCGTCCAGGGCGCGCTCGCGCGTGACGGTGACAAACGCTTTGGTCTGCCCATCGATGGCCTCGATGCGCCGCAGGGCGGCCTCGGCCAACTCTACCGGCGAGAGGGCGCCAGCGCGCAGGGCGCGGCCCAACGCCGCAGCAGACATCTCCAGCAGGTCATCTGGGGCAGGCTGATCTGAAGGGTGATCTGTCATGCCATAGATATAGCATGCAGAGCGCCTTCTTGCAAGGGATGTATTTCCCACTCCCCCATAAATTCTGTAAATTCTTCCCGTCCTCAGCACTGCTTCTCCTCTTATTTATTATCTTTGTTGAGGAAGTAGAGAACGTGATGGAGTACAGGCCAGGCGTGAGCAAGATGCGGAAGAAGGCCCATTTCCTGGGAAGAAGATTCCGCGGAGTTAACAGAATTTACAGAATTTACGGGATACCGACCTTGAACGGGAAGAGTTTATCGGATTTCAGGCTCCGCGAGACGAGCGTGACGTCCGGCCAGCCATAGGGCGTCCAGAACGGGCGGTGTGCCGAGGCGCCAGCGCAGCCGCTGCGCCAGCCTGATGCTCGGCTAGCCAGACCTGCGCCGGGAACTGGCGCCGCGCCACCTGTACCGCCGACGTCTCGTCGGCAGGGGTGGGGACATGTACCGCCGGCTTCCAGTCGGCAGGGGTGGGGGACGGGATCGAGACGTGGAAGGAAAAGCGCTGTTTCAGCCAGACTTTGACCGGGAACGGACGCGCCGGAGCGTTGTACCAGGGCTGAGAGGCAAATGAGGTCATCAGAGATTCCCCTTTCTTGCCGTAGATGGCAGCGAAAATGGAACGACCACATCGGTGAACCCTGGCCTGGCGAGGCCGGAAGGTTCGCAGATATGGTCGCCGGGGGTCTCAATGGTACAATGACTTCCAGCCCCATATCTGGTAGATCGGATGTGGAGTGATGGCAGGGCCGGTGTCTTTTTCACCGGCTGTGCCAGCCGTTCTTCAGTTGCTTCTACAAACGGTTGTTACATACCCTCCAGAAGCAAAAGGAGATCAATCAACAAGTATGCAGAGAGTATATGCCACTCCTGCTGCATCTGTCAAGCATTTCTGCATCTTTTCGGCGGAAATGCAGGATGTGGTAGCACAGAAGCGAGGCCAGTATGAGCAAATTCACGGAGAAAGAGATCGACTATCTGAGAGGTCAGCGCCTGGGGCGGCTGGCGACCTCCAACGAGCAAGGGGAGCTACATGTGACGCCGGTTGGGTTTCTCTATAACGCCGAGTTAGAAACTATTGACATTGGTGGGAGACGCGGCGGCTTCGGCAGCAGCCGCAAGTTTCGTGATGCTGCCCAGACGGGAAAGGTGGCGTTCGTCGTCGATGATGCTCAGGCGCCCCGCCTGATTCGGGGGATCGAGATTCGCGGGCGGGCAGAGGCGCACGCGAGCGGAGGCGATCAGGAGCATCCGGGCTACGATCCGGCGTTCATTCGCCTCTGGCCGACGCGCATCATCTCCTGGGGCATTGAGCGCGAGGAGTATCAGCCCTACAGTCGCAAGGTGGATTGACTGGACGAACCTTGCCCCAGGGGAAAAAGCAAAATCATATACTATCAGGGAATTGTCGCTTATGCCAGCGATACCTGCCGATTATAAAGGGGGCATACATGGAACGGAACGACGTATTGGTCGAAACCTCGTGGTTGGCTCAGCGTCTGGGTGATCCGACGCTGCGGGTTGTCGATATGCGCGGCTATGTGCGCACGGTGGAACAGCACGGCGTGCAAGAGGCGCTGTATGTGGGCGCGCGCGATGAATACGAGCAGGCCCATATTCCGGGCGCGGTCTATATCGACTGGAGCCGTGACATCATCGATCCCGATGATCCCGTCGAAGCGCAAATTGCCCCGGCGGCTCGTTTTGCCGAGGCGCTGGGGCGCCTGGGGATTGGCGATGAGCATCTGGTCATTGCCTATGATGCGCATCCTGCCTCGCAATTTGCCACACGGCTCTGGTGGGCGCTGAACTATTATGGGCATCCGCGCGTCGCCGTCTTGAACGGCGGGTTGCCCAAGTGGCAGCGAGAACAGTTACCTCTAGAGGCCGCCGTTCCCGCCTATCCTCCGGCCCGCTTTACGCCAGTCGTTCAGCCACAATTACGCGCCACCGCTGAGGAGGTGCTGGGCCTGCTGGGGCAGGCGGGTGTGATGCTGGTTGATGCGCGCGATAGTGGGCAGTATACGGGAGAGATTGCGCGTGGGCAGGGGCGTCCCGGCCATATTCCAGGGGCATTGAGCATCCCGCGTGAAATGGTGATCGATCCCACAACTGGCGGCTTTCGCAGCCAGGAAGAGCTGGCCCAGATATTTGCAACTGCCGGGGTGCAATCAGATCAACGGGTCGTTGCCTACTGCAACGGTGGGGTGGCCGCCACCACGATTCTCTTTAGTCTGGCCTTGCTCGGCTATCCGCATCTGACGAACTATGATGGCTCCTGGAACGAATGGGGCAAACGGACTGATCTACCGACAACCACCTCATAAAAGGCAAGCAGTAAGGAGCGGTATGGAACAGCGAACCCTGGGAGTGAGCGGATTGCAGGCGCCGGTCGTGGGCATGGGCACCTGGCGCACCTTCGACGTGCGCGGCCAGCAGGAGGAACAGACCCGGCGGGCCATTGTGGATGAGGCTTTGAGCGCCGGAGCCACCCTCTTTGATTCTTCGCCCATGTATGGCGAGGCTGAGCGCGTGCTGGGCCAGACACTCCAGGGACGCCGCGATCAGGTTCTGATCGCCACCAAGGTCTGGACGCCATCCGGGGCCGAGGGCCGCGCCCAGGCCGAGCGGGCATTGGGTTTCTTTGGTGGCTCTATTGATCTCTACCAGATTCATAATCTGGTCAACTGGCGCGAGCATCTGGAGATGCTGGAGGGTCTGCGCGATCAGGGCAAAGTGCGCATGATTGGGGCGACGCATTACAGCGCCTCTGCTTTTGATGAACTGCGCCAGGTGATGCAGACGGGACGCATCAGCGCCATCCAGATTCCCTATAACCCGCTGCAACGCGAGGTCGAGCGCGATATTCTGCCACTGGCTGCCGATCTGAACCTGGGTGTGGTCATTATGCGGCCACTTGGCGCGGGCAGTCTGATACCTAATCCGCCCGCCGATGCCGACCTGGAGCCGCTGCGTCCTTTTGGCGTCACGACCTGGGCGCAGGCGCTGCTCAAGTGGATTCTGAGCGACCTGCGCTGCCACATCGCCATCCCGGCGACCTCGCGCCCCGGTCGCATGACCGAGAACGCCGCCGCTGGCGCCCCGCCCTGGTTTGGCCCCGACGAGCGCAGATTGGTCGCCCAGCTTGCCGAGCGGCAATGATGGCTCTGCGGAGGCGCTGGCGCCTGTAGCGTCGGCGTCCATGTCGGCGAATGCCTGTAGCGCCGGCGTCCCTGGCCGCGAATCGCTGGCATAGTGGGTTCCTGGGCAGCCTGCTCACAAGAG
>Ga0070730_10000737_pt1 | contig 35409 bp, 30 predicted proteins | sample Coa_R1_3_FD_66447 | JGI IMG/M metagenome (GOLD analysis project Ga0070730, IMG submission 66447) | Surface soil microbial communities from Centralia Pennsylvania, which are recovering from an underground coalmine fire - Coalmine... | ecosystem: Environmental > Terrestrial > Soil > Unclassified ...
CGTAATATTGGTGATATTGGTCACGTTGGTGATGTTGGTGATATGAACTTCATTGAAACGCTCACCACGTCGCCCGTACCAGGGAAAGAAGCGGTCGCACGGTCCAATCGGCAGCCAGCCTACGTGGCCAAAGCCGAAGCCCACGCCGACACTCAGGCCGTCCCCGAAGCCGAAGAATGATACATATGCAGGTGCCCATATTGGCCGATAATTGATGATTACCGGTCCCGGCCACCACGCCCACACTGCGCCCCGGAGGTACCAGCGGCCATAGTGATAAGGCGCCCAGCCCCAAGGCTCATAAGAGACCCAGGTCCAGCCGTAATACGGCTCCCACACCCAGCGGCCTTCGCGATAAGGGACCCAATCCGGTCCGACCTCTGGCACCCACACCCGGCCATAACCGGGATCATCGTCCCAGTGCCCGTAGGCGTCGAGGTCCTCTGACCCGACGTAGTAACGATTGGTGTTGTGCCAGCTTTCGGCGCTGTGGATCGTGTTGTCGCGATCGTTATTGAACCGGTCCCAGTCGTCTCTTCCGGGAGCGTCGCTGATTTGCGACTCGGTGCCATCGCCCGTGCCGCGCACCGTGATCATCTGCCCCTTGTGGACCTCCGTGCTGCCCTGGGGAGTCGAGATGTCCGCCTGGCCGTTGCGCACGATGATGCGCGTCTCGTCGTCGCTGAAGCTCTCAATGCGGAAGCTGCCATCGTTCTTATAAGGATGGATGGCCGCGTTGGGCGTATCAATTTCGGGCTCGGCATCGCTGTCTTTGAAGACGGTGTAGTTGACGATGCCCTGCGCCAGTTGTACCTGGATTTGCGTGCGCGAAAGCGTGGAGATATTCGCCTGTGTGCGGTTGCCCAGCCGCACGATGTTGGAATAGTCGAGCTGCACTTCGGCGTGAGACTCATCGCCCGTGGAAACTTTGTCACCGCTCACAATGGGCTGATTCAGAGCCGCCGCCGCCCAGTCGCCCGAATCGCCACGCTGGGTAGAGACATCGCCGTGAATCAAGCTGATTCGCCCTACGCCCGGATCTGTCTGTACCGGCGCCTGCGCGTGCGCAGTGCCCAGCAGGAACAGCATCATCAGTAGAACTACAGCCTCAACGATCCCGTTTTTTACGACCCATGCGCTTTTCATAGTCTTACTCCCTTTTATCTGAGGGCGCAGCAGCCAACCCAAGGCTGCTGCGCCCTCGCTTTTGATTCGCGCGCGACAGCACTCATCAAAAGCTCACCCTTCATCTGAGGAAAACCCTCGCCTTCTATAAGGCATGTCCCGTGCCAAAGTTACTTAGCCCGGCTAAGGCGCTGCAAGTTATTGATTCAGAGGATGATTGGACTTCTGTTATGAGGATGAAGAGTTTCCGTGTGGTTTTGGTTTTTGGTGGATTGCAACCGCAGGTGGTGGATTTCAACCAGGTAGGCATTCAGCGCGTGTTGGACTAACCGCGAAGGCGCGGAGACTTGAGGAAACAATAATTTCCCTCCGCGTCTCCGCGGTGAAAAGGCTTTTGCTTTTCCTTGTAGCTTGGAACTGGCCTTATCCCTCGTCGTCGGCAATACCAATCTTCGTCAGCCGATAGCGCAGCGTATTGCGTGAGACGCCCAGCAGGCGGGCCGCCTGGCTCTTGTTTCCATTGGCGCGGCGCAGCGCCTCGCGGACCATTTCATCTTCCCACTGGTCGAGCGTCATCCCTTCCGGCAAGAAGTTGTTGTTGCCGGCGGTGCTCGACTTGGCGCGCGGGGCATCCATATGGATGTCACCGGTGTCGAGCACAGGACCGTGGGCCAGCGCGGCCGCGCGCTCCACAATATTTTGCAGCTCGCGCACGTTTCCCGGCCAATGATAGTTCGCCAGGATTTGCATGGCTTCGGGCTTGATGCCGGTGATCGGCTTTCCCGATTCCGCCGAGAAGTGGGCCATAAAGAGCTGTACCAAATCGGGAATATCTTCTCTGCGCTCCCGCAAGGGCGCGATGTCTATGGGCACGACATTCAGGCGGTAATAAAGGTCTTCACGAAATGTCCCCTGCTCCAGCGCGGCCCGCAGGTCGCGGTTGGTCGCCGCGATCAGCCTTACGTCTACCTTCAAGGTGCGCGTGCCGCCCAGGCGCTCAAACTCGCGCTCCTGCAGCACGCGTAGCAGCTTTACCTGCGTGGCCGGGGGCACATCGCCGATTTCATCGAGGAAGAGTGTTCCTTTATCCGCCAGTTCGAACTTGCCCGGCTTGCTGGCGGCCGCGCCGGTGAATGCGCCTTTTTCGTAGCCGAACAGCTCGCTTTCCAGCAGGCTCTCAGGGATGGCAGTGCTGTTGATCTTGATGAACGGCCCTGACGCCCGCCGCGACTTCTCATGAATGGCGCGCGCGATCAGGTCTTTGCCTACGCCGCTTTCTCCGCCAAGCAGAACGGTGGAATTGGTTTGCGCAACCCGTTCCACCATGGCCAGGACTTCCTGCATCTTTGGGCTGCGCGCCACCACGTTCGGATGCACATAGCGCTGTCCCAGGGCCTCGCGCAGCGAGCGGTTCTCTTCGCGCAGCTTGCCGACATCCAGCTCTTTGTGCAGGACCATCCGCATCTCAGCCAGCGAAAATGGCTTCAGCACGTAGTCGCTGGCCCCGGCTTTCATGGCTTCAACCGCGGTCTCAATGCTGCCGAAGGCGGTCATCACCACCACAGGCAGCGCCGCGTTGAGGCGTTTGGCGGCTTGCAGGAATTCCAGGCCTCCCATTCCGGGAAGCTTCAGGTCGGTCACGACGATATCCACCGGCTGCTCGCGCAGCAGCTTCAGTCCGCTTTCGGCGTCGGCTGCGGAGAGCGTAGTGAAGCCATCCTCGCCCAGATCGAGTTCGAGCAGGCGGCGCATCTTGGCTTCATCTTCGACAATGAGAATAGTTGGCATGCAGTTTCAAGTTTCGAGTTTCCAGTTACAAGGAAACAGTTCCCAGTTGCCGGTTGCCAGCAAAGTAACCGCTAAGGAACATGACGGTGAATCTCTTTCACACTTCGTGTCTCTGTAGAGGCACAGAGATTGAATCATCGGATTATCGAATCATTAAGATCATTGAACAACTACCCGATCTCCAATGACTCAATGACCCGATGACTCAATTTCTCCGTGTCTCCGTGGTGAACTTTTTTATTTTTCCTCCGCGTCTCAGCGCCTCCGCGGTGAAATAAAAACTTGGCTGCTCACGCGGTTCGCGACGACGCCATTGCTTCCTCTGCCGGGAAGAAGAGCACAAAGCAGGCGCCACCGCGTGAAGTGTTCTCCACGCGAATGGAGCCGTGGTGCTCGTCCATAATCTTGGAAACAATGGATAGCCCCAATCCTACGCCTGTCTCCTTCGTAGTGACGAATGGATTGAAGATCTGCTCGCGCAGCTCCGCCGGAATCCCGGGGCCTGTGTCCTCGACGCGCACTTCCACCCCCTGGCGTTGGTTCGCTTGTCGCGGAGAAACTTCCACGCGAAGAGTTCCCCCTTTGCTTCCCATGGCTTCGTAGGCGTTCTGTACCAGGTTGATGAAGGCCTGCTCGCAGAGATTTTCATCCAGCGGCACCGGCAACTGTTCTTTCGCGTACTTGCGCTCGACCTCAATCTCGCCGCCGCGCCATTGGTCTCCCACGGATTTCAACGCGCGCTCCAGCAGAGCCGTAATCTCTTGCCGTCTGGCCTGGGCGTGCAGCGGCCGGGCAAAATCCAAAAAGCGGCTGACCAGGGCGCTCAGCCGGTTCACCTCACTCGAGATATAGCCCGCCAGCTCGCTGGCCAGCGGATCGGCGGTTTCGAGTTTCTTGCTCAGCATCTCCGCCGATCCCTTGATAACGCCCAGCGGATTGCGGATCTCATGCGCCAATCCGGCGGAGAGCTGGCCCAGGGCGGCCAGGCGTTCCGAGCGCCGCGCTTCCGCCTGTACCCGCTCCAGTTGGCGGTTGGTCTCGGCAAGCTCTTCCGCCAGTTTCTGGTAGCGCTCGACCTGCTGGCGATTTTCCACCACAAACCGGTTCACCACCATGCCCGCCAGAAAAAAGAACAGAATGCGGATCGCCAGTTCAGCAATGCCGGCCGGCGTCAGCTCGAACTGCTGGTTCGCGGGAATAAGATAAGAACAGTATGCCGCTGAGGCCAGCAGGGTCCAGAAGAGCGTGCCCCAGGGACCGAAATAGATGGCGGCGGTGATTACCGGCAGATAATAGATCGGGTAATAGCTGCTGTTGATGCTGGGTTGCTCTTCCGCTGCGGTGTGATCAATGAGCAGGGTAGCGAGCAGAATCTTCAGCAGAACAGTGTAATAGCGGCCGTGGCGTGGCGCATGGGCCAGAAGCCAGCCTTCACCCAATTGCACCAAGCCAATGGCCAGCAGGATGAGTTGCTTGTGAGTCTCGCGCACCGGCGGCAGAACGGCAAGGCTGGCCAGCACCCCCAGCCAGACCATGTCGAGCCAATTAAACTTCAGACGCCCATCGTTTCGTTCGTCCAAGTGCTCGTCCACCGGAGCCCTCTCGCTGTTGCTTACCCTATCATCCACCATGAACCCCCTATCATGGGACAAGTTTCATGGGATTCGCAAGTTTGGTTCGCCGAATCGGATCGAGTAGCGCAGGCGTCCCGCTGGCTGTCCTGTGGCCCTGCCCCGGCGTGCCGTGGCGCATCTTGCCCACAGAGTTGTTATGAATTCGCATGGATGTTAGGTACGGATTTAGAGACTGCGGAAAAACTCGCTGTAACGTAAGACATGTCAGTACACAATAGTCCCCTTTTAAGAATGTCATCCTCAGCGAGGGCGAACGCCCGAGCCGAAGGGACCCCGAGGATGCGCAAGTATTAAATACAGCCGCAAGGCATTCTCTTAGGTATTTCGAGTTCTGGGTTTATATCGTGGGCGAGCCCGACGAACCTGCGTGCCCCACACGCGCATCAAGCGCGTGTGGGAAATTCGAGCCGCGAACTGAGAGTTTGGAAGCCGAGTAAAGGGGGGTGGGGGTTACTAAGTAACGCTTCTGCCGTGCCTGAGCGGCCGGGAGCCGCGTCATTGCCGGCGAAAAAGGAGATTGGGCGGGGCATTCCTGGACGCGCACGAGTAACCCATCGGCCGGTTTCGTGAGACCTGCGAAGAGTCGCTGTGAGTTTTCAAAGACCCGTGGGACAAGAGCCCAAATAAATCATGCCAGCAATTTTGCAGAAGGCAATGATTTGATACCACTCTTTGCAGATCAGCGCTTTTTTGTAGTGGCAATAATTACGAAGAACTATCATCCTAGCTGGGGCGTAAAAGTCGCTTCCGGAGTACATTATTGGCGATTGGCTGCGAATGTATTTTTGGAGGTAAGATTGTCTTACTATGACCACCAAGGTTTCCACCAAAGGACAAGTTGTTCTGCCAGGACCATTGCGCCGGAAGCTTGGCATCCGTGCGGGCGATCCGCTTGAGGCAAGAATCGAAGGCGGCCGAATTGTCTTGACGCCGCAAAGGAGCCGGCCCCGCAAGATTAAGATCGTCACCGATGCGGTTACTGGACTTCCCGTTCTGAGCGCAGGTTCCGACGCCCCGGTCATGAGCAGCCAAGAGGTTCGCGAAATTCTGGCGAATTTCCCATGACCTATTTGCTCGATGTCAACGCTGTTCTGGCCCTCACCGGATGCCAAAATTTCAGATGCCTTCCTCATCCCGTCCAATTGATCGAGCAGAACCTTTAATTCCAGCACGGCAGCTCTCTTGCATGCAGGCACAGGCAAAAGGTGAAACCACCCAACGTAAGTTCGCTGGAAATAACTACTGGAAGATGATCTAGCCTCGAAGGAATTGGAAAGATTTGGCTCCTTAGGTAGGACTCGAACCCACAACCCTCAGGTTAACAGTTGCGGTGTGATGATTGGGATGGAGTACCACTGAGTCCTATCTGTTTGAGCATTCAGGCGATTCTAACGTAGCACATTGCGACCGAGAACGATTGTTTCTGATGGGGAGGGGGCACAAAAGTGGGCACAGCTATAAAGACGTTCTGCCGAACCGTCAAGCCCGCCTTCGGGATGTTTCTGAATTTTTCTAATCCGGCTGCGGAGTTCGAAGTATTTCAGAAACGGAAACAAGCTCTTTACCTTGATAGCGAGTGATCATAATGGAAACGTATTTTTGGCCGGGGCCGCAGACCAGATTCACATACTTTGTCTCTGCCGATGGGTTCTGCTCGACACTTGTACTAAGAGAGCAGGTAGACCGACCTTCCGCATACGCGGCTGATAGAGCACCGTAGATGCCGTTTCCGACCGAGGCGGCGTCTGAGTCATCTGGAGTCCAGTCCCTATTAATGAAAGACAGTCTCTTGTTGGTAAAGGCCACGACCCCTAGGATGCTATTGTTGTCCTTGTTCTGAAATACGTAAAACTCATCCTTTCCAAAGGGGGTCAGCGAATACCCGGCAACTGTGAGCTGAGAGATGACCGTCTCTTGCTGCATTCCGAGATAAAGCGCAATAGTGCCTATCAACAGAGATTCCCGATTGGCTTGCAAATTCCTTGGATGGACCTGCGCTTGCATGGGGAACGCCAAGAGAAGTGCCAGGATTGATACAAGGGTGCGAGCAGCCATAAAACCTCCAAGCATCTGTGTTCAATACCGTAGCTGCAATATTACGCCTGTGTTCTTTCCCTCCCAACAATGTATTTGAAGGCTTCCATGTATCAGGCAGAATGGGGGGGCAATCGCTGAAAATTTCAAGGTAGGTATTGTCGCAGAACATCAAGTGTATTCTCGCCATTCCATTGGGGATCTTGGTCGCAATTGCGCCGCTAATATGTTTCCCAGCGATGTATTTGAAGCTACCTTTCATCTTTGCCTCCTGTTGCTTGGGCACGATATCCATCTACAGCAACGCATGCAAGCAAAATGCACGGCGGAAATGACTTATGGGGCTGACCGCCAGACGAGCCTCTAACATCCTGGATTGTCACCGCTGAAGTGCGCCATTATTCTGGAAACGAACTCTTTGAGTTGAGGCGGGCACTCACCATCGTGTAGTTTCTGAAGTGCCGCTACTATCCACTTGGACTTCTGTGACGTACCAAGATTCATCCAACTTTCGAGCTCGCCAACGGGCACAATGAAGAGTCCGAGTGCTGATAGTTCCTTCGTGATTTCATTGGCTTCAGCTCGAACAGCCAGCGGCACGCCAGCCAAACCTTGGCGTTTCAGCGGTTCCCATTCGCTCCCGCTGCGCTCAATCCGGCGTAGCGCACTACGAGCGCCGGAAAGCGTGTGATCTTTGGATGCTAGCTGCGTCATTAGTTGCGAGACCGCGACAGTCAATTCATTTAGGGATTCGTTTTCAGGTTTTGCCCTCATCGCCACTGCAATTCGCTGGCGTCTGGAAAGAATATTTTCACATCTCTCGTGTATTCCAAAGGGCTGCAGAATTGCCTTGAGTTCATCGTGTGAGTTAAGGATATCCGCATCCACGATTGCTGCGACAGGGATTGCCGCACTCTTCAGCATCTCCACAATTGGCTTTATGGACTGCTTGTCGTGGGCATGCATGAACAGCAAATCTTGGCGCGCTAAGACATCGCTAGCAACCGTACCATAGACGGCCCTATCCGCGTCTCCCTCACAAACGATAACACCACGGAAGAAGATTGCTTCCAACACGCGCTGACTTGAGAGTAGGGGCGAGGTGGCAAGTCTGGAAATCGCTTCTGGCGCTATTCGATCAAAGGTTGTCGTGTTACTAGAGCGGTTCAGACGATAGATGTCAACCTCGGCGCCACTCCCGACAATGCCGGAAAGGAAGCTAGCATTGTGCGTTGCGACCAGAACTTGGCTTTCGATAGTCTTTGCATGCAGACCAAGCCAGTGGCCCAGTTGACGAGCCTGGGCGGGATGGAGGAATGCTTCTGGCTCATCAAGAAGTATTATTCTGCCCTTGGACAACAAGACGCTGAGAACAACGCCAGCGAAGCTTCTGTAGCCATCCCCCTGTTCATCTAAGGCGCTGTATTTCTGCAATACCGGAAAGGCCGCACGAGGGTCTTCAGGAATGTCTTCGAATTGCTCAGCTACTCGTAGGCTCAATGTCATGAGTCCGCTGTAGTCGAGGCGCACATCCATTCCAAAGACTTCCCAAAATATGCGCCTGAGTTCCTGTTCAACCTCGCTGTTCTTGTATAAAGCTTGCAGCACAGATTGAGGCCCGGCAACGTGGGGGTTGAATGAACCGCAGCTCTGGGTTGCATGGAGACGCGACGCGCCGTCCATGTGTGAGTAAAAGAGCTGACCTAGATTCCCAAAACCATGCTCGCCCGTTCGATATTTCTCATTCTTTAGGTCCTGCTCCAATTCTCCGGCAATGATTGGGATGTCTTGAAGACCGTGCATGATAGCGCCACGCAATAAGTGCTGACCCATGTTATTAGGGTCCGCAAGCATATCTATTCCAAGCGAATTTAATAGTGTTGGAACCGATGGTGGTATATCTAACATAAGCTTTTCGACTAGCGTGCCGGAAACGTCTGGGCCGTGTACGATCTTTACGGTGATGTCTCTGAGAGTGCGCGATTTCCCCGCGTTGTTCGGTCCGACTAGAACGGTGAATTTGCTTGGGCAGATTTCCTGACCGTTGCGCAGAGCTATTTTTTCAATTCGCAAAGTGGGCTCCGGCTCAAATCTGTTCTACACTCAGTGTAGCGTAGCAGGTTTGGGCGGTAATGCAGCCCTGTTGCAGCAGCTTCGCCTGAACATCTTGTTTTGTCCGGGCCCCGCAGGGGAATCATTCTTGCGAAACACGTTCGATATCGAGATTTGGCTCTCATGAAGCTTTTGCCGCAAGTGCTAGAAGTAGCTTTGAGACCGGCGTGTACTAATCAATTCACCATAGCGACCAATGCATCGATGGCCGTGACACATTCTGCAACCCGTGCGGCATTGATCTGAACATCTTGGCCATGCACCGGGTAATAGCCGCCCGTCATCTCTGAAAGCCTTCTGCCTAGATGAGCGGCAACAACACCCGCTGTGTTGAAATCCCGCAGCGCGACAGAGTAGTTGTTTCTAAAATCTGCAACCGTGGCTGAGACCGTCGGACGCGGAGTAAAGTAATTGCCATGATTCTGATACGCAGCAAATAGGGTGCCCGCTGTTGCATCCGACAGTGCGCTGAAGGCTGTTGCAGCTCCTTGGTACTGCGTCAGCCGATTGCCAACAACTACGTGTATTTGAGGCACGACAATGTTGTGCCCCTGGGCGCGGGTGGCATAAGTCCATGAGCCATATATGGGATGTGGGGGTGTCTGTCCATGTAGCAGAATGAACATCGCATTTGTTGCTACTCTCGAAGAGTCGTCCGCGTTTACGGGGACGATCAGACGGTCTGCTGCTGAGACTGCCAGTTCAGTATAGATGCCAAAACTCGGGTTCGTGTCGAGTATGACGAGCCAGTTGCGATCAGAGACAACCTGACAGATGTTCTCGATGAGTGCGCGTAAGATCAGGTGCACCCACTGCCACGGCTGCGATTGCGGTGTAAGGGCGGGAGCAGCCGCAGCACCGGAAATTGCTGGGGCCATCGGCTCCATATTGCCATCACCGCAGAGCAGGAAGAGATTCCCGGGTAGGTTGGTATTGAATTCCGCAACACTAGTGACAAAGTTCATTGGATTGGGGAGGGGAGCCCCAGCGCCGGACGCGATTACTTGACTCAAATACCCCACAATCGTGCGGGGGGATGCCGCTGTGCATTGGGCCAGGACGTGATTCTCGCCAGCCGTGCCACCACCCAGCAGGAGCATGCTTACATTTGCTTGCGGGCAGGCATCGATCACCAACACGTTGATTTCTGGTCGAACCTCCGCAATCCGAGCGGCGAGGTGAAAACATATCGTGCTTTTCCCCACGCCCCCTTTGTTGTTCCATACCGCATAACTTCTTATTAGCGCCATAGCCTCACCCCTTATCCTCCGCCGAAAACAATGAAAGAAAATACAGCATAACACTGCCTTTGCTGGCCGGGAGTTCCCTCTTGACGGAGAGGGGGGCACAAAAGTGGGTACAATGGCAGGATGCGGGAACGAGCAATCTTCAGTAAGTCGCTGAGAGAGGTTTGGCTCCTCAGGTAGGACTCGAATCCACATACAAACGTACATTCAACAACATACAGGGCGACGGATGGCATATAAGTATATGGAAAGCAGCATTAGACGAGCAAACGGATTGCAAATGGATTGCGGGATCTGGATCAAAGGTGCGGGGATTGACCTGTGGTCTGCTACTACTCCACCTAAGCTAACTCTTCAGGATAGTAGAGTTGCCATCTCTCATCATATACGGGATGTTTTATCCCGTAGTCTAAAAAGAAGTCAAAAGAGCTGCGGAGGGCCTCTAGTTTTTTTAGACTCTTCTCGGGTTGTCCGGCTCTCTGCAACAAGAATCCGATCGACTGCTGATAAGGGTATAGGTATTCGATTCCATTGAGCAATTCAATTAGGTAGTCTATGTTGATTCTGTTGTTAGCAGCGTTATAGATTGCGGCAACTCGCTTAATTCCTCCACTGTAGGCAGGTCGAACAACAATATCGATGAGTGTTCGTTCGAGATCTGTTGAGTCCACTGTTTCGCCTTCTGGTGTTAATAGTTGCACTACTCCGGCACGTTCAGTATTTTTGCCGCTTAAAAGAACATAGCTATTTTTGTTGTAGTGAAAAACGTATTGTGATTTTCGTTGTTGATTCTTGAAAGCAGCTCTGATGCCGGCTTGGGTTAGTTCTGAATCGTTTGACTTTGTTGCTTGCTCTTGGTTGACAAAAATCGTGTTTGAGGCTGGTTCAAATCGGTGAAGAGCAAGGGCTGTTGCATGTGAAAGGAAGGAATGGTGACGTAGTGACAGTGCAAGTCGGTAGTTCGATGGGCCTCCGTGCACGTACCTGGTAATTGCGTCATACTTAGGCGAGGTAAAGGCTGCGATTTTTACTAAGGAGTTTTTGGTAAGAAAGTCTAAGAAATCATTGAAGCGGAGACCGGATACACCCCAAAGCGAGCGATTTTGAGTGAGAATACGCGAGAGATCACTTGGCCAGAAGACTTCACCTCCCTTTTGGCTGAAATGTTTTTTTATTTGTTCTTGGGTGGATTCGGTCATTATGCCTTATCAAAGCCTACATTAGGTATATATACCTAATGTAGGCCTTGATTGACAGTTGGATTGTAGCCCCCCTTAGATATTTCCTCACCGCAGCAGGTATATATACCTGCTGCGGTGAGGTTTTGGTTAGTGTACTTAGGACATCAGAAAACAAAGAGGGGATAGGAAAGTACCACAATGTCAACGTTCGGCGACAAACACTATTGTCAACGATCATTGACATCACTATAATGTCAACGTACGTTGACAAACGATAACAAGTGACCATAAGAACTCCAATCGATCTAGGAGCACTCATTCGTGAGCGCCGAACTAGGCTTGGTCTTGATCAAAGCTCTCTTGCACGAAAAGCAGGAACAAGTCGTCAGTGGCTTGTAGCACTTGAGAAGGGTAAACCTCGCGCAGAGATTGGGCTAATCTTGCGTACCCTTGAAGCCCTAAACCTCTCTCTAACAACAACCGAACGTCCCAACGCGAAAGACACAAATCAAATCAATGCACGATCTAAGACTTCGTCCGCTATTGATATAAACAGACTAATCAATGATTTGCGCACTGACAAACGATGACTCACCAACTTATCGCGCTCCTTGATGCTCAGCAGGTTGGGGAAGTGCTTCGGGATCGCAGCGGAAAGCTGTCGTTCCGCTATTTTGAGCAATGGCGAACCCTTCAAGATGCTTATCCCCTCTCTCTCTCAATGCCGCTCGCATCCACTGAGCACGGACACGCAAGAATCGACGCATTCCTATGGGGACTACTACCTGACAACGAAAGGATTCTTGAAGCATGGGCACACAAATTCCATGTCTCTCAACGAAACGCATTTGGACTAATTGCGGCTGTTGGTGAAGATTGCGCCGGCGCTGTACAGTTTGTTCGCCCTGAACGTCTTGAAGCAACCCTTGGGCAAGAGACTCCTAAAATCATTTGGCTGAGTGAAGCCGACATCGCCCAACGTTTAGGCTCCTTGCGGGTGGATCGTGCCGCTTGGCGGGCGCCCACCGACACAGGTCAATTTAGTCTTGCTGGCGCGCAACCCAAAACTGCGTTCTTGTATGAGAGCGGGCGTTGGGGAGTTCCTTCGGGTCGTATCCCAACAACTCACATTTTTAAGCCACCTAGTGGCGAATTCGAAGGGCACGCAGAGAATGAACACTTTTGCCTCAGACTTGCGAGATCGTTCGAACTACCAGCTCCTAATTCAGAAATTAAACAATTTGAAAACGAAATTGCGATGGTCATTGAACGATACGACCGTGTCCGGACCGAAGACGGTCTGAGACGCGTGCATCAAGAGGACATATGCCAAGCACTTGGTCTGATGCCAACGAGGAAATACGAGAACGAGGGAGGACCTGGAGCCGGTGAGGTCGTTGAGCTCTTACGAACCTACTCAGCTGATCGAAATCAAGATGTAGCAACATTTGTCGACTCCTTAGCCTTGAATTGGATAATCGCAGGAACCGATGCTCACGCGAAGAACTATGCGGTACTGATTGGGGCCGGAGGAGTGGTTCGACTTGCTCCACTGTATGACTTGGCGAGCACCTTGCCATATAAGAGTATCGATCCGATGCGCGCTAAACTCGCAATGAAAATTGGGGGAGCATATCGTATAAGGGATATTGGAATTCGTCAGTGGCAAAAGCTAGCCACTGAGTTGCGCCTTGACGAGGAGCAAGTAGTCGCGAGGATTGGAGCCTTTGTAGAGGCGTTCCCAGAGCATGTTTCTCAGATTCGGAAAGAGATGATTGCGGCCGGCCTTACGCATCCGATAATCAATGATCTTGCACAGCGTTTTACAGATCGATCTATCCAATGTCGACAACTGTTGCAGGTAGCCTCCCAACAATCGTCGATTTGAGCACATCTTTGGTGAGGCTCATATTTGACAACTCTTGAAAATCACGAGTCTAGGCAGGCAACTCAAATAACACGCCCAGAACTGGAATTACGGCAACGAGAGCAGCTCGAGTGCCTGGGGCTGTACCCAGCACTACAGAAGACTCACGTCCTGTAAGATCCAGGCTTTCCAATATGATCATTTCCGGACTAGGCATCCGAAGCCTTTTGAAATAATGCCCACCATTTTCATCAAGCGCTACCACCATTTTTCCATCCAAATAGGGCAGTTCCTTACCATCCGACGAGCGCGACTTAACAATTAGGTATTGGCCATTAAGAACGTACGGCTCGGCACTACGACCATCTACTTTGTAGAGGCCATAAGCCTCTCGCAAGATATCGTCAACTGAGTTCTGGTTAGGAATCTCTTCCACTTCGTGGCCGTCGGTGGCAACACTAGGTGGCGCCATGTTATACAAGATACCAACGATCTTCTTAGGGCTAATTGAGGAGCAAGTAATGGCGACAGGCGGTTTGATGTCGTACGGGTTAACGGCCTGAGCACTCAGAATGGCTAGTTCGGGACTTGCTTCAGAGATATCAAATCTACGCGCATAAACACCGTCGCCCACGGTTACAACCACAAGGTTCTTAGGGTTGACATTCGCCGAATGAGAGACAATTAATCCATCTCCCGTGGTCGCAACGGGTTCAATTGTGGGCGCCGTCAAGAGATAGACCGCATGATTGAGCAGCTTGACTGACGTCTGACCACTAAGCTCATATTCCGCGACCGCCAATCTCCCATCCGAAACGCGTCCGCCGCTCATAGCGGCTGCACAACCGCGAACTAAGAAATCAGTCCTCCGCAGGATCTCGGCATGGCCATCTGGTAAGGTGATCGATTTCCGTGGTGAAATAGAGAAAGAACGCTCCCCGAAAACTGCGACATAGTCCCGCTGCGCTTCAAAAGCCTGAATTAGCGCTGGTCCCAACTGCTTACGCCAGAATTGTTCTACCTCGACTGCTTGGGCATAGCCAATGTCGTCATCCTGAAAGTGGTGAGGCCAATTAATCAATTGAACTTGCTTGAGACTTGCTGAAATGAGTCCTAGTAGGCTCTTCATGAGAGGTCGATCAAACGGTGGTATGCGTTTCACATGCAAGCTCTCCAGACGACCGCGCAACTCTGAAAAGATTAGCTTGGGAACGTCGGTACCCTCCCCTCGAAGCATGATGCGTAGGCGTATTTCAATTTCCAGACGGACCTCACCGATAAAGTCACGTGCAGCTTGTGGCGCCTTGCTCTCGCTGGCTACCTGCCAAAGCTGGTCCAACCGTCGACCGTCCAATATGATCGCTGGAAGGCCGTCTGAAATCCGAACCCCAGACATCGTTCCCGTCGATCCAGAGTAGCCCTCGACCTTTAGATTATGAACAAAGGCCGATTCGTGGGTCGCAATCAGAAACTGTGCATGATTCAAATCTTGTGGTGGAAGATTCTGAAAAGTCGAAATCAGTTCTGCCCATTTTCGGCGGTGTTGCGGATCGAACGTCGTTTGTGGATCGTCCAAACAGATTAACGGTAGGGGATTAAACTGCAACCGTGAAAGAGTCTCATGTCGAAGTGCGAAGATAAATGCCCAAAGAACTGCCCGCAACCATGAAGTGTTTGCAACTAATGTCGCATCAACTTTGAATCGTTCATTAAATGAACCGTGCACAGTCACCGCTTGCTTGGTGAAAGTAGTATTTTCGTATCGAAGATTGTCGATCAGATAGATCTTCTCAAGGATGTCACCGATTCGAGATGACAGCAGGTTGATTGCCGTGAAGGTTTGGTGCTGAATATAGGTGCGGAGATCTTTCAGTGGTGCGATTGTTTCTGCAATAGCATCGCGCGCCGCCTGCTCAGTTTCAATTTGGTGCCACTTTGCAGCTGAAACAGAGGCACTCTCAAGATCGGCGGCGGCCTCTCGAAATGGTGCGGCTAACGCGAGTGCATCGCTGCATCGGTCCAAGCACGACGACAGCGACCCGCTTTCTGATATCGTTTGATCGCCTGCGCCTTGAGTGAGGTTCTGCCATGCGGCCGTGAATTTGTTTTGCGATGTCCTCCACCATTCGGCGAGCCTGATTAAGCGCTTGCCAGCCTCGATACAGGTCTCGACTCTATTGTCGATACTCTTACGCTCGGACAGCTCTGGAAATTCCGGTGCATCAGACTCCGCCGATACCAAATATTCGGTGACCCGGCGAGCAATACCGACAAGCGTTCCGGAATATCGTTCGGCGGAAACAAACTTTGCTTGAATACCCGCAAGAATGGTTGCCTTCGGCTGGACACCTGTCCAATAATCAGCATCGAAAGTAACGTCTTTTGGCCAGTTTTCGCGAATTTCATTTTCTAGCACTATACAAGCTTGGTCAAAAGTTTGCTCTGCGACTGCTCCGGCATGGCGAAGATCGCTAAGCTCTAGTGAGAGTTCTGGAATGTCTTCGAGACCTTGCCCACAGAGCGGACAGATCACTATCTCGTCGTGTGCAGGGTGATGTTCCTTGTGCCAGCGAGCTGCAACGGTCTTCAAGCGAAGGCGAGAATCGGAGAGTTGACGATCACGCCAAAGCCGGGCTTCATCGATGCTGACCTGGGCTCTATCTAGCTGTGCGCGAAATCCATCGAGTTGTCCTGAGACTAGCTGTTCCACAAGACTTTCCAAGCATTTCACGACTGGTATCGCAGCGAGTCCTCCCATCAACTCTTCCCTTGCATGTTCAACAGCCAGGGTAAGGTGTCTTTGCTCCTCGGCTGTCGAGGGCATTGACATATCTTCGGACAGTGTTCGGAGGTGTTCGCTGGCCTTTGTTATCAATAATTCCTTTGCACTCTCTAGATCGACGAGAACGTTCGCGGATTGTAGACTGTAGAGCCGATCAAAATTTACGATGTCTCTTGGTAGCTTCCTCTGTGCCGTCTCGAGAAATCTCTCAAAGTTGCTCTTGTATTGTTGCTGATTCTCACGACGGGCATAGCGACGAAAATCAAGATTGCCGTTGCACAAATCCGAGACGAAGTCTCCAAGCACGCTCAAACGATCGAGGCCAGTCAGCGCTTGAACAGCATCTAAAAGAGTGTCAGCTTTCTTGCCAAGGCGAAGGTGCCTAAGTCGACATGGCATGATTGTTCCCGTTTGCACCATGGCCTCAAAGCCTGCTGTGGCAGTAAGTTGTGGATCACAAGAGAGTATCTGCTTGCCATCAGAAGTGAGTCTCCGCATACACAGGGCTTCTTTTCCTGAAGCGACGTCGTAGAATGTCAACCTCACTCCCACCTTTGGCCCTTTTGATAGCTCCTCCAGTTTGCTCGGATAAGCGGCTACGGGTGGCCACGCACCAATCTCCTCTCCGGACTGGTTTAGTACCGGCTGGACATTGTTCAGTTCGGTCGTAGGTCCTATGTGATCGTTTGTCCTGAGCCCGGTCAAGGCCCATGCGATCGCTGCTACTAGGGAGCTTTTACCACTTCCATTCGATCCCTCCACGCATGTGCTCAAACCATCCATTTCATATCTGAATGGTGTGACGCTGTTTGGAGTTAAACCACCGAAGCCATAGGCCTCGACTCTCTTCAGCATCCAAGTCCGGAATATCCCTCCGCCAGCGGGCGTTTGCTCGGCAACTGGAAGCGTATCCTCGCCGGCGGCATGAGCTTCCTTCAATGACTCAATGAAAGACGCGGGAAGTGCTTTTACACTCCGAGTTGGTGAAGCTAGCAGTACCTTCAGTATTCGGCGCTGGCGCGGAAGTGAAAGTTGAATAGACCTCGTCTTGCCTGTGTGGGGATCTATCCATTTTAGTGACTGGCCCGCCAGCAACTGTTGCTCGATTTCTGTGGACGAAACTCGCATCCCAAATGGGTGCAGCCAGCATGATTACATCGGCTACACGCAATCAGTATCCCACATGCACAAAGCCCTTTGAACTCATCTTCGACTGAATTGGCACCACGATGCTTACTGAAGTTTTGAATACCTTCAGCACACTTGGCGGTTCGCTCCTGCGGGTCACCAGTGCTCGTAGAATGAAGATTGGCATACCACTGGATGTTTCGTTATGGAACGCAGTTTCATCTTGGAAACGACGCAGAGCCATTCTAGGTATTTCCCAGTCCAGAATCTATCCGCTTACTATCTGCAGGTTGGAATGGGTTGCCAGCTTCGACCAAGTCAGTGACCAAAATATCCTTCAGATTTTGTACTCCTTAAGTATTCGTTCAAATCTGGCCTGGAGCTGAGGAGGTACATTTTTGAATAAATATTGATCGTCTCTGGATGGTATCTTTTTGCGGTCGCCCTGTTGCGCCTTAACCAAGTCGGCTACCGGCAATGAGATGACTTGTGAGGTGGCCAACTTTGCGCCCTCATGCTTGTATATCGTTCTTCGCCATGGCTGATAGAAAGGAGCGACAGCCAGCGAGCCTCCATAAAATCCAGCATTGCATATGACAACATTGCAAAACATAACGCGCGAGAGAGCTTCGGTAATGTGGAAAAAAGACTGGGTATCTTTATTGTAAGCAAGAACAAACAGGTGCTGAATTCGCCCCGCGTAAAGAGTGGCCCTTTCTAAGTCCATGAGGTCATAACAGATCGCTACACCGAATCTGCCGATGTCCACTCCATCAAAAAGGGAGTACACCGGGTCCACGAAAAACTCCAGTCCCCTCGCTTCTAGTGCTTCGCGTTCTTTGGGAGCAGCACTCATTTTGCCTACTCGAATCTGCTGGCAGAAGCGACCGTAGCCCTTCTTTCGCCAATTGTCCGGTACTAACACCAAGGCTTCATTGACGGCTCTTTTAGTATCTTCTCTGATCAGATAATCCAGTCCCACTATGATTATCACGCCCAATTCTTTCGCAAAGCGTTCGAGATCCCGAACCCTAGCCCTTGGCAGAGAAAGCTCCGGCAAGAGCACAACATCAATCCTGTCCGGCATCAGTTTCAAGCCAGCAACGCAGCTTCGGACGTACGACCACAACTGCTCTGCATAGACTGCTCGCTGTGTAACATCGAAACGCCAGAAATCTGGCGAGCAGTTGGTTTGCACGAGGCATATTTTCAAAGTCTCACGAAGGTCAGCCATCACTCGATATCCTCTCCTTGCTGGTGCTGGTCTTGCTCTTCAGAAGATGGCCGCCAATTTGCGCCGGTATATTGCTCAAGATAAATAGGAATCAACTGTCGTGGCTGGTGTGCTGACACCGTAAGCTGGTAGTCCGCAAGCACTTTTTGGGCTTGGCGCAGTTCGCTTATGAACTCTTTTAGGGTAATGATAAGAGGAATGTCCCTTGCAATATCTTCATTCAAATGACGACTGGCCGGTTGGTCTTGCTGTTTCCACCACAGCGTTTCAATACTTCGCTCCATCAAACAGGACTCCATTATCGCCATTGTCCTGGAGGAACATGGCCTTTCCTGAATGTGCGCAATGGCGGCCCTACTAATGAGTCCTTGATATCCAGTCGTAAGGAATTGATTTGGCAAGCGAAACTCTCGGCGAAGCAAGGACAAAAGAATGGTGGCCGCGGCGCGTACGCTTCCAAACTCGAGATTCAAATCTGGATAGTCAGATATCGATGGTATTGTTCTGTCATCCCTCAATGGCCGTCTAAGTCGAGCTTCTACTTTTCCTGCGACAGCGCGTCTCCACGTTTCCCAAGTGACGTCTTGGACCTGCTGTTGAGTCCAGACTTCAGGAACGGTGAAGTTGAAGATGCTGCTGACCAGTTCCTTACGGAGTTCATTCGCCTTGCCACGCACAGCCTCCGCGACCTGTATCGTTATTTCGAGAGCAGTCCATTCGGAGAGTCTTGGATCAAAAGGCTGTCTCTCCTCTGAGGCTGTCCACTTTGCCCAGTCGGCAAGATTCAGTCTGCCCTTGACATCAGCTGTGATCACTTGCGAAGCACGGCCAATAGGCCCACTCAGGCGCCTGAGCGAGCGAACGGAACGAACTGGCTTCGCATGTAGGACTTCCGCTACCCATCCCTCCACTCCTTTAGCAAGCGTCTCTGTTCTTGCTACTCGTCGGAGAGCGCGCTCCGGTACATCGAGCTCGAGATAGCGCCATATCCTCCACGACGCGGGGATTTGTGGAGGAAGAGCAGAGAGTCCGGCCTTCAGTACTGCTTTCTTGATCTCCGGATGATCCCATACAAAGAAGTTACGGGCTAGCCACCACGTTGCCTCAAGTTCGGTCTTTGCAAAGTTCAAGAGGCCTCGTGTTGGTTGCATTGCAGCTCGTAGCCGAACACCAATCTTTGGCGGTAAGTCACTCGAACGGGGATTTACTCTTAGTAAAAAGGAGATAAAGGTAAGGGCCATGTTAAGCAGCCGATCAGACTGAGCGATGTAGTCGTAGCGCATGCTGCGGCGGATTCGACGGAGCGCAAGAGGGACGCTTGACAGATATGCAGCCGACGCTAATCGCCGGTTCAACGTCACATTCTGATTAAAATAATCATTGAGACATGCAGCAGACTGTTTTGCAAATACCTGCATCAATCGCGCTGTAACATACGTTGCTGAAAGTGGGTGTTGTTTCTGTATCTCTCGAATCGCATCAACAACTATTGTTGCCGAACCTCCGCTTCTCCGGGAAAAGTCAAGCACGCGCTCCCACATGCGAAGCTTTTCAGGATGAAGCTCAAGAGCCTTTAAGAGCACGGCGGTGGTTTCCTTGTTAAGTCTGTCTCGCCTCCGCGCTTCGCGTTTCCTAAGGTGCCTGATTGTGGACTGGAGTTGCCGAAGTCGGCGCTGACATGCTGTCAATGAGAGTCGTAATTCCCTAAATGACGAAGCAGATCGACGAAGGCTTCTCAGCTGTCGTTCGAGATACTTCCCCTCTTGAGATCTTTCGTTGTTCTCCAGTAACGCATTTAAGAGATCAGAGCTGTCGTGTTCAGCTTGGACGGTGAAGCGGCCAAGTAGTGTTGCCGCAAATGTAACCCGTGTCTTCTCAGGGAGTTCTTCTTCAGGCAGACGAGCAAGCAACAAATGCTCGAGATCGTTTAGCACTCGACGCTGTTCCTCGCTGTCGAGCAGGTCAAAGTTTGTATGAGCGAGGTCGGAGACCTTTTCCAGTGTTTTCGTCATCAACGGTGACGGAAAGGCAGGATCTAGCCAGGTACTACCCATCGCCGCAGTTTTTCGTTTTCTGCTCTTCTTCTCGAGGTATAGCCTGAGGTCTTTTGGTTCAGTTTTCTCCTGCTTGATCTTGCATCCCAAGTGGTCTCGAAGGTATTTCTCGTAGTCCGCAAACCATCGGGATAACGCGTCAAATTTAGGGGCAACGACAATATGGTCGTCAACATATCTAAAGTGCGCGATCTGCCTTCGTTTGACTTGGGTAGCAGCCCAGTCATCTACGGGCAGCATTGCTATGTTCGCTAGAAATCCAGCCGCGATGAGTCCTGTCGGGATCACGGGAAGATATCTTGCTTCCGGTATGCCGATACTCCTCAAATCGGACCGAGACCAACCTCTGCGATCAATTTCAAATCTAGTCAGTGACTCAAGAAATGTGCTTCCAATTGAAGTGGCTATTTCTGATCGGGAAAGTATGGTCTTGCGGACGGTTTCTAGTGCTATGGACGGATAGAATTTTTCGATATCGAAGCTACACCAGTAAACCGTCTTCGAGTAGTGGTCCCAATAGTCGTCTCGCAAATAGGCAAGCTTTTCACTAGCACCAAGCTCTTTCTCTGCCGACAAGAGCTGCTCCTCGCGCTCTTCCCAGGCCACTTTGAGACCAGGCCGAATAAGCTTCTTCAGGGCCAACAGCACGTGCCTTCTATAGAGTGGCCAACTCTGCTTGAACGGGCGATAAGTGTGGCCCCGAGTATTCCGATAAGGCCCACTAATGAATCGAGGCGCTGCGGACTCACTTTCTTTTACGATTGTTGAACGAAAGAGCCGATTACCATAGCTCCAAGCGGGCATTTGGGAATCGAGTTCTGCGCCGATAACATTTAGGTAGGCCAGCCACGCAAGTTGGTCGCGAATACTGATCCAGAAGAACTGCCTGGCCTCAAGATTGCCATCGGCATTGCGTTTTGGGTATGGGAGAGGGCGTATGGGCTTGGGTGCATATTTTCCGGACCCCAGATCCTCAGACAGCGATGCTAGTTCGTTATCCAATTGCAGTTCGAAATTGGCCAGCTCCAATTCGTCGTACCAGACTTCTGACTGGCGATAGTAGCTCAGAAGCTTGTACCAAGCCCAGACGACGTTCTCATAGCTGCTCAATTGCAGTACTGTCTGCGCGATCATAGAGTGAGAGTCTATGGAAGTGTAAATTTAATAATACGTTCGCGAAAGTGCTTTTCTTCCATTTTTCCCGGTGCGATTGTAAGGAGCGCAGGATGGATTTCCACATCAGGACTCGCCGCAAATTAGGTTTCTTAACTTGACATATCTGCCGTTGGAACACGAACACCATCAACTTTGCTTATTTAGGTTCTGTTCCAAGGATAGCTGCGAGTCTCTCTACCTCCGCTTTTCACGTGGGCAGTGTGTCGTTTTGCCAACAGTCCAACGAAATGACGTGAAGACAAGTTATGTTTCGCCATGTACTGGGTTACCACTTTGTGTTCCTCACCAGACAGATAGTATCGGAGTATTTCTTCTTTTGGTGTGTTCCAAGCTCGCTGCTTGTCCAAAGATGGCTGGATAAGTTCATAGATGCATTCCTCGACCGTAGCTCCGCGAGCGGCAGCCAAGTAGTCGATTTTGGCATGTTGCTCATAAGGTAGGTTGATGACTACGCTTCTTAGAGCACGTTTGCCCTTGTATCGTGCTTCCCGTAGGACAATCTCGGCGAGGAATTGACTTATGGCTATTCTCTGGTCCGTGCAATACTTGATGATCTCTCGCTTTTCTTCATGAGTTACTGCGGCCAAGAGATGACGGTTCCGCACCGACGTTGTCTCGAGCCTCTTTTTGCGGCTGCTCTTCTTCTTAGTTGACAATTTATCCTCTGAAGTTCACATCGCTAACTCGCTGACCGATCTACCAAAGCTTACTCGGATCGATGTCTTTCGTTCCCTTCCATTCAATACCTTGAGCCTTTTTCAGATGTTCTCGCGCCCTCGCTGCGGATTCAGCTGCCGTTGACAATGGCGATGGTTGTTGTCGGCCGCGATCTGCAGTAAGGGTCGGGGCCATCGCGGATTCTCTCCCCTTCTCACTCTGTGGAAGTTTCTTCTTCATGCGCGAAAAATAGGTACGAAACTCGTTATGCTTCATCTGCAGTCCGTTCGCACAAAGACACTCCCAGATCGCCTTCAGACGGTGCCCGTTCTTAATTGCTGCCGCGATCTCGGGCCACAACCACTCAATCATCGCGGCTTTGCCGTTAGGCGGTTTTTCCGCCAAGGTCCGCATGGCGCGCTTCAAATTGCCGGTATTCTTGGAAATTGTCATATTTCTCTGCGTCCGATTGTGGGTAGCCACGACTTACCAAAGCAACAACGAGCAACAAATCGCAACAAATAGCAACAGTCAGCAACACTGTTATGCAACACTTAGCAACACATAGCAACATTCCGCAACATCGAGCAACATCCAGCAACATTCAGCAACACTGATGTGCAACAGTTAGCAACAACGAGCAACAGTCAGCAACATTCAGCAACAACCTTTCGGAGGCCGATTGTGCCTCCGGGAGACCGCCCAAACACCTGTAGTGGAACATAAAAGGGCGCGGGTGGCGGTTGTGATGATTTTTCACATCTATCATCCATTGCAACAAGAACATAAGTGTGAACCCAGAATTTCGTTTCTGCCACCCGTTCGTCACCCGTGACATAGTTGACCTGGAGTATATCAAACAAGACACAATTCAATGGTAATATGTGTATAGTCCAAACACAAGCCGGTGGACACCTGGAACTTTTCGGGAGGCGGCATGATGAAGCGGAGTTTCCGATTTCAGGATGAGTTGATGGAAGCCATCAAGGATACCGCCAAGAAGCGCGGCTACAAATCCACCAATGCGTTTGTGGTTGAGGCTGCTCAAAACGAAATCGAGCGCGGGAACTCAGCAATGAGAGAAAGCGAACAACGAGTTAGCGCTGTTCTCGACGCGCTCTATCGGGAAATCCGCAAACTGAACGATGGGCAGCAAGTTCAAATCGCCTTCCAAGAAGCTGTTATCAAATTCCTCCTGACATGCATTCCCGAACCACCCGAAGGGGACGTCTTAGAGGAAAGCAGAGCGGCGGCGCGGGTTCGATATGAAAAGGTCCTTCGGAGTATTACCCACAGTCTCAACAGCGGAAATCTGAAGTCCACAATTGCGGAGTTGATAACCGATGCAGAACCAGCCGGATCCTGAAAGAGAAATTCGTCTAAGACCGCCACGCCCACGTAGGCCACGAGCTGAAGTTCAAGTGTGGGCAAGCGCCTTTCGCAGAATCCAAATCATGCTGCGAGCAGGGCGACGCGCAAGTAAGAGATTGTCTGCTGCCGCGCGCCGCAGCTCCTACGTGACCCCGCCTCACATACAGCGTTGTTCTGTGAGAATCACATATTCCAAGAATAAAGGACCAGGACAATGGAAAGCCCATGGACGCTATTTGGAACGAGAAAGCGCCACAGGAGGAGAGAAAGGAAAGAAAAGCGGATTCGACCAGGATCGCGAAGGGCTCGACCTGGCCGACATCGTCAATTCCTGGCAGCGGGCCGGCGACGAGCGGCTTTTCAAGATTATTGTTTCGCCTGAGTTTGGCGAGCAAATGGACCTCGTCCAGCATGCCCGCGAGCTGGTCTCACGCATGGAGCGGGATCTTTATACAAAATTGGAGTGGGCCGCGGTGACACACTTCAATACCGACCATCCCCACGTGCACATTGTGTTGCGCGGTCTCGATGACAAAGGCGTTAGCTTACGATTGCAGAGAGATTACATCCGGTGTGGGGTGCGCCGGCAGGCGGAGGAGCTGGCGACAAACCAGCTCGGGTATCGCACAGGAATCCAGGTGCTGAACGCGCAGGCCAACGAAACCAAACAACAGCGGTACACATCGTTGGACCAGATCATTTCTCGCCGGCGAGAACCGGAGCCGCGGCTACTTCCGACTGACTACCAGGGCAGCCATTTTGTGATTCAACACCAGAGTACGCAGTTTCCTCTGCTGGGTGACGCTAGCCGAGACCGTGAATTCTATGTTGGGAGACGGCTGAGGACTCTAGAGACAATGGGTCTAGCCTTTCGTGGCGCCGGCGAGACTTGGTACGTGAGGAACGATTTTGAACAGGTCCTAAGGGCGATGCAAAAGGCCCAAGACCGGCAAAAGATCCTGGCGCGGCATGGAGCCTTGGCGTCCGATCCTCGACTCCAGGTGCAGCTGACCCAACCGAGAGACATCAGTCGTCTTGAAGGCCGAGTCTTGGTACACGCGGAGGACGAAGCGATGGGGAGGCCCTACATGCTTCTGGAGGGTACAGATTCGAAGATTCATCTGATCTACCACACCAAGGAAATCGACGCGGCCCGAGCCACGGGCAACCTAAAGCCTGATCACTTTGCCGTTTTGCAGAAGAAGTTTGTCAACACACGACCCAGCCTGCTCATCGCGGACCTAGGAGATGCCGACAAGATTCTTACCAACCGTTTTACGTTGCGCGAAGCCGCGCACCGGCTGATCCGCCAGGGTCTATTCGGTGATTTGCAACAAACAGCTTGGGGAGGCTGGTTGGGCAAATACCACGAGGAGGTGCGGCGAGCTGGAGAAGAGGAATTGCAGAAGAAGAAGGAACGTACGCATGGGCGCTAGGAATCCGCGCGAGTGTGCGAAAAAGCAAGTGCGATAACCGGGGCACGCGTTCCGCCGCCCAAATAGACGGATGCCGCAACAGGAGGAAATCTTGCCTATTCATTTTCTTCTGCTAGCCTTCTTGATTTGTTTTAGCAGACGTTCTCGATATTTCCACTCTGCTTCTATCTTTCGAAAGCCTGAACTGCTCTTTGGATGTGCGCGTTTTGTTAGATTTCCCCAAGTGCACCGAGGATGGAGCAAGACAGCTTCGTCCACGCTCAAGACTTCTAATCCAGTTAATCGATAATAATCCACTTTGTCGCCGGCTTCGAGCCAATCGTCAAGACTGCAGATCAGATACTCAGGTTCCGAGAACGCCAGCAGTTGTTCGTCATTTGAGAACTCGGCAATCCGTTTGGGATCGCCAAAAAAAGGATTCGTTACGACAACACCGGAGATAGCTCCTTCGCTGTGCTTGATTTCACTTGAACCAATGCTCGCGATGAAATCTCGTGGGTAAATTCTCACAGAGGAAGGCAGATGGCAATGATGCCTTCTCAAGGGTTCTTCAGGAGAGAATAAGACACTGTCGGGTGTAACAGAACGAATAAACCTGTTGAACGGCTCTGTATTAGATGGCACTCCAGGCAGCCGCACAATAACTTCTCCCGAGTGAATCTGGCCCGGGCGCGTTAAAGACTGACGCGCGCTAAGCAGGAATATTCCTCCACCGTTCAACTCATCGAAAAACGCTAATTCTTCAGAGTGATGAATACGGTCTGTGTACCCTTTATATCGCTGCGAATAGAGGCCGACTTCTTTTAAGAAATTGTCGCTTCCAAGTCCGTACCAGCCTGAGGCCTGCTGTCTAATTCCAAATGTTCCCATGCCTCTAAGACCAAGGTAGTTTTCAGCGGCGATAAAAACCTCTCGGAGCTCGTTGGCGGAAGAAGAGTTCAATCGGATACGTAGGCTGGCCGCCCAGAGATACTCATCGAAGATCAGAGGAGTTCTAGCAAAAAGAATATCTGAAATATGTTTGCTTGCAAGTCTTACCATTATGGAACAAGCGGGCAGATTTATGGACTCATGTGAAGGCGGCATTTCCACATACCGACTCCTCGAATCTCGAGGACTTTGTCCAAAAAACCACATCACTCCATCCCGACTTAGTACTCGCCGTTTGCGATCAATAAGCTCGAAGATGCCTAATTTCTGAGCGAAAAGGCCATAGATTTCGTAGGGATTAAGAAGCAATATCTCATACTGCGAACGCTGGTCTTCCACGTCCTTGATCAGAGTCTCGGTAAACCCAGAGACACTGCATATGCAACCAATGGTGTCCTTTGACGCTCTTCCCAGTCGATCCTTAATTTGCGCAACGGCATCGATATCGACCTTTCGTTTTTGCCATTTCGTTTCAAACAAAACCTTGTCGTTGCCATATTCTGCAAGTAAATCTGTTTGTCTCGGATTTGCACTTTTAGGGTCTTTGTGAACAATGAACCCGCTCCTGAAAAGCAGTCGACAAAACAACGCTTCAAACAAGCGACCTCGCTTCGCCCGATCTTTTGAATTCCACAGTTTTTCGAATTCGTCTTTGAGATCTGAGGTCATGAGAATAGAAATCGACTCCTAGGCGTTCCTTTCTTGGCGGGACGACTGTCGTTGTCTTCGACCGTGAGAAATAATTGGCGGTCGGCTATTTTCTTTCCGCATGCGGTTCATCGCCTTGATTGTCTCAATGTAGTGGCGTTTTGCTTTTGTTTGTATTGTTTCGTCTTTCATTTCCTGGACAGCCTCGAAAAGACCTTGATTGGCCTGCTCCGGTGTGGGTTTCTCTTGGGCAGGCCGAGCCTCGTAAAGAAAATCCAATTCCCAATGCGCATCCTTGAACGACGTCCCCAACGCGATAGTCTTGGTTCGTTGGCGAACGACGGCCAGTTCCGGCGTCACTGAAGGGTGAACGAAGATCCTGAGTCCTTTGCCGCCGCACCGCTCTGCCGCATGAGCACGGACAACTGCCGTGCCAACGAATAGCGAGCGTGTCACAATTGTGGAATCAGTGATGTCCGTAGAAAACTTAAACGGATAAAATGTTCCTCGCCCGATGCCCATGCGAACTGGGACCTTTTCTAGGATGAAGTCTCGCATCAGCTCGGTCGCCGTTAGGCAGGCAAGCAGTGAGTTTCCGAATTCGAGAAATGCACAATCTGAAAAGAGCATTGCTCGCACACTGCCAGACAGGCTTTGCCGATGTACACTGACTTCCAGAATTCGGTTGAAGCGATTGAATTGATTTGAGGCTAGGCTTGTCGATGTCCCTTTGAACTGCTCGTCGCTAGTGTCAATAAGACGTGTGGGGAATTGTTCAGTTAGAGCTGCAAAGCCTAACATATCTACAAAAACGAGCGTGTGCTCCGCGTCTTCAGTCCGGGTCATTCGCGGCCGTCCCAAAAGTGATTAACCCATCGCTCGACTTCGCTTTTGACGGGTGGCTGATCGCCACCGATATTCCACAGGAGCTGGTAGCAGGCGTCGACTACCAATAAACGCATTTTCTGCTTTAGACTGTCGGGCGGGCAGCTTAGATCTTCGGTCGTAACTTCAGGCAGAACGGCCTTGTGAGGAGGTCCGATCTCGCTAGCCAGTTTGAAAAGGTGCCCCCGAAGCTTTTCCAAGCTCACCTTCAAGACGAGATCGGCTTCTATAGCAAAGGTCTGATAGAACATGACGGCCCAAGACAGAAGATGGCGAAGATATAAAACGACATGCCAAAAAAAATAACTGGCGGTCTCTCCCGCCGGTCCTCCGCCAGGGTTCAACCGCGTGTAGTATGTACGCTCCCATAAAGTGATCTGGGAGGTCACAAAGCCGTATTGGTCAAAGCTAACGAACCGGGCTGTTGACATTCGTCCATCACGGCGATCCCACGAATTGCGCTGCGCTGCTTCTTCAAAACAAGAAATTCCACCCTGGTAACGTGCGATTGCGGGGTGACGAAAAAGGGCATTCATTTGAACGTCAGAATCAAACCTTTGTTCAGGAGTCACAACATGATTTTGGGAAACTGTCTGTTTGACAAATGAAAACAGCGCTTCTCGTGTTGCAATTTCACGATATGCAAGTTTTGGACCAAGCGACACAGAGAGCAGCGGCGTACGGAAGGCATGTATGTGCTCTTCTAAGATTGCACGTGCGCTGGCGAGCGCGTCGCTGCGGGTCTTCTCAGCTCTCGCATCCTCTTCCCTGCGATTGTTGCTCTTCGATTTGAGACTTCTGACCTGCTGAACCAGATCACGAAGGAGTATGCTCCGCAACTCAGCCAAGTCACTGAATTTTCCCACCAATGCGGTTTTGTAGGTCTCTTGCTGAAATTTCTTCAACCTTGCATGCTGGGCCGGATCGACCTTGTCGGGACTGACGGGACGGTTGGAGAAGTAGAGCATCGCAGGCTTGCCAGCAGCAACAAATTGGTCGATCTCTTCCACGGTACCCGATTCAGCAACCCCGGTGTCGGTACCGAACTTGGTCCAAAACATTCCGATTAGAATGTCGCATTTGCTTACCAGCTGGTCGTTAATGGCTTGTTGAGGACGAATACCCACCTGTGGAAGCGCGTGCGTTTCGTATTTCACAGGCAACAAGACAATTGATTCTGCCGCCGCATGCTGAGCGTTCCAGTCATTGATCGCGTCCGTGGCTACTAGCCGCTCCTCGGTTAAATCGGAAGGGGAGGCGATCAAGACTCTGTAGGTCTCTGTTCTAAAGGACATTAGCCGAATTATACGGCGCACCTCCCATTTCTGCCGCGTGTCGGCGGCCCAGTAAAAGTGTCTGGAGTGCTTTCAAATAGAAAACTCGAAGAACAAGGCACGCGCAGCATTGTCACGTTTGCTTAGACAATCTATGTCTTGGAAGCTAGTACGATGGTAGTTAGGATATTTCCAAATGAAACCCCAGCACTATTTTGTGATGATCGATAGCTGTGCGGTTGATCGCTTTGCCAAATCTCCGTTCGATCCTGTCATGGAACTGCGGAACACCGAATTCAAACTTGTCTTTACTCTGGACTTGAAGCAAGAATACGAAAACGCGCTGCAGGAGCACGTACCCACCTGCCATGAAGCCAGACAGTTGATTAGGAGAATTCTTTCCGAAGGCACTGTTCGTGGATTCTTCGGATTCGGTGGTCGGCCGTATAGCGGTTGGAATGAAGGCGATTGGATCGAACCAGATCAAGTTCAGCTAGTGTCAAAAAGGCTAAACGAGGCGAGCCAGAACCGGCCTGGGAAACGAACCGACCTTCACCTTGTTGCTTTGGCGAAACATGACATCGTGATTACCGCCAATATTAAGGAAAATCACTGGAATCAAGCGCCCAAAGGCGAAGGGCAAGTTATTCAGTGGCGTGAACTTGAGTTCTTTTTGGCTAGGGAGGTGAATCTTGCATCAGCTCTGCGACGCTTGCTCTGAATCTGGATTCTTGTTCTTGGAGGAAGCACTTTGTCACGGCGCGCCTCGATCATGTTTGTCCGTGGCTCAAAGATCAGGCATTTCAATTTGTTGAAGAGTTAAGCCGTGTTTTGGCTGAAACCCCGTTCTCAACAGGCATCCTTAATTGAAGCGCTCACCTAAACCCGTACAGTTTATCGACGATGTCTTAACTCTTTTGGGCAAGGCCACTGCTCTGCACAATTCACTCAGGCCTGCGGTCGACAATATACCGCAGATCAATCAAGCGGCTGAAGAATGCGAGTTGCTGGCTCGGAGCATGAATGACCCAAATCTGGCCGAACCAGCGCGCAATCGTGCCCGTCGAAAGTGGGAGAGGCTTCAGAAGCTGATCCAGCGCAAATATGAACGACTAACGGCACACAAGTCGAACGTTACGCAGTTCGCGGCTGAGCTCTGCCACGTCTTAGCGTATGCTCCAGTTGAACCAGCGCGGTTGCGGGCCACACGCGAAGAGATCGAGCGGCTTGGGTTCCCTCCCAAGAATGCAGCAGGTATCCTTTGGCAAAATACGGCTAGAGATCTAGCTATCGTGATCCGAAGACTGAATGAGATGTCTAACCTGCTAGCAGGTACGGAAACCTTAAGCGGATATCGACAAATAGATATGAAGTTGCATGAAATATTTGACAGAGTCCGTAAGGTGAGAAGAGTTGAGCGATCCGAAATAGCTGATTTCATACGGTTCTTTAGTTCGATCGCCGGGATAGCAGGGCAATCTTTACAAGACAACTTGTTTCCAGGTTTCTACACAGAAAGGGAGTTCCAGCGGGAGATGAAAAAGCTTCTGCGTTGCCGTGCAGAAATTGGATCCGAGCTGGAAGAACACAATCACACAGCAGGAGGAGTCACCGACCTGTCATTTCGAGGCATCCCCCTAGAGCTCAAAGTGAAACAAACTGGAAACATACGAGCGTCACACATAGGCGTCGAGTTTGAACAGGTCGCACAATATGTTGCAGGCAGTGATCGCCGTTTTGGAGTGATCTGTGTACTCGATTGTTCACATAAGCTACGTGCACCGGGAGTTCCAGCGAATGACATCTCGTTTAGGATTGTTTCTCCGCCACTCAGAGGCCGTCTGCCGATCGGCTTGGGGATTGTTTTGATCCGGGGAAATCTCTCGACGCCGTCCAAAATAACAAAAGGCGGATCCGATAGAAGAAGACAGGTGCAAAAGCGCGCCCAGTCGAGATACTCCAGGTAGAAACTCCTCTCAGAACTGCTTCAAAACAACCTTCGCGGATGCCCATTGCGATGAGCCCTCTCAGGGACTCTCTGACGGACAAGGGGTGCAACTCTCATCGGATAGGTGCCTTTCAACTGCAACTGAAGTTTCATAGTTTCCCAATTACAATTGTGGCGAGGAGCAATCAAAATGCCCGAAGTAAGCGTATCCAAAGAAGTCCACGCGCGAATCAAGGAATTCAAGCAGATTGTCGAGGCTGTCATTGGAGAGGAAATCGGCCTAGATGCTTGCGCGGAGTTGATCCTTGGCCAGGGCATGGATGCCATCCTGGCTGAAATAATCGGTTCAGTTGACAAGACCACATTGCTGAAATCCTTCCAACAGCTCGGTTCACAATTTCCGAGCGAGATTTATGGATACGTTGCGGAAACGCTCAGCAGAGGTGTTGCAAACCAGGTGAAAGAGGAAATTCGGCAGCGCATCGGATTTGTAGCGAACGAGGATTCGAACCCTCAAGAGGCGAATCTCCCTACTGATCCTGCGGAAATTCACGAAAGGTCTAAATAATCCCCTTTAACAAGCTGGAGACGGTTATTTGCAACGTTTTGGCTAGTTTGTAAAGTGTTGCCAGGGTCAGATTGTATTCGCCGCGCTCAATCGCTCCCATGTAGCTGCGGTGGATGTCACAGCGGTCTGCAAATTCTTCTTGCGACCACCCCTGTTTTTTTCGCAAATCGCGGATGCGGTTTCCCAATGTCCTCTGAAATTGTTCTATTTGCATCAAGAAGCATTTGGCGATATTTGGTCTGAATCGTCCACCATGTATAAAGAGGCCATGTAAACATGGTATAACGATACCGTGAGATGCCTGCTAAAGCTCAAGCTCTTACTCCTCACACACGGGAGGTGTTCGGCATGCGAGGACCAAGGTCACAGGAAACATTGCCACATATGCTTTGATACGCGTCTGGAATCAGAAGTTTTGGAGGCCATCACAGCACTTGATCTGGCCGAAAAGTTCGAGGAGAGCAGCAAGCGTTTGTTTGAAGACATTTCAGATGACAATTACGAGAGGCCACCGGAGGGAAGCTATTTTCATCATGTCATTCAAACGAAAGAAAAGCTCGAAAAAGTGTACTTGCGCTGCGTTGGTGATGGCACCGACATAAGGGATGAAAAGGAGATCGTCAGAAGACTTCTGGCAGAATTGTCGTACGACGACAAGGAGGATCATCCGGTTATGGCGAAGCGAAAGAAGCCGCTCACGATAGATTCCATCGATGTGGACAATGACCAGGAAATAGATAGTTTCTTGGCTCAGGTTCATGCCGTCGGCGACAAGATTTGTCACGAGCAGGTACAGGAAGCGATCCGCCTGGGAATTATCGACGACAAAGGCAATCTGCTTAAGAAAGAGATTCCGGAGGATATGCAGGAAGGTGCAGACCGAGACTTCGGAGGCTAGAAAGAAAGACGGTGTAACGTGATCGACAACTTGAAGGTATTGTGGGACAACCGCGACATCGTGCAGATGCTTGTCACCATACCAGTGTTGTACATCATCTACATGCTGCCAAGTATGATTGCCGTCCACCGCCGGCATCCGCAGAGACGGGTTCTCTTGTGGGTAAATTTCTTCTTGGGATGGACCGGTTTTGGGTGGATCCTCGTACTACGCCGAGCATTAGATACTGCGAGGTATATATGAACACGATAGTGAATCATGTACACAAATCCGACCAGAGATTCCAGTTCGTAGCGGCCAAAATCGCAACGTATCTACAGCACCAATACCCGAAACAGTACACAAGGCTGAACCACAGCGGCCGCCTACAGGCCTATTTGGAGGCCCAGGCGGAGCAAGCCTGGGAGCAAATGGAGCGGGCGAGAGAGGCGGGCTACACCACAACCCAGGCGGAGGAGTTTGCGGCAACATTCCTGTATCCGGAGATGAAGGAAGATTCTCACCATGAGGACCACGATCCCGAGGATATCTGGCTAAGAGACAGGCTGGAAAAGAGACTGCTAGACGCCACAGGGAAAACAGTGCCGTTCGACTAGACAGAAGAAAAAGAGCCCGTTCTTAGCCATCGACACGCTTTATCACCGCCACAGCACCTGCAAGCAGGTACTGTCGGCACATAGGCCCCAACTCTGTCTCTAACATTTCCAGTTTGATTTAGCCCGCCACACTATACACAATTCGTATATAATGCGGGTATATTTCAACAAGAATCGACTACAGCCCCCGTTTCGATTCTGCTGAGTCTACAGGCAGGCTGATATGTCTCATGATGGCAAGAAGCCGTGTGGCACGGCAAATCCAGATTTCGAGTCTGTGCCGGATGTTAGAAGCCGGGAGGCGTCTCGGGGACACAGGCCACATGGAATTCCTTCGGGCGAGTGGCTCACCACCAATGAAGCGGCTGAGTACCTCAAGGTGAAAGCCCGGACTGTATTGCTCTGGGCACGGCAAGGAAAGTTGAGGGGTTACACGCTTTCAGGCGTCAAGCGCCACGTTTGGCGATTTCGCAAAACCGACCTCGATGCTACTCTAGAGCTGCCATCCGTGCGCCCTGCAGAAAGGATGGTTCAATGAAAAGGGCAGCACGGTTCAAGACCGGAAGTGTAGTTTTCGATAAGAGACGAAAGACCTGGTACTTCCTCTGGTGGCAAGACGGAAAGCGACGCTCGAAACTGATCGGTACCCTTCGCGAATTTCCGAGCAAGAGTTCCGCCCAGCGCACAGCGCAGGCTTTCCAAACGTCACTGGAAAGTCCGAACACAATTACAGAGGTTGAAACCATCAAGGCATTGGTAGCTCGTTACAAGTCCGAGAGATTGCCTTCGCGCAAATCAACGGCGCGAGTGTATCGCTCGTGGCTGGACAATTACGTGGTGCCGAAATGGGGAGAGACGCCAGTGGCCGCGGTTCACCCGAGGGAAATTGAGCTTTGGCTGAAGCATCTGACGTTGTCACAAAAGAGCAAATCCCACGTCAGGAACATGTTTCATCTCCTTCTGGAGTTTGCGATGTGGTGCGGCGTCATCGAACTGGCCCGAAACCCTATCGATCTTGTGGTCGTAAAGGGGGCAAGCAAACGGGTTCGTTCCCCGCGCAGCCTGACAGTTGAGCAGTTCCGGAAACTCTGCGAGCACCTGAAGGAGCCGTTTAAGACCATGGCGCTCGTGAGTGTCTGCTTCGGTCTGCGCATCAGCGAATGTCTGGCATTGCAGTGGTCAGATGTGGATTGGCTCAACGCAACGCTCCGCATCGAGCGCGGCATCGTGGAAAGAAACGTGGACGACGTAAAAACGGAGAATTCCCGAAGGCCGTTCAAGATCGCTCCTGAACTCTTGCAAACACTGAAGGGGTGGAGACTGAGCGCTCCTTTCTCGGCAGATGGGGATTGGATCTTCGCCAGCCCCTTGAAAGCCGGGCGTCTGCCATATTCGTACACCGGGGTGTGGCGGGAGTTGAAGAGGGCTGCCAAGGAAGCGAAGGTTGGAGACTTGGGTACGCATGCATTTCGTCACACGTATCGTTCATGGCTTGACGCGGTGGGGACCTCGGTTGCTGTCCAACAGAAGTTGATGAGGCACTCCGATATCCGTACCACCATGAACATCTACGGCGATGTCGTTACAGACGAGATGGCATTGGCCAATGACAAGGTGGCGGAGCTCGCGTTGAAGCAGGTCAACTAACGGATTGCAAACGGATTGCGGAGCTTTGTAAGTGATTGAAAAATTGGCTCCTCAGGTAGGACTCGAACCTACAACCCTCCGGTTAACAGCCGGATGCTCTGCCATTGAGCTACTGAGGAGTGTCGTATGCAGGAAGCGCCGTGAGAGGCGCGATTGCTTCCCTACTTTTATATAACAGTTTTCATCAGGTTGCCAAGTTCTGAAACCGTCTGATATCAAACTCTTGCTTATTGACCAAATTGCATCATCATTAAGTCCTGAAGCATATTCAGCACTCAAGAATGCAGGGCTTAGGGGCGAATGCAGTGCAGAGGCGTAGCAACCTTGTTTTGAACTGCGGACCTCTTAAGGAATCCCTCAAAGATCTTTGAAAATTCGCAGGCCAAGTTTCAGTTGCCGGTCTTGTTCAATGCAGGAAACGGAACACGGGAGGTTCGCGATGGCAGCAGAATCTACCAGCGCGCCACTGCTGCCGCACTACTCTGGTCTCACTGTATGTCATTGAATCTCATCAGTTTACCGTAAAATTGACTACTTCAAGTAGGGGGCGGGGGGCGACTACTTGGCGTTTCCCTAAGTCCCCAAAATCTGCCGCAACCCGTCTAACTCTGTTAGGCTTTTTATGGTACGCGCATCCGCGAGGTTCAGCTATGCAAGGAGTCCTGCGCTTGGTCTGGTTTTTCTCTCTTATCCTGCTCTCTTCATCCCTGGTTGTCGCACTGGCGGTTGCGGAAGATAACGCAGCCACAAGCGCGCCCACTTCTACTCCCCCGGCGCCGCCCAAGCCCCAACCCGTGATGGTGGAAGAAACTTTGCACGGGCATAAAATTGCCGATCCCTTCCGCTGGCTGGAGGATGGCGAGAGCCCGGCCACGCAGCAGTTCGTTCGCGACGAGCTGGCCTACACGCGCAGCCTGCTCGACCCGCTTCCCGGACGCGAGGCTATTCATGCGCGCCTGAACGAGCTGTTCGGCGTGGGGGCCTTGAGCACTCCCCAGGTCGCCGGAGATTACTATTTTTATTCCCGTCGCGAGGGCCAGGTGAACCAGCCTGTGCTCTACGTACGCAAGGGGTTAAACGGCACAGACCGGGCGCTGGTTGATCCTAACACCCTGGTTGCTGACGGTACGGTCTCGCTGGATTGGTTTTTTCCCTCGCACGACGGCAAGTATCTGGCCTATGGCACGTC
>Ga0070730_10000738_pt1 | contig 35376 bp, 33 predicted proteins | sample Coa_R1_3_FD_66447 | JGI IMG/M metagenome (GOLD analysis project Ga0070730, IMG submission 66447) | Surface soil microbial communities from Centralia Pennsylvania, which are recovering from an underground coalmine fire - Coalmine... | ecosystem: Environmental > Terrestrial > Soil > Unclassified ...
TGGGCAAGCCCGACATCTACGGCGCGATTTTCCGGTTCGACGGCCAGGCGTCGGTGTTCGGGTGGCACGGCGGTCCGTGCTACCGATGCCTCTTCGCCGATCCGCCGCCCCCCGACCTGGTGCCGTCGTGTGCGGAGGCGGGCGTGCTGGGCGTGCTGCCGGGCATCATCGGATCCATTCAGGCGGCCGAGGCGATCAAGCTGATCCTCGGCATTGGGGAATCCCTGGCGGGGCGGCTGCTCCTGTTCGATGCGCTCAAGCTCGAGTTCCGTGAGCTGGCGATTGGCCGGGATCCCGAGTGTCCCGTGTGCGGCACGCGGCCCACGGTCAAGGCGCTCATCGACTACGAGGCGTTCTGCGGCATGCCGGGGGCAGGCGACGGAGCCAGCGAAATATCCGTGCGTGAACTGGCGGCCGAACGGGCGCAGGGACGGAAGCTCGTCGTGGTGGATGTGCGCGAGGCGCACGAAATCGCGATGGCCGCGTTCCCCGGGGCTCTGCACATCCCCTTGCGGCAGCTGCCGGGGCGAATGCAGGAGCTCGATCCTCACGTTCCCGTCGTCACTCTTTGCCACAGTGGGATGCGATCGTTGCGGGCGCGCGAGGTGCTGGTAGCGGCGGGATTCAACAACGTGCGGAGCGTGACGGGGGGGATTGACGCCTGGAGCCGGGAGGTGGATGCAGCAGTGCCGCGCTACTGACCCCTGACCCCTGATACCTGCTTCTCATGCCGAAGGGGGGACTCGAACCCCCACGGGCTTGCGCCCACTGCGCCCTGAACGCAGCGCGTCTACCAATTCCACCACTTCGGCGTGATTCGGGAACGGCAAATCTAGACGGAGGTATAACCTCAAGTCAACGCTTGGCTTGACCCTCATTCACCGCGTACCTATTTTGCGCCGACCGCCTTGGACAAAGTTGCCATCGCCCGCAATCCGAGGGCGCGACACGACTTCCACCTCCTCGAGACCTGGGAGGCCGGTCTGGTACTCACCGGAACCGAAGTGAAGTCGCTTCGGGACGGAAAGGCCAGCCTCTCCGAAGGATACGCCCATGTGAAGGGTGGGGAAGTCTGGCTGGAAGGCCTCAGCATCTCGCCGTACGCCGCCGGTTCGTACAACAATCCGCCGTCCCTGCGCTCCCGCAAACTTCTGCTTCACAAGAAAGAAATCGAAAAGCTCGTCGGCGGCACCACCCGCAAGGGTCTGACCGTCGTGCCCCTGGAGCTCTACTTCAAGGACGGCATCGCCAAGGTGGCGATCGCGCTGGCCCGCGCCAAGAAGGCGCACGACAAGCGCGAAGACCTCAAGAAGCGTGACGCGGAACGGGAGATGGCCCGGGTCACGCGGGGGCGACGAGCGTGATGTTCTGGGCGCTCGTGATCGGTCTCGCGCCCACGCAGATCGTGATCGCGACGCCGCGGGGCCAGACCATCGTGCCGGTGACGACCGAGCGGGGGACCGCCGCAGTCGCCGCCCCCCTGCTCACCGCACCCCTCGGCCTCACGAGTGTGATGACCGACAGCCAGACCACGGTGACGCTCGACGGCCGCTCGTTCGCGATGCAGGTCGGCGTGCCCTTTGCGCGTGTGGGCACGAGCTTCTGCAATCTGGCGGCCGAACCCTACGTCGCCCGGGACACCCTCTTCCTGCCCCTTCCTTTCTTGTCGGAATGCGTGCCGCAGGCACTCCCCAAGTACCGGTGGGATGCGGCCGGCGGGCGCCTGGTCGAGCGCCTCACCGCTACGACCGCCATCCGGCCCCGGCCCGACACCGATGCGCCGGTGGTGATCCACCCGCGTCCGCGGATCCTTCCGGCGAACCCGATGACCGGGTTGCGCCTGCACCACGTGGTGGCGATCGATCCGGGGCATGGCGGGGTGGATCCTGGTGCCCCGAAGAACGGGGGCTACCTGCCTCGTGGACAGCACGAGAAGGACATCACGTTCGCCATCGCCAGGATCTTGCGGCGCATGTTGCTGGACCGGGGTATCGAAGTGGATATGACCCGGACCACGGATACGCTCATCAGCCTCTACGACCGGCCTTACACGTGCTCCGATGCCTGCGACCTCTTCGTCAGCATCCACGTGAATTCGATGCCCGAGGGGCGGGGGCAGTCCCACGCGCACGGAGTGGAGACGTACTTTCTCTCGGATGCGACGACCGAAGACGCGTCCCGAGTCGCGAAGATGGAGAACGACGCCGTCCGGTACCAGCGGGACAGCGGGGCGGACACCACCCACAATCGCTTCATTCTTCAGGACCTCGCGCAGAACGAGATTCTCCGGGAATCCGCGGAGCTGGCCCAGCTCATTCAGCAGCAGGTGGGCGCCGTCGCCCCCGGGGGTGACCGGGGGGTTCAACAGGCGCGGTTCTGGGTCCTGAGCTACGCGCACCGGCCGGCGGTCCTCGTCGAAACCGGGTTCGCCACCAACCGCGGCGACGCGCAGTTCCTCGGCACCGGGGCGGGCCAGCAGAAGATCGCGGCGGCGATTGCGGACGGGATCATCGCCTACCTGCGCGATCTCGAGCGCAAGACGGCGGTGCCGGGGGCCGCGCGGTGAAGCTCCGTTTCCCGTTCTTCTTTCTGCTGGCGGCCGGATCCGGGTGCGTCTACTACAACGGACTCTGGAATGCGCACCGGTGGGCCGCTGACGCGGAAAAGCAGGAACGGGACGGACGGAGCGAGGCGGCGGTGATCAGCTGGTCGCAGGCGGCCGTCGAGGCGGAATCCGTGGCGGCGCACCACCCTCATAGCCGCTGGTTTCCTGACGCCCTCGTGACCGCGGCCGAGGGGCTGGCGGGGTCCCAGGACTGCACGACGGCTGCGAGCTACTTCACCCGCATCCCTCCCGCGACGAAGGATTCCGCACTGCTCGAGCGAGCGGCATTGGCGCAGGCGACCTGTGCGCTCGCCGCCGGGGACGTGGACGGGGCGGAGGCGTTCGCGAAACCGGTCCTGACGTCGAAGGACAGGCAGCGCCGGAGTCGCGCGGCACTCCTGGCGGGGCGGGCGGCTGCGCGGCGCGGGGCCTTCGATGAGGCGGCGGCGCTGCTGCGGCGCTCGCCCGAGCGCCGGGCAGGTGTGGAGGAGATCCTGGCCCTTCTCGATGCGGGGCGGACGGAGCGGGCCGACTCGCTCTGCGATGCCCTGATCCGGCGCCGGCCGCTCGAGGAGGATTGGGACAGCATTTTCGCGTCCTTCACGCGAAACGCCGGACCGGAGGTCACGTCCCGCGTCGTGGGACGAGTAGTCCCACGGGCCCGGTTGACGGGCGGCGAACGGGCGCGACTGTACCTGGCGGATGGATTCCGGATGCTCGCCGCCGGGAAGCCGTCGGCGGCTGACTTCCGGTTCCTGCAAGCGTTCAAGGCGGCGCCCGATTCCGCCGAGGCCGACAAGGCGCAGGTGGCGCGCGTCTGGGCCCGGGCGGCGCAGGCGGCCGCCATCGACAGCGTCCCCGCATTCGCCGCGGCCCTGGCGCCGTATGCGGCGCGTGGCGGCGGCGCGGGCGACGCGCGCCGCCTGCTGGGCTTGCTGAGTCAACTCTCCAGTCCCGATACGACCGTCACGGGCGCGTTCCGAGCGGGAGAGGTCGCCCACGATTCACTCTATGCCGACCCCTTGGCCGCGTCTCTGCTCCTGGGCTTCGCCCATCGGCATCCGGGTTCCGTCTTCGCCCCGAAGGCCATCGTGGCGGCCATCCCCCTCAGCCCGCAGCTGGCCGATTCCCTGTCCCGCGAGCTCGACGGTCGATACGCGGCCTCGCCGTATTCGCTCGCGCTGCGAGGAGCGCCCAGTCCCGGGTATGACGTCGCCGAAGACTCGCTTGCCCGTTTGTTCGGCGTCCGCAGCAATCGCGTTACCGGGGCGAGGGTCCGGACGCTGGCAACCTGGGCGCCGCCGCGCACCGGGAAGCGGGGGCCAGAACTCGAGTCACCCGAAGTGGTCATCGGCCCGCGGCGTCTGGTGCGCCCGAACGAGATGCCTGGACGGCGGGGCGTCACCGCGGACTCGGCGCCCTGACAACCCTCTGGGGCGTCTCGTTTCAGAATCCGGTCCTGCTGGCCGCGGGCACCGCGGGCTTCGGCCGTGAGATCGATGGCGTGATGGATCTCGACCGGCTTGGCGGAATCGTCACCAAGGCCGTCACGCCGGAACCGCGGCGTGGTCACCCGGGGCCACGGGTCGCGGAGTTCCGGGGCGGCATGCTGAACGCGGTCGGGCTGGCCAATCCGGGGCTGGAAGAAGTGGCGGCGCACGACTTGCCCTGGTTGCTCGATCGGGTCAAGCGCGCGCGGGTGCTCGTGAACGTGGCGGGGGCCACCGTGGAGGACTACGTGAAGGTGCTCGAGCGCCTCGGTGGTATCGACCGAGTCACCGCGTTCGAGATCAACGCGTCATGCCCGAACACGTCGGCCGGCGGACTCGAGTTCGGTGCCGACGAGGCCTCGCTCGCGCACCTGGTGCGCCGGTGCCGGGGCGCGACGACGAAGCCCCTCGTCATCAAGCTCTCGCCGGTCCTCCCGGATATCGCGCACGCTGGCGAGGTCGCCCGTGACGCCGGAGCGGATGGGCTGAGCCTCGTGAACACGATGCCGGCCACGCTCGAGGGCAGGCTGGGGAACGGGTTCGGTGGGATGAGTGGACCGGCGCTGTTGCCGGTGGGCGTGCTGGCGATCCGGAAGGTCCGCGCCCGCGTCGACCTTCCTCTGATCGGTGTCGGGGGCATTCGGACCGGTGCGGACGCGCGGGAGTACCTGCATGCCGGCGCCGACCTCGTCGCGATCGGCACCGCCGCGCTGGCCGACCCGAGGGTCCCCGAACGCATCGTGAGGAGCCTGAACGGTGGCTGAGCTCGTCGTCGCGTTCGATCTGCCCACCGGGAAGGAGGCGCTCGCCCTCGCGTCGCGCCTGCCCGGACTCGGCTGGGCCAAGATCGGTCCGGTGCTCTACGTCCGTGAAGGGCCGGCGCTGGTGCGCGAGTTCACGGCCCGCGGCATCCGGGTCTTTCTCGATCTCAAATGGCACGACATTCCGAACACGGTCGCGGGGGCCGTCGAGGGGGCCCGCGAGCTCGGCGTGTCGCTGGCCACGGTGCATTGCCTGGGGGGGGCGGCGATGATGTCGGCGGCCGGGAAGGCGGCCGGCGCGCAGGGGACCACCGGTGCCATTTCCCTGGTCGGGGTCACGGTACTGACGTCCCACGATGCCGGGGGGTTCGAGGGGGTCGTGGGGCGGGGGGTACCCGACCTGGGCCTCGAGGTCGTGCGGCTGGCCCGGCTGGCACGGGATGCGGGGTTACGGGGGGTGGTGGCGTCGGGCCACGAAGTTGGGCTGCTCCGGGAAGCCCTGGGCGGGGAGCCTTGGCTGGTGGTCCCCGGCATCAGAGCCCCTGATGCCCCCGCGGACGATCAGGCGCGGACGGTCACTCCTGGGGAGGCGGTGCGGCGCGGGGCCACGCATTTGGTGGTGGGACGGCCGATTACGGGGGCCAAGGATCCCCTATCAGCCTTCCGGGGAGTGCTGGAGGCTATGACCACGTAATCGCGCCCCTTGCGTGAACTTACGAGCCCGGGTATTGTTCAAGACTCAACCAGAATCTTTGCCGGGAGACGGTCTTTTGAAGGTGAGAACGAGCGTCAAGCCGATCTGCGAGCACTGCAAGGTGATCAAGCGCCGGGGTGTGGTCCGGGTCATCTGCAAGCGGAATCCCAAACACAAACAGCGTCAGGGCTAAGCCGATGGCACGAATCGCCGGCGTGGACCTGCCACGCGACAAGAAGATCCAGTTCGCGCTCCCCTACATCTACGGCGTGGGGCCGTCGAACGCCAAGCGCATTCTCGCCGAGACGGGGGTGAGCCCGGACGCGCGCGTGCGCGACCTCCGGGACGCGGAAGTCGCGCGCCTGCGGCAGGTGATCGAGCGGGACTACAAGGTCGAAGGTGCGCTGCGCACGGAAGTGGCGATGAACATCAAGCGATTGATGGACATCGGCACGTACCGCGGCGGGCGGCACCGCAAGAATCTGCCGGTGCGCGGCCAGCGCACGCACACCAACGCGCGCACGAAGAAGGGTCCCCGGCGCGCCATCGCGGGCAAGAAGAAGCCCTCTCTGAAAAAGTAAATGGCTCAGGCGAAAGCTGCGGGCGCCAAGCGCGCCAAGAAAGTCGTCGAAGCGGAGGGCGTGGCGCACATCACGGCCACGTTCAACAACACGCTCATCACCATCACCGACTCCCATGGCAACGCCATCACGTGGGGCTCGGCGGGCAAGGCCGGCTTCAAGGGCTCGAAGAAGTCCACGCCCTTCGCCGCCACCGTGGCCGCGGAGCAGGCGGCGCGCGAAGCGCTGTCGCTCGGAGTGAAGCGCGTGCATGTACGGGTGCAGGGTCCCGGCTCCGGCCGCGAGTCCGCCATCCAGGCGCTCGCCACCGCCGGCCTGCAGATCCGCTCTATCCGCGACGTGACGCCGATTCCTCACAATGGGTGCCGGCCGCCCAAGAAGCGGCGGGTCTGATCCATGGCACGCTATACGGGTCCGGCCTGCAGGCTCTGCCGTCGTGAGGGCACCAAGCTCTTTCTGAAGGGCGCGCGCTGTCTCACCGAGAAGTGCGCGATTGAACGCCGCGCGTACGCCCCGGGCCAGCATGGCCAGGGCACGGGCCGGCGCCGGAAGGCATCCGAGTATGCCAAGCAGATGCGGGAGAAGCAGAAGGTGAAGCGCATCTACGGACTCTCGGAGCGCCAGTTCCGGAACGTGTTCGAGCGCGTGCTGCGTGAGCCCGGTGTCACGGGCGAGGCGCTGCTCATCGCGCTCGAGTCGCGGCTCGACAACATCGTGTTCCGGATGGGGTTCGCCTCGTCGCGCCGGCAGGCGCGGCAGTTGGTCCGCCACCGGCACATTCAGGTGAATGCTCGGACCGTCGACATTCCGTCCTACCGGATCCGTCCCGGCGATGAAGTGAAGGTCGCCGACGCGAGCCGTGAGCTGGCCCTGGTGAAGGTGGCCGCCGAGCTCGCCGGCCGGGGACAGCCGGTCAGCTGGATTCAAGTGGACAGCGACAAGGCCCTCGGCAAGATGACCGAGCGGCCCACCCGCGACGCCATCCCGGTCGCGGCGCAAGAACAGCTCATCGTCGAGCTCTACTCCAAGTGATGACGACGGCTCTCGATTTGACCGGATTGGTCCGCCCGCACGTGGTCGAAATGACCAAGCGGGAGGATACGCCCAACGCCGCCGAGTTCCGGCTGCAACCGCTCGAGCGGGGCTACGGGTACACGCTGGGGAATTCGCTCCGCCGGATGCTGCTCTCCTCGCTCCGCGGCGCCGCCGTGTGGGCGTTCCGCCTCGACGGCGTGGTGCACGAGCACCAGACCATCCCGGGCGTGGTGGAAGACGTGCATCAGATCATTCAGCGTCTGAAGCAGCTCACCCTCGTGCTCGCGCCCGACGCGGACGAGGCGGTGCTGCACATCAAGCGCGAGAAGGCCGGCCCCGTCTACGCCCGCGACATCGAAGCGCATGGCGCGGTGACGGTGGTCAATCCCGATCAGCTCCTGTTCACCGTGCAGGACGACAAGGAAATGAACGGGGAGCTGTACGTGAACAAGGGCCGCGGGTACGTAGAGGCCGAGCAGCATCCGGTCGACCGCACCCTGTCGGTGGACGTGGTGCGGATCGACTCGATCTACAATCCGGTCCGCCGCGCCAATTTCACCGTGGCCGAGACCCGCGTGGGTCAGCGCACCGACTACGACCGGCTCACGCTGTCGGTCGAGACCAACGGCACGATCAGTCCCGAGGACGCGGTGGCGTACGCCGCCGCGCTCGCGCAGGAGCACTTCCGCTACTTCGTCGACTTCGGCAAGGTCCCGATGGTGGCCGCCGAAGCGCCGAGCGCGGGGGGCGGCTCCGCGGCGCCGGGCCGGCTCAAGGAGCTCCTCGACCGGAGCATCGACGACGTCGGCCTCACGGTCCGCTCGGTCAACTCGCTCAAGAATTCCAACATCCGCACCCTTGGCGATCTGGTGCAGCACGCCGAAGCCGACTTGCTCAAGGTCAAGAACGTCGGCGACAAGGCGCTCGGGGAGATCGCGGATCTGCTGCGGCGCGAGGGCCTGAACTTCGGCATGCGGTATGAGGAAACCGGCACGGGTGACGTGCGGGTCCTCGAGGCCGGCGTGCCGCCGATGGCCCAGGTCGCGAGCGGAGACGAGTAATGCGGCACCGCGCGAAGGGGCGGCAGCTCTCCCGCACGTCGAGCCACAAGAAGGCGACGCTGAACAACATGGCGACCTCCCTCTTCCGGCACGACCGCATCGTCACCACGGAAGCCAAGGCGAAGGAGCTCCGGCCGTTCGCGGAGCACCTGATCACCCTGGCGCGCCGGGGTGATCTGCACGCCCGCCGGCTGGTGGAGCGGCGGATCGCGGACAAGGAAGTGAGTCACCGCCTGTTCGCCGAGCTGGGCAAGCGATTCGCGGCCCGGCCGGGTGGCTATACCCGCATCGTGAAACTGGGACATCGCGTCGGTGATGGTGCCGACGTGGCCCGGATCGAACTGCTGAGTGAGTGAGCGAGCGGCGGGGCGTTCGGTAAAACAGAAGGGGACCCCGACGGGTCCCCTTTTCTCTTCAGGCGGCTTTGGTGACGCGGTGCGACTTGATGCAGCGGGTGCAAACACGGATACGGCGGGTGGTGCCGTTTACGACGGCGCGCACGCGCTGCAAGTTGGGAAACCAGCGGCGATTCGACTTGTTGTTCGCGTGGCTGACGTTGTGCCCCGTCGCGGGGCCCTTGCCACACAGATCACACACACGAGCCATGGTCGGTCCAGCGAATGAGTTCCACTGCACGCACACCCCGGGGATCGGGGCCTGAGCAGGGGCGGAAACCTAACGGGGGGTCGGAGGGCGGGCAACCCCGCCAGGCCCAGCCGAAGACCGCTGTCATTACGGGCGTCACCGGACAGGACGGGTCCTACCTCGCGGAGCTGCTCCTGGAGAAGGGCTACGAGGTCATCGGCGTGGTCCGCCGGACCTCCCACGACTCCTACGAACGGATCGGCCACCTCCTCGACCGGGTCCACATCGTGCCCGCCGACCTGCTCGACCAGCACTCGCTCACCGCCGTGATCCGGGACGCCAAGCCCCACGAGGTCTACAACCTCGCGGCGCAGAGCTTCGTCCCCACGTCCTGGAGCCAGCCCGTGCTCACCGGCGAGTTCACCGCGCTCGGTGTCACGCGGCTGCTCGAAGCGGTCCGGCTCGCGCATCCGGAGGCGCGCTTCTATCAAGCCTCGTCCTCCGAGATGTTCGGAAAGGCGCAGGAGACCCCGCAGAAGGAGACGACGTCCTTCTACCCGCGCTCGCCCTACGGCGTGGCGAAGGTGTACGGGCACTGGATCACCGTGAACTACCGTGAGTCCTACGGCCTCTACGCGGTCTCCGGGATCCTGTTCAACCACGAGTCTCCGCGCCGCGGTCTCGAGTTCGTGACGCGGAAAGTCACGCACGCCGTCGCCCGGATCAAACGGGGGCGGGGCACCGAAGTCCGCCTCGGCAACCTGGATGCCCGCCGCGACTGGGGCTATGCCGGCGATTATGTCGACGCGATGTGGCGCATGCTCCAGCAGCCGACGCCCGCCGACTTCGTGATCGGCACCGGCGAGACGCACACGGTCCGCGAGCTCTGCGAAATCGCCTTCGGACACGCCGGGCTCGACTGGCAGAAGCACGTCGTGATCGATCCGAAATTCGTGCGCCCCGCCGAAGTCGATCTGCTGCTCGCCGACCCGAGCCGCGCGAAGGCGCAGCTCCACTGGGCGCCGAAGACCGGCTTCGCGGACCTCATCAAGATGATGGTGGACGCCGATCTGGAACGCCTGGCGTGAAGGTTCTGGTCACGGGTGCGGACGGGTTCGTGGGCCGGTGGATGATCCGCCGGCTCCTGACCGACGGCCATGAAGTGTTCGGCGCGCTGCGGCCCGTCGGGGCCACCCACGAGGACGGGCTGAGCGACCAGGAGCGGGAGTCGGTCCGCTGGCTGCCCCTCGAGCTCACGGACGCCGATTCGGTCCGGATGGTGGTCGACCTGCCGTACGACGCGGTGATTCATCTCGCCGCCGTGGCCTCCGGGCCGGAAGCGGCGCGCGATCCGGGATACGCGTGGACCGTGAACGCCGCCGGGACGGCGCGCATCGCGTACGTGCTCGCGGAAGCGCGACGGAAGGGACGGGCCGATCCGGTCTTCCTGCTGGTGTCGACCGGCGAGGTGTATGGACGAGGGCCCGACGGCAAGAACGGCCGCCCGCGCCTCGAAACCGACCCGCTCGCGCCCTGCTCGCCCTATGCGTCGAGCAAAGTCGGCGCGGAGACCGCGGCCCTCGAAGCGTGGCGGCGCACGGGCTTGCGCGTGGTGGTGGCGCGCGCGTTCGCGCACACCGGCCCCGGACAGGACACGCGGTTCGTGGTGCCGGCCTTCGCGCAGCGCCTCCGCTACGCCCGGCAGATCGGCGCCCCGGCGGTGAAAGTCGGGAACCTGGAGCCGGTCAGGGAGTTTCTGGACGTGCGGGATGTCGTGGACGCATATACCCGGCTCCTCGCCAAGGGCGTGCCGGGGGAGGCGTACAACGTCGCCGGCGGGCAGGGGATCGAGCTGCGCCAGCTGTTCGACAAGGTGGCGGCGCGGCTCGGCGTGAAGGCGATTCCGGAAACGGATCCCGAGCTCATGCGGCCCGCCGATATTCCGAATCTGGTCGGGGACGGATCCAAGTTGCGGGCGGCGACCGGGTGGGCGCCGACCTTTTCTCTCGACGACACGCTGCGGGATACGGTGGATGCCCAAGCGCACTGACCTGAAGCGCATACTCCTCATCGGCTCCGGCCCCATCGTCATCGGGCAGGGGGCCGAGTTCGACTACTCGGGGACGCAGGCCGTCAAGGCGCTGCGCGAAGAGGGCTATGAAGTCGTCCTGGTGAACTCGAACCCGGCGACGATCATGACCGATCCCGAGCTCGCCGATCAGACCTACGTGGAGCCGGTCACCCCGGCCTGGGTCCGCAAGGTGATCGAGAAGGAGCGGCCCGATGCGCTCCTGCCGACCATGGGGGGCCAGACGGCCCTGAACGTCGCGATGGCGCTGGCGCAGGACGGCACGCTCGCCGAGTTCGGCGTGCAGCTGATCGGCGCCAATGCCCGGGCCATCAAGATGGCCGAAGACCGCGCCGAGTTCGCGATCGCGATGCGGCGCATCGGGCTCGAGACGCCGCTCGGCCGGACCGTGAGCTCCCGCGAGGAAGCCCTCGCCGCCGTCGCGGAGACCGGCTATCCCGCCATCATCCGTCCGTCGTTCACGCTCGGCGGCACCGGGGGCGGCGTCGCGTACAACCGTGCCGAGTTCGAGGAGCTGGTGGACACGGCGCTCGAGCTCTCTCCCGTGCATTCGACGCTCATCGAGCGCTCGGTGATCGGCTGGAAGGAATTCGAGCTCGAGGTGATGCGGGATGGGCGCGACAACGTCGTGATCGTCTGCTCGATCGAGAACATCGACGCGATGGGGGTCCACACCGGCGATTCGATCACGGTCGCCCCCGCGATGACGCTGACCGACCGCGAGTACCAGAAGATGCGCGACTCGGCCATCGCCATCATCCGGGAGATCGGCGTCGAGGCCGGCGGCTGCAACATCCAGTTCGCCGTCAATCCGGCCGACGGCGAGATGCTGGTGATCGAGATGAACCCCCGGGTGTCGCGGTCGTCCGCGCTCGCGTCGAAAGCGACGGGGTTCCCCATCGCGCGGATCGGGGCCAAGCTCGCGGTGGGGTATACGCTCGACGAGCTGCCCAACGACATCACCCGGACCACGCCCGCTTCGTTCGAGCCCGTGCTCGATTACGTGGTGGTGAAAGTCCCCCGCTTCGCCTTCGAGAAATTCCCTCGCGCCGATTTCCACCTCACGACCCAGATGAAGTCGGTCGGTGAGGCCATGGCCATCGGGCGGACCTTCAAGGAAGCGTTCCAGAAGGGGCTGCGCGCCCTCGAGACCGGCCGGACCGGTTGGAGCCTCGGCGCCACCCTGGCCGATGACCGGTTGACCGGCGACTCACCGGAAGACATCCGGGTCGCGCTCCGCGTGCCCACGCCGGAGCGGGTCTTTCAGATCAAGCGGGCCCTGCTCGCCGGTCTCACGGTGCCGGACATCGCGGGAGCGTCGGGAATCGATCCCTGGTTTCTCCATCAGTTCGCCGAGTTGATCGCGGCCGAGCGGGCGTACGCGGCCGATCCGAAGCCCGATGCGGCGGGCATCCGCCGCATGAAGCGTCTGGGATTCTCCGACCGGCAGCTCGCGGCGCTGAAGGGGGAGACCGAGGCCGCGGTGCGCGAGCGCCGGTGGGCCCTCGACATCCACCCGGTCTACAAGACCGTCGATACCTGCGCGGGCGAGTTCCCGTCGAGCACGCCGTATCTCTACTCCTGCTACGACCACGAGAACGAGTCGGAACCGCTGGGAGCGCAGGGCATCGTGATTCTCGGATCCGGACCGAACCGGATCGGGCAGGGGGTCGAGTTCGATTACTGCTGCGTCCGCGCCGGACTCGCGTTCCGCGAGCTCGGCTACAAGACCATCATGATCAACTCGAATCCCGAAACGGTCTCCACCGACTTCGACATCTCCGACAAGCTGTACTTCGAGCCCCTGACCTTCGAGGACGTGCTCGAGATCATCCGCTGGGAGCGGCCCAAGGGCGTGGTCGTGCAGCTCGGCGGGCAGACGCCGCTCCGGCTCACCAAGCCGCTCGAGGCGGCCGGGGTCCACATCCTCGGCACCACCCCCGACGCCATCGACATCGCCGAGGATCGCGAGCGCTTCGACGCCCTGGCCCGGCGCCTGGGTGTGACCCAGCCCGCGAACGGGATGGCGCGCTCGGTGGACGAGGCCGTGAAGGTGGCCGAGCGCATCGGGTTCCCGGTGCTGATCCGGCCATCGTACGTGCTCGGTGGGCGGGCCATGGAAATCGTGTACGACGTGGCCTCTCTCCGGCAGTTCTTCGAGGTGGCGGCCCGCGTGGCGCCGGAACATCCGGTGCTCATCGACCGGTTCCTGGAGGACGCCTTCGAAGCCGACGTGGACGCCATTTCCGACGGAAAGCGGACGGTGGTGGGCGGCGTGATGCAGCACATCGAGGACGCCGGGGTCCATTCGGGGGACTCCGCCTGCGTCCTGCCCCCGTATCTCATCGGCGACCGGCAGGTGGCGGAGATGCGCAAGCACACCAAGGCGTTCGCCGAGGCGCTGGGGGTGGTCGGCCTGATCAATGTCCAGTATGCGGTCAAGGACGGGACCGTCTACGTCCTGGAAGTGAACCCCCGGGCCTCCCGGACCATCCCCTTTGTCAGCAAGGCGACTGGGGTCTCCCTGGCCAAGCTGGCCGCGGCGGTCATGGTGGGGCATGGACTGGACGAATTGGGGGTCCCCGATGAGCTTCCCCTCCCCGGAGTGGCCGTGAAGGAGGCCGTGTTCCCCTTCACCAAGCTCCCCGGCGTAGATAGTGTGCTGGGCCCGGAAATGCGGTCCACCGGGGAAGCCATGGGGTTCGCCGACAGCTTCGGCATGGCGTTCGCCAAGGCGCAGATCGCGGCGGACTCGGGGTTGCCGCTGGACGGGGCGATCTTCGTGACCGTCAACGATTCGGACAAACCGACCGTCGTGCCGATCGTCCGGCGGTTTCATGAGATGGGGTTCCGGATTCTGGCGACGGCGGGAACCCAGGCGTACCTGCGGGCCCGGGGCGTGCCCGCGGAGTCGGTGCGCAAGGTTCACGAGGGACGACCCAATGCGATCGATCTCCTCGTCTCCGGCGACATCCAGCTCCTGATCAATACGCCGCTCGGGAAGTTCACACAGCAAGACGACTACGCGATCCGCCGCGCCGCATTGGTGCATCGGATCCCGTACACCACCACGATGTCCGCGGCCAGCGCCGCATGCGACGCGATCATCGCACTGCGCAGCCGGACCGGCAGCGTGAGGAGCTTACAGGCATGGCACCCAAAACCCCTCGTCGGAAATCAGCCGCGTCAGGTACCAAAGACGCCCGCCCCCAGTCCCGGAGCAGCGGTAAGGGCGTAGCGAAGGCCGCCGCGGCGAAACCGGTCAAGGCACCACCGGCGCCTCCGCAGCCCCCCAAAGCGAAGTTCCGGGGCCGGTTGCTGGAGCAGGAGCCGCTCGCCCGCTATACCACGTACCGCATCGGCGGGCCGGCGAAGTACCTGCTGCTCCCGGCTGATGTCGACGACGTGCAGCGGGGCATCGAGATGGCCCAGAGCCGGAACTTGCCCTGGGTGGTCCTCGGCCTCGGCTCGAACGTCCTGGTGAAGGATGCCGGATTCCCGGGCGTCGTGATCCGTCTCGGGAAGGGCCTCGACCGCTTCGAGATGAAAGGCGCCACGGCCATCGTCGGCGCGGGGATGCCCACTCCGATTCTGGCGCGGCGTACCGCCGAAGCGGGATTCGTCGGCGTGGAGCGGTTCGTCGGCATCCCGGGGACCGTCGGCGGCGGCATCTACATGAACGCCGGATGTCATGGCGCCGAGTTCTCCGAGGTGGTGACCGAGATCACCGTGATGGACGCCAAGGGCAAGGTCAAGCAGATCGCCCGGAAGCAGATCTCGTTCAAGTACCGGGCCTCCAACCTGGGGCCGGTGATCGTCCTCGAAGCCAAGCTGGTCCTCGGCGAGGAGTCGCCCGCCAAGCTCAAGGAGCTGCAGAGCCGCCTCTTCCGCTGGCGGAAGGCGGGAACGCCCTATGATCAGCCCTGCTGCGGGTCGGTGTTCAAGAATCCCTCGCTCACGCGGACCGCGGGTATGCTCATCGACGAAGCCGGCCTGAAGGGGCACACGGTGGGCGGCGCGCAGGTGTCGAATCTCCACGCCAACTACTTCATCAATCTGGGGAATGCCACCGCGGCCGACGTGCAGAAGCTGATGGACCACGTGAAAAAGACCGTCCAGAAGAAGACGGGAGTGGAGCTCGAGCCGGAAGTGCGGGTGATCGGCTGATGGCCGACTACTACGTTCATCCCTCGAGTTTTCTGGATGAAGGCGCCGTCGTCGGTGCCGGTACGAAGATCTGGCACTTCTGTCACGTGATGAAGGGCGCCGTGATCGGTGAGCGCTCGAGTCTCGGTCAGAACGTCGTCGTGATGCCGGGCACCAGAATCGGCAACAACGTGAAGATCCAGAACAACGTGTCCATCTACGAGGGGGTCCACCTCGAGGACGACGTCTTCTGCGGTCCTTCCTGCGTGTTCACGAACGTCCTGAACCCGCGAAGCCACGTCTCCCGGAAGCACGAATACCGCCAAACCCTCGTGAAGCGGGGCGCGTCGATCGGCGCCAACGCCACGATCGTCTGCGGCACCACGCTCGGCGAGTTCGCCTTCATCGGGGCGGGCGCCGTGGTGACGTCCGATGTCCCCGCGTATGGGTTGATGGTCGGAGTCCCGGCCCGCCGGGTGGGCTGGATGTGTCAGTGTGGCGAACGGCTCTCGGTCTCGGCGGGCGCGGCGCGGTGCGCCGCCTGCGGCGCCGAGTACGCCGAGTCGGGTGGGACCCTCCGCAATACCAAGCCGCCGCGCCCGGCGTGACGGGACGGCCGTTACCATTGAACCCCTGGAGAATTTCGTGAACGTACCAATGCTGGACCTGGTGGCCCAGTACCAGACCATAAAGAAGGAAACGCTCGACGCCATTCATCAGGTGATCGAGGCCCAGCAATTCATCATGGGCCCGGCCATCCCCAAGCTCGAGGCCGAGGTCGCCGCCCTCTCGCATGCCAAGTACGGCATCGGCTGCGCCAGCGGGACCGACGCCCTCCTGCTGCCGCTGAAGGCCCTGAACCTGAAGCCGGGGGACGAGGTGATCACCACCCCGTTCACCTTCTTCGCGACGGCGGGGACCATTCACAACGCCGGCGGTACCCCGGTGTTCGTGGACATCGATCCCGATACGTTCAACATCGATCCGGCCGCCGTGGAAGCGGCCATCACGCCGCGGACCCGGGCCATCATGCCCGTGCATCTCTATGGCCAGATGGCGCCGATGGAACGGTTGCTGGCCATCGCCGCCAAGAAGGGCATCCCGGTCATCGAGGACGCCGCGCAGGCCATCGGCGCCCGCCGGAAGATCGACGGCACGTGGCGCATGGCGGGAGAGCTGGGATGGGCGACCGGCTATTCCTTCTTCCCCAGCAAGAACCTCGGAGCCTGGGGTGACGGCGGGATGATCGTCACCTCCGACGAGCAGGGGGCCGAGCGCCTCAAGAAGCTCCGGCTGCATGGCGGCGCCAAGCAGTACCATCACGAAGAGGTCGGCACCAACTCGCGCCTCGACACGCTCCAGGCGGCCCTGCTCCTGGCCAAGCTCCCGCATCTCGCGGGCTGGTCGGCGAAGCGGCGGGAGCACGCGGCTTCCTATACCAAGGCCTTCGCCGGCCTGGGTGCGGTCCGCGCGCCCGTGGTCGACCCCGCCAACGAGCACATCTTCCATCAGTACACGCTCCGGGTGGAGCGCCGGGACGAGCTGCAGGCGCATCTGAAGGAGAAGGGCATCGGGCACGCGGTCTATTATCCAATTCCCCTCCATCTCCAGCCCTGCTTCGCCCACCTCAAGTACGCCGTGGGCCGGTTGCCCCGGGCGGAGCGCGCGTCGCACGAAGTGATCTCGCTCCCGATCTATCCGGAGCTGACGGACGCCCAGAAAAATGCGGTCGTCGATGCGGTGAAGAGCTTCTACCAGTGAGCCGGCTGAAAATCGGCGTCATCGGCGCCGGCGCCTGGGGGCGCAATCATGTCCGCACCGTGGCGGGACTCGCGGACGGCGAGCTGGCGGCGGTGTGCGACACCAGTGACGCCACCCGGCAGAAGCTGTCCCGGCAATATCCGTCCGCGGTGATCACGGCGGACGTCGATGCGCTGCTCAAGGTGTGCGAGGCCGTCGTCATCGCCGCGCCCGCCAAGGCGCACGCGGACCTGGCCCTGCGGGTCATCGAGGCCGGCAAGCCCTGCCTGGTCGAGAAGCCCTTTGCGCTGTCCGTGGCGGACGCGCAACGGGTGGCTGAGGCGGCCGTAGCACGGAAGGTGCCGGTCCTCGCCGGGCACCTGCTGGTATACCACGCGGCGGTCGAACGGCTCAAGACTCTGGTGAGGAGCGGGGACCTCGGCAGGATCTATTATCTATACGGCCTCAGGGTGAACCTGGGGCAGGTCCGGGCCGACGAAAACGCCCTCTGGAGCTTCGGTCCCCACGACGTTTCCGTGGCCCTGGAAGTGCTAGGGGAAGCACCAGTTCGGGTGGCCGCTCAGGGCCACTGCTACCTCCAGCCTCGTATCGAGGACGTGGTCTTCCTGACCATGGAGTTCGCGAGCGGCGTCCTGGCGCACGTCCAGCTGTCGTGGCTCGATCCGCACAAGGAGCGGAAGTTGACGGTGGTCGGCGCGTCGAAAATGGCGGTCTTCGACGACATGGAAGCCCGTGAGAAGCTCCGCATCTATGACAAGGGCGTGGAGCGGCCACCCGAGTATGCGTCATTCGGTGAAAGTCTGTCCATTCGGGAGGGGGACATCTTCATTCCCCGCCTCCCCAACGTCGAGCCTCTGGCCGCCGAACTGACGCACTTCGTGCGTGTCGCCCGCGGCACGGAGGCCCCCCGCGCAGGTGCCAAGGAAGGTGTCCAAGTGGTCCAAGTTCTCGAAGCGGCATCCCGCTCGCTCGCGGCCGGCGGCACGCCGGTGACCCTGTGAGTCCCGCCGGCACGCCCGTCGACGCGCTGATCGCCAAGGCGCGCGACCGGAGCGCGGTCTTCGGCATCGTCGGGCTGGGCTACGTCGGTCTGCCGCTCGCCATGGAGCTGGTGCGGGCGGGGTATCGCGTCATCGGGTTCGACGTCAACCAGCGGACCGTGGACGGCCTGAACGCCGGGAAGTCACACATCCAGGACGTGCCGACCCAGGCCGTCGCGGACGCGGTGAAGGCCAAGAAGTTTTCCGCCACGACCGATCTGACCAGGATGGGCGAGCCTGACGCGATCTCGATCTGCGTGCCCACGCCGCTGTCGAAGACCAAGGATCCGGACGTCAGCTACGTCCTGGCGGCCACCGAATCGGTCAAGAAGACCCTGCGGAAGGGCCAGCTGATCATTCTCGAGTCCACCACGTACCCCGGCACGACCCGCGAGCTGATGCTTCCCGCGCTCGAGTCGACGGGCATGAAGGTCGGCACCGACTTTTTCCTGGCGTTCTCGCCCGAGCGCGTGGATCCGGGCAATCCGAAATACAACACGCGCAACACGCCGAAGGTGGTGGGCGGCATCACGGAGCATTGCCGGGCCGCCACCGTCGCCCTGTACCAGCCCGCCATCGACACCCTGGTGCCGGTGTCGAATCCCGAGGCGGCGGAGCTGGTGAAGATTCTGGAGAATACGTTTCGGTCCGTGAACATCGGGCTTGCGAATGAGATGGCCATCGTCTGCGACAAGCTGGGCGTGGACGTGTGGGAAGTGATCGAGGCGGCGTCCACCAAGCCCTTCGGATTCATGAAATTCACGCCGGGCCCGGGCGTCGGCGGTCACTGCATCCCGCTCGATCCGCACTATCTCGCGTGGAAGATGCGGACCCTGAACTACAAGACCCGCTTCATCGAGCTGGCTGGTGAGCTCAACGCCGAGATGCCCGAATACTGGGTGACCAAGGTGGCCAACGGGCTCAACGATCTGGGGAAGGCGGTGCGGGGGAGCAAGGTCCTCGTCGTCGGGGTCGCCTACAAGAAGGACATCGACGATATCCGCGAGAGTCCGGCCCTGGACGTCATCAAGCTCCTGGAGCAGCGGGGGGCGCACGTCTCGTACCACGATCCGCACATCGCCACCCTGCACGAGGACAAGCTCGACCTCAAGTCGGTGCCGCTGACCGCGGAGGCGCTCAAGAGCGCCGACTGCGTGATCATCGTGACCGATCACACCGCGGTGGATTACCAGCTCGTGGCCAAATCGGCGCGCCTCGTCGTGGATACCCGTCACGTCCTGCCGCGAGGGAGCCGGGCGTGAACGTCGGCGTCGTCGGCACAGGATACGTCGGCCTGGTCGTCGGCGCGTGTCTGGCTGAAACGGGGAACGACGTCGTCTGTGCCGACGTCGATGGGCGGAAGATCGACCGGCTGAAACGGAACGAGCTCCCGATCTACGAGCCGGGACTCGAGCCCCTGGTGGAGCGGAATCAGAAGGACGGGCGTCTCGCCTTCACCACCGACGTCGCCGGGGCCGTCGAACGCTCCGACATCATCTTCATCGCCGTCGGAACGCCGCCCGATGAGGACGGCTCCGCCGACCTGCAGCACGTGCTCGCCGTGGCCCGCACCATCGGCCAGCACATGAATCGTTCCAAGATCGTCATCACCAAGAGCACGGTTCCGGTGGGGACGGCCGAGAAGGTCCGCGCGGAGATCGCGAAGCACACCAGGACGCCGTTCCACGTCTGCTCCAACCCCGAGTTTCTGAAGGAAGGCGCGGCGGTCGACGATTTCATGAAGCCCGACCGGGTGGTCGTCGGGGTCGACGCCGACGAGACGGCCCGGGTGCTCGAGGAGCTCTACGCGCCCTTCGTCCGCACCGGCAATCCGCTGATCTTCATGGACATTCCGTCCGCCGAGATGACGAAGTACGCGGCCAACGCGATGCTCGCGACGCGGATCTCGTTCATGAATCAGGTCGCCCGGCTCTGCGAGGCGGTCGGCGCCGACGTTTCGCTGGTCCGGAAGGGCATCGGCAGTGACAAGCGTATCGGACCCGCCTTCCTGTTCCCGGGCCCGGGATACGGCGGGTCCTGCTTCCCCAAGGACGTGAAGGCGCTGATCAAGACCGGGGACGATCGCGGCGTATCCCTCGACGTGCTCAAGGCGGTCGAGGCGGCCAATGACCGGCAGAAGATGGTGCTGTTCGACAAGCTGTCGAAGCACTTCCCGCAGGGACTGCGCGGCAAGACGGTGGCCATCTGGGGACTCGCCTTCAAGGCGGAGACCGACGACGTGCGTGAAAGTCCGGCGCTGGTGCTCGCCGAGGCCCTCCTCGAGGCCGGCGTGACCGTCCGGGTGCACGACCCGGAAGCGATGCAGACCGCCAGGATGCAGCTGGGGGACCGGGTGACCTACGCCCCCACCGCCTATGCGGCGCTGGAAGGCGCGGAGGCGCTCGCGATCGTGACCGAGTGGCGCGAGTACCGGAACCCCGACTTCTCGAAGATGAAGGGTGTGATGGGTCAGGCGCTGATCGTCGACGGGCGGAATCTGTACGAACCTCAGCGGCTCGCCGGTCTCGGCTTCACGTACGACAGCCTCGGCCGTCAGCTCGCATGCGCCTCCTCGTAACCGGCGCGGCAGGGTTCCTCGGCTCCCACCTCTCGGACGCCCTGATCGCACGCGGGGCCGACGTGGTGGGGATGGACAACTTCATCACCGGCAATCGCGCCAACATCGCGCACCTCACGGGGAACAAGGCCTGGACCTTCATCGAGCACGACGTCACCAAGTACATCGACGTCTCCGGTGAGCTGCACGGCATTCTGCATTTCGCGAGTCCCGCGAGTCCCATCGATTACCTCGAGCTCCCGATTCAGACCCTGAAGGTCGGGTCGCTGGGCACCCACAACGCGCTCGGTCTCGCCAAGGCGAAGGGGGCTCGGTTTTTTCTGGCATCGACCTCGGAAGTGTACGGCGATCCGTTGGTGCACCCGCAGACCGAGGGCTATTGGGGCAACGTGAACCCCATCGGGCCCCGCGGCGTGTACGACGAGGCCAAGCGCTTCGCCGAGGCGATGACGATGGCCTACCATCGCTACCACAAAGTGGATACGCGCATCATCCGGATCTTCAATACGTATGGTCCGCGCATGCGCCCGCACGACGGGCGGGTCGTGTCCAACTTCATCGTCCAGGCGCTGGCGGGAGAGCCCCTCACCGTCTACGGCCGTGGCGACCAGACCCGGTCGTTCTGCTACGTCGACGACCTCGTCGAAGGCATCATCAGGCTCTTCGAGCGGGGGACGGAAGATCCCGTCAACATCGGCAACCCGAACGAATTCACCGTCCGGCAGCTGGCCGAGCGCGTGATCGCGCTGACCGGGAGCAGGAGCACGATCGTGGAGCGCCCGCTTCCCACCGACGATCCCAAAGTGCGAAAGCCCGACATCTCGCTGGCCAAGTCCCGCCTGGATTGGGAGCCGAAGATCGCCCTCGATGACGGGCTGCGTCGGACCATCGACTATTTCCAGAGCCTGAAAAAGACGTGACCGCGAAGTGGGTGGTCACCGGCGCCGCGGGGTTCATCGGGTCCCACGTGTGCGACCGGCTGGTGGGTCGTGGTGATGAGGTGACCGGGATCGACAACTTCGATCCCTTCTACGCCCGGGACATCAAGGAACGGAATCTTGCCGGCGTCCAGGGCTCCAAGACATTCCGGTTGCTCGACCTCGATTGCGCGACCACCGACTTGCCCTGGAGCGGGGTGCAGGGGGTGGTGCATCTGGCCGCCAAGGCCGGGGTGCGTCCCTCGCTGGACGATCCCGTAGCGTACGTCGAGGCGAACGTACGGGCGACTGTCCGGTTGCTGGATGGGGCGCGGCGGGCCGGGGTGAAGCGGATGGTACTCGCGTCGTCGTCGTCGGTGTACGGAAATGACACCCCCGTGCCCTTCAAGGAAGATGCGACGGCCGACGCCCCTATCTCACCGTACGCCGCGAGCAAACGGGGGGCGGAGCTGATGGCCCGGGCTTTTGCGCACCTGTATGGGATGCGGATCGCCTGTGTGCGGTATTTCACGGTGTACGGGCCCCGGCAGCGCCCCGATCTGGCGATTCACCGGTTCACCCGGGCCATCGCCAGGGGTGAGGCGATCAGGATGTTCGGGGACGGCTCGGCCGAACGGGACTATACATTCATATCTGACGGGGTCGACGGCACTCTCGCGGCCCTGGATTGGACCGGGCGGTCGACGGGCGCCGATCGCGGAGAGGCCCGGGTGTTCAACATTGGGGGCGGAGAACGGGTACGGCTCGACCGCCTGATCGATCTGATCGGCCGGGCCCTGAACCAGTCGCCGCACATCGAGCGGGCACCCATGCAGGCCGGCGACGTCGAGCTCACATCCGCCGATCTGTCACGGTCCGCCGCGGAGTTGGGATACCGGCCTCGAGTAGGCATCGAAGAGGGCATCCGGGAATTCGTGACCTGGTACGAGGGGGCCTATGGACGCCAGTCCTGAGCATCTGGTCAATCAGGCGCGGGAGCGCTTCCAGCTCGGCGACTACTATGGGACCATTCACCTGGTCGAGGATGTGGTCGCCACGGGCCGAGCGTTCGCCGACGCCCACCACCTCCTGGGCCTGTCGTACTCCCTGGTGGGCCAGTACGACAAGGCGCTCGAGGAGCTCGATGAAGCACTGGAGCTGAACCCCAGGTACGTCGAAGCGCTGGTGCACAAGGCACTGGTCCTCAATCAGTTGGGCCGGGAGGATGAGGCGGACGCCGCCTTGCGGCGCGCCGGGCAGCTGGGAAGCGATACCCAGCGGGGGTTTGCCGGGCACGTAGCCGCCAAGCTGGCGAACCACCACGCCGGTCTGGGTGATGCCTACGTCGAGGCAGGTGGCCTGGCGGAGGGGATCCTGCAGTACCAGGCGGCGCTGGCCCTCGGACCCGGCTTCCATGATTTGAGGTATAAGCTCGGGCGTTTGCTGCTCGAGGCGGGGCGCGTGCTCGAGGCCCGGGAGCAGTTCGAAGTGATCGTTCGGGACCGCCCGAACTTTCTCGACGCCTCGGCCATGCTCGGGTTGGCGTGCTACTTGTCCGGGGACGGACTCACCGCGCGCCGGGTGTGGGTGGATCTGAAGGAACGGCGTCCCGAAGACCCCCGGGTCGAGGCATACCTCGGCATGCTCGAGCGCGGCGAAGACGTGTCCCCAGAGGAAGTAAGAGCCAAGAAATCCGTACCAGTCCGGGCCAAGAAGAAAAAGAAATCGTGAAGCGCTTTGGAGTCCTTGTTCTGGTGGCCGTCGTGGCCTGCGGGCGCAGCGCCGCGGACCACGAGGCACTGGGTGATCAGGAGTACGCGGCCGGCTCGTACCAGGATGCGCTGGCCGAATATCAACTCGGCCTCAAGGCCAATCCCGAGAACTCCGGGCTGCACGCCAAGACGGGAGCCGCCGCGCTCCACACCGGGAACGCCGGGCTCGCGGTGGTCGAGTACCGGGCCTTGGGCGTGAGCGACCGCTCCCGGGTGGACGAAGCCGCGGATGGACTCGAGCGGGCGGCGCGGCTGGCGCAACTGACCCAGGACCATGCGACCCTCGCGAGCGCCGTCGGGGCATTGCGTGCGCTCGCGCCGGGCCGGCCCCTGGGGCAATATGCGCGGGCCGCGCTGGGAGACGCACTGACCCGAGGGGATGCGGGGGACGCGCTCAATCTGTTGCCGATCGCGATCGCGACGACCGGCGACCCGGTGGTGGCCGACTCGCTGCTGTTCCTGTACGGCCAAGCCCAGGCGCGGAACAAGGCGTGCGACACGGCGTCAGAGGCATTCAACGCGGTGCTGGAGCGGAAGCACAACAGGAACGTGGAGGATGACGCGCGGGCGGGCCTGGCCGCCTGTGACCTCGTCACCGCACAGAACCTCCTCGCGCAAGGGAAGCCGGTCGACGCGGAGCCGTGGTTCAGCCGCGCGACCGCACCCGAGGCCGCGGCGGACGTGAGCAGGATGGCCTGGATCGGACTGGGAGACGTGCGACTGGCGCAGGGAGACGTGCCGGGCGCGCTCGAAGCCTATCAATCGGCGTTGACGGGGGCAGCCCCGGGAGATTCGATCAGCGTGATGGCACAAGGCAAGATCGCGGCACTGGGACGGGCGACGACGCCCCCGGATTCCCATCGATGAAACGAACGGTCGTTGGCGCGGCGCTCCTCGCGCTCGCGGCGTGCGGATCTCCGACGGTGAAGACCGGAGTGACGCCGGACGCGCAGATGACGGAGGCGCGCGCGCTTTTTCACCGCGGCAAGTTCGACGACGCCCTGACCGCCTTCCGCCGGCTGGTCTTCGAGCTGCCGCCGGGTGCCCCGGCCCTGGCGGAGGCCCGCTACTACGCGGCCGAGTGTCAGTTCCAGGAAGGATTGCTGGTCGAAGCGGCGCATGCGTTCCGCGACGTGGCCGACCAGACGCCGGAGAGTCCGTTTGCCCCCCTCGCGTTGCTGCGCGCCGGGGACGCGAACCTGCGCAGCTGGCGTAGCCCCGAGCTCGATCCCACGCCCGGGCAGACGGCGCTCGCCATCTACCAGGAGCTGGTGGGCCGGTACCCCGGAACCGAGGCGGCCCTGCGCGCGCAGAACCGGGTGCAGCAGCTGAACACCGCATTCGCCACCAAGGCGTACGAGAACGGGATGTTTTATTTCCGTCGGCGGGCGTACGACTCCGGGATCATCTATTTCAAGGATGTCATCGCCACCTATCCGGACACGAAGCTGGTTACGGAATCGCTGCTGCGGTTGGCGGACACGTACAAGATCATCGGGTATTCGGACGAGCTGAAAGAAGTCTGCGGTACCCTGCGCCGGTTCCATCCCGCCGAGGCCGCCTCCGCCAAGAGCTGCCCGCCGGATTCGACGACGTCCGCCGCGCACTGAGCGCCGTGGACGCCCTGTTCGGCGGCTCGTTCGATCCCGTCCATCTCGGGCACCTGGCGGTCGCGGAAGCCGCCGCGGACCTCCTCGGCGCCGCGATCCGGTTCGTGCCGGCCCGCGAACAGCCCCTGAAACGCGAGGGACACGTGGCCTCGGCATCCCACCGGGCGGCCATGCTGGCGGCGGCGGTGGCGGGAAACCCCAGGTTTTCCGTGGAATCCGTGGAGTTGGAGCTTCCCCCCCCATCCTACACGGTGGCGACCCTGCGGGCCCTGGCCCGGCGGGAGCCGGGGAACCGATTTTTGTTGTTGTTGGGGGCGGACGCCGCCCAGGAGCTGCCGCGCTGGCATGAAGCGGAGGCGCTTCCGGGCTTGGCGGATGTGGTAGTGTTCGCCCGCCCGGGGGCGACCGTGCCCCGGACCAAGTTGATCAGCCGGACCATCACCGTCCCGGCGATCGACATTTCGGCGACGGACATCCGCGCCCGCGTGGCGGCGGGACAATCGATTCGGTATCTCGTGCCCGAACCCGTTCGGGAGTACATCGCGGCACACGGACTCTACCGGTAGACAGGGCGGTTGATGAATCCGTATCAGCAAACGAAGGCGCTCGTTCAGAAGGTGTTCGGGACCCGGTTCTCGCGGGAGCTGAAGCGCATTCAGCCCCTCGTGAACCAGATTCACGAGCACGAGCGCCGGCTCAAATCGCTCTCGGACGCCGAGATCCAGGGGCAGACCGCCAAGTTCCGGGGCATCCTCGCGGAGCAGGTCGGGCCGCTCCAGGCGGAGGTCGACCGTCTCAAGAAGGCGAAGCACGACTGCCCCGACGTCGAGGAGCGTCTGGCCCTGGATCGCGACCTGGCCAAGGCCGAGGAACGCTTCAAGGCGGCCCTCGCCGATTCCCTGATGGGGCTTTTGCCCGAAGCCTTTGCGACCGTGCGCGAGGCGTGCCGGCGCCTGCAGGGCGCCTCCGTCGACGTCACGGGGCACCAGCTCATTTGGGACATGGTGCCGTACGACGTGCAGCTCATCGGCGGGATCGTGCTGCATCAGGGGAAGATCGCCGAGATGGCGACCGGCGAAGGCAAGACCCTCGTCGCCACGCTTCCGCTCTATCTGAACGCGTTGCCGCAGCGCGGGGCGCACCTCGTCACGGTGAACAACTACCTGGCGCGGCGCGACTCCCAGTGGATGGGCCATCTCTTCCGGTGGCTGGGTCTGACGGTCGGCTGCATCGACGACACGGAGCCGCAATCGCCGGACCGGCGCGCCGCGTACGGCTGCGACATCACCTACGGCACGAACAACGAGTTCGGCTTCGACTACCTCCGCGACAACATGGTCTTCGAGCTGGAGCAGCGGGTCCAGCGGGAGCACCACTTCGCGATCATCGACGAAGTGGACTCGATCCTCATCGACGAAGCGCGCACGCCCCTCATCATCTCGGGGGCGGTCGGCGCGGAGTCGGACGCCAAGTACGCGCAGTTCAACAGTCAGGTCGTCCAGCTGGTCCGGAAGCAGGCGGCGATCGTGTCCGACCTCATCGCCGCGGCGGAGCCGCTGCTCAAAGATGAGAAGACCCGGTACGAGGCCACCACCAAGCTGTACCAGGCCCAGCTTGGCATGCCGAAGAACAAGAAGCTCCTGAAGCTCCTGAACGAAGAGGGCGTCAAGTCCCTGGTGCAGCGCGTCGAGCTCGACGTCCTGGCCGACCGGAAATCGCCCGCCAAGGACCAGCGGCTGCGGCACATCGAAGACGACCTGTACTTCGTGCTCGACGAGCGCGGCCACTCGGTGCACCTGACCGAAAAGGGCGTGGAGGTGATGTCCCCGGAGGATCCCCAGCTCTTCGTGGTGCCCGACATCTCTCACGAGATCCACCAGATCGAGCACGACGACGAGCTGACCCCCGCGGAGAAGGTGGAACGGCGCCGCACGGTCGAAGGGGACTACGCCGTCAAGAGCGAAACCCTCCACATCATCCACAAGCTCCTGCAGGCGCACGCCCTGTACGAGAAAGACGTGGATTACGTGGTGCAGGAAGGGCAGATCTTCATCGTCGACGAGTTCACGGGTCGGATGATGCCCGGACGGCGGTGGTCGGACGGGCTCCACCAGGCGGTGGAGGCGAAGGAAGGGGTGGCGGTGCGCGAGGAGTCCCAGACGCTCGCCACCATCACCATCCAGAACTACTTCCGGATGTACGACAAGCTGGCCGGCATGACCGGGACCGCCGAGACCGAAGAGATGGAGTTCGATCAGATCTACCGGCTGGAAGTCATGGTGATCCCGACCAACCGGCCCGTCCGCCGGATGGACAAGCACGACCTCATTTACAAGACCCGGCGGGAGAAGTACAACGCCATTGCGGACGAGGTCGAACGGCAGCACAAGCGCGGGCTGCCGGTCCTGGTCGGAACCGTGAGTGTCGAGGTCTCCGAAACGCTGTCCCGCCTGCTGAAGCGGCGCGGGCTCAAGCACGAAGTCCTGAACGCGAAGTATCACGAGCGGGAAGCCGAAATCGTGGCGCAGGCCGGACAGGCGGGCGCCATCACCATCGCCACCAACATGGCCGGCCGCGGTACCGACATCAAACTCGGTGCCGGCGTCAAGCAGTGCAAAGTCTGCGGCCTGCAGGGCCGCGAGGCGTCGTTCGCGCAGCAGGTCGAAGTTCCGGATCTCCAGCAGGGCGAGGTGAAGCGGCGCGGCTGCTACGACGACCCGCCGTGCGGCCTGGTGATCATCGGCACCGAGCGCCACGAGTCCCGCCGCATCGACCGGCAGCTCCGCGGACGCTCGGGCCGGCAGGGAGACCCGGGGCAGAGCGTCTTCTATCTGTCGCTGGAAGACGACCTGATGCGGCTCTTCGGGTCGGAGCGGATCGCCAAGCTCTCCGGTGGGTGGGACGAGAACGAACCGATTTCGCATCCCTGGGTCACCAGCGCCATCGGGACGGCCCAGCAGCGCGTGGAGCTCCAGAACTTCCAGTCCCGCAAGAAGCTGCTGGAGTACGACGACGTGATGAATCAGCAGCGCGAAGTGATCTACTCCCTCCGGCTCTTCGCCCTGGAAGGCGGGGAGGAGCTGAAGGGCGAGGCCTTGCGGATGACGGAAGAAGGCGTCGCCCACCTGGCCGACGAGCTCACCGGGGCCGCGAAGGACCCGATCGAGTGGGACCGCGGGCTGATCGACACCGAATACCTCCAGCGCTTTCTGCTTTCGGTGCCGGGGGTGGCCGATCCGGCGACGGTGCGGAGCCGCGACGACCTGGTCCATGCGGCGCGGGAGGCGGTGCGAAAGGCGTTCGACGCCAAGGTCGCCTACCTGAAGGAACTCGAGGCCAGGGCCGGCGCGCCCCGGCTCGCGGATCAGGTGCTCGCCCGCACCATGCTGACCGTGATCGACGAGAAGTGGAAGGATCACCTCTACGATCTCGATCAGCTCAAGACCGGCATCGTGTACCGGCAGTGGGGTCAGAAGGACCCGCTGATCGAGTACAAGCAGGAAGCGTATCAGATGTTCGTGGACCTGATGCACGACATCCGGACCACCTTCACCGAGCGCTGGTTCAAGGTCCAGGTGCAGTTCGGACCGCCTCCGGGCCAGGGGCCGGCACCACGGACGATGACGGGTCCCGCGGGTGGCGCTCCGCGGAGGGCGCCCGCCGCGGTGGCGTCGAAGCCCGCGGCCGACGGCATGATCGCGCCCCCCGATGCGCCGCCCCCGGCGCCGGGGCGCGCCCCCGGGGCCATCGTGCCGCCGAGTCCGTATGCGGGAGTCGGCCGGAACGATCCCTGCCCCTGTGGCAGCGGGAAAAAGTTCAAGAAATGCCACGGAGCAGGCGCGTAACGCGTTGTTCTGATACCGGATTCCGGAGCGGCATGACCTAGGTTCGGGTCATGCCGCTTCGGCTTTCAGAGCACCTCGAACAGGACCGCCCGCGCGAGCGTTTATGGCTGTTGGGTGCCGCCGCGTTGACGGCTCAAGAGCTCCTGGCCATTCTCCTTGGAACGGGAGTCGCCGGGCAAGATGCGCTCGCGGTCGCCGGAGACATCTTGTCCCGCGTGGAGGGGTCGGTCAGACGCCTGGCGGGGCGACCTCCGGCCGAGTTGGCCGGGATGCCGGGGGTGGGGCGAACCAAGGCGGCGCGGATTCTGGCCGCCCTGGAGCTGGGGCGCCGGCACCTCGTGGAAGCGGATCCGGCGCCAGACCGGGTACGGGGGCCGGCCGACGTGCACCGCTTCTATTCCGCGAGGCTCCGGGACCTGCCGGTGGAGGAGTTTCACGTCCTGGCGCTGGGAAGTCAGAGCCAGATTCTGGGCGACGTGCTGGTGACGCGAGGGATCCTCAACAGCTCGTTGGTGCATCCCCGGGAGGTGTTCCGGGCCGCGATCGCGGAAGCGGCCGCCGGGATCATCGTGGTGCACAACCACCCCTCGGGGGACCCGACGCCCTCGGCGGATGACCGCGCGGTGACGCGGCAGCTGGTGGACGCCGGGCGACTGCTCGACGTGCCGGTGTACGACCATGTGGTGATCGGGGGAGGGCGCTTCGTGAGCTTTGCGGAGGCGGGACTGTTGTGACCGGCACGGTGCCGCTCCTGGCGCCCGAGCTGGCGCGCGCCGTCGCGGGGCAGCGGGAGCGTCTCGACATGGACCTCCTGGCCCGCGCCTACGACGCGAGCGCCCGCGCCCACCAGGGCCAGAAACGCCGCTCCGGGGACGACTTCGTTTCGCACTCCGTCGCGGTCGCCACCATTCTCGCGGAACAGCAGTTCGACTCGACCACCATCGCGGCGGCTCTGCTCCACGACGTCGTGGAGGATTCCGACGTCACGCTGGACGACATCCGGCGTGACTTCGGCACCGAGATCGCCGGCCTGGTGGACGGGCTCACCAAACTGTCGTCGCTCACGTTCCGGTCCACCGCCGAAGAGCAGGCGGAGAATTACCGCAAGCTCCTGCTTTCCATCGCCAAGGATGCCCGCGTCATCCTCATCAAGCTCGCGGACCGCCTGCACAACATGCGGACGCTCGAGCACCTGTCCCCGGACCAGCAGCAGCGGATCGCCCTGGAGACGCGGGAGATCTACGCACCGCTGGCGCACCGGTTCGGGATGGCGCGGGTGAAGGCGGAGCTCGAGGACCTCGCGTTCCGCTTCCTCGAGCCCACGGACTACGCCGAGCTGGCCCGGTTGATCAAACAGACGCAGGAAGAGCGCGACAAGGTCATCGAGCGCCTGCGGGGTCCGCTGCTGGAGGCCCTGACGGTGGCGGGCATCTCCGGCGCGGAAATCACCGGGCGGGTGAAGAACCTCTGGTCGGTGCACCGGAAGATGAAACGGCGCGACCGGCCCTTCGACGAAATCCACGACCGGCTCGCCGTGCGAGTCCTCGTGAACACGGTGGCGGAGTGCTACCACGTGCTCGGGATCGTGCACCACGCGTGGACCCCGCTCCAGGAACGGATCAAGGACTACATCGCGAGCCCCAAGCCCAACGGATACCAGTCCCTCCACACCACCGTCTTCGGTCCCGGCGGCCGGCTGTACGAGATCCAGATCCGCACCCGGGAAATGCACCGCACCGCGGAGTACGGTATCGCGGCGCACTGGCTCTTCAAGGAGGGGAAGGCGGCCGACGAGCTCGATCAACAGCTCGGCTGGTTCCGCCAGCTCCTCGAGCTGCAGCAGGACACGCACACGCCGGAGGAATTTCTCGAGTTTCTGAAGATCGATCTCTACCAGGACGAGATCTTCGTCTTCACCCCCCGGGGAGACGTGAAGCGCCTTCCCGCGGGCGCGACGCCCCTCGACTTCGCGTTCACGGTGCACACCGAGGTGGGGCAGCACTGCCAGGGGGCGCGCATCAACGGGAAGATCAGCCCGCTCCACCGGTCGCTGACCAACGGTGACACGGTCGAGATTCTCACCAGCCCGCGGGCCCGTCCGTCCCGGGACTGGCTGGCGCATGTGCGGACGGCGCGCGCCCGCCACAAGATCCGGCAGTGGGTGAAGCAGGAAGAGCACGAGCGGAGCGTCACCCTGGGCCGCGAAATCCTGGACCGCGAGTTCCGGCGCCGGCGGCTGAAGCCGCCGCTGGCCGAGCAGCTCGAGGCCGCCGCCGCCGCGCTCTCCGTGGGGACCGGGGAAATGCTCGAGGCGTCCATCGGGCGGGGGGACGTCGCCCTGGGGCAGGTCATGAAGGCCCTCTATCCGGACCTCCCCGCCGAGGCCACGCAGGCGCCCCGGCCCACCGGCTTTGGCCGCGTCATGCAGCGGCTCCGGCTCGGCCGCGGCATCAAAATCCAGGGCGTAGACGGGCTGATGGTGCGGTACGCGCAATGCTGCCAGCCGGTGCCCGGCGACGCGGTGGTCGGGTACGTCACCCAGGGGCGGGGGATTTCCATTCACCGGGCGGACTGCCCGAATCTCCTGACGTTGGCGAACGAAGTCGAGCGCCGGGTCGAAATTGACTGGCAGGAGTCGGAGGGCGAGACGTTCGTCGTGCGGCTCGCCGTGGGCGGTGAAGACCGGCGTGGCCTGTACGCGGATATCTGCGAAGCCGTGAGCGGCACCGGGACGAACATCCGGTCCACCGAGCTGGCCTCCCGGGACGGATCCGTCTTCGGCGCCCTGCTGGTGGAGGTGGAGAATCAGACCCACCTGAACAAGGTGATGCGCGCCGTGCGCCGGGTGAAAGGCGTCACCGAGGTTTCGCGCCGGGATTCGGGGGCTCAAATGGAAGGGCCCGCGGTGTAACTTTCCCGGGATGCCTTTCGCGCCCGACACCCCGTTCCAACCCGCTGGTGACCAGCCTCGCGCGATCCGCGAGCTCACTCAGGGTCTCGTCCGCGGGGACCGGTACCAGACCCTCCTCGGGGTCACCGGATCAGGCAAGACCATGACGATGGCGCAGGTGATCGCCGCGCATGGCAAGCCCGCCCTGGTGCTGTCACACAACAAGACGCTCGCGGCCCAGCTGTACGGCGAGCTGAAGGCGTTCTTCCCCAGGAACGCGGTCGAGTTCTTCATTTCCTACTACGACTACTACCAGCCCGAAGCGTACGTCCCGCAGACCGACACCTACATCGCGAAAGACTCGTCGATCAACGACGACATCGACCGCCTGCGCCTGCGGGCGACCTCGAGCTTGATCGAGCGGGAGGACGTGATCGTGGTGGCGAGCGTCTCCGCCATCTACGGTCTGGGAGACCCGGAGCTCTACAAGCAGCTCATGGTCACGGTCGACGTAGGCGCCGAGCGCGGCCGGGACGCCATTCTCGAAGACCTGGTGCGCATCCAGTACACCCGGAACGACGTCAACCTCGAACGGGGCGTGTTCCGGGTGCGCGGCGACACCATCGAAGTCTTCCCGGCGTACGAGGAGCAGGGTGTCCGGATCGAGCTGTGGGGAGACACGGTGGAACGGGTGACGAAGTTCGATCCCGTCACCGGGAATGCCATCGTGGATCTCAAACGTGCGGCCATTTACCCGGCCACGCACTTCGTCACTCAGCGTCCCTCCGTCGAGCGCGCCGTCGCCTCCATCCGGGCCGAGCTGAAGGACCGGCTCGCCGAGCTGCGGGTGCAGAACAAGCTGGTGGAGGCTCAGCGGCTCGAAGCCCGGACGACGTTCGACGTCGACATGCTCCTCGAAGTGGGCCGGTGCTCCGGAATCGAGAATTACTCGCGGCATCTCCGGGGCAGTGCGCCCGGCGAGCGCCCGGCGTGTCTGCTCGACTACTTCCCGAGCGACTTCCTCTGCGTGATCGACGAGTCCCATCAAACCCTCCCCCAGATCGGCGGGATGTACGAGGGAGACCGGTCGCGCAAACAGACGCTCGTGGATTACGGATTCCGGCTGCCGTCGGCCCTGGACAACCGCCCACTCAAGTACGACGAGTTCTTCCGGCTCACGCCCAGGATGGTCTTCGTGTCCGCCACTCCCGGCGAAGAGGAGCTCACGCTGTCGGGTGGCGTGGTGGTCGAACAGATCATCAGGCCGACCGGGCTCGTCGATCCCGAAGTCGAGATCCGGCCGGTCAAGGGGCAGGTCGACGATCTGCTGCACGAAGTGCGGGAGCGGGCGAAGGTGGGCGAGCGGGTGCTCGTCACCACCCTCACCAAGCGGATGGCGGAGGACCTGACGGACTACCTGCAGCAGCAGGCGGTGCGGGTGCGGTATCTGCACTCCGAGATCGACGCCATCGAGCGCGTCGAGATCATCCGCGGGCTGCGGCTCGGCGAGTTCGACGTGCTCGTGGGGATCAACCTGCTGCGCGAGGGGCTGGACTTGCCCGAGGTGTCCCTGGTGGCCGTACTGGATGCCGATCAGGAGGGATTCCTGCGCTCCGACCGGTCCCTGATTCAGACGGTGGGACGGGCGGCCCGAAACGTTCACGGGCGCGCGATTCTCTATGCGGACCGGATGACGGGTTCGATGCAACGGGCGCTGGACGAGATGGGCCGCCGCCGCACCATCCAGCGGGCCTACAATGTGGAGCATGGCGTCACGCCGACGTCGATCGTGAAGTCCGTGCTGGATGTCCGGTTCGTCACCCGCGTGGCCGATGCGCGCGTGGGCCGTCCCGAAACGGGAGGCGCGAAGAAACCGGCGGACGCCCGCGAGCGCGAGGCCCTCATCGCGCTGCTGGAATCCCAGATGCAGGCCGCCGCCGAACAGCTCGACTTCGAAGCGGCGGCCCTGCTGCGCGACCAAATCCTCGACCTGAAGGCGGAGAGCGATGCCGGGCGCCGTGCGCCTCACCGCGGACGAGCTCAACCGGTTCGGTGAGGAGCTGGGGCGCACGCTCCAGGCTCCCGCGGTCCTCGGGTTCTCCGGCGAGCTCGGCGCCGGGAAGACGACCCTCGTCCAGGCGATCTGCCGCGGCTTGAAGGCGGAGTCGCCCGCGACCAGTCCCACGTATGCCCTCGTGCACCGTTACCTGGCGCCGGCGGGCCCCGTGTACCACGTGGACGGCTACCGGCTCAAGGCGCCCGCGGACGCGCGTGACCTGGGGTTCGAGGAGATGGAGCGCGAAGGGGCCATCGTGCTGATCGAGTGGCCGGAGCGCGCCCTGGGCTGGGCACCCGCGCTCGACCGGCATTTCCACCTGGCGCATGACGCGGATCCGGACCGCCGGTCCCTGGAGGAGGAGTGAGCACCTTGATGCTGGCGGTCGACACCGCGACCGACATCGCGAGCGTGGCGGTGGGGGACGGCTCCGGCGTCAATGCCGGGGCGCACCAGCAGGGCTCGCGCCGGCACGCGGCGGAGATCGTGCGGCTGATCGACTTCGCGTTGTCCCGCGCCGGCGCACAGATCGCGGATCTCGACGGCGTCGTCGTGGGGGACGGACCGGGGTCGTTCACCGGACTCCGGATCGGCTGGGCCGCCGCCAAGGGGCTGGTGCAGGAGTCGGGGGCCGACGTCATCGCCGTGCCGTCGCTCATGGCCGCGGCCGCGGGCGCCGCGGAGCGGGTGGGCAGCGTGCCGGTGGCCGCCTGCTTCGACGCGCTCCGGGGCCAGGTGTACGGAGCGCTGTACGTCGTTCACGCCGACCGCGTCGACACTATCGTGCCGCCGACGCTCGCGACGATCGCGGAGCTCGAAGCGCTCGCGGGCGCGCGGCGTCCCGCGCTCGCGGTCGGTGATGGCGCCGTGCGGTTCGGGGCCGAAGTGACGAAATGGACGGGCGTGCCGCCCGTCCCGCTCGACCAGCTCCCCCCCTCCGCGGTCGTGATGCTGGCACTCGCGGGCCGGCCCGGAGCGGGACGACGGATCGAGGATTTCGGGACCGCCGAGCCCGAGTATGGCAGGCCGGCGGAGGCCCAGGCGAAATGGGAGGCCCGACACGGACGCCAGCTTCCGCGTTCGACCGACGCTCCCCGCTGACCTCCCCGCGATTCAGACGATCGAGGCGGTCAGCTTTTCCGACCCCTGGTCCGCGCGGGATTTTCTCGAGACGCTCGCGACCGGCGTCATCTTTCTTGTCGCCGTCGATGAAGGTGGACGGGTGCTCGGATATCTCGTCGCCCGGCAGATGGCGGACGAAGGGGAAATTCTGAATGTGGGAGTCGATCCCCAGCGCCGCCGGATCGGCGCCGGCCGCGCCCTCGTTGGCGCCGCCCTGGCCCGGCTCCAATCCCTCGGCGCGCGGCAGGTCTACCTCGAGGTGCGGGAGTCGAACCTCGCGGCGCGCGCGTTGTACCGTGGATTTGGGTTCGCGGAGGTCTCAAAACGGGTGAAGTACTACCGGCGGCCGGTGGAGGACGCGATCCTCCTGCGTGCCGCCATTCCGGCAGGGGAGGGCCCCCGATAAAATGGTGAAAAGTGGCGTATCTTTGATTGACAGAATAACTTGCGATTCATATACTGTGCGGGAATCCTTGGGACCAGCCCGCCTTAAGTACCGGAGGTCGTTGTGAGCCGCAGTCTGAATAAAGTCATACTGATTGGGAACTTAGGGGCTGACCCAGAGGTCCGGACGACGAACAATGGCTCCAAGGTCGCGACGGTGTCGCTGGCCACAGGACGGCAGTGGACTGGTCAGGGCGGGGACAAGCAGGAAAAGACCGAGTGGCACCGGGTCGTGATGTGGAACAACAAGACCGGCAACGGCCTCGCGGATTTGGCCGAGAAGTTCATGAAGAA
>Ga0070730_10000739_pt1 | contig 35331 bp, 30 predicted proteins | sample Coa_R1_3_FD_66447 | JGI IMG/M metagenome (GOLD analysis project Ga0070730, IMG submission 66447) | Surface soil microbial communities from Centralia Pennsylvania, which are recovering from an underground coalmine fire - Coalmine... | ecosystem: Environmental > Terrestrial > Soil > Unclassified ...
GCTAGTCCATCTCCAGAGGCAGAGGGTGGGAAGAAGGGGCAAACCGCGAAACCGCGGGGCTGACGATTTCTTAAAATGGATTGAGGAGGATCTGCTCTCGCCAGCAGGCTCTAGGTAGCCGCCATGCAAGACCCAACAGGTGAATCGCCAACTCTCGTGACGTTCACACCTGAAGAGGCGCGGGGCAGCGAGACATTGAGGCCGTTTGCAACAATTCTGACGACCGAAGAAGGGGCGAGAGGACAGCGTGAGAAAAACCTCGCCGACGTCGGCCGTGAACCAGGGGGCTCGCGGTCTTGGTTTCGGCCTGGGACCTCGTGGGCTCTGATGTGTTCGACAGCGGTCCCGCGACCTACCTCGAAAAGGAATATCCGGTGCTGGCCGGCAGGCTCGACGATCTTGAAACCCTTGATGTTCAGGTTTTTGGCTTGAGCGTGGTCGGAGGGGATCTCGGGGAGGAAAAATTCAGAACGGCCTTCCTGGAGAAGGGCATGGATGGCCACGGTTGGGTTGCGATCCGCGACGCCGGCACGGGTAAGTGGGTCAAGGATCCCGACCTGACGAAACCAGTGGCCTGGGCGATCGGGCTCTAATGACGGTGTTCGTCGTCGACACCCAGGTACATGGGTACCTCAGGGGCCATCAGCTCCTGTCGTCGTCGGTTGACCTTCCTAAGGTCGACCAGTCGGTCATCGATCGGTTGTCGGACGTCGCCGGGCCGTTGCGCCCCAACGAGAAGTTCGAGCCTTATCTGTCGGGTTACCACCTCCCGAGCGGCGATCGCTATGTCCTGGCCAGGACTTGGCAGGATCTGACCGTCACCCGTGCTGGCTGCGTACGGACGCTCAGTCTCATCATCCCCGTCTCCGACTGGGCATCGGCGAAGAGCCTGGCACCGTTTCTCGATCTGCTCGCCCCCTCCTCATTCCCGGAGGCCGCGGAAACCGAGGCGCATCGGATCACGCCTTCATCGCTCGTTCGGCCGATTGCGCCGGTTCCGGATTTCCGAGCCGGCGAGTTTCTCGAGGCACTGTTCCTTGAGGAGTCGAAGCCGGTCGCAGTATTCGGTGCACCTACACCGGAGCTGATCGCGACCAGGCTGCTCACGGCGGTTTGGTCGGATTTCCGGCGGCAGTTCGCCTTCTCGACCTTCGCCCGCTCCCCTAGACGGATCGAAGGGCGTCCATTCGACCTCGTCTTCGCGCCGAAGGATGCCCGTTCGAAATTCGCCGACTGGCCTGGGCGGCGCATCGACGGAGCCGCCGACAACACCGCGCGGCATCGCTGGACGAGTGACATTGTCGAGCGGGTCTTCATGGCTCCCTTGCCTCGTCTGCTTTCCGAGCGCGACGTCGCGCGGGCTGGTCCCAACGATGCCAAGACGGCCGCCTTGTTGCGGATATCGCTTCTCTGGGACGAACTCGTCAGGAAGATCGATACGACGCCCACGGCTGCGCTCGGGCTGCTCGACATCGCCGATTCCCGTGGGGTCTGGAATTCGGACACGTTGGACGCCCTCGATTCGGCGATCGAGATCGCCGTGCGGTCGGCGATCGCGGGCATGTCCCCTGATCAAGCCTGGGAGTTCACCACAGCGCTCGTGCGCAAGATGCGCGGGCACGGTCTCCAGAACGGGCGGCTGAACGGCGCCCGCGGTTCCAACCCAGATCAGTCGCTTTTCATCGTAACGCTCATCGCCCCATGTCACGCACGATCGACCGAGCCGCAGGCGCCGGACACGCACTGGCGTGGGATTGGTTTCGCACAGCGTTGTGGCGAGCAACGGCGTTCGGCGGCAGCAACCTATCTGCTAACGTTTCAGGCTGGCGCGGTCACGTGGTCGATATCGCCCCGGGTACCGCTGCGCAACATGTCGCATCCTTTGCACCTGCAAATTTCCCGATCGGCGATTGCATGCAATGTCCCGTTCCGCTTATTAGGTCTGACGACCGGTCATTGACGGTCGCTCATGCCGTCGGGCACGGGCGACGCCGCCTGATGGATGTCCTGTGACCGGCCTCGTCGAATGCCCGGCTTCGGCATCTGGTCGTCCTCCAGGAGTCCCCAACCGTGTGGCTTGTCCGCATCGCGCTCAGCCGGCCCTATACGTTCATCGTGCTGGCGCTGATCATTCTGATCATCAGCCCGATCATGATCCTGCGGACGCCGACCGACATCTTTCCGAACATCAATATTCCGGTCATCGCCGTGTCCTGGGGCTATACCGGCCTCAACGCCGAAGAGATGGAAGGCCGGCTGACCTCGCCGTTCGAGCGCGGCCTGACCACGACGGTCGACAATATCGAGCATATTGAATCGACGACCATCAACGGCCAGGCGATCATCAAGGTGTTCCTGCAGCCGTCGGCCAGCCTCGACACGGCCAACGCCCAGATCACCGCCGTGTCGCAGACCCAGCTGCGCAGCATGCCGACCGGCACCCAGCCGCCGCTGATCATCAACTACAGCCCGTCGAGCGTGCCGATCCTGCAGCTGGGCCTCTCTGGCCAGGGCCTCTCGGAGCAGCGGCTCAACGACCTGGCCGTGAATTTCGTGCGCACCCAGCTCGTCACCGTGCCGGGCGCGGTCGTCCCCTACCCGTTCGGCGGCAAGCAGCGCCAGGTGATGATCTACTCGAACCCGCGCCTGCTGCTGGCGAAGGGGCTGACGCCGAGCGACATCCTGACCGCCGTCGCCGCGCAGAACCTGGTCCTGCCGTCCGGCACGGCCAAGATCGGCGAGATGGAATATGACGCGCGGCTGAACGGTGCGCCCCGAACCATCGCCGAGCTCAACGACCTGCCGATCAAGGTGGTCGGAAACTCGACCATCTACCTGCGCGACGTCGCCACGGTCAGCGACGGCTTCACCCCGCAGACCAACGTCGTCCGCCAGGACGGCCAGCGCGGCGTGCTGTTGAGCATCCTCAAGGCCGGCACGGCCTCGACCATCGACGTGGTGAGCGGCATCCGCGACATGCTTGGCCGGGTGAGCCAGACCGTGCCGCCGGAGCTGAAGATCGCCCCGCTCGCCGACCAGTCGATCTTCGTCAAGGCCGCGGTCAGCGGCGTGATCCGCGAGGCGCTGATCGCGACCGCGCTCACCGCCTCGATGATCCTGATCTTCCTCGGCAGCTGGCGCAGCACGATCATCATCGCGGTGTCGATCCCGCTGTCGATCCTGGGCGCGGTCATCGTGCTGGGGGCCTTGGGCGAGACCATCAACATCATGACCTTGGGCGGCCTCGCGCTGGCGGTCGGCGTGCTGGTCGACAATGCGACGGTCACGATCGAGAACATGGAGCGGCATCTCGAGGAGGGTGAGTCGCAGAAGACCGCCATCCTCGAAGGTGCCGCCGAGATTGCGGCCCCTTCCCTCGTCGCCACACTGTGCATCTGCGTCGTGTTCCTGCCGATGTTCTTCCTCACCGGCGTCGCGCGCTACCTGTTCGTACCGCTGGCCGAGGCGGTCGTGTTCGCCATGCTATGGTCCTACATCCTGTCGCGCACGCTCGTCGCGACGCTCGCGATGTATCTGCTGCGGGCGCGCCACCACAGCAGCGGCAATTCGCGCAATCCCCTGGTCAAGGCCCAGCAGGCGTTCGAGCGCGGCTTCAACGCCTTCCGCGACGCCTATGGCCGGCTGCTGACGATGCTGGTCGCGCGCCGGGCGCTGTTCATCTCGGGCTTCTTTGTCGCCTGTCTCGCCTGCTTCCTGCTCGTGCCGTGGCTGGGCCAGGATTTCTTCCCGAACACCGACAACGGCCAGATGATCCTGCATCTGCGCACGAAGTCCGGGACCCGCATCGAGGAGACGGCGCAGCTGGCCGACCAGGTCGAGACCTTCGTCCGCCACGAGATCCCGGGCGACGAGCTCGGCGGCATCCTCGACAACATCGGCCTGCCCTACAGCACGATCAACCTGATGCATGCAACCTCGGGCCTGATCGGCGCGGGCGACGCCGACGTCATGGTGTCGCTGAAGCCGGAGCATCGTCCGACCGCGGATTACGTGCGCCAGCTCCGGGCCGACCTGCCGCGCGCCTTCCCGGGCGTCACGTTCTATTTCCTGCCGGCCGATATCGTGACGCAGATCCTGAATTTCGGCATCCCGGCGCCGGTCGACATCCAGATCGACGGCAACGACGTCGACGGCAACCGCAAGGTCGCCAACGAGATCCTGGCCGAGCTGCGGCATGTGCCCGGCATCGCCGACGCCCGCATCCAGCAGACCTTCGACTATCCGAGCTTCGAGGTCGCGGTCGACCGGACCAAGGCCGCGCAGACCGGCCTGACCGAGCGCGACGTCGCCAACAGCGTGCTGAACATCCTGAGCGGCAGCTCGCAGGTGACACCGATGTTCTTCCTGAATTGGCAGAACGGCGTGAACTACAACATGACGGCGCTGTCGCCCCAGTACGATATCCAGTCGCTGCAGGACATCCAGAACATCCCGGTGAGTGCCATCGGCGGCAAGTCGGACCGGATCCTGGGCGACATGGCGACGATCAAGCGGTCGAGCGAGATGCAGGTGTTGACCCATTACAACATCCGCCGGACCGTCGACATCTACGCCTCGGTCCAGGACCGCGACCTGGGCGGCGTCGGCGCCGACATCACGAGGATCGTCGATGCCCATCGCGGCTCGCTGCCGCGCGGCAGCTTCCTGACCGTGCGCGGCCAGATCGACACGATGCACCACTCCTACGCCAGCCTCTTGGGCGGCCTCGCCTTCTCGATCGTGCTGGTCTACCTGCTGATCGTCGTGAATTTCCAGTCGTGGCTCGACCCGTTCATCATCGTCACCGCCCTGCCCGCCGCCTTGGCCGGCATCGTGCTGTTCCTGTTCTTCACCCACACGACCCTGAGCGTGCCGGCGCTGATGGGCGCCATCATGTGTATGGGCGTCGCGACCGCGAACAGCATCCTCGTCGTGTCCTTCGCGCGCGACCGGCTTGCCGTCCACGGCGACGCGGTCAAGGCAGCGATCGAAGCCGGCTTCACCCGGCTCCGGCCGGTGGTCATGACCGCGCTCGCCATGATCATGGGCATGATCCCGATGGCGCTGGGCCTGGGCGACGGCGGCGAGGAGAATGCGCCGCTCGGCCGTGCGGTGATCGGCGGCCTGATCGTGGCCACGGTCGCCACCCTGGTCTTCGTGCCCGCCGTCTTCAGCCTGCTGCACCGCCGCAGCACGGCGCAGCCCCAACCCGTAGAATGATCGCCATCCCCCGTCCCGGATGCGTCGAAACCGGAGCAGCAACATGACGCCCAACGGCAATGGTGAGTTCGACGCGGTCTATGACGACACCCTGCCCGGCAACCGTCCGCCGCCGCGACGGTCGCGGCGTGGCCTGGTCGTCGTGCTGCTCGCCGTCATTCTGCTGGCGGTCGCGATCTTTAGCGGCATCCGTAGCCGGATCGAGGCCGGGCGCACCCTGGCGCAGGTGACCGAGGCCTCGGCGGTGCCGACCGTCAATGTGGTGCATCCGGATGCGGGTGCTCCGAACGAGGAACTCACCCTGCCCGGCGGCACGCAGGCGCTGACCGACACGCCGATCTATGCCCGGACCAGCGGCTATCTGAAGCGCTGGCTCTTCGACATCGGCGCCCATGTCAAGAAGGGCGACCTGCTGGCAGAGATCGACACGCCCGAAGTGGATGAGCAGCTGCGCCAGATGCGCGCCGACCTGGACACGGCCGAAGCCAATCTCAAGCTCGCCGACCTCACCGCCAAGCGAGATGAGGATCTGCTGAAGACCCGGTCGATCGCGACCCAGGAGCGCGACAATGCGGTCGGTGCTCTCAACGCCGCCAAGGCGACCGTGGCGTCGAAACAGGCGGATGTGGCCCGGCTCGAGCGGATGCAGTCCTATGAGAAGGTCTATGCCCCGTTCGACGGCATCATCACCGCGCGTAATACCGACATCGGTGCGCTGATCGACGCCGGCGCCAATTCCGCGGCCCGCGAGCTGTTCCATCTGTCGGCGATCGACAAGGTCCGCATCCGGGTCTCCGTGCCGGAAACCTATTCGCGCGCGGTCCATACCGGCGACCAGGCCAAGGTGACGCTCGACGAGTTCCCGGGCGAGGCCTTCCAGGGCACGATCATGCGCAATGCCAACGCCATCGATCCCGCCTCGCGCACGCTGCTGGTCGAGGTCGACGTCGACAATCCCGACGGCCGGCTGCTGCCGGGCGCCTACGCCTTCGTGCATCTGAGCCTGGCCAAGGTCGTCCGCTCGGTCACCATCCCGGCGAATGCCACGCTGTTCCGCAAGGAAGGCGTTCAGGTGGCGGTGGTCCGCGACGGCAAGGCGGTGCTCGTGCCGATCGCCATCGGCCGCGACTACGGCGAGAAGGTCGAGGTCGTCTCCGGCCTGCAGGCGAGCGACGAGGTCATTCTCGATCCCTCGGACTCGCTGATCAGCGGCACGCCGGTGCATGTCGCCGCCGCAGCAGCGGTCGGGGCGGCCAAATGAGGCGATTGCGGACCCTAGCCACCTTCACGACCCTGGCGCTCGCCGCCGGCTGCCAGGTCGGTCCGGATTATGTGAAGCCGAGCGCCGACGTTCCCGAAGCCTACAAGGAAGCGGCGCCGGTGGCACCCGTCGATGCCGGCGTCTGGAACCCGGCGCAGCCGGCCGACCAGGCCGGCCGGGGCAAATGGTGGGCGGCCTTCAACGATCCGACGCTGAATGCGCTCGAGGACCAGGTCACCGTCTCGAACCAGAGCCTCAAGATCGCCGAAGCCCGCTTCCGCCAGGCGCGCGCGCTGATCGGTGTCAATCGGGCCGCGGAGTTTCCCTCCCTCTCGGTCGTTCCCGGGATCGCCTCGATCCGCGAGTCCCGCAACAAGCCGTATGTCTCGAGCACGCACACGACCGGCGACTTCATCCTGCCGCTCGACGCCAGTTACGAAGTCGATCTCTGGGGCCGCATCGGGCGCAGCGTCACCGCGGCCGGCGACGAGGCGCAGGCGAGCGCCGCCGATCTCGCGACCGTCGACCTCAGCCTCCACGCCGAATTGGCGATCGACTATTTCGATCTGCGCAGCGCCGATTCCCAGAAGCAGATCCTCGATGATTCGGTGAAGGCCTACGCCGACGCGCTGCAGCTGACCGTCAACCGGGCCAATGGCGGCGCCGCACCGGAATCCGATGTGGCGCAGGCCAAGACCCAACTCGACACCACGCGCGTGCAGGCGACCGACATCGCCGTCCAGCGGACCCAATTCGAGCATGCCATCGCGGTGCTCATCGGCAGGACGCCGGCAAGCTTCAGCCTGCCCCCGGCACCGCTCACGCTTCATCAGCCTGCCATTCCGGCCGGGCTGCCGTCGGAGCTGCTGCAGCGCCGCCCCGACGTGGCATCGGCCGAGCGGAGGGTCGCCGAGGCGAACGAGCAGATCGGCATCGCCCGCGCGGCCTATTACCCCTCACTGGTGCTGGGATCCGTGGTCGGGTTCGAAGGTCACGCCGCCAGCGACTGGTTCAACTGGCCGAGCCTGCTCTGGTCGGTCGGCCTGACCATGAGCGAGACCCTGTTCGACGGCGGCCGGCGCGATGCGCTGACGGATTCGGCGCGCGCCGCCTATAACGCGAACGTTGCCAATTACCGCCAGACCACGCTCGACGCGTTCCAGCAGGTCGAGGACGACTTGGCCGCGCTCCGCATCCTGCAGCAGGAGGCCCAGCAGCAGGACGAGGCCGTCGCATCTGCGGAGAATTCCCTGCAGCTCTTCACCAACCGCTACGTCGGCGGCCGGGATACTTACCTGCAGGTCATCACCGCCCAGACCATCGCGCTCGGCAACCAGCGCAACCAGACGGAAATCCTGCGCCGGCGGATGGAGGCGAGCGTGCTGCTGATCAAGGCGCTGGGCGGCGGCTGGAACGCCGATGCGCTGCCGTCGCTGAAGGATCTGGAAAAGACCGCCGACGCCGCGCAGCCCTAGCGCCGCGGGCGGCGTCGGCCGTCCGCCAACCTCGCCCGCTTCGCTCCGATCAGGGCCAAGCCGCGCCAATCGGCATGGGGTCCCTTGAACGGACGGCGGGCGATCCTAATCAACAGATACGATCGGATGAGCATGCCGCTGCGCAGGCCGAGCCCCGGCGCGCGCACGGGCGCCTTTTCGAGAGGCCTTACGTCCTCGCGGAATATGGCGCTCGACCATCCACGGGAAATGCCGATCCGGATCCTCTCATCGCCAGGAGGACAATGCTATGCGCCCGTCACCCGATCTCACCGCACCGATCGCAACCGATCTGACCGGTTTCGATCTGATCAACAAGCCGATGCTGAACAAGGGAACCGCGTTCACCGATGCGGAGCGCGATCTGTTCCGGCTGCACGGCCTGCTGCCGCCCCATGTCGGCACGCTCGAGCAGCAGGTCACCCGCCGGCTGAAGGTCCTGCGGGCCTTCGCGACCGATTTCGAACGCTACGCCTTCCTGCGCGACCTGCAGGACATCAACGAGACGCTGTTCTATGCGCTGATCGCGCAGCATCTCGAGGAGACGCTGCCGCTCGTCTATACGCCCACGGTCGGCGAGGGCTGCCAGCGCTTCAGCGAGATCTGGCGCAAGCCGCGCGGCGTGTTTCTCAGCTATCCGAACAAGCACCGGATCCGGGAAATCCTGTCCGACGCCCGGTTCGACCCGGTACGCGTCATCGTGGTGAGCGACGGCGAGCGTATCCTGGGCCTGGGCGACCAAGGCGCCGGCGGCATGGGCATCCCGATCGGCAAGCTGTCGCTCTACACCGCCTGCGCCGGCATTCATCCGGACGAAACTCTGCCGATCCTGCTCGATGTCGGCACCAACAATCAGGAGCGGCTGAACGACCCGCTCTATGTCGGCTGGCGGCATGAACGGGTGCGCGGCGAGGACTACGACGCCTTCATCGAGGATTTCGTCACGGCGGTGATCGAGCGCTGGCCCGACGTGCTGCTGCATTGGGAGGATTTCGCCGGCTCCAACGCCGCCCGCCTCTTGGCACGCTATCGCGATCGGCTGTGCACGTTCAACGACGACATCCAGGGCACCGCCGCCGTCGCGGCCAGCACGCTGCTCGCCGCGGTCAATGTCACCGGCGTGCCGCTCACCCAGCAGCGTATCTCCCTGCTCGGCGCCGGCTCGGCCGGCTGCGGCATCGCCTCCCTGCTGCTGCAGGCGATGATCGACGCCGGTGCGAGCGAGGCCGAGGCCCGTGAGCGCTTCTTCCTGGTCGATCGCTACGGCCTGCTGGTCGAAGGCATGGCGAACATCACGCCGGCGCAATTGCCGTTCCTGCGCAAGCCGGCCGATGTCGAGGGTTGGCAGCTCGAGCAGCCGGGCACGATCGGCCTCCTCGACGTGGCCACCAACGCGCACCCGACCGTGCTGATCGGCGTATCGGGCCAGGCCGGCGCCTTCAGCGAGCCGGTCGTCCGCATGATGGCGAGCCATGCCGAGCGGCCGGTCATCTTCCCGCTGTCCAACCCGACCTCGCGCAGCGAAGCGACGCCCGAGCAGCTCATGGCCTGGACCGACGGCCGCGCGCTCATCGGCACCGGCAGCCCCTTCCCGCCACTTCTCTGGAATGGCCGCACACGGAAGGTCAATCAGACCAACAACTCCTACATCTTTCCGGGCGTCGGGCTGGGCGTCCTCGCTGTCGGCGCGCGCCGGATTACCGATGCGATGTTCATGGTCGCCGGAAAGACCGTAGCCACCATGTCGCCCACGGTCACGGACAAGGAGGGGCTGCTCCTCCCGCCTGTCGACCAGCTGCGCCCGGTCGCGGTCGCGGTCGCCAAGGCCGTCGCGCGACAGGCGCTGGCCGATGGGGTTGCGGATCCCTGCGATGCCGCCGCGCTCGACGCGCGCATCGCGGCCCATGTCTGGGAGCCGGAATATCGGCCTTATCGCCGGTTGGCCGAATAGGCCATTTTGAGGGCGTCGATGGCACGTCGTAGGCTGTTTTGACAAACCGTGTGTGTTTTTGAAAAGACCCGCGCCGCGCAACCGTGCAATTTGCCGAGGAATGGCGAACCTTAGGGGCTTTTTGCAGGACCCATTACTGAAACTGGCACCGATGCTGACTTGCACATTGGAGTTTCCGGGGCGCACTACCTGGAAACCGCCAAGTTGCGGCTTGCTCTTCGACAGCGTCTGTGCAGCCCGCTTCCTTGGAAGGAAACGACATGCTTTTGCAGAACGAGTTATCGCCGCCGGGCAACGTGCTCCCCAGCAGCTGGCCTCAGGTTCGAACGCCGATGCTGCCGCCGCAAGCGGATCGGCAGATCTCCCTGGCGGCCCTGGTGTCGTCGATCAGCGTCGGTATCCGCTCGGTTGCCTTCGTGAGGAACATTTGCCTGCGGTCGCTCCAGGTCGAGGCCACCCTGGGCAGCAGCTTGCCCGGAGAGCGGCCCGGCAGGGTCAGGGTCGTCGTGACGCTCGACGCCGATGCGCCGCGGCCGACGGTCGAAAGCCTGTTGTCCCATGTCGCCAAATGGGCGCCGGATCCAATTCTCGCGGATTTTGCCGGCCGCCTCGAAATCGCCCTGCGCTGACGGTTCGCCGCGGGAGCGCTACGCCCGCTCCCGCCGCTGGCGCTCGAGCACGAGCCCGACGAAGGCCCGGGTCACCGCCGGCTGGGCGCCGTCCGGATAGGCTAGGCTCATGGCTGCGCGCGGTTCGTCGCCGTCGATCGGGCGATAGGTCACGCCCGGTGCCGCCAGATGCTTCATCGAGCCCGGCACGATCGAAATGCCGAGCCCGGCCGCGACCAAGGTCACGGTCGAGCCCATCTGCGGCGCTTCCTGGCCGACGCGCGGGCTGAAGCCTGCCGCCTGGCAGGCCGCGACGATGTCGTCGTAGAGCGCACGCCCGTTCCGGCGCGGATAGAGGATGAAGGTCTCGCGCGCCAGATCGGCGAGTGCCACCCGCTCACGCGCGGCCAGGACATGGTCTGCAGGCAGCGCCCCCAGCATCTCCTCGCGAAACAGCAGATGGGATACGAGGCCGCCGGTCTCGCCCGGTACCGGCCGGACGAAGGCGGCATTGAGCTGCGCCATCTGGAACAGCTCGATCTGGCGCACCGTATTGCCCTCGATCAGCTCCAGCTGCACTTCCGGGTAGGCCAGGCGATAGTCGCGGATCGCGCCGGTCACGAACGGATGGAACGAGGCGGACGAGGTGAAGCCGATCCGGATGATGCCGGTCTCGCCGCGCGCGGCGCGGCGCGCATTGCCCAGCGCCTCGTCCGCCTGGCGCAGCACCGCGCGCGCGTCCTCGAGCAGCCGTTCGCCCGCTTCGGTCAAAGCCACGCCGTGCGGCAGGCGATGGAACAGCGCCGCGCCGACTTCCGCCTCGAACTGCTTGATCTGCTGGCTGAGCGGCGGCTGGCTGATGCCGAGCCGGGCCGCCGCACGGGTGAAATGCAGCTCCTCGGCCACGGCCAAAAAATAGCGGAAGTGTCGAAGCTCCATACGTCTCACGTATCAGCTTTGGCGTTTTTATATATTGGACGGATCGTACCCCAGCCGCGACACTGATGCGAGAGCCGAGGAAATCGGTCTCATTTTGCGGAGGAAGCGGATGGCCGATCGGACGAGGCCGCTCGAAGGTTTGCTGGTGGTGGCGCTGGAGCAGGCGGTCGCAGCACCCTATTGCAGCTCGCGCCTGGCCGATGCCGGCGCGCGGGTCATCAAGATCGAGCGGCCGGAAGGCGATTTCGCGCGCGGCTACGATGCCGCCGTCGGCGGCATGTCCAGCTACTTCGTCTGGCTCAATCGCGGCAAGCAGAGCCTGGTCGCGGACATCAAGGACCCGGCCGATGCCGCGCTCATCCATCGCCTGCTGGCCAAGGCCGACGTGTTCATCCAGAACCTGGCACCGGGCGCCGCCGAGCGCGCCGGTTTCGGCTCCGAGGCGCTGCGCCGGCGCTATCCACGGCTGATCACCGTCGACGTCTCAGGTTATGGCGCCGGCCATAGCTATACCGAGATGAAGGCCTATGACCTGCTGGTCCAGGCGGAAAGCGGGCTCGCGGCTATCACCGGCCATCCGGCGGGCCCCGGCCGGGTCGGCGTCTCGGTGTGCGACATCGCCTGCGGCATGTCGGCCCATGCGGCCGTGCTCGAGGCGCTGATCGCCCGCTCGCTCACCGGCGAAGGCAGCCGGCTCGAGGTCAGCCTGTTCGACGGCATGGCCGACTGGATGAATGTCCCGCTGCTCTATTTCGAGGGCACCGGCAAGGCGGCCGAACGGGTCGGCCTTGCCCATCCCTCGATCTGCCCCTATGGCGCGTTCGAGACGGTCGACGGTAAGCTCGTGCTGATTTCGATTCAGAACGAGCGGGAATGGGCGAGCTTCTGCGCACGCTTCCTCGGCGAGCCCGACCTGCCGAAGCAGCCGGGCTATGAGACCAACAACGCCCGGGTCGCCAATCGCCCCGAGGTCGATGCCCGGGTCGCCCGCGCCTTCCGGACGATGACGCGCGACGAAGCGGCCGCACGCCTTGGGGCGGCACGCACCGCCTACGGCTTCGTCAATGGTCTGGCCGACCTGGCCGCTCATCCGGCCCTGCGCCGGGCCGCGGTCGAGACGTCGAAGGGCATGGCCTCGATCGTGGCGCCGCCGGCGATCCGCGACGGCAAGGCGCCGCGCCTGGGCCGGGTGCCGGAAATCGGCGAGCATGACCGTGCCATTCGCCAGGAGTTCGCCGCATGACCCAGCCGATTTCCGAGGACGACCTGATCGCCAGCCTGGCCGACGCGCTGCAGTTCATCTCGTACTTCCATCCCGAGGACTATATCCGGCACCTGACCGAGAGCTATCGGCGCGAACAGAGCCCGGCGGCGAAGAATGCCATGGCGCAGATCCTGGTCAATTCGCGCATGGCGGCGATTGGCCGGCGCCCGATCTGCCAGGATACCGGCGTCGTCAACGTCTTCATGAAGATCGGCATGGGCGCCCGCTTCGCCACGACCCGGCCGCTCGACGAGCTGGTCAACGAAGGCGTGCGGCGGGCCTGGAAGAGCGACAGCAACCCGCTTCGCGCCTCGATGGTGCGCGAGCCGCTGTTCGACCGGCGCAACACCGGCGACAACACGCCGGCGAACCTGCATGTCGAGATGGTGGCCGGCGATACGGTCGAGATCCATGTCGCGGCCAAGGGCGGCGGCTCGGAGAACAAGTCGCGCTTCGCCGTGCTGGAGCCGAGCGATTCCGTGGTCGATTGGGTGCTGCGCACCGTCGAGACCTTGGGCGCCGGCTGGTGTCCGCCCGGCCTGATCGGGCTCGGCGTCGGCGGCAGCGCCGAGAAGGCCATGCTCATGGCCAAGCAGTCCCTGCTGGAACCGCTCGACATGACCGAGCTGCGCGCCCGCGGGCCGGCCTCGAAGCTCGAGGAGATGCGGATCGAGCTGTGGGAGAAGATCAATGCGCTGGGCATCGGCGCCCAGGGCCTGGGCGGGCTCACGACCGTGCTCGACGTCAAGATCCGGACATTCCCGGTCCATGCCGCGTCGCTGCCCGTCGGGCTCATCCCGCAATGCGCCGCGGACCGGCACGTGCACTTCACGCTCGACGGGTCGGGCCCGGCCGAGCTCGCGCCGCCCAGCCTCGATCTCTGGCCGGAGATCCCGCTCGACGGGCTCGGCGCCGGTGCCCGCCGGGTCGATCTCGACCGCCTGACCCGTGCCGAGGTCGCCACTTGGCGCACGGGCGAGACGCTGCTGCTGTCGGGGCGGTTGCTGACCGGACGCGATGCCGCCCATCTGCGCATGACCCGGATGCTGGCGGCCGGCGAACCACTGCCGGTCGATTTCCGCGATCGGGCGATCTATTACGTCGGCCCGGTCGACGCGGTCGGCGACGAGGCGGTCGGTCCCGCCGGCCCGACCACCGCGACCCGGATGGATCGCTTCACCGAGGCGATGTTGTCGGAAACCGGCCTCTTGGTGATGATCGGCAAGGCCGAACGCGGCCCGGCCGCGATCGAGGCGATCCGTGCCCATGGCGCCGCCTATCTGATCGCGGTCGGCGGGGCGGCCTATCTCGTCTCCAAGGCGATCAAGTCCGCCCGCGTGCTGGCCTTCGAAGATCTCGGCATGGAGGCGATCCATGAGTTCGTGGTCGCCGACATGCCGGTCACCGTCGCCGTCGATGCCTTGGGCACCTCGATCCACCGCGAGGGCCCTGCCCGCTGGCGCACTGCCGCGCCGGTCCCAGCCTGAGTCCTGTCCATGTCCACCACCGAAGCCTACGCCGATATCCGCGACGCCGTCGCCAAGCTCTGCGCCCGGTTCCCCGGCGAGTATTGGCGCAAGCTCGACCGCGACATGACCTATCCGGCCGAGTTCGTGCAGGCCCTGACCGAGGCGGGCTACCTCTCCGTCCTGATCCCGGAGGAATATGGCGGTGCCGGCCTGCCGCTGTCGGCCGCCGCCGCGATCCTGGAGACGGTCCAGCATAGCGGCGGCAACGGTGCCGCCTGCCATGCACAGATGTACACGATGGGCACGATCCTCCGGCACGGCAGCGACGCGCAGAAGGCAGCCTACCTGCCCCGGATCGCGAGCGGCGAGCTGCGCCTGCAGGCCTTCGGCGTGACCGAACCGACGAGCGGCACCGACACCACGTCGCTCCGGACCACGGCGCGGCGCGAGGGCGACAAGTATGTCGTGAACGGCCAGAAGATGTGGACCAGCCGGGCCGAATATTCCGACCTGATGCTGCTGCTCGCCCGCACCACCCCGCGCGATCAGGTCGCGAAGAAGACCGAAGGCCTGTCGACCTTCATCGTCGACATGCGCGCAGCCCTCGGCCACGGCCTGACCATCCGGCCGATCCGCACCATGATGAATCACAATTCCTGCGAGGTCTTCTTCGACAACATGGAGATCCCGGCCGAGAACCTGATCGGCACCGAGGGCCGGGGCTTCCGCTACATCCTGTCCGGCATGAACGCCGAACGCATCCTGATCGCGTCCGAATGTGTCGGCGACGCCAAATGGTTCATCGACCGGGCGTCGGCCTATGCCCGGGAGCGCGTCGTGTTCGACCGGCCGATCGGCCGCAACCAGGGCATCCAGTTCCCGATCGCCAAGGCCTATGCCAACATGCGCGCGGCCGAGCTGATGGTGCGCGAGGCACTCAGCCTCTACGAGTCGGGCGCCAACCCGGGCGCCGAGGCCAACATGGCGAAGATGCTGGCGGCCGATGCTTCGTTCGAAGCCGCGAATGCCTGCATCCAGACCCATGGCGGCTTCGGCTTCGCCGAGGAATATGATGTCGAGCGCAAATTTCGCGAGACGCGGCTCTATCAAGTGGCACCGATCTCGACCAACCTGATCCTGTCCTACCTGGCCGAGCATGTGCTGGGCCTGCCCCGTTCCTACTGAGGGAGAGCGGTCTTGGAACTTGATCTCGCGGCCCTCAGATCCTGGATCGGGCGATCCATGACCGCCGACGACATCGTGACGCCTCGGCTCGTCGCGGAATATGAAGCGACCCTGGCGCCGACCCTGGCCAAGGTGCCGGCCGGCACGGCGCCGCTGGCGCTGCACTGGTGCCTGGCACCGCCGATCACACCGCTCGCCGCGATCGGCGCCGACGGCCACGCGGCCAAGGGCGAGTTCCTGCCGCCGGTGCCCCTGCCGCGCCGCATGTGGGCGGGCGGGAGGGTCAGCACACATGCGCCGCTGCTGGTGGGCGAGACGGTGCAGCGCCGCTCCGTCATCGCCGATGTCGCCGTCAAGCAGGGGCGAACCGGCACCTTGTGCTTCGTCTCGGTCGATCATGAATATGCGACGCCGCGTGGCGTGGCGCTCACCGAACGGCACGATATCGTCTATCGCGAGGCGGTCGACAATGCCGCGGCGGCGAAGCCGGAACCGTCTCCCGAGCCCCGTGAAGCGGATCTCACCTGGCAGATCGAGGCCACGCCGACCCTGCTGTTCCGCTATTCGGCCATGACCTTCAACGGTCACCGGATCCATTACGACCAGCCCTATGTCACCGGCGTCGAGGGTTATCCGGGCCTGGTCGTGCACGGGCCGATGCAAGCGAGCCTGATGTTCAATCTCGCCGCCGAGCTGGGCGGCACCGTGCCGACGGATTTTCGCTATCGCGGCCTGTCGCCGCTCTTTTCCGGCCAGCGCTTCCTCGTCCGCGCCGTGCGCCGGCCGGATGGCGGCATACGATGCTGGACCGAGAACGCGGCAGGCCGTATCTGCATGGAGGCCGAGGTCGACTGACCTCCAAAGATTCAAACAAAACAAAAGACAATCGTCGAAACTTAAGGGAGGGAATGATGAAGAATATTCTGGCGGCCGGCATCTTCACCGCCATGATCGCGCTCGTCGGCGGTGCGGCGTCGGCGGATGAGCCGATCGTGATCAAGTTCAGCCACGTGGTGGCGCCCGATACGCCGAAGGGCAAGGGCGCCGACAAGTTCAAGGAACTGGCCGAGAAATACACCAACGGCAAGGTCAGGATCGAAGTCTACCCGAATTCCCAGCTCTACAAGGACAAGGAGGAGGTCGAGGCGCTGCAACTGGGCGCGGTCCAGATGCTGGCCCCGTCGCTGGCCAAGTTCGGTCCGCTGGGCGCCAAGGAATTCGAGGTGTTCGACCTGCCCTATATCGTGCCGAGCAAGGCGGCGCTGCGCCGGGTGACCGACGGGCCGCTGGGCAAGAGCCTGTTCCAGAAGCTCGAATCCAAGGGCATCACCGGCCTCGCCTATTGGGACAACGGCTTCAAGATCATGAGCGCCAACAAGCCGCTCAAGCTGCCGGCCGACTTCCAGGGCCTCAAGATGCGCATCCAGTCCTCGAAGGTGCTCGAGGCGCAGTTCAAGGCGCTGGGCGCCCAGCCCCAGGTCATGGCGTTCTCGGACGTCTATCAGGCGATGCAGACCGGCGTGGTCGACGGGTCGGAAAACACGCCGTCGAACATGTGGTCGCAGAAGCATTACGAAGTGCAGAAATACGCGACGCTCTCCGACCACGGCTATATCGGCTACGCGGTCATCGTGAACAAGAAATTCTGGGACGGCCTGCCGGCGGATATCCGCGGCGAGCTCGACAAGGCGATGGCCGAGGCGACGACCTATGCCAACGACCTGTCCCAGAAGGAAAACGACGATGCGCTGGCCGCGATGAAAGCCTCTGGCAAGATCACTTTCGTCGAGCTCACGCCCGAGGAGAAGGCAGCCTGGCGCAAGGCCCTCGCCCCGGTCGCCGACGAGATGGCCGGCCGCATCGGCAAGGACACGATCGACGCGTTCAAGAAGGCGACCGCAGAAGCTCCCTGATCCCTCGCGTACCCGCTCCAAACGGCCCCGGCTTAAGGGCCGTTTGGAGCGGCTTGTCCTAGAGACGGATTCACTCATTTCGTGAATCCGTCTCTAATCAAATAGTTAGAGCACGATTCACGCATTGGCTGCTTCCGGCCGATGCGACCGTGCTCTTGGCGTTGGCGGAGAGGAAGCCAGATGTTGCTGCGGATTCTCGATCGGCTTGAAGAGATATTGATTGCCACGATGATCGGCGGAGCCACGCTGATCATCTTTCTGTCCGTGGTCCAGCGCTTCGCGGCGGGATTCCCGCCGCTCTATCCGATCGCCAGCCGGTTCGACATGGACTGGGCGCAGGAGCTGTGCATCTTCATGTTCATCTGGATGGCCAAGTTCGGTGCCGCCTATGGCGTCCGGACCGGCATCCATGTCGGCGTCGACGTGCTGATCAAGCGGCTCGAGGGGCGTCGGCGCAAGGTCATCATCCTGTTCGGCCTGATGTGCGGCGTGCTGTTCACCGGCGTCATCGGCACCATGGGCGCCAAGTTCGTCTATGGGCTCATGGGCACCGACCAGACGACGCCGGATCTCGAATGGCCGAGCTGGATCGTCTATCTCTGCATCCCGCTCGGCTCCTACCTGATGTGCTTCCGCTTCCTGCAGGTGGCGGTTCATTTCTGGCGAACCGGCGAGGTGCCGCACCACGACGCGAGCCATGTCGAAGACCTGGAGGGCCAGGGGATCGACATGGGAGCGCCGGTATGACCGCCGCCCTCATCTTCGGCATCCTGCTGGCGCTGATGCTGACCGGCATGCCGATCTCGATCGCGCTCGGCCTGACCGTCCTCACCTTCATGTTCACCATGACCCAGGTGCCGATCGAGAGCGTGGGCCTGAAGCTGTTCACCGGCCTCGATAATTTCTCGATCATGGCGATCCCGTTCTTCATCCTGGCCGGCACCTTCCTGACCCGCGGCGGGGTGGCGCGGCGCATGATCGCCTTCACCTCGTCGCTGATCGGCCATTGGCCGGGCGGCCTCGGCCTGGCCGGGGTCGCGGCCTCGGCACTGTTCGCCGCCGTGTCCGGATCGAGCGTCGCGACGGTCGTGGCGATCGGGTCGATCATCCTGCCGGCCATGGTCGAACAGGGCTATCCGAAGCGCTTCGGCACCGGCGTGATCACGACCTCCGGCGCGCTCGGCATCCTGCTGCCGCCCTCGGTCATCCTGGTGCTGTTCGGCGTCTCGACCAACACCTCGATCGGCGCGCTGTTCATGGCCGGCGTCGTGCCCGGCCTGGTCCTGGCCGCCCTGATGATCGGCCTGACCCTGGTCATCGCCTGGCGCCGCGGCTACCCGCGCATGCCGCGCGCGAGCTGGCTCCAGCGCTGGCGGGCGTTCCGCGAGTCCGTGTGGGGCCTGGCCCTCATCGCCATCGTGATGGGCGGCATCTACGGCGGCATCTTCACGCCGACCGAGGCGGCCGCTGTCGCCGCGGTCTATGCCTTCGTGATCGCGGTCTTCGTCTATCGGGACCTGCGCCTGCGCGACGTGCCCAAGGTGCTGCTGAGTGCCGCGAACACCAGTGCCATGCTGCTCTACATCATCACCAACGCCGTGCTGTTCTCGTTCATGATGACGAACGAGCATATTCCCCAATCCATGGCCGCCTGGATCGTGGCCCAGCATTTCAACGTCTGGACCTTCCTGTTCGTCGTCAATCTCGTGCTGCTGGCGGCCGGCAATGTCATGGAGCCGACCTCGATCCTGCTGATCATGGCGCCGATCCTGTTCCCGATCGCCACCAGCCTCGGCGTCGATCCGATCCATTTCGGCATCCTGATGGCGGTCAACATGGAGGTCGGCCTGTGCCATCCGCCGGTCGGCCTCAATCTCTACGTCGCCTCCGGCATCGCCCGCATGGGCATTTCGGAGCTGACCGTGGCGGTCCTGCCCTGGCTCTTCGTGATGCTAATGTTCCTGGTCCTCGTCACCTACATGCCCAGCCTCTCGATCTGGCTCCCCCATCGTCTAGGAATGTGAGGCGGCATCATGTCGACCGATCCAACGCCCATCGCCCTGCCCGTCGCCAAGCATCTCGATCGTCTGGGCGCCCTCGTCCCGGTCGCGGGGCAGCGGATCGTCGATGTCGGCTGCGGCGACGGCGCCCTGGTGCGGGCGCTCGCGCGCCGCGGCGCCGATGTCACCGGCGTCGAGATCGACGCCCGGGCCCTTGCCCCTGCCCTGGCAGCGCCCGCCGTGGCCGCCGAACGCTACCGCGAAGGCCGTGCCGAGGCACTGCCGCTCGCGGACCGGTCGACCGATATCGTGATCTTTTTCAACAGCCTGCATCACGTCCCGGTGGCGGCACTCGATGGCGCGCTCGCCGAAGCGGCCCGGGTGCTGGTTGACGACGGCATCCTGTTCGTTCTGGAGCCCATCGCCGCCGGCCCCTATTTCGAGCTGACGCGCCTGGTCGAGGACGAGACATTCGTGCGGGCGCGGGCCTATGAGGCGCTCGCCGGCGCCGCGGCCCACGGACTTGCCGCGACGCATGAGGAAACCTATCGCAATCCCCTGGCGTTCAAGGACTTTTCAACGTTCGAGGCGCGCATGATCGCGGTCGATCCCGCCCGGTCTGCGATCGTCGCCGAACATCGGTCTTCGCTCGAAGCGGCCTTCGAACGCAGCGCGGAAGCGACGGCCGACGGGTTCCTGTTCTATCAGCCGACCCGGATCAATCTGTTCCGCAAACAGCGACCGCCGCTCTGACGGACGCCCCGGTTCAGCCCAGGACTTCGCCGGTCGGCTTACGACCCGCGATCGGTTCGGCCGTCCAGGCCACCCGGTTGCGGCCGGCATGCTTGGCCTCATAGAGCCGCGTGTCCGCCAGCTTCACCAACTCTTCGTGCCCCTGCGTGTGGCGCGCCGGTACCACCGTGGCGCCGCCGACGCTGACCGAGACGACGTCGCCGGCAGACGAAAAGGCATGGGGCAGCGCCAGCGACAGCACGTCCCGCCGCAGCGTCTCCGCGATGACGATCGCACCGGCGGCGTCGGTCTCCGGCATGATGACGACGAATTCCTCGCCGCCGTACCGCGCCACCAGGTCGCCCGGGCGGCTGACGGAATCGGCCAGCACCGCGGCAACCCGCTTCAGGCACTCGTCACCGGCCGCGTGGCCGTAATTGTCGTTGAACGCCTTGAAGCAATCGACGTCGATGATGATCAGCGACAGCTTCGTGCCCTGGCGGCGCGCGCGCAGCCACTCGAGGTCGAGCGCTTCGTCGAAGCGGCGCCGGTTGGCGATGCCGGTCAGCCCGTCGATCACCGACAGCCGCTCCAACATGTCCTGATAGCGCTTCAGCTGCAGATGATTGCGCACCCGGGCGCGCACGATCGGCGGGCTGAACGGCTTGGTGATGTAGTCGATCGCACCGATCTCGAGACCCTTGGCCTCGTCGGATTCGTCGGACAGGCCCGAGATGAAGATCACCGGGATGCCCCTGGTGCGCGGTTCGGCCTTCAGCCGCTTGCAGACTTCGTGGCCGTCGAGGCCGGGCATCACCACGTCGAGCAGGATCAGATCGGGTTCCTGCTCGATCGCCAGCCGCAGCGCCGTGGCCCCGTCCATGGCGAACAGGCTGTCATACTCGGCGCCGAGGACTTCGTTCAGAATCTCGATATTCGTCGCGGCATCGTCGACAATCAAAATCCGGTGCTTATCGACCGACATCCCGCCTCACGTGTTGGCCTCAATGCCCTCACGGGGGCTTGGGCGCGGAGCTTACTATAAAAACCCCGCACCCGAAACCGGCCAAGACCACCCGCGCTGCTTGCTGCACTCAACCCTTGGTGAAAGGCAGACCCGGCAAGGTCTGCGTATGCTGCATCCGCACGGCGTCGAGCGCGGCCGGATCCATGCCCAGCGCCTTGAGGATCGTCGGCGCGACCTGGCGCGTCTCGACCTTGGCCGCAACGATGCCCGACGCGATGTCCTTGCCGGCGACGAGCAAGGCCACGTGGGTATCATCGGCCGTGAAGCCGCCATGCTCGGCGATCTTGGCGTTGGTCGGCTTGGTATAGATCACGCCCGGCTGCACATCGATGAACAGGTCGGGCACGCGGGCGTCCTGGGACGGATCGGCACCCCACAGGCGCTTCAGCTCGTCGCCCTCATAGACATGCGCGATGCCCAGCTCGTCCTTGCGCTGGGTCAGCGCAGCGGCAACCGCCGCCGACTGCTTCGGATCGGTGAGCCAGAGCAGGCCGACATCGTCGAGCGTCGCATGGGCGAGCGAGCCCTTGACCGCATCGTCGACGGCCTTGGTCAGGGTCTTGCCGTCGATCTTGCGTACCAGCTTCGCATCGACCGGCGAATTGCCGTGCTTGCTCGCCAGGATTACCAGGGTCTTGTCATAGAGCCGTGCGGCCTTGAGCGCCGCCAGGATCTGGCCCAGCGACCGGTCGGTGTGCGCCAGGCCCTCCGCGAGATCGGCGCTCGGCGTGAAGTCGGCATCCGTATAGCCGGCATATTTCTGGCCGACGCTGACCGCCTGGAAATTCAGGCCGAACACGGCGGGCACGGCGATCTTGCGCGTGCCGGTGTGGTCCTGGCCGTTGATCTGGTTGATGAGTGCCGCGACGCGCAGGTCGTCGTTGACCTCGGTCTTGCGGACGTCGTGATCCTGGGCGCCCGCGGCGATCTCCGGGGCGTAGAAATCGACGAGGCCGGTGCCGCTGCGTCCCTTGACCAGATCGTAGGCCGGATGCTTGTCGAGCCACGCCCCGGTCTTGCCGGCAGCAGTCACCACGTCGAACACCGTGTTGGTCCTGAGGTAGGCATGGGGCGGAACCGGCTGGCAGCCGTTCTTCGGGTCGCGCGGCAGCTTCTTGTCGTCGATCCCGCCACCGGCGTCGACCGCGTCGGGATTGATGTCGATCTCCTCGTCGAAATCCGCGGCGGCGCCGAGCTTGGAACAGTCCGAGCCGGCCGGCGACAGCGTCCGGTCCCAGGAGGCGTCGTAATAGATGCCGGTCGCGGCCGGCGTGCCGCCGGTCACCAGCGCCAGCATGCCCGGGAAGCTGTCGGATGGCTTCGTGGTCTCGGCGTTCTGGTAGATCTTGCCGGCCTTTGCGAGCCTGGCCAGGGTCGAACCATGATGGCTCTCGATGAAGCGCGCGAGATCGGCCTGGTGCAGCCCGTCGACCGAGATCAGCAGCACATGGTCGTAGCTGGCGGCGTGGGCCGCCCCGACAGTGGCAGCACCCAGCAAGCTAGCCGCGAGCGTGGCACGGCCGGCAGTTCGAAACATCCCCATCTTGTCCCCCGCTTGATCTGGCGGGGGACTATAGCCAGCGGAGATGACGGATTTAGGTCAGTCTGCCAGGGCGGCGGCGACGACCTTGGCGGCATCGCCAGGCGCGCCGGTGCTGGTCCGCAACGGCAATTCCTTGAGGAACAGCAAGATGATAAATGCGACGAAGGATAGGGCTGCCGCCATCAGGAAGATGTCGTGGAACGCTTCGGCGATGGCGCCTGCCACGGCCGCCCGCAGCGCCGGCGGAACCGACGCGATGGCGTCGGGGCCGGCGTGGAGCAGATTGGTCCCGGGCGAACTGCCGAGCGCTTCCCCGCCGGGCATGCGCGCGATCAGGCCGTTGAGGCGACCGATCAGCACGGCGCCGAACAGGGCGACGCCGAAGGAGCCGCCCATCGAGCGGAAGAAGGTGATGGAGGCGGTGCCGGTGCCGAGATCGCGCACATCGACCGAATTCTGCACCGCCACGAGCAGCGCCGGCATGATCAGCCCAATGCCGAGCCCGTTGATCGCCAGATAGGCGCAGACCAGCGGCAGCGGCGTCTGGGGTGTCACCGTAACCAGCATGAACAGGCCGATGCAGCTGGTCGCCAACCCGACCAGCGGAAAGATCTTGTAGCGCCCGGTGCGCGCCACGAGCTGTCCGGCGCTGATCGCGCCGGCGACGGTGCCGCCGGTCAGCGGGATCAGCATCAGGCCCGAGGCGTCGGCCTGCATCGAGTAGGCGAGCTGCAGGAACAGCGGCATGAAGACGATGCCGCCCAGCATGCAGATCGAGGTCAGCAGATTGGCGGCATTGGCCACCACGAAGACCGGATTGTGGAACAGGCGCGGCGGCAAAATGGGCTCGCTCGCCTTGCGCTCCTGGAAGATGCAGCCAATGAACAGCACCGCGGCGCCGGCAGCGAGCGCCTTGATCACGAGCGAGTCCCACGGCACCTCTTCGCCGCCCATAGTCGTGACCAGCAGCACGCAGCACACCGCCGACACGATCAGAATCGCGCCCAGATAGTCGATCTTGTGGCGCAGGCGCTTGGCCGCCAGCCGCTTCAGCGTGATCTGCGAGGCGATCAGCGCGCCGATGCCGATCGGCAGATTGATCCAGAACACCCAGCGCCAGGTCAGATGATCGACGAAAAGGCCGCCCAGCACCGGGCCGACGACGCTCGCCGCGGCGAAGACGCTCGCGATATAACCCTGATAGCGCCCGCGCTCGCGCGGCGAGATGACGTCGGCGATGGTGGCGTGCGCCATCGCCAGCAACCCACCGCCGCCCAGCCCCTGCAGCGCCCGGAACACGATCAGTTGCACCATCGTATCCGCCAGGCCGCAAAGCAGGCTGGTCAGCACGAACAGGCTGATGGCGATCTGCAGCATCAGCTTGCGCCCGTAGAGGTCGGACAGCTTGCCGTAGATCGGCGTGACGGCGGTCGAGGTCAGCAGATAGGCCGAGACGACCCAGGATAGGTGGCTGACACCTTGCAGATCGGCCGCCATGCGGGGCAGCGCGGTGGCGACGATGGTCTGATCGAGCGCCGCGAGGAACATGCCGAGCATCAGGCCGGCGATGATGATAACCGTCTCGCGATGGGTAAAGCGGGTTGGGCTGGTCGCTAGGGCGGGTTCGGCGGACAAGGATCGACCTTTCGGCGCGGCGATCTCGCCCGCGGGCCTCTGGCGGCGGCGGACGGAGATCCTTACATTGCTCAGCATTCAGCATGAACCCATCCGCCGACCGTTGCGGACGCAAAAATCGATATCCTGGGTACGGCGCGACGCATGCCCTTTGCGCCCTGACTTTTCGCTCTTTACCAAACCTAGATAATGTTTGAGGAAATTCCCCTCCGCGCCTCAACAGCACTCGAGCCAAGACCGTCATGCCCGAAACCACCTGTCTCGAGAAGTGAAGGCGACCATGAGGCTCGGGCGCCGGCCTTTGGCGCTGGCCCTCCTGCTGCTGGCCGCCATTAGCCTCGTCGGCAAGACGGCGCGCTACACGACGAACCTGGGCGACGACCGAACGGTCATGGAGCAGGCGATCGCGGCGAGCCTGCAAAGCCAAGGCTATGAGCAGCGGGGCTCGGTCGACCTGGTGAGCGGGGGCCTCATCCGGGCGCTGGCCTTTGTCGGACCGGGCTGTGCGCAGCCGCTCGAGGCCGTCGTGCTGACCGGCAGTGCCGAAGGCAACGACCTGCTGTCCCGTTCGCTCGATCCGGGCCAATATCAGACGGGCTTTGTCTACCTCGGCAGAATGAGCGTACAGCCGCCGCTGCTGCGCTATCTCGTCATTGAGTCGGTCACTGCGATGGCGCGTGCCGTCGCCCTGCCCGTCCCCCGCCAGCAGCCTCTGTTCGGTGTCGCCCAGCCCCGCGGCTGTGCCCGCGCGCCGGTCTGGCCGAAATGGTTGAACGGTCCGGCCTGAGCCGCTGGACTAGGCCACGAACCCGCACGCTCTGAGCGCCGGCAGCATGTGGCGCGGCGGCGGGGCGGCGACCTCGATGCGGCCGACGCCACCGAGGTCGAACGCGATGGCGCGGGCATGGAGATGCAGCCGCTCGCCCGGCCCCGCCGGCCGGCCATATTGCGCATCGGCCACGACCGGGCAGCCAAGGAAGGCGCAATGGACCCGGATCTGGTGGGTCCGCCCGGTCTCGGGGTTGAGCTCGAGCCAGGTGCGGCCGTCGCCCTGACCGAGCGTTCGGTAGCGCGTCGCCGCCGGCTGGCCGTTCCGGTCGACGACGCTCGACCAGTCGCCGCCTCGTCGGACCCGCTTCAACGGCCGGTCGACCCGGCCCTCCGGCGTCGGCGGCGCGCCTTCGACCACCGCCCAGTAGGTCTTTTCGACCGCGCCGTCGGCAAACAACTGGTTGAGCCGCCGCAGCATGTCCGGCGTCCGCCCGAGCACCAGGCAGCCGCTGGTGTCTTTGTCGAGCCGATGGGCCAGCCCCGGCCGGTCGGGCAGGCCGAGTTTGAGAGCCTCGAAATGATCCTCTAGGCTGTGCCGGGTGCCCGGCGCCTGATGCACCGCCAGCCCCGCCGGTTTGTCGAGCACCAGGATCTCGTCGGAGCGCCAGAGGATGCGGCCGATGAGCTCGTCCGGCGTCACGCCAGCAGCTCGACCACCAGGCCGTCGTAGCCCGGCTCGACGCCGGGCGGCACGGACCGGCGCATGGCCTCGTAGTCGCTGCTCTGGTCCATGTGGGTGAAGATCGCGCGCCGCGGCTTGACCCGCTCGATCCAGCCGAGCGTGCGTTCCAGATGGCTGTGGGTCGGATGCGGCGCCTCGCGCAGGCAATCGACGATCCACAGCTCGGTGCCGGCGAGTGCCGCGAATGCCGCTTCGTCGAGCTGCACCACGTCGGTCGAATAGGCGAAATTGCCGATCCGGAAACCGAAGGAGCGGCTGAAGCCGTGGTCCTGTTCGAACGGAACGACCGGAATGCCCGCGGCCTCGAATGGACCGGCGATTTCATGCGCCACCAGCGCCGGCCGATAGAAGTTGCCGGCCGCCGGATCGTCGACCACCGCATAGCCGAAGCGCTGGCGGATATCGGCCAAGGTCTCGGGCGCCGCCCAGAACGGGATCGGCGCGCCCATCGCGCGATTGACCGCCCGAAGGTCGTCGATGCCGTGGGTGTGGTCGGCATGGCTATGGGTGAACAGCAGCGCGTCGATATGCCGGCAGCCGACCCCCTGAAGCTGCTGGCGCAGATCCGGGCCGGCGTCGACCAGGATGGTCTTCGGCTGGCCCGCCGGCGATAGGACCTCGATCAGGATCGACGGACGCAGGCGCTGGTTGCGCGGGTTCGCCGGGTCGCACAGCCCCCAATCGCCGACGGGAGTCGGCACGCCCTGGGAGCCGCCACAGCCGAGGATCGTGACGCGCAAGCCGCTCATGCCGGCTTGGCCGCCTTGGTGAACAGGCGATGGAAATTCTCGGTCGTGGCCCGCGCCAGTTCCTCGGCGGAGACGCCCTTCATCTCGGCGATCGCGGCGGCCGTGTGGACGACGAAGGCCGGTTCGTTGCGCTTGCCGCGCATCGGCACCGGCGCCAGATACGGCGCGTCGGTCTCGACCAGCAGCCGGTCGAGCGGCACGGCCCTGACGATCTCGCGCAAGTCGGCCGCGTTCTTGAAGGTGACAATGCCCGAGAACGAGACATAGAAGCCGAGCTCGAGCCCCCGCATCGCCAGATCCCGGCCGGAGGTGAAGCAATGCAGCACGCCGGTCAGGCGGCCGCCGTCGCTCTCCTCGGCGAGGAGCCGCGCCGTATCCTCGTCCGCCTCGCGGGTATGGACCACCATCGGCACGCCGGCGCGCTTGGCCGCGCGCGCATGGGTGCGGAACACCGCCGCCTGCCGATCGCGCGGGGCGTAGTCATAGTGATAGTCGAGCCCGCATTCGCCGATGCCGATCACCTTGGGGTGCGCCGCGAACGCGAGCAGCGCCGCCTCGTCGGTGTCGGGCTCGCTCGCCGCCTCATGCGGATGGATGCCGACGGTGCACCAGATGTCCGGGTCGGTTTCGGCGATCGCGCGGATCGACGGGAACTCGGTGATCTTGGTGCAGATCGTCACCATCGTGCCGACCCCGGCCCGGCGCGCCCGGGCGATGACCTCGCCGCGCTCGGCGGCGAAGTCGTCGAAATCGAGATGGCAATGGCTATCGACGAGCCGGGGCAGCGCGCTCATGCCTTCGGCGTCTCGATCCGCGGGAACACGCCCTGGGGTGCCGGCAGGGGGGTGCCGGCCGCGATCGGACTGCGCTCGATCGCGGCGAAATCGCGCGCGTCGGCCGGCAGCGCCAGCTGATCCAGGATCTTGGCGCCGGACGCCGGCATGACCGGCTGCACCAGGATGCCGAGGATGCGGATCACCTCGACCAGCACACCCAGCACCGTCGCCATGCGGACCATGTCGGTCTTCTTCAGGGTCCAGGGCGCCTGCTGGTCGATATAGAGATTGGCCGCATCGCTGACCGCCCAGATCTGGGCCAGGGCCTGATGCAGCTCGTACTTCTCCATCGCCGTGCGCAGGCTCGGCAGCAGCGCGCGCGCCTGGCCCAGCAGCGCCTCGTCCTCGGCGGTCAATGCACCGAGCGCCGGCATCGCGGCACCGCAATTCTTCTGCACCTGGCTCAGCACGCGCTGCATCAGGTTGCCGAGATTGTTCGCCAGGTCCGCGTTGATCCGGTTGATCATCGCCTTCTGGGAGAAATCGCCGTCCTGGCCGAACGGCACTTCGCGCAGCAGGAAATAGCGCGTCTGGTCGAGCCCGTAGGTCTCGATCAGGTCGAACGGATCGATCGTGTTGCCGAGCGACTTCGAGATCTTCTGCCCTTCGTTCGTCCACCAGCCATGGGCGAACACCGCCTTCGGTGGATCGAGCTCGGCCGCCATCAGGAACGCCGGCCAATAGACCGCGTGGAAGCGCACGATATCCTTGCCGACGACATGGAAATCGGCCGGCCAGAAGGTCTTGTAGGCCTCGGATTCCATATCCGGATAGCCCAGGGCGGTGATGTAGTTGGTGAGCGCGTCGAGCCAGACGTACATCACATGGGCCGGATCGTTCGGCACCGGCACGCCCCAGCGGAAGCTGGTGCGCGAGACCGACAGGTCGCGCAGGCCCGACTTGACGAAGCTCACGACCTCGTTGCGCCGGCTGTCCGGACCGATGAAGCCGGGGTTCTTGTCGTAGAACTCGAGCAGCCGATCGCCCCAGGCCGACAGCCGGAAGAAATAGCTGGGCTCCTCGACCCATTCGACCGGCGCGCCGGTCGGCGCCTTGCCGTCGACCAGGTCGCCCTCGGTATAGAACGTCTCGTCGCGCACCGAGTACCAACCGGCGTAGGAGCCCAGATAGATTTCGCCGCGCTCGACCAGCCGCTGCCAGAGCGCCTGGCAGGATTCGATATGCCGCTTCTCGGTCGTCCGGATGAAATCGTCGTTCGAGACATTGAGCGCGCGCGCGAGCTCGCGGAAATGCTCCGACACCTGGTCGCAGAATTCGAGCGGTGCCAGGCCAGCCGCCGCGGCCGACTTCTCGACCTTCTGGCCATGCTCGTCCGTCCCGGTCAGGAAATGCACCCGGCGCCCGTCGAGCCGCATGAAGCGGGCCATCACGTCGCAGGCCAGCGTCGTGTAGGCGTGGCCGATATGCGGCTTGTCGTTGACGTAATAGATCGGCGTGGTGATGTAAAACGGCCGCCCGTCGGGCATCCTGATCTCCCGGTTCATGGAGCCCGTTCGTCGGCCCCAGGCGATCAGCGCGCTGCTGCACCCAGGGTGAGGAAGGCGTCGAGCACAACCTGCTTGCGGTCGAGATTCACGGCGTCCGCCCGCCCGAACAGGGCGCGCAGGTTTTCCCACACCTCGACCCATTGATCAAGGCGGCCGAACCCGGCCATGCGCCGCATCAGGGCCCCCTCACCCGGCATCACCTCGCGCACGCCGCCTTCGGCGGCGCCGGCGACCATGCGCGCCAGGAAGTCGACCAAGAGGTCGGTCAGCGTGCGATAGAGCTCCTCCGCCTCGCCGCGCGCCACCGCGTCGGCGAGCCGATGGAGCCGCACGCCGTCGAGCCTGGGCAGGCTGTCGAGCAGCCCGACCATCTCGCGGTAGAGCACCAGCCCCTCGGCATCCGCCAACTCCAACGCCCGGCCGATCGAGCCGTCGGCCATCCTGGCGAGGGTCAGCGCATCCTCGCCCGAGAGCTCCGGCCGATGCTCCAGCAGCAGGCGCACGACCTCGTCGGCGGCTAGCGGCTGCAGATAGAGTTTGCGGCAGCGCGAGCGGATGGTCGGCAGCAGCCGGCCGGGCGCGTGGCAGACCAGCAGCAGCAGGGCGCCCCTGGGCGGTTCCTCGAGAACCTTCAGCAGGGCATTGGCGGCGTTGCGGTTCATCTCGTCGGCACTGTCGATGACGACGATCCGCCAGCCGCCCTCGGCCGAGGTCAGGCGGAGGAAGTTCGAGACTTCGCGCACATCGTCGACGACGATCTCGCCGCGCATCTTCTTGCGCTTGGGATCCCAGCCGCGCTCGACGGTCAGGAGATCGGCATGGCCGCCGGCGGAGATGCGCCGGGCGACCGGATGGGACGGATCGACCCGCAGATCCGTGGGCGCCGCGACCTCGCCGAACAGCGACGGCCCCGCATCATCGGCCCCGCCGCCGGCGAGCAGCCAGCGGGCGAAGCGGAAGGCGAGCGTCGCCTTGCCGATGCCGCGCGGGCCGCCGAGGATGATCGCATGCGGCAGCCGGCCGGCCGTTACCGCCTGGATCAGGCCGGCCTCGGCCACGGCATGGCCGAACAGTTCCGGATTGCGGCGCGGCGCCCGCGGATCGACCTCCGCCTCGTCGCCCTTCACCTCGCCTGCCGCCATCCCGTCCCTCGTGCCGCCTCATGCCTGAGGCCGCACCAGACCACAGGGACGCCGCGATTGGCAATCACGCCATGTGCGGCTTCATGAGGCCGACGCGGGCGGCGAGCGCTACGAGCTGGTCGCGGCGCAGGACCGCGATGATCACGCCGCTGACCCAGACGCTGCACGCCTGCTTGAACAGGATGCCGCCGTCGCCATAGGGGTCGACGCCGAGCGGCGAGGCCAGATGGAAGAAGATGGCGCCGGTCATCAGCGTGATCGCGCCGAGACCGCCCAGCCCCTGCAGCCCGGGCGTCAGCAGAATGATCGAGCACAGCAGCTCGCAGGAACCGGTGCCGATCCGCATCGCCTTCTCATGACCATGGAAGCCCAGCCAATCGGTCAGGGTCGTGAACAGATCGACGCTGCCGGGGTGGCCCAGGAACTTGTACTGCAAGTACCAGATGAAGATGTAGACCACCCACAGTGTCGCGACCCAGGCGACGGCCGACTTTATTTTGCTCGTCTGACTATTATCCATGGACTCGTCCTCCCGCCGTGGCGCGACTGCCGCCTTCCGCACCCAGATATCGGTCGAACCGGTTCGGCACGCACGACACAATGTCGCGAGCAGCGTGCGAGCGGCCGTGAGCACCTTGGGCAGGTCGCACGCAGCGATGTTGCAAAGCCTTGTTCCGGCACGTAAAAGTCGAGCGGGTGCATCCTTCGTGGGGCCGGAACCATGTTCAACAGTCCGATACCCGATGTCATCGTCGGCGTCCTGTTTGCGTTCATGTCGATCAGCCTGGCGGCCAGCGCCATTAACGAAGCGATCGCTTCCTATCTGAATCGGCGGGGCAAATCACTGCTCCAGGGCATCCAGAACCTGCTCAACGAACAGAGCGACAGCTCCAAGCTGATCCTGGAGATCTACAATCACGCGCTGGTCCATCCGCAAGGCAACGGCACGGCCGAGTCGGTGACGGCCCTCAAGGACGGCCCGCTGCCGTCCTATGTCGAGCCGGTCAACTTCGCCGCGGCGCTGGTCGACAGCCTGATCAAGTGCTTCCCGCCCCAGCCCGCCGATGCAACGCCGCCCGACACCGTGTCGGTCGCCGTCGCCGTCACATCGACCGTGCTCGACGACGCCGGTGCGCCCACGGACGCGGTGCCGTCCACCAGCACGGTCGCCACCGTCGTCGCCGTCACGCCGCCCTCGCCTCTGGAAAGCGCGCTGGAGCAGATCACCGACCCCCAGCTCAAGCGGACCCTGCTGACGCTCTATCGGCGCGCGGACCGCGAAGTGGGCCAGTTCGAAACGGCGGTGGCGAACTGGTTCGACGGCGCCATGGACCGGGTCAGCGGTGTCTACAAGCGCTACAGCCAGCTCTGGGCCTTCCTCATCGCGCTGCTGCTCGTCGTGCTGCTCAACGTGGATACGCTCTACCTGTCCAAGACCCTATGGCATCACCCGGACATGGCGCAGCACCTCGCCATGCCCAGCAGCCTGGTCGCCGCCGACCCGGCGAAGATGGTCACCGGCCTGCAGAGCAACCTGCCGATCGGATGGACGGATGACTATTTCGGCGATCACGCCGCTTGGTGGACCTGGTCGGTCGCGCTCACCGGCTGGCTGATCACCGCGCTTTCGACCCTGTTCGGCGCGCCGTTCTGGTTCGACTTGCTGCAAAAGGTCGTGCAGTTGCGAGGGTCGGGTCCGACGCCGGCCGAAAAGGCCAGCCAGCCGTCAAGCTGAGGCGGCGGGCGCCAGGCGGCGCTCCACCGCCTGCCAGATGGCGTCCGACACGGCCTCGAGCGGCTGGCTCGCATCGATGACGAGGTAGCGCTCCGGCTCCGCGGCCGCGATCGCCAGGAAGCCTTGGCGCACGCGTTCGTGGAAGGTGTCATCGCGCTGCTCGAACCGATCGTCGGGGCCGCGCCGGGCCGCGGCCCGCGCCCGCCCGACCGCCACCGGCAGGTCGAGGATCAGCGTCAGGTCCGGGGCGAAGGCGCCGCGCACGACCTGGCCGAGCGCGTCGATGACGGCGCGCTCGAGGCCGCTGCCGGCGCCCTGATAGGCCCGGGTCGAATCCTCGAACCGATCGCACAGCACCCATTGTCCGCGCTCGAGCGCCGGCCAGACCGTGCGGGCCAGGTGGTCGCGCCGTGCCGCATACATCAGCAGCGCCTCGGTCACACCGTCCCAGCGCTCGACGCCGCCGCCGAGCAGCAGGCCGCGAATTTCCTCGGCACCGGGCGAGCCGCCGGGCTCGCGGGTCTCGACAACGCCCAGGCCCATGGCCCGCAACCGCTCACCCAGCCGCCGGATCTGGGTCGACTTGCCGGCGCCTTCGCCGCCTTCGAGCGTGATGAAGCGGCCGCGCGGGATCGGGGCGGCGCTCAGCTCTTGTGGCCCCAAATGAGGCCTTCCAGGTTCTTGGTCATGCGCCCCATGGGGCCGAGCGGCGCCACATCGCCGCCGGCCGCGATCGGCACGGTCTGCGGCTGCATGTCGGGCGCGGTCACGGTCAGGGTGCCGACCACGGTGCCGGCGGCGACCGGCGCCTGGAGCGGGCCGTCGTAGCTGACCGAGACCTTCATGTCCTTGCGCGCGCTGCGCGGCAGGCTGACGACGAGATCCTTGGTCGCGACCAGCGGCACCTTGGGCTTTTCGCCCAGCCAGACGTCGGCCTGGTCGAGTTCGTCGCCCTTCTTGACGATCGGATAGTTCTGGAACTCGCGGAAGGCGAAATCGACGATCGCCTCGGCCTCCTGCGAGCGGCCCTTCATGCTCTTGAGGCCGGTCGCGACCATGATGATGTGCCGGTCGCCGCGCTTCACCGACGCCGTCAGGCCGAAGCCGGCTTCATCCGTATGGCCGGTCTTGATGCCGTCGGCACCGCTGTTCTTGTAGAGCAGCGGGTTGCGGTTGCCCTGCTTGATGCCGTTGTAGGTAAAGTCGATTTCCGAGAAATAGTGGTAATACTCCGGGAAATCCTTGATCAGATGCTCGCCGAGCGTCGCGAGGTCGCGCGCCGTCATGTAATGGTCCGGGTCGGGCAAGCCGTCGACGCTGGCGAAATGGCTGTCCTTCAGTCCGATGGTCGGCGCCATGTCGTTCATCATGTGGATGAAGCTGTCGGTCGAGCCGGCGATGCCCTCGGCCAGCACGACGCAGGCGTCGTTGCCGGACTGGATGACCATGCCCTTGATCAGGTCCTCGACCTTCACCTTGCCACCCAGCGGCACGAACATCTTGGAGCCGCCGGTACGCCAGGCGTTCTCGCTGACCGTCAGCTCGTCGTCGAGCTTGAGCTTGCCCTTCTTCAACTGGTCGAAGACGACATAGGCCGTCATCATCTTGCTCATCGACGCCGTCGGAATCCGGTCCTCGCCGCCCTTGTCATAGAGCACGGCGCCGGTGTCGAAGTCGGCGATATAGACGTGGGTGGCGCCGGTCTCGAACGCGGCGAGCGCCGGCTGAGCCGACAGGATGGAACCGGCGGCGAGGCCGAGGAGGCCGAGATGGCGGAACGAGAAAGCGGCCATGATGTCGAAACCGATGCGATAGGGTAAAGGGACCAAGGTGCGTTGGGCGGTCCGTCGAGGGGCCTTGCCCGGAAAACTCATGTCTAAGCGCCGCCGGCCGATCAGTCGACGACCAATTATCGCGACCGGTCGATGACGAACTGTCACGACTAGTCGACGACGATCTTGGCTTCGGTGGCGCCCGCGTTGACCGCGCGCGTCAGGACCTGATCGGCCTCGTCGACCGAGGCTATCGGCCCGAGCCGGACCCGGTAGACGTCGACGCCGTTGACCCGCGCCCCGCTGACCGACACCGCCCCGAGACCGGCGAGCCGCGCCTTCATCCGGTTCGCGTTGTCGCCCTGGGAGAAGGCGCCGGCCTGCACGAAAATATGGGTCGGCTTGACCGGGTAGAGCAGCACCACGTTCGGCAGCGCCGGCTCCTGCGGGCTGGCCCCCGCCAGCGGCGCGGACGGCGCAGCCGCAGGTGGCGATGCCGGCTGCTGCGGCGACCGCGGTGCGGCGACCGGCACGCCGGCGATCGGCGGCAGCGCCTCGGCGACGACGGTCTGGCGGGGTGCTGCCTGCGGCGTCTCGACTGGCGGCGCGTCCGATCCGTTCAGCCGGGCGATCGACTGCGCCTGGATCGATTCGGTCGCCAGGACCTTGACCTCGACCTTGGCGGTACCCTGCCCTTCGAAGCCCAGCAGTTGGGCCGCCCGCCGCGACATGTCGATGATCCGGTTGCCGACGAACGGCCCGCGGTCGTTGACCCGGACCTCGATCGAGCGGCCATTCTCGAGGTTGGTGACCTGGACGATCGAGGGCAGCGGCAGGGTCTTGTGCGCGGCCGAGAGCGAATTCTGGTCGAACTGCTCGCCGTTGGCGGTCGCCTTCTCATGGAAATCCGGACCGTACCAGGACGCGATGCCGGTCTCGTCGTAGTTCAGGTCCTGGTTCGGGTAATACCAGATGCCGCCGACCTGATAGGGCTTGCCGACCTTGAAGGTGCCCTGGCTCTTGGCGCTGCTGTCGACGGTCGAGACGGCGGCCGGCCGGGAAGCGCAGGCGGCCAGCGCCAGGCTTAGGGCCAGGGAGGCAGCCAACGGAAGCGGCCGACGCCGAATCATCATCTAGTATTCCAAATAAATTCAATACGAAAATCTAGTGGGTGGAGCCTATCAACTCTCGATCCGATCGGCAAGGTAAGAGACCGCCGTCGCGAAGTAGAGTGACCGGTTCCATTTCATGATCGCGCGGTAATTGCCATAGACCATCAGGGTCGGGCCGTCGGCCCCGCCCGGCTGGACCAGGCCGGCATCGATGGTCGCCTGCGGCAAGGCGCCACCGTCGCTGCGCCGGACGCCGAGCGCCCGCCACTGATCGACGGTCTTCAGCACCTGGCCGCCCAGCAGCCCCGTATCGAAGCCGGCCGGCAGCTGGACCGGCCGGCCCCAGGTGTAGTCGGCCTGCCAGCCGAGGCTCGCCAGGTAATTGGCGATCGACGCAAGCGCGTCGCGCTTGTCGTGCCAGATGTCCTGCTTGCCGGTGCCGGCGTAATCGACCGCATATGCCAGGAAGGTCGACGGCATGAACTGGGTCTGGCCCATGGCGCCAGCCCAGGAGCCGCGCAGCTCATCCGGCCGGATATTATGCTTATCGACGATCTTGAGCGCGGCGATCAGCTCCGTGCGGAACAAGGTTGGACGGGAGCTGCCCCAGGCCAAGGTCGCCAGCGACGCGATGATCGGAAAGCTGCCGGTCGACGCACCGAAATCCGTCTCCACGCCCCACAGCGAGACGATGAAGCGCGGCTGGACATTGTAACGCGCGCCG
>Ga0070730_10000741_pt1 | contig 35188 bp, 34 predicted proteins | sample Coa_R1_3_FD_66447 | JGI IMG/M metagenome (GOLD analysis project Ga0070730, IMG submission 66447) | Surface soil microbial communities from Centralia Pennsylvania, which are recovering from an underground coalmine fire - Coalmine... | ecosystem: Environmental > Terrestrial > Soil > Unclassified ...
ATAGCGATAGAGAATCGGCGTGCCGCTTTTGGTCATCAGCACGGTGTTTTCAATATCGCCCACGCTTTTGACCAGTCCCACTTCCCGCACGTTGATCTGCTGCAGGCCGGCCTCGATAAAGCTGCCGCCTGCATTGGCGTTGTTGCTGACCAGTTGCTGCTCCACCTGGGCCAGGCTGAGCCCATACGAAATCAGCTTCGCCGGATCGATCCTCACCTGATACTCGCGCGTCGGCCCGCCAAAGCTGGCCACGTCCACCACGTTGGGCACCGACTTCAGGTTCTTCTCGACCACCCAGTCTTCAATCGACTTGAGCTCCATTACGTCATAATTGGGATTGGTGCTCCGGAGCGAGAAAAAATAAATCTGCCCGACCGGGCTCCAGTCCGTGCCCATCTGCGGCGTAACGCCCGTGGGCAGCGTGACCTGTGCCAGGCGCTCCAGCACTCTTTCTCGGTTCCACGCATTGTCCTCTTCATCGTCGAAGATCAGCTTGAGATCGGAGAGTCCAAAGAGCGAGAACGAGCGCAGATGCGTGATGTGAGGAATTCCATTCATCGACACTTCGAGCGGAATCGTCACCTGCTGCTCCACCTGCTCGGCGGAGATTCCTGGCCACTGCGTAATGATCTCAACGTAGTTATTCGCCACGTCGGGATACGCCTCTACCGGAAGCTGATGGAACGACACCGCGCCCCACACAAACAGCAGCAGCGCCGCGCCAAGCACGAGCAGCCGGTTCTCCAGAGCAAAGTCGACCAGTTTGCGGATCATCTATTGCTCCGTCGTATTCTGGAAGACAAGCGCATCCTGAATCACCTGTGCGCCAGGCGCGAGGCCGGAAAGAATCTCCTGCATGTTCCCCGGAAGCATGCCGCCCACCGTCACTTCAATGCGCCGAAACTTTCCCGCTCCCGCGGGCACATACACCCACTGCCGGTCGTGCAGGTGCAGAATGGCCGTGGCGGGCACAGCAGTATGCGTCTCCGTTTTGGCTCCGTGGAAGATCGCGGTTACAAACATGCCCACACGCAGAAAGCCCGGATTTTCGAGCTCCAGCCGCACTTTTGCCGTGCGGATGGTGGGATCGAGAATGGGCGCGATGTTGGCGATCCTTCCTTTCAGTACTTTGTCCGGCCAGGCATTCAGGCGAAGGTCCGCGTAATCGCCCAAATGGATCTGCGAAAGATTGTTCTCGTACACATCGCAGATGATCCACACGCGCGACAAATCGGAAATCGTAAACGGATTCACCGGCGCGGAGAGCCCCTGCACGCCGGACGCATTGGTCACTTGCTGATCGGTAATCACACCGGAAGCCGGCGCATGTATATCGACAATGCCGGTCGGATGGTCCAGCGTGCTGCTGCCCAGCACGTGCAGGCGCTCGGTCGTATTCTCCACATCGACTTTGGCCTTGTTCTCCACATCTTCCGCCGTCTGGTAGTCGTTCAGCGAGATCGCTCCTTTGTCATATAAAAGCCTGGCGCGGTCGAACTGTATGCCGGCCAGTTTGTAGTCGGCCACGGCCTTGCGGTAGTCCGCGAACGCTCCGGCGATGTCCGCGCTCTGCACCCGCATGAGTATCTGGCCTTTTTTAACGCTGTCTCCGAGGCGCGCGCGAATCTCCACCACGCGGCCGCTGGCCGCCGAAATCACCGGCACGTTGCGAGTGATGTCCGGGCTCACCACGCCGGTAGCGCTCAGCTCCGGTGCGGACTTGTGCTCAATCGCACTGGCCAGAACAAATTGCTCCGGATGAGCGGTGGCGACAACTCCTGTGTTCTCTTCTTTCTCCACATTGGCCGGAGGCGGCGCTTCCGCTTTGGGATCGGCTTTGCTGTCACTGCATCCGGCACAGGCCAGGCCCAGAGCCAGAAGCAGCGCGGGCAGCGCCAGGGAAAAATTGGCTGGTCTCTTGTATTTCATGGGATTACCTCCTGCCCCACCGCGAGATTCAGTTGGTTGGCCGCATTCAGCCACGCAGCCACCAGGTTCAGATAACTCACCTGCACGCTGCGGTAATCGGCCTGCGCATTCAAAAAATCGAGCAGGGACGCGCCTCCGTGCTGGTAGGAAAACGCAATCGTCTCCCTCACCCGCGAGGCCTGTTGCAGATAGCGATCTTTGTAGGGCTGCAGCAGCGTAGCCGTGCTGCTCACCGTGGCGTAGGCCGAATCCACGTCGCTGAAAACCTGCGCCCGCGTGGCTTCCGTGAGTCTTTCGTTGCGGCCGATATCGAGCTCCGTGCGCTTTTTCTCACCCTGATTGCGGTCAAAAATACGCAGCGGAATACTCACGCTGGCGCCAACAGTCTGATGATCAAACGGATTATTGAAAGATGGGTTGTACGTGTACCACGCGCCGAAAGTCGGATCGGTGGATCCGTTGGCCACCGCGAGGTGATGGTCGGTCCTGGCTTTGTCCACGGATTGCAGCGCTGCTTTCAGATCAGGCCGGTTGTCCAGCGCGTTCTGGCGTAGCTGGTCCAGCGGAACAATTTGCGTGGAAAAATCAAACGTGCCGGTGACGTTGAATTGCTCCACCGGCGTGCGGTCGTCCATCAGCATGAGCAACTGAATTTTTGCCGTGCGCAGATTCACTTCCGCGGTCTGCAAATCGGATTCGTAAGTAACGCGCTGCAGTTCCAGCCGGTCGAGGTCCACTTGCGCGATGGCCCCGGCCTTGTAGCGCTCGCGATTCACGTCCAGCAGGTGGTCGTAATAAGCAATGTTTTCTTTAGCCAGATCGAGAACGGCTTTTTCCTGCAGCGTCTGAATAAAGGCCGCGCGCAGAGTAAAAATGAGGTTCCGCTGCAGGTCCGTCTGGCCGGAAACCGCTATGCTTGTGGCTTTCTGCGCGCTTTCGAGGCGCAACTCCCGCTTGTGCTGCCGTTCGTGCAGATAGCTGAAGTTAGGCTGATACTGCGTGCCCGCCAGCGGTCTCCACACTCCCTGCGACGGCGCGGCCTGTGTGCCATCGGTCGATAAAGTCAGGTTCGGATTCGGGCGCAGGTACGCCGTGATCTCCTGTGCTCTGGACTCATCAATGCCAATCTTCCCCGCCTGCAGTGCGGGGTTGCTTTTCTCGAACCTTTGCCGAATCTCCTGCCACGTTAGCGGATGCGCCGGTTGTACCTGGGCGTTCCCCGGCGGCAAGCACGCAAATAACGCGACCAATACACACAGACACTGTTTGCTCATAAGCTTCTACGACCTGGATTTTGAAATCAGGAAAACAAAAAATCAGAGGTACAACTATGCGAAGCAGAGCGAAGGAGGAGGACGGCGGAACAGATCGGCGGCAAAAACGCCTAACATCGGAACAACGGATTTCTCCGTGCGGCGCGCCCACAAAACACGGCTACTCGGCAAAGCCAGAACGACCACCCCTGCCACCAAAGCGGCAAGCAGCTGAATCAGGACCAGAAAATTCTTGAACTTGGTGGCTTCGAGGATTGCCGGGTCAGCGTTGAGATCGTCGCTGATGGAGATAACAGGAAACAGCAGGAACAGAATGCACAGCATGGCAACCAGCGCAGCACCTCGCGTGCGTCCTGCTGCTGGTTTTTTCAGGGATGGCCCGAAGAACACCAGCAACCCCAGGCACAGCGCCAGCCACGCGAGATTAAGTACTAATTCCATGGACAATCGCAAAGATAAAACAATCAGCCTGCCGCCTGCAAATTACTGTGGTGCAGTCTATTTTCTTGCCGCCACTTCCAGCCGAGTATTGGCGCGGGTCAGGGCGTCCTGGGCCTCGCTGTTTCCCGCCGGCCCGGCTTTGTGCAGCTCGGCTTCCGCCCGCTGTTTGGCCGCCTGTGCGCGTGAAACGTCGATGTCCTCCGCCCGCTCTGCCGTCTCGGCCAGAATCGTGACTTTTTCCGGCAGAACTTCGGCAAAGCCCCAGGCCACGGAGATCCTTTTGGTTTGTGCACCGCTGCGGTAGGTAATTTCGCCTACCGCGAGTTCCGTGATCAGTGGCGCGTGGCCGGGAAGAATTCCCAGATAGCCGGTGCTGCCGGGAATCTGGATTTCCGTGGCGTTGTCGTTCACCACCAGCCGCTCCGGGGTCACGATTTCGAGTTGGATGGTATCGGCCATGTTTTTTACGCCGCTGCGCCGGCCTTCATCTTCTCGGCTTCTTCCAGCACGTCTTCAATGGTTCCCTTCATGTAGAAGGCCTGCTCGGGAACATCATCATGCTTGCCATCGATAATGGCCTTGAAGCTGCGCACGGTGTCCGCGATCTTCACATAAAGCCCCTTGCGTCCGGTGAACTGCTCGGCCACGTGGAAGGGCTGCGAAAGGAACTTCTGCACTTTGCGGGCGCGCGTTACCGTGAGTTTATCTTCTTCGCTCAGCTCTTCGATACCCAGAATGGCGATGATGTCCTGCAGGTCTTTGTAGCGCTGCAGAATTCGCTTCACGCCCTGGGCCACGTCATAATGCTCCTGGCCGACAATGCGGGGATCGAGAATGCGCGAAGTCGAAGCCAGAGGATCGACGGCGGGATAAATTCCGATTTCGGTCAGCGGACGCGAGAGCACGGTGGTGGCGTCCAGGTGAGCGAAGGTAGTGGCCGGGGCCGGATCGGTAAGATCGTCGGCGGGCACGTAAATCGCCTGCACCGACGTTACGGAACCTTTCTTGGTGGAGGTAATGCGCTCCTGCAATTCGCCCATTTCCGTGGCCAGGTTGGGCTGGTAACCCACGGCGGAGGGCATCCGGCCCAGCAGGGCGGATACTTCCGAACCTGCCTGAGTAAAGCGGAAGATATTGTCGATGAACAGCAGCGTGTCCGCGCCTTCTTCATCGCGGAAGTACTCAGCCACGGTGAGGCCGGTCAGCGCCACCCGCAGACGCGCTCCTGGCGGCTCGGTCATCTGCCCATAAACCAGCGCGGCTTTGGAGTTGGCGGGATCGCCGGGCTTGATCACGCCCGACTCCGTCATTTCCAGCCAGAGATCGTTGCCTTCGCGCGTACGCTCCCCCACACCGGCAAATACCGAGTATCCGCCGTGCTGCTTGGCGACGTTGTTGATCAGCTCCTGAATTACGACGGTCTTGCCTACACCCGCGCCGCCGAACAGTCCGATTTTTCCGCCCTTCAAAAACGGCTGGATCAGATCGACTACTTTCACACCGGTCTCAAACATCTCCGCCCGTGTGGACTGTTCGTCAAACGCCGGGGCCTGACGGTGAATAGGCAGCCGTTTGGTGGCGGCAACCGGACCAAGCTGGTCCACCGGTTCGCCGACCACATTGATCACGCGTCCCAGCGTCCCCTTGCCCACGGGCACCGAGATCGGTCCGCCGAGATCGAGGGCTTTCATGCCGCGGACCATTCCGTCCGTGGCCTGCATGGCGACACAGCGCACACGCCCCTCGCCCAGGTGCTGCTGCACCTCAAGAATCACGCTGATGGGCTCCGGAACTTTGAATCCGTCACTCGTGACCTGCAATGCCTGATAAATAGGCGGAAGTGCCGCCTCGCCGAATTCCACGTCCACGGCCGGTCCTGCGATCTGTATTACCTTGCCGATATTTTGAGTAGCCATAATCTTTTTCGATTTTCCTTTGGCCGTGCGTACTTACTGAGCCGCCGCGGCGCCGCTCACAATTTCAATGATTTCTTTGGTGATTTTCGCCTGCCGGACGCGGTTCATCACCAGCGTCAGGTCGTCAATCATTTCCGAAGCGTTGTTCGTAGCCGAATCCATCGCCGTCATGCGGGCCGCGTGCTCGGCGGCCTCCGATTCCAGCATGGCGCGAAACAACTGAATCGAGATAAACCTTGGCAGCAGCGTATTGAAAAGCGTTTCCGGCGGCTGCTCGTAAATGTAATCAGCCCCGGAGGCGCCAAAACCGGCTGCCTTCTGGTCAATCGCGGAAGTATCTGCGGCGCGCACGCTGGCGCCGGCATGTTTGGCCGCTTCCAGCCGCTTCTTCAGTACCTCTTCGCTGGCTTCTTCGGTTAACTCATGCACCTGCTCACCCACTTTGGCAATAGGCAGCACGTCATCCACCACCAGCCGCTGGGCGATCACCGACTTGAATTCGTTGTAGACCAGATAAACGGAATCAACCCGGCCATCGGTGTACAGCCGTACAACTTTTTCCGCGATTTCCCGCGCACTCGCAAACTGGGTGCGATTGATCAGGCCGGCATATTCACCAATGATCTGCACTGGCCCTTTCCGCGACTCATCCGATTCAGCGGCAACCGGATAACGCCGGCGGAAAAAATCGCGCGCCTTTCGGCCCACGGCGAGAATGTCAACGTTTTTGCCGCTCTTCTCATTGAGAAAGCGCTGCGCCGCCTTGAGAATATTGGCGTTGAACGGGCCAGCCAGCCCCTTCTCACCCGATACCACAATCAGCAGCGCGGTTTTTTCTTCCCGCCGGACGAGCAGCGGATGCCGCGCTTCGCCGGTGACCGGGTCGTAAATCTCCGCGCGGCCCACCAGCGACTTGAGCACATTGGTGAGCATCTGCGCATAGGGACGTGCCGCGAGGGCTCGCTCCTGCGCGCGACGCAGCTTGGCCGCCGAAACCATCTGCATGGCTTTCGTGATCTGCCGCGTGTTGCGGACGCTGCGAATCCGCCGCCGAATATCTAAAAGGTTTGCCATGTTCTGGTTGGCCTCTGGCTCCTGTGCTCCCGTTCCTTATGCTTTTGCCGCGACCGCCGGCTGACGCTCGCTCACGAAACGCTGTTTGAATTCAGTCAGCGTCTTGTCCATCTCGGCTTTCAATGCGTCGTCAATCGTCTTCTTTTCCATGATGGCCGCAAGCAACTTCGGATTCATGGAATCGACGTACTTGAAGAGCTCCGATTCAAACTCGCGAATCTCTTCCACCGCCAGATCATCAAGATACTTGTTGGTTCCGGCGTAGATGATCAGAATCTGCTTGCTGAACGGCAGCGGTTCATACTGTCCCTGCTTCAGAATTTCCACCAGGCGCTTACCGCGATTGAGCTGGGCCTGCGTGGCTTTATCCAGATCGGAACCGAACTGCGCGAATGCAGCCAGTTCACGGAACTGCGCCAGCTCCAGCTTGAGGGTACCGGCAACCTGGCGCATGGCCTTGATCTGCGCGGCGCCGCCTACGCGGCTCACCGAAAGTCCCACGTTCACTGCGGGACGAATGCCGGAGTTAAACAAATCGGTTTCAAGGTAAATCTGGCCATCGGTGATCGAAATCACGTTGGTCGGAATGTACGCGGAAACGTCGCCCGCCTGGGTTTCAATGATCGGCAGCGCGGTCAGCGAACCCTTGCCCATCTTGTCGGACATCTTGGCGGCGCGCTCCAGCAACCTTGAGTGGAGATAGAAAACGTCACCGGGATAGGCTTCACGGCCCGGCGGACGGCGCAGCAGCAGCGAAATTTCACGATAGGCCGCGGCGTGCTTGGAAAGATCGTCGTAGATCACCAGAGCATGCCTTCCGCTGTCGCGGAAATACTCACCGATGGCGCATGCCGCGTAAGGCGCCAGATACAGCATAGGCGCGGGCTCGGAAGCCGAGGCCGACACCACGATGGTGTAGTCCATCGCGCCGTAATCTTCGAGCGTCTTGACCACCTGCGCCACGGACGAACGCTTCTGGCCGATCGCGCAGTAGATACAAATCAGGTCATTGCCCTTGTTGTTGATGATGGTATCGAGAGCCACGGCGGTCTTACCCGTCTGGCGATCGCCAATGATCAGCTCACGCTGGCCGCGGCCAACGGGAATCATCGAGTCGATGGCCTTCAGGCCAGTCGCCATCGGCTCGCGCACCGGCTGGCGATCGATCACGCCCGGCGCAATGCGCTCGACCTCAATGTACTTGCTGGCGGCAATGGGCCCCTTGTCGTCAATGGGCTGGCCAAGCGCGTTCACCACGCGGCCAATCATGGCTTCACCGGTAGGAACGGAGATGATGCGCCCGGTGCGCTTAACCTCTCCGCCTTCTTTAATCTCGGTGTAGTCGCCCAGCACCACGGCGCCAACCTGATCTTCTTCGAGGTTCATGGCGATGCCCGCAATGCCGTGACCAAAATCGAGCAGCTCGCCGGCCATGACTTTGTCGAGACCATAAACACGGGCGATTCCGTCGCCCAGAGAAATAATGGTGCCAACCTCGTCCACCGTGACCTTGGACTCGTAGTTCTCAATTTGCTCGCGTATGAGTTTGGTTATTTCGTCTGCTTTAATTTGGGCCATAAAACTCTGTCTCCAATCCGCAAACCCGATCCTGATTTGGCAATTGGGTAATTTGGTAATGGGGCAATCGAAGACTGCTCCCTAAAATTACCCAATTACCAGGTTACTCAATCACCAATCCTGCTTTATTACTGAGCGATCTGCTCTTTAATTCTTTGCAGCTGCCCGCGCACCGAACCATCGTAAATCGTGCTGCCAATACGCACCAAAGCGCCACCCAGCAACGCACTGTCGTGCATATACGCGGCCTGGATCTTCTTGCCGGTCATCACAGCCAGTTGCCGCTCCAGGGTTTGCTTTTCCGCTGCGGCCAGTTCGCGGGCAGACATCACCTTCGCCTCGGCGATCCCCAGCCGCTGATTGAGCTCATGCTGAAATTGCCGCACGATCTCCTGAATCTGGCCGATCCTGCGCTGATCAATCAGCACGGCCACAAAATTCCGCACAAGCTTTGTCGCGCCCAGCTTCGCGATAATTGCGTCGAGCAGGGCAATCTTTTTGGCGTGCTCCACGGACGGATTCTGCCAGACCGTGCGCAGCTCGGGAGTGGACCCCACCAGCGCCGCCAGGGCGTCCAAAGCGGCGACAGCCTGTGCGGCATCGCCCTTCCGCTCGACGATTACTTCTGCCAATGCGCGAGCATACCGGCCTGCGGCTGCGGCCATTAGTTTCCGTCCTTTCCGATTTGCGCGGTAAAGTCGCGCACAAGGGCCTGATCGGCTCCCTGCGACACATCAATCTTCTTTTTCGCCAATTCGACCGCCAGCTCGGCGGCATAGACCTTCAGCTCGCGCCGGGCCGCGCTAGCAGCGGCGGCAATCTCCCGCTCGGTCGACTGCACAATGCGACGGCGCTCCTCTTCGGACGAAGCACGAATCCGCTCTTCTTCCGCGCGGGCAGCCTCATCGGCCTCGCGGCGCATCTGCTCAATCTCGGTATCGAGCCGCGAAAGCCGGCCCTCGACTTCAGCCAGCCTCCTGCGGGCCTCTTCACTCGCCCTGCGCGCCTCTTCCATGCGCTTCTGGATGGCCTCGGTGCGGCTCCTGAACATCGCAGGCAGCGCCTTACGCGTCAGCAGCCAAAGCACCAGCAGCACGGCCGCGAAGTTCACCCCAACCACAACCTGATACGTCCGATCCACGCTCAGCCCGGTTTTACGGGACAGAAACTGGACGGCGGGCGAACGCTTCAACTCGGCGTCAGGGCCTTCTTCCGCTTTAGCGCTCTGCGCTTCGCCTTTGGACTCACCGACAGTGGACGTATCACCACCGCGCTCCTGCGCATACGCAGCAGTGCGCAACGCTCCCGGCGCAACCAGGGCAGCGAGAAGTGCCACCAGACAGATTTTTTTGCGGAGTATCACGCTGTTACCGCCCTTCCACTGCCAACGCCGCCCTGAGAACGGAATCGATGATCTTGTCCGCGAGCGGCTGCACCTGCTCCTGCAGTGCGGCTCTGGCTGCGGCTACGTCTTTCTCCAGTGCGGTACGGGCATTCACGATCATCACTTCGGCCTGGCTGCGGGCCTGGGCCAGCGCGGCGCTGCGCTCGTCAATCATGCGCTGGCGGCGGGCTTCCTGTTGCCGGTAAATCGAGGCCCGCGCTTCGCGAACACGCAGCTCGTACTCGGCTGTCCGGGCTTCCGCGCTTGAGATCTCCAGTTTCGCCTGCTCAATGGCGCCTTCCGTCCGCGTGTGCCGCTCGGCCAGCACCTGCTGCAGCCGGGTGTGCACAATCAGCCGGTACGCCGACCACACGATCAGCAGAGCGATCATCGTCGGTACAGCGGAAAGCAGTAATTCGCCTAATTGTCTAAGTGTATCGTCCATTGAATTGTAATGAAGTAAAGCAGGCCGGGCGCGACCAGCAAACTCTTAAAGCTACCATCGCATTTCAGGAGTGTCAATGGAGATCAGAGAATCTTAATCCGGATTACTGGTAAATAGTTTAGATTCAGCTACTTTCAGGGAAAAATCTTTTGCGGAAACGCTTGACATGAAGACTGGCAGGTCTAGAATAAAAGTATCACCTCCGATCCATTTCAGGATCGAATGGGCTTGTGGCCAGGGAATCCGTCACCGCTTCCTGGTCGCAGGCCCATTTAAATTTTTTCACGACCAAACCTTACCGGACGTGCGGTATATCAGTGGACCAGAAGACGATTGGCCGCCTGCTCGGCCCGGGGGAAATTCGGTGAAATCATCCGCGCCTGCTCCTCTGCCCTCTGTGCCTCGGTAATGCGTCCTGCCTGGCGCAACGTTCCTGCCAGCAGCAGAAACCCTATATCGCGCGGCTGGACGCTTACGGCCTGCGAAAAGCGGCGCATCGCAAGATCGAGGTTGCCGCTGCGCTGCGCCACAAGTCCCGAGCCAATGAGCGCGTCCGCATGGTTCGGATTGATCCGCAGTACACCCTCAAATGCCTCCTGCGCCTGTGCATAATTGCCCGTTTCCAGATACAGCGAAGCCAGACTGGCCAGCGCCGTCTGCGTAAGCGCGGGATCGGACGACCCGCGTACGACGCGGGCATAGTGTGCGGCTGCTATCCGAAGAAATCCGTGTCCCTGCTCCCAGACTGCCAGCTGGAAAAGATCGGCCGCGGGATATTCGTGCAGCGCGAGGGCCGCAAGAAAATGCGGCATCGCCTCTTCCGCGCGACCCTCTTTGCTGAGAGCAATGGCCAGATGCCCCTGCGCCATGTAATTGTTTTTCGTCACGCCCAGCGTGTATTCCCAAAGAGTAACGCCGTCGCGCCAGTAACCAATCTGCCGGTAGCTGAGTGCTCCCAGAGTGAACAGGACTGTCGCGCTCAACGCCGCGACCCGGGCTGGTGAAACCTTCCATCGCGCAACTGCGTCCGCGACTCCCCAGACCACCATTACAAACAGGCCGATGAAGGGAAGATGCGCAAAACGATCAGCCATGGCCTGCTCGCCCACCTGGATAATTCCAATCATCGGCGCCAGAGTTACCAAAAACCAGAGCCAGCCCACCACAGGATAACGGTGCTCGCGCCGGCGCCAGACCAGTATCGATACAACAATCAGCAGAACCGCACAGGCCACCGCCTGCCACAGCAAACTGGAGTTACCAGCCGGCAGTGGATACATAGGAGCCAGATGCCATGGCCAGAATGCCTTGCCGAGATAACGCACATACGCAACCAAAGCGTTCTCCATACGCAGGTGCAGTGAGAATTCATTCAGGGAACGCACCGCATTTCCCGCATGCTGCGACCAAACAGTCATCACGGCGCAGCCAAGAGAAAGCAGGAACATGGGCGCTTTTTCGAGCAGGAGCCGGAAAAAGGAATTCCCATCCGGAGGCCCACTCCCCTGCTTGGAGAACGGAATATGCATTCGGCGCAGAGGCCAGTAGTCCCACAGCAGCAGCACAAAGGGAAGCATGATAATTTGCGATTTGGCCATCAGGCCCAGGGCAAAGCTCAGCATCATCACCGCATAGCGACGTGCTCCGCCTTTCCTCGCGTACCAGCCATAGGCCCACAGAGTGAGCAGGCCAAACAGCATACTCAGCACATTTTTGCGTTCCGCGGCCCACGCCACCGACTCCACATTGATCGGATGCAGCGCGAACAATCCCGCCACCAGAAAAGCCGGCCACCTGCGTCCCGTCACGCTCAGCAGCAGCAGAAATAAAATGACCGCACAGCCGGCATGCAGCAAAACGTTCATCAGATGGTGTCCGGCAGGATTGAGATGGAAGAGCTGGCAGTCCAGCGCATGAGACAGCCAGGTCACCGGATGCCAGTTGCCGTTATGAGAAATAAAGGCCCATTTCACTGTCTTCCAGGTGAGACCGGCCTGAACCACGGGGTTTTCGAAAACATAAGTGTTGTCGTCGAAAAACAGAAATGAATTATGCCGGACCGGGCTGTAGAACACCACGGTCAGCAATATAAGGAGCCCGCAAAGAGTCGTTGTATGCCGTTTTTCCGGAACCGGCAGAACGGCGGATTGGAGAGTTTCTGGTTGCACGCGGCAAGCTCCTGATCGTTCAGATTTTAGCAACAGGATTGGCTTTGCCGGAGCTGCCACGGGCCGCACGGGGCTTCACGGCAAACGGCTGCAACACGCGGGCCAGCGATTCCGGCGCATCCACTTCCAGCTGCACGCTGCTGTCGCGATACGTGCGGCGAAGGACATGGGCACGGGCATCAATTTCCGCAAGAAGCTTGCCTTCCGACTGCGGCACGCGGATGCGAAGGCGCCGCAGGGCATCAATATCCAGCCGTGCGTCAATCGCCACCAGCAATGCATCAAGCCCCAAACCTTTGGCGGAAGAAATATAGACGGTTGAGGAACCAAGATTATTCGTCAGCGAGTGCCGCTGAGCTTCCGGCAGCAGATCGATCTTGTTCATCACGTGCAGCTGCGGAATGCCCTGAACGTCCAGCTCCCTGAGCACATGTTCCACCTGCTGCTGCTGTTCACGGGCCACGGGGCTGGTGATATCGGAGACATGCAGCAACAGGGCCGCGCGCTGCACCTCTTCGAGAGTGGCCCGGAATGCGCTCACCAGCGTTGTCGGCAGGCTGCGGATAAAACCGACCGTGTCCGAGAGCAGCACTTTGCGCTTGCTGGGCAGAGTGATGCCGCGAATGGTGGGATCGAGCGTGGCGAACATGCGCTCTGAAATCAGCACCCCGGCCTGGGTGAGCGCATTGAATAAAGTTGATTTGCCGGCATTGGTATAGCCCACCAAAGCAATGGTCGGCAGCGGCACCGATTCCCGGCGCTGCCGCTGATGGGCGCGAATGCGGCGCACCTCTTCCAGCTGCTCTTTGATGTGGCGGATGCGCCGGTAGATTTTGCGGCGATCGGTTTCCAGCTGCGTTTCACCCGGACCGCGCGTGCCGATGCCGCCGCCAAGCTGCGACATTTCTATGCCTCTTCCGCTCAGCCGGGGCAGCAGGTATTCAAGCTGCGCCAGTTCCACCTGCAGCTGACCTTCGCGGCTGCGGGCGTGGCGGGCGAAAATGTCCAGGATAAGCTGCGTGCGGTCGATCACCCGCGCATGCATCTCCGCCTCGATGTTGCGCTGCTGCGAAGGAGAAAGCTCGTGATCAATCAGAACCAGATCAGCCTGAGCCGAAGCCGCCGCCGCGGCGATCTCCTGCAGCTTGCCTTTGCCGATGAGCGTGGCGGGGTCCGGACGGTCGCGGCGCTGGATAAATTCGCCCACCACCTCGGCCCCGGCGGAAGCCGCCAGCTCGCGGTATTCGGCCAGCGATTCTTCCACGCCGGAAACAGCAGCGCTCTCCTCTTCAACATCAGGGCCTGCCGCACTGCTGCGCGCCAGAGCGGCATGGGGCGGCAAATTGATATCACGGTCCGAGCGGGAACGATTACGAAACTCTACCGCGACAAGAAACGCGCGCTCCGGATGGTCGCGGCCAGTGCTGATACTGGCCGGCGAGGAACCTCGGGAGCGCTGCCTGGAAATAACCTAACCCTCCGATTTCACCACACTGGATTCAGACTCGGCTCCAGCAGGATGAGGACGTGATTCGGAATGATGCATGCTTCTGGACATAACTACGGTAGAAATGGCGTGCTTAAAAATAAGTTGCTCCTGATTGTTGGTTTCCAGGACCACCGAGTATTTATCAAACGAACGAATACGGCCCGCAAGTTTCACACCGCTCAGGAGATAAATCGTAATCTGCATTTTCTCCTTGCGCGCGGTGTTCAGAAATGAATCCTGGATGTTCTGTGCCGGCTTATTCTCCATGGGCCGATCACGCTCCTCTTTATGAATAACGTGCATATTCAACTCCAGTTCATAAAACAGCCCCATTGTAGTCCCTGAACTCAGGGGCAATCAAAACACCGTCGTAATATCTTTCAGCCGGAGCAGGCTGCCCGATACTGAATCGACTCACGCTCAAAACGGCGTTGCTCGTCGGTTCCCCGCAGCGCGTGAGCGGCCATAACGCTCCATGCGGCGCGAAAGGCCGCGTAAGCACGAAGGAAACCGTTAATTCGCGCCGCCGGCGCATCACCGCTCAGCTTTTCGTAAGTTTCCAGAAAAATCCGGCGCTGCTCCGGACTCATGCGCCATTCGATCATTACTCCGGCCAGGTCCCATGCAATGTCAGTAACGCCAGGAAAGAAATGATCGTCACCATGAATGCCCGAATCGGTTTTGAGCATTTCTCCATCGCCAGTCGTTAGCCACTCATACGGATGCATCTTGCCATCGGCAATGACCGGGCGCTCCAGACACAGCCTGATGTCGCAATCCGCTCCCAGCTTCAATGCGTTGTGACGCCCCATGAACTCGAGCGCCCGAAGGTTATCGAGCGGCGCGGCGAAAGCGCTCACACGAAACGCGCAATACCTGGCCAGGCGCTCAATCACCGCACGGGAAAGGTCGGCGTGGCCAAGCGGACGGCCGGCAATGCATGGATAGGATGCAAAGCCGCCAGCTTCCTGCCTCGGCAGTGGAGCGAACTTTGCTATGGCCAGTTGTTCTTCCCTCACCCGGACCTGCTCTCCATAAGGCCCCAAACCCAAAAACTTGAGCAAAGTTTTGTTCCCATTGCCGTGCTCCACGAGATATTTGGGCCGTTCAAAACTTATCCAGGCTGCGGGCCAAAGGGTTTCGTCCGGAATCAGCCGGCGCCGCCATTCTCCACCGCCGATAAACTTCGCCCCATGGGCCTGAACACTTGGCATGGCTGGCGCCGCGACCCAGCGAAAGCAGCGAGCACGGCGAGGCGCGTCTTCGGCGCACAGGCCATCCAGGTCGGGCTGATGGCTGCACACCAAAACAATATTTGCCGCCGGAACACCGGCCCGCACCAGAGCTTCCGCCACCGAGAGAAACGACGACCCGCTCAGCCCTGGTCCTTCGTCCACGATCAGCAATCCGGCGTTACGCCGCAGGCCATCTTCTATCAGCTCCAGTTGATCGGGAGAAAAGCTGGCCCGGCGATTATAAGGATGCCCACCAGGCCGCACCGTGGTCCGTACGGCGCTGGTTCCATGCTTCCGCGCGGCAGCGGCGGTTACGGCGCTCAGCGTGGTTCCAATACTGCGGATACCAATCACAATCAATTGTTGCGGTAACGCACCGAGCAATTTCCAAACTTCGGCGAAGGCCATGGGATGCAGCGCGTAATAGGCAAAACCCTCGGCCGTGGAGATCTCCATCTGGTCCGGCACGGCAGACTGCGCGAGCACAGCGCAAAGCCGCTCCCGATGGATAGCACCGCCCATCACCAGCGCTTCCGCCAGCTGGTCCGTGACCGTTTGCCAGGGATGAATGGAATTGCCGCCGGTGTCCGCGACCCCACACTCCATTTCACCGGCCAGCAAAAGCGGCGTAATTATTTCATCCGTGGATGGAGTATTGCTGAGCGCGTGAATGGCAGAAAGCAGCGCGGACTTTTGCCGCGCGCCGGATACGATCCGGCGATCATCGCGAAAAACCAGCAGGTCAGGGGAGCTAACCCGCTCTGTGTCACTCGAGGACAAGGCTCCGCTCCTCGGTTCGGAAGCCAAAGTGCTGTCCACCATAAAATCACTGCGTCCTGGTGAGACGGAAATCAGGCTGCGCGCTTTTTTCGGGCCGAACGCGGGGAGCGGGCCACGTCGCCCTCTTTGTCGATGAAATAAAGGAACTGATTATCACGCTGTACCGCATGGGGCACCAGTACTTCGCTTTCGCCTGCGCCTGATTTTGCTTTGCGGCTGATATTGCCGTCGCCATCAATGAAGTAGAGAAACTTCGTGTAATCCCGTTCCAGACCCAGTTTTTTTACTTTCTCCGCCATAGCCAGTTGGAAGGCGCAAACCACGGGTCTGGATGCCCGGTTAATTTTGAGAAGTTGCCTGGCGGGACCTGCGGCGGCGTCTGGCGTGTGGAACAGATGGTCGCTGCTCGCCGGGAACCACCACGCGGCGGACAATCGGTGTCCGGAATGTGTATTTCTGCTCGTGAGTGGCGCCGCTGTCGTCTTTCGAGCGAATGGTAAAAGCCGGGACGGTGCCTTCCTTGCCCAAATCTTCCGTGGAGAGCACAGCGGGCAGTACGCCGAAAACACTATGGTCGCGATAGGCCGTCTCATAGCGATGGCGTTTCAGGTTCCAGCTGAACACGCGCACCTGGTTAAAGTCGAAGGGCAGGCCGTCCTTATTTTCAGTAAGCAGGACCAGGTATTCGCCGTATTTCTGATCGCCGTCGGGAACTTCGTCCAGTTTGAGAAAGGCAACAATGCGCTGCCCTTCGGCATACTGTGCCACATCCACCGGGACATCGACGTAGAGCATGCGACCCAGCACCCAGCCTGCATGTTTTTGCGCATCGCGCACCAGCCACCAGTCCTCAGGCGCGGGCGCCTTGTTGGCCGGGGAATCTTCCTTTTCGCCGGAGTCCGAGGCGGAGCCGCTGTTGTTGAGAGGCTGGCCGTTCTTATCCGCAAGCTGGCGCTCGATCAAATCGACCTTTTCGTTCTCTTTCAGAAGATACAGGTGGTCTGTTTTCCGGCCAGGCGTAACGTGCAAATTCACCGTCGCGCGCGCGACCGCCGATATCTGCGCCGGAGCACTCTGCACGTCCAGGGAAAGCTTATCCATTTGATCGTGGGATTCCTGGCTCACCAGAAGCCGGTCCTGTATCCAGCCTTCTTCTCCGCGTACAGAACGAACGCGGACAAAAGGCTTCTTCGGCGTTTTCTCGAGTATCTGAACGCGCTCTCCGTTATGGACCACGCCGGTCTTGTTATAGATGGTGGCCACGTGGTCGCGCAGCGCCGCTTCCGGGGCGGACACCCACGCATACTCACCTTTGTCAGCCGAAGCCTGTTTGCAACCGGTAACGACAAGCGTGAGTGTGAAAAAAAACAGCAGCGCCCTCCTCCGGCGGTTACGCCGGGGCGGACAGGGCCTTTTCAAAATGGAGGTTGGCATTGCAGAAAGATCACTTGCTCACAAATATACCAGTTCAGTCGCCAAAACAAATACCAATGGCCTTCGCCGTCTTCACAAATTCGCCATCGGGCTGAACATCCTTCATCACGCCCACGGCTTCGGCCAGTTCCACGCTCTGTATGCGCCCCTCTTTCAGGCACACCATGCGTCCAAACTCCTGCCGTGCGGCCACTTCGGTTGCCGCCACGCCGAAACGTGTGGCCAGAATGCGGTCGAATGGAGAAGGCACGCCGCCGCGCTGTATATGGCCCAGCACCGTGACCCGCGTTTCCTGGCGCGAGCATCGGGCTATGGCATCGCCCAAAAGATTGGCAACCGAGCCGGACCGGGGCAGGGCACGCTTTTCCGCCACGAACCGAGGCTCCAGCTCATGCGGGACTTTGGCTCCCTCCGCCACCACGACAATGGTGAACTTCTTTCCCTGGCTTCTGCGCTTGTGCACAAAGTCGCAGATGTTTTTGATGGTGAACGGAATCTCGGGAATCAGGATCACATGCGCGCCTCCGGCGATACCCGCCTGCACGGCGATCCAGCCGGCATCGCGGCCCATTACCTCGACCAGCATGATGCGGTGATGCGATTCAGCCGTAGTGTGTATCTTGTCGATCGCATCGGTCGCGGTGTGCAGCGCGGTATCGAACCCGAAAGTAACTTCGGTGGCTGAAAGATCATTGTCGATCGTCTTGGGCACGCCAATCACGTTCAGCCCCAGAGCCTGGAGCTGCATGGCAATCTTGAGGGTGCCGTCGCCGCCAATCACCACCAGAGAGTCAACCCCCAGCTCCTTCGCGTTGGCAATCAGGCGGCGGGAAAAATCCCGCTCCACCATTTCTCCGTTTTCTTCCACTCTGTAACTAAAGGGATTGCCACGGTTCGTGGTCCCAAGAATGGTCCCGCCCCGGGGCAGAATACCGCTGACGTCGTCGAGCGTGAGTTCGCGCGATTTTTCCGGCCAGATCAGCCCGTCAAAGCCATCGGCAACGCCCAGAACACGCCAGCCATATTTTGAAATCGAAGATTTCACCACGGCCCGAATCACCGCATTCAGGCCAGGACAATCACCGCCGCCCGTGCAAATCGCAATCGTTTTTTGAGACATCTTTTGAGACATCTTTTGAGACATCCTGGCGCGATTCTAGCAAATCCGGCAGCATACTTTTTCACACGGCGTCACGCTGAGTACAAATAACTCAGTTATTCTTTCCCAACAGCCCCACACGCGTAGCTCCGGCCTGGCGGCTGATATCGACCACATCGGCAACGTACTGGAAATCAACTCCGCGTCTCCCTGGACGAACGCATCTTTTCCCGAGCGCTGGCTGTAGATCGCCCGCAGCCTCGCCTCAAGATTCGGCCAGTCAACCCGAGAATGATTGATGGCCACACCCGGGCGTTCGCCGCTGCCACTATCCAAAAGCCGAATCACGATCGTCTCTTCCGGCAGCGAATTCGCGGTAGTGCTGGTGACGGGGCGTGGAATCTCCGCCTTTTCACCCACATATCGCGTGGGGCGTACTACCATAAAGATGATCAGCAGCACCAGCAATACATCAATCAGTGGGGTTACGTTGATTTCTGCCGAGGCTTTCTCCGCGCCTGCTGAAGTCATCGCCATGTCTCGCTCCTGCAGCGCAACGCAGTTGGAAGAACAGTCGCGCTAAGAGAATTGACACTCGACAGAAGAAGAATGTTCCGCAACTGCCGGAGATTCGGCGGGAACGGGCCTTGTGACTTCGCCCACGATCAGCATCGCGGGAGCAGGAATGCCGGAAATAGATTGCAGGCCTCGCAGCGTGGTCCTGTGTACCTGCTCGGTAACGCGCCCCGCATGGGAGACTAGCACGCAGGGCGCGTCTTCACTCCAACCGAGTTCCACCAACTCACTGGCCGTGCGGCCAAAATCCGGCCCCGGCATATAAACGGCAAAGGTCGAGCGCGCAGGATCGGGCACTGGCGCATTCATGCTCTGGTTCCTGCAGTTGTGGGCCGTAATGGTCACCAGAGCCGAAGCAGCGCGTCGATCCGTGAGGGGCAGTGCGGCCCCGGCCGCCGCCGCCGAAGCAGCGGTAATTCCGGGAACAATTTCAAAAGGCACCTGCGCCGCACGCAGCGCATCCAGCTCTTCGCCCAGGCGACCAAAAATCGCCGGATCGCCGGACTTAAGCCGCACCACGTGCTTTCTGTGCTGCGCCTGCTCCACCATGAGCGCATTGATCTGCTCCTGGCTATTGCCGTGACGTCCACAACGTTTGCCCACGTTGATGATTTCCGCCACGGAAGATGCAAGCTCCAGCACTTCCAGGGACACGAGATCGTCATGCAGCACAACTTCAGCCACGCGCAAAATGGAGACCGCGCGCAGAGTCAGCAGATCAGCCGCCCCTGGTCCCGCGCCAACAATGTAAACTTTGCCCGTCATACAGCATCGCCCGCCGAAAGACTCCAGACTTTATGCAGTCTTTTTGGTCCTGGGGTTTTCCTCTTCCAGCCAGTGCTCCACCGCAGTCACCAGCTTGCCCACGAGTTTGTCCACGTTTCCGATCATGCTGAGGCCATCTCGCTGATGATCTTTCAGCACTTCACGCAGTTTGGCTGCCAGTTCCGTCTGATTGGAGTGTTCCATGATTTACCTCCCATGGCTTCCGTGAGATTTTAAGGGCCCTTTGTGGTTTCAACACTGTCAACAAATGAAGAAGCTCTTTGCGTCTTTGCGTGCGCGGCAGGACACGGCGCAAGTCGGCCCGCATACGGCCGAGCCAGGCAGTCCAGGACTCGTATTCCGGGCCAAACTGGCGCTCCAGGTCCTTGCGGACTTCCTGAGAAAGAATGGGGCTGTGCCCTCCCGTGGAAATGGCGATTTGAAAATCGCCGCGGCTGACTACCGCCGGGGCATAGAAGTCGCAAAACTCCGGATCATCCACTGCATTGCTCAGAGCACCCGATGCGCGGGCCTCGCCATACACCGCACGATTGGTGGGTTCGGAATCCGTGCAGGAAATCACCAGAAAATATCCTTTGGCCATACCGGGACGATACTCCCCGGCAACATGCCTGACTAATTTCTGCTCAGCCCACTTCGCGATTCTCTCGGTCACTTCGGGCGCGATCACAGTCACGTCGGTAGCCGAACGCAGTACCGCCTCAATTTTCTGCTCGGCCACCGCGCCGCCGCCGACGATCAGCACCTTGTGGCCTTCGAGCTTGAGAAAAATCGGATACAGAGCCATCTCTATACCTCCACGCCGTGCGGTGCGCGTCCCGGCGAGGCATCTCGCGCCGCTTCGGGTACGGCTGCGCCCGCCAAAAACGAGCGCAACTCAGTCTCCGAGTGCCGTGCAAAAAACTGCCGCAGATTCTCGCCGGAAGACCGGTCCGTCTGGTAGATACTCAGCAGGCGCTCAATCGCTTCCGGCACTTCGTCCGCCGGGCAGCGATAGCCAACCGGACGCCCGAAACCCGCGTGTTCACCCACGCTTCCGCCGAGGCAAAAGTAGTAAGCATCTTTCATCTGGCCATTGACTTTCACTTTTTTGCCTTCCAAACCAATGTCTGCCAGGCGATGCTGGCCGCAGCTGTTGGGACAGCCGGTAACGTTGAGCTTTACCTGCTGCTCAAAGCCAGGCAGGCGCTCTTCCAGTTCTTCCACCAGCCAGCGGGTATAGGCCTTGGTCTCGGTAATGGCCAGTTTGCAAAATTCCGAGCCGGTGCAGGCGACAGCGCCCCGCCAAAAGGAAGATGCTTCCACGTGGAGTCCCGCTGTCTCCAGACCGAGCACGACTGCTCCGATTTTTTCTTTGGGAACATTCAGCAGCACCAGATTCTGTGTATTCGTGGTGCGCAGCTCGCCCGAGCCATACTGCTCGGCCAAATCGGCGGCAGCGTACATCTGCTCCGGCGTAATTCTCCCGCGCAGTACGGATGCGCCCACATAGAAAAGCCCAGGCTGTTTTTGCGGATGAACCCCCACGTGGTCGCGGAAAATATCGGCAGGAACTTCTTCCTCCACGCCCGGATCGAGCTTGTAGCCCAACCGGGATTCCAGCTCGGCGAGAAAACTCTCCCCCGTCCAGCCATGCCTGAGAAACAGGTACTTCAACCGCGCATGATCGCGGCTCTCGCGCAGCTCGCTCGCCGCGCGGAATATCTCGCTCACCGCTTTGCTCACCGGAAGCACCTGGTCCCAGGCAACAAAAGCGTTCAGCCGTACCGCAAGATACGGCTCGGTGGAAAGCCCTCCGCCAACGCGGACGGAGAACCCAGCTTCACTCCGGCCAGCCCTTTTGCGAATAGCGGGCGTAAACGCCAGATCGTTGATCTCCGGATAGGAGCACCAGTCGCGGCATCCGCTGATGCTGATCTTGTATTTGCGCGGCAGATTGTAAAAATCCGGATTGCCGACCAGTTCCTCGGTCACGGCAAATACCAGCGGCGAGGCGTCGCATACTTCGTGCTCCGCCACGCCGGCGAGAGGGCAGCCGGTGATGGTCCGCGTCACATCGCCGCAGGTACCCAGCGAGGTAAGCCCGTGGGTGAAGAGCTGCTCGAGGACTTCCGGCAGATCTTCAATGGCGATCCAGTGCAGCTGAATATTCTGGCGGACAGTGATATCGGCCGTACCCCGCGCGTATTTTTCCGTAAGCGAGCCAATCAAACGAAGCTGGTCTGCGCGCAGGAAACCGTTAGGGATGCGAATTCGCATCATGAAGTAAGGCGTGGACTTGCCTTCGCCTCCGCTCCCGCCAGTAACTCCGGCTCCGTCCCCCTGGGTATAAACGCCCCACCATTTGAAATAGGTCTTCAGCCAGGATTCAGGAATGGAGCCATGGCCCTGGCGCGCGAAGCTGCGGATCTCTTCCAGGCACTCCCATGGGTTCTTCTCCTGCTTCAGCCGCTCGGCCTTTTGTGCCTTGGTCTCTTTGATCTCGGATTGTGCCGTTCCTGCGCTCATTTGTGGTCCGTCCCAAAAGCAAAAAGCCCACCGCCGTCTCTGGCGATGGGCCGTTCCTAAAATCTTTTTATGAGTTAGGCGGCAGCCAGAGACACAGGTGTGCTTTCACAACAACAGATACACACGTGCTGGCGCTTCAGTCGCATAACCTGGGGATAAAGCTACATGGTTACAGAAATACTGTCAAGGCCAAAAAACAGTGCAGACACGTTAAAGCTCAGTGCCGTAATGGCTCCGGTTCGGCAACACCATCGGCCCGGGGATCGGAAGCTCCATAGTTCATTCCGGTTTTGGAGTTGTGCAGCACCGCCTGGCCGCGCCCCATGAGCGAGGTATATTCCCTGCGGACCTGCAGGATGTGACCTTTGCTTTGCAGGGCTTGCAGCACGTCCGGCTTTACACGGGATTCAATCAAAATTTCACAGCTCAAGCGGTTCCCCGTAACCGTGAAGCGGGGAGCTTCGAGCGCCCCCTGAATATTCATTCCATAATCCACGAGGTTGGAGACAAACTGCGCATGGGCCAGTGGTTGATTGGCGCCGCCCATGATTCCGAAGCCAATATGCACGTCACCGCGCTCCATAAAGGCCGGAATAATCGTGTGAAAAGGGCGCTTGCGCGGCAACAGCGAGTTGGGGTGGCCGGAATCAAGAACGAACAGAGCCCCGCGGTTCTGCAGGGCAAAGCCAAAACCATTCACCACGATTCCCGAGCCAAATCCGGAGTAGTTGCTCTGGATTAACGACGCTATATTTCCATCTTTATCCACCACCGAAAGGTAGGTCGTATCGCTGGGAGCGGGATGTCCTGGACCGGGATCGCAGTTGGCTTTAGCGGGATCGATCAGTGCCGCGCGCGTTGCGGCATACTCTTTGGAAAGCAGCCCAGGCACAGGAACTTTGGCAAAACGCGGGTCCGCGTTATAGCGATAGAGATCGGCATAAGCCAGCTTCATGGCCTCAATCTTTTTGTGCAACTCTACTGCTCCCTGCGGCCCGTCATGATCCGGCGCAAAGGTGCCCATGATGTTGAGCATCTCCAGCGCCGCCATGCCCTGAACATTGGGCGGCAGCTCGTAGATCTTCCATCCCCGGTAGTCCACGGAGATCGGCTCCACCCACTCGGCGGAAAAGTCGGCCAGATCGTCCGGCTGCAGCGTGCCGCCAAAAGAGGTAGAAGTCTGGACCATGGCCTGCGCGATTGCGCCTTTATAGAAGGCATCTCGCCCTTGTTCGGCAATCAGCTGCAAGGCTTTGGCTACATCCGGATTGCTGAACTTTTCACCCTCGGCGGGAGCCTTGCCGCCTGGCAAAAAGACCCGGCTCGCTTCTTCCGTTTTCTGCATCTTGCCTGTTTCATCGGCCCAGTATGCATGAATCATTTCCGGCACCGCGTAGCCATGCTGCGCGTAGTAGATAGCCGGAGTGAACAATTCTTTCCAGGGTAATTTGCCAAAACGCCGGTGCGCCTGGCTCCAGCCATCCACGGCCCCAGGGACAGTCACACTTTGAATGCCATCATGCGGCATAGAGGTGATGCCCTGCTTTGCCAGAAAATCAATGGTCAGTTTGCGTGGCGCCCATCCGCTGGCATTTAAGCCATAGAGCTTGCCGGCTTTGGCGTCCCAGTAGAGAAGAAACAAATCGCCGCCGATTCCATTCATCATGGGTTCAGTCACGCCTAAAACGGCGTTGGCCGTAATGGCGGCATCTATGGCGGAGCCGCCACGAGCCAGAGCTTCCGCGCCGGCCTGCGAGGCCAAATAATGGCTGGAGCCAACTATGCCGCGGTCGGTAATGACCATCGACCGGCCATAAGAGCGGTCCTGTGCGGAAACATTCATCGTGATTATCAAAACGACAGCAGAAAGAATAATGGACCGAAGCATCTGTGCCTCAGAGACGGCGAAAAGTAAACCGGGCGATTATAGTGCATCAGCGCCGCCCGGAGCACAAGCTTAATAACCGGCCTTTTTGTCGCTGTGCCCCCAGCTAAAGCGTCGGCCAATGATCGCCTTAACGATCAAATGGTCGGTAGAGCGGGTGACACCCACCCCCACCCCAAAATTGATTTCCCACTGCGGAGACACATTGAGGTCGACCGAAGGAAAGAACTGCTGCTGCTGTTCGGCTACCGGATCGAAGCTGCCAATAGGACCCACCGCGCCGTAATACTCGAGCCCGGCGCTAATCACTTTGGAAAAATCGTAACCGACCTTTACGTTGGGCGAAAACTCAAACCCTCGGCTGACATTGGGTCCATGCAAAGCCTTGTCCAGCGTGGGATTGAAGGCCAGATACCAGGCGCCCAGCTTCTTATCGACAATCGGCCGCATCTCCCAGGTCCATGTGTCCTGAGAAAAGCTTGCCCGCTGATAGCCAACCTCATTGGAGAGGCTCACACCTACAGGCCAGTGCCACTCCTCCGGTATGCGGACACGCGGGCGTATGTGATCGCCCACCCAGTCCCATCCGGCGCCGGAGCGCGCGCTGGTAAAGATATAAAAACCGGTCTCAAACCACTTGTTGAATCCATGGGTGATCTCGATGGTTTCATGAAGGGCGTGGTTGGTAGGCTGCACTCCGTCGATGACGGTCTTGCTCCCGTCCACCGTAAAATTCGAGTGGACCTCAACCATGGTGGAGTGAGGCTCTACCGTGTCCGCGCCATAGACCTGGATTTCATAATTGTCCTGTCCGAGTGCGGAGCACAATGAGAGCAGGAAGGCTGCGAAAAAAAATATATATCGAGTCATTTTTGAATTTAGGCGACAGGAAAAGAACTACTGTTTATAAACTCTCCGGCAGGATAACTCAATATTGGCGGCCACAAAAAAAGGGCCGCACCCTGTGGTCCGGCCCTTTTTATACCCTTTTCTTGTTTCGTCTTATGCTGCTTTTGCTGCTTTTTTTCTTTCGGCCCAGCGTTTTTTCATCATTTCTGAAATACGCCTTTTAGCGGCTGCGCTGAGGTGCCTTCTTCCCCTGCGCCCGCCACGGCGGCCGTTTCTTGCCCCTTCACCCGCTCCAAGCCCGCGAAGCGCATTGATGGCCTGGTCCAGCCGTTCTTTTTCAGCTTCCAAATCCGCGATTATTTGATTTGTGTCCATATGGCTCCTTTGCTCGAATCCTATCAAGCTTTGCGCTCAACTAGCAATAGATAAACTACGGCAGACTTAAGGTTTACCGATAGCTCAGTTTTATCGGTTTACGAACCCGGGTCGCTTAAATCTAGAAAATGGCTTTATGTCCGAAACGCCGGTTTTCAGCCAGGAAAGGGGTAGTGGACTTCATGCCGTGAAGGAATAGCCACGCCATTTCTGGTGGCGGGTTGAAAATGCCATTCATGCAGAGCTGAGAGTACTTTTTGATCGATGCCATACCCCATGCTCTTTACCAGCCTTGCTTCAACTACATTGCCCTGAGCATCAATGGTGATAATCACCACTACTTCGCCTTGTACTCCCGGAGGCAGGTCGGCTTTAGAAACATGCGGCTCAATAAAGGTAGTGGGCAGTGCTGGACGAACATCATCACCGCTCAAAGCCCCTGAAGAATCAGACCCGTAGGGCGAACCCGCCGGTACAGAGTCTGTCTTTTGACTTTCGGCCTGAATGTTCTGCGGCGGAACCGGCTGCGGCTTTGCTTTGGGATGGGAGCTTTGCCGGGCCGGCAGCGAAAGCAGGGATTTTTGTGGCCGGGGTGTTACTAAAGTTTCCTGGGCCGCCCGGCTGGGCAAATAGACCAGAACCGAGCTTCCATTCCTGCCTCGGGCCACCAGTGAGGGCCGAATGAAGACAGGTTCGGGCGGAATCATGAGCACCGCCAGAATAGTTCCGTGGACTGCCAGGGAAACCAGCAGAGACCAGCCTTTGGGGCCGCGTCCGGGCTGACGAGTGGGCTCGAATGACTTAAGTCCCTGAATCATAAAATCAATCACGGGGCCGGCGATGCGTCGCTTTTCCATTAGACGCACTCTTCCATTGTATTGTTATCGGGTCCAGCCAGGTCTTTTGCATTAATTGCCCCTCCGGTCATGGCCTGAAGATGGATATTAAGAATGCGTAAGCCGCACTTTTTGCTAACCAGAAGCTCACCTGTGCGTATAAACTAAGGGCGTTTACCTGCTTCAGGCACAATCAGGTCAAGGCGGTTTCAAACGATGAAGGGCAATCCATTTCGTTCACTTCTTCTCGTAGCTTTTTTCATTCTTATCTGCGGTTCTCTGGGTGTGGTGGCCGGCCAGCACGCCTCGGACCGAAGCGATTCGGAAATCAAAGACAATCTGCGGCAATTTGCCCAGGTGTACAGCCTGGTCGAGGAAAACTATTCCGAGGCCATTGACCCCAACAAGGTCATCTACAACGGCGCGATTCCCGGAATGTTGCACGTACTGGACCCGCACTCAAACTTCTTTGATACCAAGACATATTCCTCTTTCCACGAGGAGGAGCAGGGCAAATATCAGGGCGTAGGCATGGTGATCAGCCCGCGCAATGACAAGATTATTGTTGTAGCGCCGTTCTCGGGCAGTCCCGCTTACCGCGCCGGAATCCGTCCGGGTGACGTGATTCTGGCGGTCAACGGTAAAGCGACCAATAATATGGACAGCAGCCAGGTCTCCGAAATGCTGCGCGGCCCCAAAGGCACGCAGGTAATTATTACCGTGGCCCGCGAATCCTCGGAGCACACCATTGAGTTCCGTGTGGTCCGCGACGAGATCCCGCGCAACTCCGTCGATCTCTCTTTTGAATTGGCTCCGGGCATCGGCTACATGCACCTGAACGGCTTCCACGAGACCACCACCCATGAAGTCGGCGAAGCCCTCAGCCACTTCGGCGAACTGCACGGCCTGATTCTTGACCTTCGCGGAAATCCCGGCGGACTGCTTAACCAGGCCATCGGCGTGGCCGATAAGTTCCTGAAAAAGGGCGCGGTAGTGGTTTCGCAGCGCGGCCGGGCACAGCCCACCCAGACTTATTACGCCAAGCACGGCAATGACGACAAAGACTATCCCATTGTGGTGCTGGTCGACCGCGGAACCGCCTCCGCCGCCGAGATCGTGGCGGGCGCCATCCAGGACCATGATCGCGGCCTGGTGCTGGGCGAAACCAGCTTCGGCAAGGGTCTCGTACAGTCGGTCTTCACGCTCTCCGACAATACGGGTCTGGCGCTTACCACGGCCCGGTATTACACGCCCAGCGGACGGCTGATTCAGCGCGACTACAACGGCGTCTCGCTGATCAACTATTACTACAGCCGCGGTTCACAGCCCGCCGAAGACAAGCGGGAAGTCAAACACACCGACGGCGGACGCACCGTTTACGGCGGCGGCGGCATTACTCCGGACCAAAAAGCAGAGGAGCCCAAACTGGACTCGCTGCAGGAAAGCCTGCTCTCGCATTACGTCTTCTTCAACTTTGCCCGGCACTATCTGCAGAATAAGCATGTAAACAAAGATTTTGCCATGAACGATGAAGTAATGCAGGAATTCCGCAAATTCCTGACAGAGCAGAAAGTCGAATACAGCGAGACCGATATGACGCACGATCTGGAGTGGACGAAGAGCGCTGTTCGCAGCGAACTGCTCACTTCTGAATTCGGGCAGGAGGCGGGAATGAAGGCACGCGCCCAGTCTGACCCTATCATCCAGAAAGCATTGACTCTTCTGCCCGAAGCAAAGCAGATTGCGGAAAATGCCCGGCGAGTGATGGCGCAGAAGAGCGGCAGCAGCCCGATTGATCCGGCCAACCCATAAACACACTGGCGGAAACGCAAAAGGCACAGCTTAAAAGCTGTGCCTTTTTTTATTCGTGCGCCCTGGTTTGATCTATTTGGGAGCCATGCGGATGGCGCCATCAATGCGAATAACCGAGCCATTCAGCATATTGTTCTCAATAATCTGCTTCACCAAAGAAGCGTATTCCGCCGGCTGGCCCAGGCGTTTGGGAAAGGGTACCTGTTCGGCCAGAGAAACCAGCGCGGCTTCAGGAAGCGAACCCAGCAGCGGTGTGTGGAAAATACCGGGAGCAATCGTCATAACACGAATGCCCGAGCGCGCCAGCTCGCGCGCCAGCGGCAACGTCATGCTGACAATGCCGCCTTTGGACGCCGAATAGGCCACCTGCCCGATCTGCCCTTCAAAAGCCGCTACCGAGGCGGTGAAGACAATTACTCCGCGTCCACCGTCTTCGTCCGGTTCATTCATGCTCATGGCTTCTGCCGCCCGGCGCGCCAGGTCAAATGTACCCATCAGATTTATCTGCAGCGTGCGAACAAAGCGCTGGAAGTCGTGCGGTCCGTTTTTACCCAAAAGTTTTTCCGCAACGCCAATGCCGGCCGTGGCCACCGCGATCCGCAGGCCGCCGGGCCGCGCCGCTGCATGCCGGACCGCCGCCTGGACATCATTCTCCACCGTCACATCAGTTTTCACGAACGTAGCCGCCGGACCAAGTTCTTTGACCAGTTCGTTGCCAGCTTTTTCATTGATGTCCGCGATCACCACCTGCGCGCCGCCGGCCGTCAGCATACGCACGGCTGCCGCTCCCAGTCCGGAAGCGCCGCCGGTTACCAGCGCGCCACTGCCCTGAATTTTCATGCCTGTGTCATCCCCCTCAATCAAAGTAATTTCAAGTGAATTAAAAACATTAGTTCAACCGTTCAATAATAGTGGCATTGGCCATGCCGCCGCCCTCGCACATGGTCTGCAGCCCATAACGCCCGCCGCAGCGCGCCAGTTCGTGGACCAGCGTGGTCATCAAACGCGCGCCGCTTGCGCCCAGAGGATGCCCCAGCGCAATAGCGCCGCCATTTACATTCACCCGAGAAAGATCGGCGCCGGTTTCCTTTTGCCATGCCAGCACCACGCTGGCAAAGGCCTCATTGATCTCAATGCGATCGAGGTCTTCGAGCTTCAGGCCGGATTTTTCGAGAATGCGTTTGGTGGCGGGAATGGGAGCGCCCAGCATCAGCACTGGATCCTCCGCAGCCAGGGCAAACGCCACAAAGCGGGCCAGCGGACGCAGCCCCATGCGCTCCGCCAGGGAGCGCTCCATGATGAGCACCGCGGCGGCGCCGTCGGTAATCTGCGAGGAATTTCCGGCGGTGACTACGCCGTCGGCTTTAAACGCGGTTTTCAGCGTGGCCATTTTCTCCATGGTGGTTCCGGCGCGAATGCCTTCGTCACGCGTGGCGGGCGCTGCTCCATTTTCCGCGGATGATGGCGTCGGCAAAATCTCACGGCTGAACCATCCCTGATCGCTGGCGTGCGCCGCGCGGCGATGGCTCTCCAGGCTGTACTCGTCGAGGCAATGGCGGCTGACCTTCCATCGTTCGGCCAGCATCTCGGCGCTGATTCCCTGATTGAATGCGGAATTGTCATAGCGGCGCAGCATGGCCGGGCCAAACGGACGGCCAGGCCCGGCGGCCGCGGCGCCCATAGGTACCCGCGTCATGCTTTCCACTCCGCAGGCAATCACAGCGTCATAGCTGCCGGCTATCACGCCCTGTGCTGCAAAATGGATTGCCTGCTGGCTGGATCCGCACTGGCGGTCCACCGTGGTGGCGGGAACCGACTCAGGCAAACCGGCCGCCAGCACGGCATTGCGGGCAATGTTCAGTGACTGCTCGCCAGCCTGCATCACGCAGCCGGCAATTACGTCGTCAATCCGTTCGGGATCGATTCGGCTGCGCTGTATAAGACCGTTGAGCGTGTGGGCCAGCAGGTCGACCGGATGCCAGGCCTTCAGCATGCCGTCGCGCTTACCCAGAGGTGTACGAACTGCGTCAATGATTACGGCTTCTCGCGTCATGATTGGAAAACCCGAAAAATATTATCAGCCCTGGAGCAGGAAGTGGAAATCACCGGCAGGAGCAGGAAGTTTCTTCAGAGGACAGTCGTACTGTAATTTGTGCTGTTAACTCATGATTTCGTTGCGGACCACTGGTCACTCTCACCAAAATCCGTGATTCGCAAAAACATTGCTTGCGGAATGCACCTGCACGCAGGAGAATACAGAAAATCCATTCAACTGGCGAGGGCTGCATGATCAGGAAGCTGGTATACGTTCTGGTGTGTGTATTAGCAGCGAGCATAACCGGTGCGCAGGCAAAGAAAGCGGTTACAGGAACGGCTCCGAGTGCAGCCGCCCGCCTCTGTGCCGACTCTTATTCCCTGCCCACCGCGACCGACAGCTGGCCACAGGGGCCGGTGATGTTCCTGTTTCATCGCGAAAACAGTAAAGCGCCGTGGGCGCGCAACCCGGTGATCAAAGCTCCCGGACTCGAAGCCGCATCTGCTGCCTCGGCGCGCACCGTGGTATGTGTGGAAGAGTCGCTGAGCGAAAAGGGCAAGTATGACTCAGGCGAAGCCGGCTACACCGCCGACTGGAGCATCACGCTGGTGGACATCTCCGGCAAGCGGATCTATTTCACGCGAACGGGATTTTACGGAGAAGATCCGCCATTTCTCAAGTTTCATCGCGGCCCCGCCGTAGGCAAGCGCCCGGTAGAGGCCATGGTGAGCTGGCTGCGCCTGATCGTGAACCAGAAAGTTGCCCGGCTGCGGATGCGCCTCAGGACCGATGCGTCGGAAGAGATAATTGCCATGGCTTTCTCCGCCGATAATACCCGGCTGGTCGCCGCCCAGGAGGCGCGCAGCCGCAGTGACAGTACGCCGCCCTCACCGATTACCATCTTCGACCTGGCCACGCGCAAAGCGGTAACAACGTTAATCCCCAGATTCGCCGCGCGCGCTGTGGCAATCTCGAACTCGGGAAACATGATTGCCGCGGATGGCTTCCAAAGCATTGAGGTCTGGGACGTTGCCGCAAAAAAAATAACTCACACTCTGCCTGCTCCCGCGATTGAATCTCTGGCCTTCGGTACCGACGACTCCCTCGCCGTGGCTGGCGGCAATCAGGCGGTTCTGTGGAACGTAGCCAGCGAGAGCAAAGTGAAATCCGTCAGCGGATCTTACATGATGCTCTCGCCCGCCGGTTTGTGGCTGGTGGCCAAAAAAGAAGGCAACTCGCTGGTGGTGACGGAACTGGAGACAGGAAAAACCGTTTCCAGCTTTCCTGGATTTCCTGCCCAGGAAAAACTTGCTGTCGCCAAAGATGGCAGCGCTGCCGCCACCTTGTCTCTGGTGCGCAGCGCATTATATGTGGCCGGAAGCCCACAGGCGCACTCGCTTGCCGCGCCCGGCCCCGGCCTGGGCATGATGTATTCGATCGTGCCCACCCGCGACGGAGTGATTACCGGCAATGGAGACGGTGTGGTGGGAATTGCCTCTCCTGCCAGCGCGCAGCCACGCTTCTTCGCCACTGACTATCTCTCGATCAGATCAGTGGCGGTCTCATCCGACGGAAAATTGCTGGCCGTGGGCGACAGCTTTGGAGCGATCAGTATCTGGGAGTTGCTCTAGCGATTACAGGCGGGCGAGATGATCAGGGAATCGATTGAAAGTGGAGGCGCGGGTCGGAATCGAACCGACGCATAAAGGTTTTGCAGACCTCTCCCTTACCACTTGGGTACCGCGCCTTCGATCAGAGTTGCCGCTATGTAAAGCCCCGCACAACATAAACCCCCGCGATGGCGAGGGGACGGGAAACGGCAAAACCAAGCTTTTTGGAGCGGGAGACGGGATTTGAACCCGCGACTTCGACCTTGGCAAGGTCGCACTCTACCACTGAGTTACTCCCGCTCAGAGAGCCACTTGCTGATTATACCGCCCGCAAAATGCACGGTCAAACAGAGCGCCGGATACGGCATTTATGCTATTAATCCCGCTCCCGAAAATCCCCGCAAAACGGCAACTCCGGCGCATACTTCTCTTTAATGCCGCACCCATTGCGGATCCTGCTCCGGCGGCACCATCAGCCCATCACGCATGTGCAGAATGCGGTCGCCAATGGCGGCGGCTTCCGGGTTATGCGTGATCATGAGCACGGTCTGGCCAAATTTTTGGTTCGCATCGCGCAGCATTTGCAGCACGGCCTGGGAGTTCTGCGAATCGAGATTTCCCGTGGGCTCATCGGCCAGCACAATCGCCGGCTTATTCACGAGCGCGCGGGCCAGGGCCACGCGCTGCTGCTCGCCGCCGGAAAGCTCGGAGGGCCGGTGCTGCAGCCGGCCGTGAATGCCCAGCATCTGCGTGACCTCGGTCAGCAGCTTCTGGTCAATGCCGCTGCCTCCGGCGATTTCGTGCGCGATCTCGATGTTACCCTGCGCCGTAAGATTGGGCAGCAGATTGAACTTCTGGAAGACAAAACCAATTCTGCGCTTGCGCACCTCGGTGCGGCGGGCGTCGGAAAGCGCGGAAAAATCCGCATCGTCAACCAGCACGCGGCCGCTGGTGGCCCGCGTAAGACCGCCAAGAATGTAGAAGAGAGTCGATTTGCCGCTGCCCGAGGGGCCAACAATGCTGACAAACTCTCCGCGCTCCACCGAGAAGCTGACTCCGCGCAGGGCAGGCACATCGACCTTGCCAATGCGGTACACCCGGGTGACGTTTTCGATTTGAATGATGGAAGACAAACCCTGATATTACCAGACCGCCGATATTATGAATGAGGACGGCCCACTCCTGGCATTTCACGCCGCTACACGACAAAGCGCGGCACAAAAGCTCCGTGCCGCGCCTGAAATGAAAGTGAAAGCCTGCGCCTGCTCCGGACTTCAGCAGGCAGCGCGCAGAGGGACTTCCGGAAGCACCACAACTTTTTTGGGTCCGCGCTTTTTCACCAGCAATAGCCGGATACGATCCAGCAGGTCAGCGGGAGAAAATGTTCCCTTGGCGAGGAAGAGGTCGGCCTTGATCTCTTTTTCGCAAAACTTTACTTTGCCGGAAAACAGGATGGCCGGAGTTTCCGGAGAAAGCTCTTTGATTTTCGCGATCAGCTCCGCGCCGTCGCATTCGGGCATGAGATAGTCGCTGAGCACCAAATCGACTCCGCCCCGCCGGAATATTTCCATGGCCTGGCGGCTTCCGGTGCTGACCAGCACTTTATATCCCCGAGTCTCGAGCATCACCTTTCGGATGGAAAGGGCTTGTTCATTGTCGTCCACGCACAGAATCGTCCTTTTCGGGCGCATTACATCCAACTTTCTGTCCTCGTCCATTAACGGCCAGTCGCCGCTACGGATCTTTTAATTTTTTATTTTTCTGGCTGGGCTTACTCACAAACTCAATTACAAAGTGTTCGCATCTTAGGTGGAAAGAAGAACGTGTGTAAAGTACCCTCGACGCCAACAGAGAAAAGTTTTGCAGAAAAAAATCCACAGGCAGACATTACCGCGAGAAATCAGGCTGCGAGCAAGATGCTCTCAGAGCAGCACCTCGCCCCGCATCACGGTGACGGCGTGGCCGCCCACGCGCACGTTTACAATTTCGTCACCCTGCTTGTCCGCGCTCACATAAATTCGGCTTCGGCGATTCATTTCCACGCCTTGTTCCAGCAGCGCCTGTACTCCGGAAGCGACCACTCCATGCCGAACGGCCCATGCAATGCAGGGGCCAGCCGCGGAGCCGGTCGCCGGATCTTCACCGCCATAAAAGATCATCCGCGCCTGCAGCGCGGCCCCGGGATTCAGGGCTTCGCGCGAGACAAAATAAAAAAACTTCGCGTCCGTCCTGCTCAGATACTCCTTCATGGACGGCCACAAAGGCGCCAGATTTTTTAGCACATTCAACGACGCAACCGGAACAATCGCAAACGCATTGCCGGTGCTCACGGTTTGAATGGGGAGGTCGCCGGCGATATCCTGCTCGGCGATTCCGGCGGCGCGGGCCACGGCTTCACGCGGGTGGTTTTGTCCAAACTGAGGATTTTTTTGCGTCATCATGCCAAAGGGCAGGCCGTCACGCGTGGAGAAGCGCACGGGAATTTTGCCGACGTTCAGATCAAGGCAGACTTCTTCCGCCGAACCGTCCCCACGAATGGCCATGGCCGTGCCCAGCGTGGGATGCCCGGCAAAGGGCAGCTCTTCATCCACGGTGAAGATGCGCACGCGCACGCCGCGCTCACGCTCCGTGGCCGCATCGCGCGGAAGGATGAACGTGGTTTCGGAGAGATTCATCTCGCGGGCCAGCGCCTGCATCTCCTGATCGCTGAGTCCGGAGGCATTGGTGAACACGGCAAGCTGGTTGCCCTCGAGCGGCGCCGGGGTAAAAACATCGAGCTGGACGAACGGCAGTCTGCGTTTTGCGTTTGACATGATTTTCTCCGCACCCTATTCTGCGATTCAGTCTATCAAGCGCGAACACGAGGAAACGTGAAGGCATTTCGAAGATTGCTGCAGCGCACGCCGCTCTATGGCGCGTACAAGGCGCTGGGGCACTATCCTGATTACTGGTACTGGAAGCTGCGGGGCGAGCCGGTGCGCTCTCCGCATCTGCTCAAGCAGCGCACGGTGCGCGAGTATGCACAGCGCTACGGCCTTGAGGTGCTGGTGGAGACCGGAACTTATTACGGCGAGATGGTCGCCGCCATGAAAAACCGGTTCACCAGTATTTATTCGGTCGAGTACGAACACAATCTGGCCCTGCGGGCCAAGAAAAAATTTTCCCGCTACCCGCACATTCGTATTCTGGAGGGCGACAGCCAGCAGGTGGTCCCAACGCTGCTGAAGAGCCTCGACCAGCCTGCACTCTTTTGGCTCGATGCCGGCTACTACGGCTGGGCCGGCCTGCAGGGCGATAAACAGCGCCTGACCAGTGAACTGGAATCTATTCTTGGCCACGGCATAAAGCACATCGTGCTGATGGATGACGCCCGCGGCCTGAACGGCGAGAACGGCGCGCCCACGGTACCGGAGCTGAAAAAAAGGATTGAAGCGGAATACCCGGGCCGCAGCGTGGAAGTGCGGTATGACATTCTGCGGGTGACGTAAACCTTTGCAACACAGAGGAAGCGAGGACACGGAGGGAATCTGGATTTAGGTTTTCAAGTTCTCCGTTTCCTCTATTCCTCTGTGTCCTCTGTGTTTTCGTGTTTCTAGTACACTGGATGGCTAACGGAAGCGCATGGGGTCCGGTGACCCTTCCGGTCTTCAAAACCGGCGAGAGTTAGCTT